>Ga0067045_1027522_pt1 | contig 102460 bp, 102 predicted proteins | sample TerdegcTABiofilm_FD_59184 | JGI IMG/M metagenome (GOLD analysis project Ga0067045, IMG submission 59184) | Combined Assembly of (Gp0054472, Gp0054536) Wastewater bioreactor microbial communities from Singapore -Terephthalate degrading...
ATGGCGGCCTGCCGGTCTCGCCCTATTGGGCGCCCCGCACCTGATAGGCGCCGCCGCGAACGCTCACGGATGGAACCTTGCCGCTCGCCGCAAAGCTCTCCCAGGCGGGCTTCAGGCTTTGCCAGAAAGCGGCATGTTCGCTGGCCGAATGCGCATCCATGTTCGCCTGCGTCATCGGGAAGGGGAAGATGTGAACCTTCACTTCGCTCTGCCCGCCTTCATAGGCTGCCTGCATCAGCGTCCAGATTTCCTCGATTACCGGATCGGTCATCGCAAAACACCCCACCGAGACACATGATCCGTGTACCATCAGGAAACTTCCCGTGCGCCCGTTGGCCCGGTCAAAGGCGTTGGGGTAGCCGAGGTTGAAGGAGAGGTGAAAGCTGGAGGCCGGGTTCATCTGGCCGGGCCTTACCGTGTAAAACCCTTCCGGCGCCTGCATGTCGCCCTCGCGTATCTTCGGGCCCAGCCCGCCGGACATCGCGCAGACCGGCCAGGTCCGGTAGGGCTGGAAAAGGCCGTCTGTGTCCTGAACATAGGCAGTCAGCTCCGCTGGCTGCTTGGTGATCTGCAGAAAAACCGGGCTGCCCAGGGCAAGGCCCTTTTCTGCCAGTGCAGCCTTCACGCCGCTCGCCTGTGCCTCATATGCCGCGCGGGAGCGCGCCGTCTGCGGCACAGCTTCGGCATGGGCAAACGCAAACAGCGCCGGCAGGCAGAGGAAGGCGAGCATCGCGAAAAGGACCGCGATAATGTTGGGCTGCGGGCGGCGGCGATGAGTTGAGCGGCGCTGGGTCATGACCCGCCCAGCTTCACCCCGATTGTGGCTGAAGCCGGGCGCCTTCGCGGAGGCCCCGGGATTTTTGATTAAAAGACCGAAAGGCAGGCGTTAATGCCCGGTTAAGAATTAAGGCGTAATCTGGGCGCATGTCGGGTTTACCCCTCCCGCCATGAATGATGACGACCCTGCAAATCGGCGGCCCGCACTCTCCCGCGCATAAGCCCGTCCATCGACGTCAGCGCCGGTCTGCTTCCCCAGACCGGCGTTTTCGTGTTCAGCGCTGGCCGCCCTTGATGGCTTTGACATATTGCGCGCCGGTCAGCAGGGAGAGCGCCGCTGCCACCCAGAGACCCAGCACCAGCGCCCCGGTCACCAGCGCGCTCCAATGCAAACCATCGCCGCCCGACGGAGCTTCTGGTATCGGCCAAAGTGCCAGCGGCAGCATCAGCCCGGTGATCGCCATCATTTCGGCCGCCGTTTTCCATTTCGCCAGCCTTGAGGGGGCAACGATCCCGGCTGCTTCCGGCCGCGTGCGCAGCCACGTCATGAACACGTCCCGCGCCAGGATCAGCGCGGCGGGTATGTAAATCAGCCAGGTTTTCAGCGCGAGGGCCAGCGCGATCAGCGCCGCCCCCACCAGCAGCTTGTCGGCGATGGGGTCAAGCCAGACGCCAAACCGGCTCTCCGCCTTGAAGGCGCGCGCCGCCCAGCCATCCAGGAAATCGGTGAGCATGCCCGAGATGAACGCCAGCAGGCCGAACTGATGCCACAGCTGCTGGAAGGTGGCGTAGCGCTGACGCTCCAGCCCCGTCACCCCGGCGTCCGCCAGCAGCGGCTCGATGCCAGACGCCTTGAAGGCAGCAAACAGAACTAGCGCCGCAAACACGCAGCGGGAAATCGTCAGGGCGTTGGGGATCCAGGCAAACATGGCGCTCCGTCTGCCAGCCTGCGCGGCTTGCGGCAATGGTGCCCGTTCACTGTTTCAGACGCAGGTCGGAGATCGAGCGGGCAATAGAGCGGTAAACCTCGATCAGCTCCTCGCCATTATCGGCGCTGAAGGCGTGGCTGGGGGAGGTGGCGCAATATTCCAGGATGGTGCGCCCATCGCCGGTGCGCTGCACGCCGGAGGGCACCTGAAAGCCAACGGTGTAAATCTGGATCCGGCGGGTGGAGGCCTTCATTGCGTCGCACAGATCCATCGATTGGCGGAACGAGTCCTTGGAGGCGGTGGGGTGCTGAACGTTGAACTCTCCGTCGGTCATCAGGATCACGGCCTTGGAGGTTTGCGGTTCCCGGTAGGGCAGGGGCGCGGAGGCTTCCGGCCAGATGCCGGCCCATTCCGGCGAAACCAGATACCAGCCCCAGGCAATGCCCAGATGCCCCGCCGTGCCGCCTTCGGCGATCAGGCCGTTCACATGCGCCTTGAGGGCCGTCTTGTCCTCGGTCAGCGGCACGGGGCCAGAGGGCATGCAGGTGCCATGGCGCCCTTCATAGGCGCCCACGCCATACCCGGTTGCGTTCTGGTTTTCGACATTCTGCCAGCCATCATATTTGCTGGTGCTGCCGGCAGAGAAGTTCCAGCGCGGATTGCCCGCGCCGATCCAGGCGCCGGCGCCGGGCGCCGCATCGGTGGCTACGTGCATGCCCGTGCGTTCATGCACGCAGCGGTCGCTGAGCCCGGTATCGGCAAAGAACCGCCGCTGAGTATTCCAGGTCCAGCTCGAATTGCGCCCGCAGCTCCAGCTCGAACAGGTGCCGGCCTGATAATAGAAAAAGCGCCGCCCGCTGTCCTGATCGATCATCCGCTTGGTGTTGTGGCTGTTATAGCGGCTCTGGGCGGTCGAATTTGATCCGTCAGCGGATAGGGTAACCGTCTCGGTCACCTGGTTGATATAGGGCCCGGCATTCAACGAGTGATTATAGCTGGCGATGGCCAGGCGCACCGTCCCGTCCCGCTCCCGGCTGTCAGGAAGCAGTTCGTCGATGGCCGCGACCGCTGCCGTCTTCAGCTGCGCCAGCCGGTTATAGCTGTTCATTGATCCGGACACGTCAAATATGAACGCCACATCCAGCTTGCCGACACCATAGGTGGAGGTGGAGTTGACGGTGAACTCCAGCTTGTCATGGCCGATCAGGCTGGAAATGTAGGTGACCTGTTCGCAGTGTACCGAGCCATGGATGTCGAAATTGGTCTCGTCAAAGCTGACGGCCACGGGCTCGCAGGTAAGCCCCCCGGCCTGATCCTCGAACAGGGCCTGCGCATAGACCTGCACATCGCTGCTCACTTCGGCCGGCGTATTGCCGGCCTGCCGCCCCAAGGCGCCGGCCAGCACGGCAGAATCCAGCGCTGCCTGAACCTTGGATTTCTGGCGTACCGTATTCTGAAGATCGACGGCAATGCCCGCCATCGCAAGGATGCTGGGGATCACAAAAGCCGCGATCATTGCCACATTCCCGCCCTCGGCGCGCGGAAGCACGCGAAGGCGGAGAAGGGGGCGGCAAAGGCGCATCTCTATGTCACTGCTCTGTGGGCAGAAGGGTTTGCAGAAGTCCGGTCAGCGCGAAATCCGCAGGTCGGAGATGGAGCGGGCGATGGCCTTGTACGCCTCGGTCAGTTCCTGTCCGTTGCTCGGCTTGAAGGCGAAGGCCGGATTGCTGGCGCAATAGGCCAGAACTTGTTGGCCGGCTGTGGGCGCGCTGAAAGCCACCGTGTAGATCACAATTTCCTTCTTTTTCATCTCATCGCAGATCGCGCGGGCCTGGGTCGCCGAGTTCGGGTTGCCGCTGCCCGGACGGATCTGGTTGTACTCACCGTCAGACATCATGATGACAACCTTGGTGGCATCAGGTTCGTCATAAGGCAGGGCCTTGGAGCCTGCCGGCCAGACATTGTTGAATTCCGGCGAAACCAGATACCAGCCCCATGCCGTGCCGATATGGCCGGCCGTGTTGCCGCGCGGCGTCATCTTGTTGATGAAGTTCAACAGGTCATCGCGGTTATAAGTCAGCGGCACCGGAAGATCATAGTTGCACCACAGGCTGGTGCCGTTGTCGGTCGACCATGTCTCCGTATACGGGTCAAATGTCGCCGAGACAGATCCCAGCCACCGGCCAGCCGCAGGACCGCGATCAGTATACCGTTCGGTTCCCTCGCGTTCCCACACGCAGGTGGAGGAGATGTTGTAGGTGCGGGTGGCGTTATGTTCTTTGATCCCGTAGTTCCACTCGGTGCACGTCCCCGACTTATTCTGTTTCTTGCAGGTCGTCTTCTCGTAGATCGGGCCTTTGTATACTTCCGTGCGCACCGGATCCTTGTTGGTCACCGCTTTGAAATAAGGGCCGGCATTGACCATCGTGTCATAGGACACCATCGCCAGGCGCACATCCTCGGGGTCGCCCGGATAGCCATCAACCGGCAGCAGCGTATTGACCGCTTCCTTTGCCGCAATCTTGAGGTTGGTCATCCGGCTGCTCGAACTCATCGAGCCCGACACGTCGAATACGAAGGCGATTTCCAGCTTGCCGATGCCATAGGTGGCGGCGGAGGAGACGGTGAAGTCGAGCTTCTTGATGCCCACCACATTGGAAAGGGTGGTGCGCTGCTCACAGGTGGCGAAACCTTCGAGTTCCTCGGTGTCTTCGATATAGGTGAGCTGGATCTTGGAACAGGTCAGGCCACTGTTATTGGGCTGGTTCAGGATGCCGGTGAAATAATCGTTGGCCTCTTTCAGCGTGTAGGCCTGGTCCTTGCCATCCTGCATGGATTTGGTCGCGGCCAGAACCGCGCTGTCGACCGCCTGCTGAACCCGCGCTTTCTGGGTGGTTGTCACCTGGAAATCGATGGCAAAGCCTGCAATCGCGACAATCGGAATGATGGTCAGCGCCGCGATCATCGCAACATTGCCCTTTTCATTCGCAGCAAAATTCAAACGGCCGGTGTTCATCTTGACCCTCTGTCCCATCCATGCGGCCGGGATCTGGGTCAAATGCGTGCCCCCCACGTCCCCGCCATTGCAGGGTTATGGCAGATCTGGGTTTCTGCCGGGTGCGGGTGAGATGATGAAATTTGCCCGCGGGGTTTGGAATCTGTTAACTTGGCCATCGCGCGAATCGAGAGGCCTCGCCCCATGCAGCAGTATCACGCCCTGATGAAGGACATTCTGGAAAACGGCCACCGGCGCGGCGACCGGACCGGCGTCGGCACGATCGGTGTTTTCGGCCGCCAGATGCGGTTTGATCTCTCCGAGGGCTTCCCGATGGTCACGACCAAACGGCTGCACCTGCGCTCGATCATCATCGAGCTGCTCTGGTTCCTGAGGGGCGACACCAATATCGCCTATCTGAAGGACAACGGCGTCTCCATCTGGGATGAGTGGGCCGACGAAAACGGCGATCTCGGCCCCGTTTATGGCAAGCAGTGGCGCAGCTGGGCCGCCCCGAACGGCGAAACCATCGACCAGATCCAGTGGGTGCTGAATGAAATCCGCACCAATCCCAATTCCCGCCGCCTGATCGTCTCTGCCTGGAACCCGGCAGACGTGAACGACATGGCCCTGCCGCCCTGCCACTGCCTGTTCCAGTTCAATGTCATGGATGGTAAGCTCAACTGCCAGCTTTACCAGCGCTCGGCCGATGTCTTCCTGGGCGTGCCCTTCAACATCGCCTCCTATGCTTTGCTGACGCTGATGATGGCCCGCGCAACCGGGCTGGAGCCAGGCGAGTTTGTCCACACTTTCGGGGACGCGCATCTCTATCTCAACCATCTGGAGCAGGCAGAGCTGCAGCTGTCGCGAGAGCCGCGCCCTCTGCCGACGATCTGGCTGAACCCTGAGAAGAAAGATCTTTTCGGCTGGGAGTATGAGGATTTCCGCGTCGACGGCTACAATCCCCACCCTCACATCAAGGCGCCCGTGGCGGTCTGAAGCGTGCCTCAGTCTTCCTGAAGGGCCTGCCAGGCTGTCCAGGCATCGCCCGCATACATCAGGCTGGGTCCGCCGCCCATATACACGGTCATCGCCAGGGTTTCGGCCACCTCTTCATCCGTGGCGCCCAGGCGTTTCAGGGCCTTGGTGTGGAAGCCGATACAGCCGTCGCATTGTTTTGAAATGCCGATGGCCAGGGCGATGAGTTCCTTGGTCTTCTTGTCGAGCGCGCCATCGGCAAGAGCGGCCTTGGAGAGGGCGCTGAACTGGGTGAGCGCGTCTGCCGCGCCCGTGCGCCGCAAGCCGGCCAGGCCTTCATTGATGGCGCCGGTGATGGCGGCGTAGTCCTTGGTGCCTGAAGACATGATAGGGGCTCCTTGCTCTGGGCGTGAAATTTCCGGGGCGCGTGCGCCCCTTCTTATCAACTGGCGGCCCCGATCAGCTGATCCAATAGGGAAATGCCCCTAGGCATCTGCCTCGCGCCGGCCGCGCTATTCGCTCAGCAGTTCGCAATGGATGAAGCCGCCCGTCTCCACCGCGATCGGCAGGGCTTCCTCGAACTCCGTACAATAGACGACCGGCCCGGCGCTTCGGGCCACGCCTGCGCTCACCTTCACCCGCGGATCACCGCTCACCTCGCGTGCCACCTGTCCGGCATCAAAACGCCCCGCCAGGGTGATTGACTGGTTGCGTACACTGATCAGGCGCTCTTCCCGTCCCAGATCGACCAGCGCCTCGCCCCGGCGGGCCTTGCCGAAATAGTCCGCCTCCACGGTCAGCTGCGCGCCCACTGCGTCCAGCGCCCGGCTGACATCGCTTGAAACCGTCACGTCCAGCCGGAAGGGCAGGGCCGCCGGGCGGGGATCATATGCGCCCGGGCCCGGCGTGCTCTCCACTTCCGGCGCAGCAGCCCTGGCCAGCGCCGCCCCATCATCCCGGTCAGGACTGTGCCCGCAGGCAACCAGCAGTAGAGCTGGCAGGAGAAGGACGGTCAGGCGTGACATCAGCAGAACTCCTTGTCTTGCAGACAGTTGCGGGCACCGCCTCTTCTGGCAAGCCCCAGAATGATGCTTGCCGTAGAGGTAGAAGCTCTGCATCCTGACATTGGCTTGAGGCGGCATTAAGACCGCCCCGGCCCATCTAGGAGGCATCCATGAAAACCCTGATTGCTGAACTTATCGGCACTTTTGCCCTTGTCCTGCTCGGTTGTGGTTCGGCCGTTCTCGCGGGAGGCGAGGTTGGCCAACTGGGAATAGCTTTCGCTTTCGGCCTGGCTATCGTCGCCATGGCCTATGGCATCGGCCCCATCTCGGGCTGTCATGTAAACCCTGCTGTCAGCTTCGGCGCGTTCATTGCCGGGCGGATGACGCTGAATTCCATGCTGCAATACTGGCTGGCCCAGTTCATCGGGGCGATCCTCGGCGCGGCCGTCCTCTATCTTATCGCAACGGGCAGGGCCGGGTATGATCTGGCCACCAACGGTCTTGGCCAGAATGGCTGGGGGCCGGGCTATCTCGGAGAATACAGCCTTGTGGCGGCTCTCGTCTTCGAGGTCGTCGCCACCTTCCTGTTCCTTGTGGTGATCCTGGGCTCCACCCAGAAATCCGCCCCCGGAATGGTCGCCGGTCTCGCCATTGGTCTGACATTGGCGGTGATCCACATCGTCGGCATCCAGGTCACGGGCGTTTCGGTAAACCCCGCCCGCAGCTTCGGCCCGGCGGTCATTGTCGGCGGCGCGGCCATCAGCCAGCTCTGGCTGTTCTTCGTCGCCCCGCTCATCGGCGCGGCGCTGGCGGGTCTTCTCTTCAAGCAGAAAGTGCTCGAAACGGAATAAGCCTGTTATCTACCGGCCTCGCCCCAAAAGGGCGGGGCCATCCGGACCTATTGATCTGCCCCCACAAGCAACGCGCAGGCACAGCGGCGCTGAGACCGCAGGGCTCAGCAATAGCCGCGAGCAATTCATCTAAGCCTCATGGGGCGAGATCAGCCCCATATCCTCGCGGCGGCGGATCACATATGAAACGATCACCGCGCCCACCATCTTGCCGATAACAAAAACAATCCAGTTTACGGGGTGCAGCATGTTGCCCGGCTCAGCCCCCAGCTGCATCTGCTGGGCAATGTCGGCGCCATAGAGGAACACCGTCGTATCCACCGGTGAGGCCAGCGCGCTGGAAATCAGGATGCGGGTCGAGAGGCGGTATTTCGTGAAGGTGTAGACCATCCAGTCGACAAATTCCGACACGGCGAAGGCAATTCCGCTCGCCAGCGCAATCACCGGCCAGGAATAGAAAAACGACCACGCCACCGCGATCGCCATCAGGATCAGCACCTTGTGCCCCATCTCCCGTTGCACGAAGTCACGGATGACGAAGACCATCCCGGTCACCATCGTCATCGGGTGCAGCGCCACGCCCGGCGCATAATCCCCGCCTGGCGCGATGATCTCAGCCTGGGGAATCACGCTGAACGACCAGTTGAGGAAGGGGATCAGCGCCACATAGATGAAGGCCCAGAACCGTCCGTTCAGAAACCAGATGGCGCAAAATGTGAGCAGCAGCGCGCCCAGCGCCGGCCCTATCAACTGCGGCTGACCATTGGTCAGGACCGATACCAGTTCAGACATTTGTGAGCGTTCCCCCGATGTACCAGTTTAATACAGTTGCCGCTGCTTTCGGTGCTTGCTTAAACCATGCACTCGGGGCGAGGAAGCGGGCAATCGGGAGTGCGCCAGTCGGACTGACGTGAAAGATAATAACAAGAACAATGTCCATCGAAGTCAAACTCTGCCTGATCGTTGCGCAGGCGCGCAATCGGGTCATCGGCGCATCCGGCCGTCTCCCCTGGCGGCTGAAGGATGACATGGCATTCTTCAAGGCAACCACGATGGGCGCGCCCATCATCATGGGCCGCAAGACCTGGGAAAGCTTCCCCAAACGCCCGCTGCCTGGCCGCGAGAATATCGTGCTGACGCGCGACTGGGACTATGACGCCGCCGAGGCGCGCGTCTATTCCAGCTTCCCGGCGGCCATGAACGCGGCCCGCGCCATCGCCACGCGCGAAGGCAAGGACGAAGCCTTCGTCATCGGCGGCGCGGAAATCTACAACCTCGCCCTGCCTTTCGCCGACCGGATCTACCTCACCGAGGTCGAAACCGAGGTCGAGGGCGACGCGCATTTCCCGCAGCTTGACATGCGCCACTGGCGCCAGGATGAGCTGGCCGTCCATCCGGCAGGGGAGGGCAACGACCACGCCTTCCGTATCCTCCGCCTCGATCGCGCTTCCGCCCACGCCTGACCGGTCCCGTCGGCTTCACGCCGGGGCAGTGATGGACACTGCCCGCATCCCGGCTTTACCCTCCCGGAAAAGAAACCTTCCGGGAGGAAAACATCATGGATTTTGAAGTCGTCGCCTCAGGCTTGGGTTTTCCCGAAGGCCCAGTCGTCATGGAAGATGGCTCGGTCATCATCGTCGAGATCCAGAAGGGCTGCATCTCCCGCCTCTGGAACGGCAAGCGCGAGGTGATCGCCACGCCGGGCGGCGGCCCCAACGGCCTCGCTATCGGCCCGGACGGCGCCCTCTATTGCTGCAACAATGGCGGCTTTGAATATCATGAGGTCGGCGGCCTCACGATCCCCGGCAATTGCCCGCCCGATTATTCCGGCGGCCGTATTGAGCGGATCGACCTCTCCACCGGCAAGGTGGACCGCCTCTATGAAGCCGTGGACGGAAACTCCCTGCGCGGCCCCAACGACATCGTGTTCGACATCGAAGGCGGCTTCTACTTCACCGACCTCGGCAAAGGCTTCTCCCGCAACCGCGATCATGGCGGCGTCTATTACGCAAAGCCCGATGGCTCCCTCATCAAGGAAGTGGACTATCACCACATCTCCCCCAATGGCTGCGGCCTGTCGCCGGACGGCAAGACACTCTACTTTGCTGACACGATGACCGCCCGCCTCTGGGGCTTCGCGCTCACCGGCCCCGGCGAATACACGCCCCATAAGCCGCCCTTCCTGCGCGGCCGCGTGATTACAGGGCAGACGGAGCTTTGCTATTTCGACAGCCTTGCGGTCGCCGCCTCCGGAAACGTCTGTGTGGCAACAATCCTCAAGAATGGCGGCTATGGCGGCATCACGACCATCACGCCAGAAGGCAAATCCACCTTCACCGAAATTCCAGACCCATTCGTCACCAACATCGCCTTTGGCGGGGCAGACATGCGCGACGCCTATATCTGCGCCTCCGGCACCGGCCAGCTGATCAAGACGCGCTGGGCAGAACCAGGCCTGAAGCTGAACTACAACGCCTGATGGCCAGGGCCTGACCTTCCACCTTCGTCACCCTCGGCGGGCAAAGCCCGTCAGAGGGCCCGTCTTCTTGCATCGCCAGTTTCCAAGCCTCGCCAGCCATGCCATGGTCCCGGTCACATTCTGCCACCGGGAGCCATCGCCATGCGCCGCACACTCGCCCTTCTGCCCGTCCTCTTCGCGCTCGCTGCGGCGCCCGCCCTGGCTGGGCCGGAAGATTTCCGCGCAGGCACGGTCATCCCGGGCTATGGCAAGTTCGCCCCGGTCGCAGACCCCACGCTCACGCCGGAAACCGAATTCAGGATTGCCTATGATGTGGCCGCCGGCGCAGAGCCGGGCAAAGCCAATGCCGCGCTCGATCGTGTGGCCCGCTTCCTCAACATGGCCGCCGCCGCCGGTGTCCCGGCAGAGAATGTGGCCCTTGCCGTCGTGGTCCATGGCCCGGCCACCAACGACCTGCGCAAGGTGATGAAGGATGGCGCCCCCAATCCCAGCGCGCCGCTGGTGGAGGCCCTTCTGGCAAACGGGGTTTCCATCATCTTTTGCGGCCAGGCAGGCGTCATGCATGACGCCGCGCCGGAGGATCTGGTCGAAGGCGTAACCGTCTCCCTCTCGGCGATGACCGCGCATGCCCAGCTCCAGCAGCAGGGCTATACGCTGAACCCATTCTGACGCCGCCTAGCGCGCCGCAATGCACTCCACTTCCACCAGCGCCCCGAAGGGCAGGGCGGAAACCGCTACAGCCGTCCGCGCTGGCGGGTTTGCGGGAAAGTAGTCCGCATACACCTCATTCATCGGGCCATATTGCTCGATGTCAGTCATGAACACGGTGCATTTCAGAAGGTCATCCATCGTGCGCCCCACCTTCTCCAGATTGCCCTTCACCGCGTCCATCGCCTGGCGCGTCGCTTCTTTTACATCGCCGGTCTCGCTCCGCCCGATCACCCCGGCCAGGTAGATCGTATCCCCATGGCCCACCGCGGCGCTGTAAAGCTGATTGCCCGGCACCAGCACCATTTTCTCCGGCGGCGGCAGTGGAAACTCCTTTGGCGCAGGCCGGCCGTGATCCTGAATGTTCACGCACGCGCCCAGCGCGGCAGGGGCGAGCAGGGCCATCAGGGCAAAGTGTTTCATGGAGCAGTCTTCCTTCTCATCGTCGCGCCACACCGTAGGCGGGTTTGCCGAAGGCGTAACCCGCCAATCCGCCCCGAGAGAAAATAAACGCGGGGCAGGCTCATCCCCGCGCCCCGCTGATCGCGCGGATGCCTTCGAATATGGAGAGGGTCGTCAGGCAATCGTCCAGCGCCCGGTGGGCGGCGGTCTGGTCCACGCCGAAATGCCGCGCCACGGTTGCCAGCTTGTAGTCAGGCAGGCGCAGGTATCGCCGCGCCGCCTGCAGGGCGCACACCACGGGATGGGTTTCAAACACCTCCGGCGCCGCCGCGCGCAGAAAGCTCATGTCAAACCCGGCATTATACGCCACAATCGGCAGCCCACGGATAAATCCTGCCAGCTCTGCCACCACCTGCGCGCCCTCCGGCGCTCCTTCCAGCATGTCACTGCTGATCCCGGTCAACCGCGAAATGTGATAGGGCAGGGCGGCCTCACACCGCACAAAGCTCGAAAAGCTCGCCCGCGCGCCGGTCACCATATCCACCCGCACCGCGCCCACCTCAATGATCTGACAAGTGCGCGGACTGAACCCCGTCGTCTCAAGGTCCACCACCACAAATTCATGCAACTCATGCGGCGCAGTCAAATGCCCTCAGCCTCCAATGCGGCAGCGCTCCCTCGCGCCCGCCAAGCCCATCTCCCTCTAGGCCCGTTTCCCAACCGGGCCAAGCGCCAAAGCCGGACCAATACACGCCGCGACCGGCTCACCCTGAGCAAAGCAAAAAGGGCAAGTCGGGGCAGGTTGTGCGTTGCCCTACTCCCTCGCAATTTTGCGATGATGCCAGCTATATTGGAGTCTTGGTAAGATTGGCCGAGACTGTCGGTAGCGAAGATGGAAAGAGCAGGCATATGGCGTCATTTGAAGAGTTGCCGACAACCTCTGGGCCGCAGCGCTTTGATGCTGTCTCGCGTGTCGAGGAAGTTGTGACTGACATTTTAACCATGGACTTGCTGCACAGCTCGCCAGCATTTCTTCAGCGAGTTCTTGAGCTGGCGGGTGCGGCCTCCCCTTCAGAAATTGTCTCAATCCGGCGATCGGTGTCGGATACGTCGATGGGGGAGACGGATGTCGAACTCGTCATTCAGCTCGGCTCGAAGCGGCAAGCGATCCTGATCGAGAATAAAATTCGGGCGCCGGTGATGGATCGGCAGTTCGAGCGTTACCGGATGCGGGGTAATGCGGGTAAAGCCAGCGGGCAGTGGGATGATTTCTGCGTAATTCTCATGTCGCCACAGTCGTACTTTGATGAGCTTGATGCAGAGCAAAAGGAATATGTGGACGCTAACCTGTCCTATGAGATGATTGTGGAATTCCTTGCAAGCTTTTCCGAGCATGCTTTCAAGCGTCACATATTCCAGTCCGCAGTTGCTCAATTCAAGAAAGGCTATGTGAGGATAGCCGATGCGAGGATGATCTCATTTCATCAAAACTACTGGGCGCTCGCCTCCGCGAAATTTCCGCAATTGCGTATGATGAAGCCAGATGTTGTTGGTAGCGATGGTAGTTGGATATACTTCCCACCGTTATATGGAGACACGAATAAGGTTCGCTTGATCCATAAGTTCAAGGGAATCGGATGTGAGCTTTCCGTCACAACGCGACGTGCTGAGGAAATCGCCACGGCGCTTGAACCGCATCTGGATGTGGATATGGTCGTTCGCTCCATGAAGACTGCCGCGTACATAAATATCAAAACGCCTGCATTGGATCACCTGGCCGAATTTTCTGTTCTGGAGTCTGATCTTCTGATCAGCCTCCAACAATTGGACAGGTTGCGATTGTTTGCGCTGAATGAGAACGTGCGGGGACTGATCAATCAACACATCTAAGATGTAAAATCTCTTTTGAGCGGCCCCTCAATCCTCAAACACAATTTCCGGCGCGGGCTTTGTCACCAGCTCGTCCAGCGCAATCGCCACATTCCGCGCAAGTTTCAGGAAAACATCCGCCGCCGGACCATTTGACAGGGCGGCGGGCGTGCCCGCGTCGCCTGCTTCGCGGATGGCCTGCAGCATCGGAATTTCCGCCAGAAGGGGCAGTCCCAGCGCCTGCGCCATTTTCCGGCCGCCGCCTTCGCCCATCAGATAGTGGCGGTTTCCGGCCGGGTCTTCAAACCAGCTCATCGTTTCGGCAATGCCGATCACGGGCACATGCGTCTTGGCAAACATCGCCGCGCCCCGGCGCACGTCGGCCAGGGCCACTTCCTGCGGCGTCGTCACGATCAGCGCGGCGGTCACCGGCACCTTCTGCGCGATGGCGAGCTGCGCATCGCCGGTGCCGGGCGGGGTGTCGATGATCAGCAGGTCCAGCGGGTCTTCCTTCGTGCCCCATTCAGCATCGTTGAGCAGCTGCGTGATGGCCGACATCACGATCGGCCCGCGCCAGATCATCGGCGCGTCAGGGTCTGAGAGGTAGCCGATGGAGAGGGTCTTCAGGCCATGCGCCTCCACCGGCACCAGCTTCTTGGCCAGGGAGGTAGCGGGTTCCGCGTTCACTGTGCCGAGCATGGTGGGGATGGAGGGGCCATAGATGTCAGCGTCCAGCAGGCCGACCTTCATGCCGGCCCGCGCCATCGCGGCAGCAAGGTTCACCGCGACGGTCGACTTGCCAACCCCGCCTTTGGCGCTGGCGACCACCAGGATGCGCGCGATGCCCGGAATGGGGCGCATCGGGGTGGCCGGCGGCGGGGCGCCCTGGCTCAGCGCCTCGTCGGAAAGGCGCGCGCCTTTGGTGACGCGGCGTGTCCCGGCGGGGGGCGAGGGCGTCAGCGGAATGTCCGGATTTGTCCGGTTCTGTCCGGAATTGGCATGGGAATGAGTCTGATTGGGCGCCTTTTCCGCGGTCAGAACGGTGGTTACCTTTTCGATGCCGGGAATGCGCGCGGCGGCGTTCTCCGCCTCGATCCGGCGGGCCTCTGCGCCCGCAGTGTCGCCGCTGTCAGCCCGGATCACCAGGATCGCCCGGCCATCTTCCCCGATAGTGACGGACTCCAGCCAGTCCGGCGCCCCCAGCGCGCTGCGCACGGCTGCCGCGAGTTTCTCCCGGGACTTCTGCCTTGATCCAAACATTTAAGACTTCCTCGGCTAGAACGGGGCATAAATTGCGCAAACATCGGTTTGTGCGGGGTGAAGCAGGCGGCCTGGCACCCCGGAATGCGGCATTTTTGCTGCGCCGGGAAGCCGATTTAGCGTGCAGAGTGTGGTAGAGCCTCTATATAGGCGGGAAACGCAGATTTCAGGAGGCTGAATGCCCTGGGACGACAAGACAAAAGGCTCTGGCCCTTGGGGCGGAGGCGGTTCGGGTAATGGCAATGGGGGCGGAGAAGGTGGTTCTCCGTGGAACCGGCCTGGAAAACAGGATTCCGGGAACAAGGAACAGCCGGACCTGGAAGAACAGATGCGCCGCATGCAGGAGCGCTTTCGCCAGCGCCGCAATGGTGGCGGCGGCGGACGTAAAGGCGGCGGTGGTGGCAGTGGCGGCGCAGGCCGTGGCGCCGGTCCGCTTGGCATTATGGTCATCGTGGGCGTGGGTGTGCTCGCCTGGCTCTCCACCAGCATTGTGGTTGTGGCGCCTGAACAGCAGGCCGCCGTGTTCCGCTTTGGCAAGTGGCAGGCCAATTACGGCCCCGGCCTTCATTTCCATCTGCCCGCCCCGCTGGAAAGCCACCGGCTGATTCAGGTGGAAACCCGCACGGAAACCCCCATCGGCCGCACGCAGGACCAGAGCCTGATGCTGACCCAGGACGAGAACATTGTGGACATCCACTTCTCGGTCATCTGGAAGGTCGATACGCAGAACCCGGAAAACTACCTGCTCAATGTGCGCGACCCGGAAACGACGGTCGCCATGGTCGCCGAGTCGGTGATGCGCGAAGTAGTCGGCAAGACGCGCCTTCAGGCGATCATCACGACAGAGCGTGACCGCGTTCAGCAGCAGGTGGCCGAACAGACCCAGGCGCTTCTGAATGAATACCGCGCCGGTGTGCAGGTGCTTCAGGTGCAGATCGGCAAGGCAGACCCGCCCCAGCCCGTCATCGAGGCGTTCAACGATGTGAACGTTGCCGAGCAGGATGCGGAAACCCTGACCAACCGCGCCACCCAGTTTGCCAATGAAGTTGTTCCGCAGGCCCGCGGTACGGCCTCGCGCCTGCAACAGGAATCTGAAGCTTACCGCGATCAGATCGTGGCCGATGCAAACGGTGAAGCCGCCCGCTTCGACCAGATCTATGAAGAGTATCGCAAGGCGCCGCGCGTCACGCGCGAGCGTATGTATCTTGAAACCATGGAACGTGTGCTGGAGCGTTCGGACAAGCTGATCCTCGACCAGAATTCGGGCGCTGTGCCCTATCTGCCGCTTGATCGCGTCCGGACCCAGCCCAACAGCGGAGGAGAGCGCTGATGCGTGCTTTTGGTTGGCTCATCCTGATCCTGTCCATCATCGGTCTGGTGGTGATCTCGAATGTGTTCTTCATCGTCGGCCAGGCGCAACAGGCCATCGTGCTTGAAGTCGGCCGCCCGGTGCGGATCATCAACGCGCCCGGCACCGATCAGGCCGGTCTGCACATGAAAATCCCCGTCTATCAGCAGGTCCAGGTGCTCGATAAGCGTAACCTTGGCCTCGATATCGAAGGCATTCAGGTGATCGCCTCCGACCAGCGCCGCCTGCAGGTGGATGCTTTCGTCCGCTGGCGGATCAACGACCCGCTGCGCTATTATCAGAGCTTCCGCACTGAAGCGGCAGCCACAACCCAGATCAACACGATCACGATTGCGGCCATCCGTGCCACGCTGGGTGATGTGCCGGTGCCGGAGATCATTTCCGGCCAGCGCGCCGCACTGATGAACAACATCCGCGACAGCGTGAACGAAGAGCTGCAACGGGCCGGCGTCGATGTCATCGACGTGCGTATCCGCCAGGCAGACCTGCCGCAGGAAGTTGCCGAAGGCGTTTACAACCGGATGCGGACGGCGCGTCTGCAGGAAGCCCAGCGCATCCGTTCGGAAGGGGAGGAGCGGGCCCGCCTGATCCGCGCCCAGGCCGAACGCGAGAAGACCGTCATCGAGGCCCAAGCGCGTGAAGCGGCTGAAAAGATCCGCGGTGAGGGCGATGCCCGTGCCACGGAAATCTATGCCACGGCGTATAACAAGGACCCTGAGTTCTTCCGTTTCCAACGGGCTCTGGTCGCTTGTGAAAAGGCCATCCAGCAGGGCACGCAGATGGTCGTCAGCCCCGGTTCATTGGGCGTCTGTGACCAGTTCTTCGACAGCGCCCGCGCGGCGGGCGGGACGCGCTGATCAGGGGCGGGCGAGGCGATGAGCTGGATTACGCTCGCCCTCGCCGGCTTCGGCGTCTGGCTTCTGGTGGAAGGGGCGCTCTGCGCCATTGCACCTGACTATATGCGCCGCATAGGTCAGCTCCTGTCCAACATGCCGCCCCGCGATCTGGCGATTGGCGGGCTGGTGGTGGCGGCCGTCGGCGTCGGCCTTCTGATGCTTGCAGTTCGCACAGCCTGAGCCTGTTGCAACTGGCGGCCAAAGCGCCATAGTCAGCTTTGCAGAATAATTCGCGCGCGCCGGCATCTGCCGGGCGGGCCGCAGAAAAGACCGTGAAGGGAGTCATCTCCACCATGAACCGGACCGCCGTTGCGGTGATCGCCCTGATGGCACTCATGGCCCCCGCCACGTTCGCGCAGACAGCGGGCAGTCTGTCCCGTCCCGGCGCGCCGGTTGATGCCAAGACGGCGCCCCAAAGCTTCAGCGCGCTTTCCAAACGCCTGATGCCGGCGGTGGTGAACATCTCCACATCCCAGGTTGTCGCCAGCCGCCTGCCATCCTTTCCGGAGGGCTCGCCTGCCGAGCGGTTCAATGAATATTTCGGCCGCAATGATGATGGCTTCCAGCGCCAGGGCTCGCTCGGCTCCGGCTTCGTCATCAGCGCCGATGGCTATATCGTCACCAACAACCACGTCATCGACAAGGCCGACACGATCGAGGTCACCTTCTCCGATGGCCGCACGCTGGACGCAAAGATCATCGGGCGTGACCGGGATACCGATATTGCGGTGCTGAAAGTCACCTCCCGCACGCCGCTGCCTTTCGTTGACCTCGGCGACAGCGACAGGGCCGAAGTGGGGGACTGGGTGATCGCCATCGGCAACCCGCTCGGCTTTGGCGGCTCTGTTTCGGCCGGTATCATTTCGGCGACGGGCCGCGACCTGAATACGGGGCGGTCTGACAATTTCATCCAGACCGATGCGGCCATCAACCAGGGCAATTCAGGCGGTCCGCTGTTCAATCTGAATGGGCAGGTTGTGGGCGTGAACACGGCCATCATCTCCCAATCGGGCGGCTCCATTGGTCTTGGATTCTCGGTGCCGTCCAACACGGTGAAACGCATTTCCGCGCAGCTCATCAAGGAGGGGCGGGTGCACCGTCCCTGGCTCGGGGTGAATGTGCAGGATGCGGACGAGTCGCTCATCAAGGCATATCGCGCCTCCGGCAAGAGCGGCACCATCGTCACCCGCATTACCGATGGCAGCCCCGCAGCCAAGGCGAAGCTGGAAGTTGGCGATCTGATCCTGTCGATTGATGGCCGCGCGGTAGCCGGCGTGCGTGACATGACACGCCAGCTCTCCGAGAAGCCTATCGGCAAGGCGATCACCCTCAGCATCGTGCGCGACGGCCGCCAGCGGGATGTTGCCGTCACGCTGGGCGAACTGCCGGATGAGGATGTGCCTGCCGCCACAGCGCCGTCCGAGGCGGTTGGCTTGTCCAATGATCTGGGCGCCGATCTCGTGGCGCTGGATGATGATGTGCGCCGGCGCTTTGGGGCGCCGCGCGACATGACCGGGGTTGCGGTCACCGGTGTCAGCACCCGCGGCCGGGCTTACAACAAGCTGCGCAGAGGGGATGTCATCGTCGAGGTGAATTTCCAGTCCGTCAGCGCGGTTTCCGATGTGCTCAAGCGCCTGGACACCGCCATGCAGACGCCGAACCAGCCGATCCTGATCCGGGTGAAGCGCCGGGGCGATACCGGAGGCTGGTTTGACCAGTTCGTGTCGATCGAAATCCGGAAATAAGGGGAATTCCCCAGGGTTTGGGGCAGGTTTCGCCCGTGACGCTGCGTCATGAGCCTGTCAAACATTACGAAAAAGATGCCGAATTGGCTCGCCAAGTGCGACAACGCGCGCTAAGGACAGCGCAAATCGACCTTTTCACGGGCTGAGGCAGAGACATGATCCATCCTTCCTTGATCGCGATCGCCGCCATTGTAGTTGTGTTCGGCATCCTGAATCTCATAGAGTTCAAGCGCCTGGACTAATCTTCAAGGGAGCAGGCGGTGCCCGACCCCATCCTGCTCATTTCCCTTTTTGGCGGGCTGCTCCTCATGGCGCTTGCCGGAGACCTGTTGGTGCGAGGCGCGCTCGGCCTGGGCCGGGCGATGGGCGTGTCGCCGCTGGTTGCGGGCGTTTTCATTGTCGGTTTCGGAACTTCGGCGCCGGAGATGTTCATCTCCGCAAACGCGGCGCTGAACGGCAATCCGGGCCTGGCCATCGGCAATATCGTCGGCTCCAATATCGCCAACATTCTCATGGTTGCGGCCATTCCGGCGCTGATCTTCACCTACCGTACCGGCGGGGCCGGGCAGGGGCGGGCGCTCGGCATGCTGCTGCTAGCAACCGGTATCTGGATCGGGATGACGGCGATCCTGCCGCTGGAGCCTTTGATGGGGCTCTGCTTCCTGCTGGTTCTGATTGGCTATACCGGCTTTTCCATCTTCGCGGCCCGGCATGACGAAATCGCCGGGCGCGGTTCTCATCATGCCGATGCCGTGACGCTCAATCCTCCGGTCTGGCGGGCCATTTTCTATGTGCCGCTGGGCATTGCCGGGCTGCTCTATGCCTCAGGCATGATCATCACGGGCGGAGAAGGGGTGGCGCGGCATTTCCGGGTGCCGGAGGAGTGGATCGGGCTGACCATCCTGGCGCTGGGCACCTCGCTGCCGGAGACCGGCGCGGGGCTGGCGGCGGCGTTCCGGCGGCGGGGGGATGTGGTGGTCGGCAATATCCTTGGCTCCAACGTGTTCAACCTTCTGGGCGCGGGCGGGATCGTGGCGCTGCTGGGACCGTTCGAGGTGGCGCCAATGTTCCAGCGCTATGACCATTGGGTGATGGGGGCAGCGGCGCTGGTATTCGCGGCGTTGATCCTGCTGCGCGTGAAGATGGGGCGGCTTCTGGGGCTGGCGCTGCTGCTGGTCTACGCGGCGTATATCTATGGCCTGGTGACGGGCACGAACATCATGGCGCTGGTTCAGATGGTGCGCGGATGACACCCAGGGGCGCGCTGGTGACGGGGGCGGGCGGCCGCCTCGGCCGGGCCATGGCGTTGGCCCTGGGAACCGATGGCTGGACCGTGGCGGTGCATTACCGCGGCTCTGCCGAGGGCGCGCAGGAGACCGCCGCGCTCATCCGGGCCGCGGGCGGGAAGGCCGAAATCGTCGCCTGTGACCTGTCAGACGAGCGTCAGAGGGCGGACCTTTTTGGACAAATCCGGACACTCCTGGACATGCCGGTAACCCTGCTGGTCAATTCGGCGTCAACTTTTTCCCACGACAGCGCCGCCAGCCATACCCGCGAAGACTGGGACCATCATTTCGAACCCAACCTGCGCGCGCCGGTGCATCTTGCCCAGCAGCTTGCCACCCACCTGCCGGAGGGCGAGCGGGGCCTGGTGGTGAACCTGATCGACCAGAAGGTGCTGAAGCTCAATCCGCTATTCTTCACCTATACCCTGTCCAAGGCGGCGCTGTGGCAGGCGACGCAGACGCTGGCGCAGGGCCTGGCGCCGCAGGTGCGCGTCAACGCCATTGCGCCGGGGCCGACGCTACAGAGCGTGCATCAGACCCCTGCCCAGTTTGCCGCCGAAAAGGCCGCGACGCTGACCGGGGAGGGCAGCTCTCCGGAAGAGATCGTGCGGGCGCTGCGCTATCTGGTGAGCGCCTCCAGCGTGACCGGCCAGATGATCGCCTGCGATGGCGGCCAGCATCTGATGTGGCAGACTCCCGACACCCAGATCTGAGAGGCGCCATGAACTTCTCCTCCGACACCGCCGCGCCGGCCCATCCTTCCGTGCTCGAAGCAATGATGCGGGCCAATGCCGGGCCTGCCCCCAGCTATGGCGCTGACAAGATCACGGCGCGCGTGCGGGCGCAGCTGGCGCAGGTATTCGAGACGGATGACTTCGACTTCTGGATAACGCCTTCGGGCACGGCTGCGAACGCGCTGGCGCTTGCCTGTTTCTGCCCGCCAATCGCCTCGGTGATCTGCCACCGCGAAGCGCATATCCAGATGGATGAGCGCGGGGCGGTGGAATTCTTCACCGGGGGCGGGCGGCTGCACCTTCTGCCCGGCGAGGGCGCGAAGATCAGCTTTGATGTGTTCAAGGACTATCTGGACGAGTTTGATCCGAGCTTTGTGCATGGCACGCCCCCGGCGGTGCTGTCGCTGACGAACCTGACCGAATGCGGCACGGCCTATACGCCCGATGAGGTGGCCCGCTTCGCGCGGCGCGCCAAGGGCGGCGGGCTGGGGGTGCATATGGACGGGGCGCGGTTTGGCAACGCGCTGGTGCATACCGGGGCCAGCGCGGCGGAGATGAGCTGGAAAGCCGGCATTGACGTGCTGACCCTGGGCCTGACGAAAACCGGGGCGCTGAGCTGCGATATCGTGATCCTGTTCGGGGCGGCCAAGGCGAAGGGCAAGGAACTGCGCGCGCGGGCCAAACGCGCCGGGCACATGCCCGCCAAGATGCGTTTCCTGGCGGCGCAGGCCGAGGCGATGCTGGAGGGCGGGCTGTGGCTCGGCCTCTCGGCCCATGCCAACGCAATGGCGCAGAAGCTGGCGGCGGTGTTCCGTGAGGACGGTATCGAGCTTGCCTTTGATGTTCAGGGTAATGAGGTTTTTGCGCTTCTGGACCCGCACGACATCGACAAGCTGCAGGAAGACGGCGCCGCTTTCTATGCCGAATGGCCCGGCGGATCGAGCCGGTTTGTATGCTCCTGGGCGACGGACGAGGCGGAGATTGACGCGGTTCGGGAAACGCTCAAGCGGGCGATGCGGAAGTAGGGGGAGGCGTCAGGGCGTGAGCGCCTTGCCGAGCCAGACTTGCAGGGTACTGATGACTTTACTGGAGTCTATGGGGGCGGTGGTGGCGCCGCCGAGCAGTTCCTGGTGGAGGCTCATGACCAGCAGGGGCGAGAGGGCGGCGAGCGCGGCGGCGCGCAGCTCGGCCTCGTCCTGCGGGGCGCCGGGGGTGGCGCGCAGCTTGTCGGAGACAGCGCCCAGCGCAGGCTCGAGCACTTTTTCGAGATAGGCCTGGCCGATGGCTTCGTCCGCGAGGCCTTCGATCAGCCCGAATGCATGGGCACGGATGAAACCGCCCAGCCGCATGCCGGCCTCGGAGATGCGGAAATATTCCTCAAAGGCGGTGGCCGGATTGGCCGAGGGCAGGGCGACGACCGCCCAGAGGGGCGCGCCCTTGCGGCCGATATTCTCGAGGATCTCGATGACGAGGCCCTGCCGGTCGCCGAAATAATGGCGCAGGGTCGGCTCGGAGGCATTCATCGCCTGGGCAAACTGGCGCAGCGAGGGGCGGCGCAGATCGGCGGAGAGGGCAAAATCGGTCAGCGCATCGAGCAGGGCGGCGCGTTTCTCGTCAAAGTCATGATTGCGGGCGCCGGCGGGCCTGGGCATTGCAACACGTCTCCATCAGGCACCGGCATCTGCGCGCACCGGTTTCCTACATCACACCGGAGGATATATCCGTCAATCCAGGGCGGGCCGGGCGAAAAAATTAGACCAGATGGCCAATAAGCCGGGTTCTGTTCGTCCCTTGCGGGATCTGGCAGCCATTCCTCTGGGGCGCTCATTACTGAACGCCTCGGCGCGACGCACCCGGGGCACGAGCGGCGGACAGCCCGTATGTGCCCCCTACTTGGTCTTGCTCCGGGCGGGGTTTACCATGCCAGCCCTGTTACCAGCGCTGCGGTGGGCTCTTACCCCACCCTTTCACCCTTACCCTCGGGCCGAAGCCTTCGGGCGGTTTACTTTCTGTGGCACTTTCCCTCGGCTCACGCCGGGCGGCTGTTAGCCGTCGCCCTGTCCACCTGGAGCCCGGACTTTCCTCCAGTATGGGGTTACCCCCATACCAGCGGCTGCCCGGCCATCTGGTCTGGCGGGGGATATAGGGGGTTTGGGGGCGCAGCGCAAATGGGGGGAGCGGGCGGCTTCGCGCTACGCGCGCCCTCACCTCCCATTGCTGCGCAATGGCCTGCTACGGGCGTTTGCAGTGCAAACGCTTTCCCTCCGCAGCCTCTCCCAGAGGGAGAGGGGCTGGGGGTTCACCTCAAGCGCATCGCAAAACCCCTCTCCCGCGAAGTGGGAGGTGAGGGCCTTGGTCCCGAAACGCAAGAAGGCACGAACCCCTTGCGGACTTCGTGCCTTCCCGTGTGTTTCGAATCGGTCTACCGAGACACTGTGCTAGCACTCGATTTCGGTCTTCGATCGACATCAGGCTCTGGAGACAATCCGTTCGAGCGGATTACCTTACATCACCCTCCGGACCCGGACGTTCGCCTTTTCAGGCGCACGCTTCCGTTTCCGTCGCCGCCATGCGCAACCGGGGGGTTGCAAGCATGCGGCTGACCGCCTGCGCTTGCCATTGCTAGCACTCACTTCTTGGTCACCGTCTACGGATCGCGCCCCGTTACGGCATACGGCCCCGTTTGGCTGGGTCTAGCTCCCGCCTCCCGGCCATCGCCTGCTTTATCCCTTCATCTCCACCTGGGCCCTTTGCGCCACCAGTCTCCCGGCTTTGCTCCTGACCCGGTTTCGTCCGGGGGCGATGGACTTGTCCTCCGGTTCCGTTGGCAGGTTTGCTCCTGCCGCGTATTCCGTTGGCTTACCGAAACGATCTCACAAGGCCTCGCCTGAGTCGAGAGGCTGTCCAGATTTTTTCTCGCTGACGGAGAAGAATCTCACAGGTTTCGTTGCGCCTGTGGAATGATTGTGACGTGCTTCAAAAATATGCAACAAAATCAACCGGGCAAGGAGTATCCCTGTCCGGCTGTGCCTGGGCTGAAAAGGTCCTGCGGATGGGGCAAGGGCCCGATTTGTCCGGGGACGGTATATAATTTGTTTGAGGAATGAGATGTCCCCGGCGTCCCGGCTCTGCCTCATCCGCAGGATTGCGGCCTTCGGGCCAGAGCCCTCGGGCAGCAGGTGGATGCCTGGGAGATGACGCCAGGCATGCGCGAGGATGCCCCGCCGCGCGACCCCGGCGGACAGGAGCGAGCGCGGCAGGGCTCTGCCTGTAATGAATGCAGGCGGGGAGGGCATGGACAGGGGCGGGCTAATCCCCGGTTTGTTTCTGCGGCGGACCGTGCCAGAAAGGCAACGATGCTCGAGCGCTGGCGACCCGACTTCATCGATCCTGCAATCCGGGCTGTGCGCCGGCTGGTGCGGCCGGATGTGCGCATTGTCACCGGCGGGATCGCCTTCTATGCGCTGTTCTCGATTTTCCCGCTGATCTACATGACGCTGACGCTGCTGACCTTTTTCCTGCCGCCGGAACTGGCGCATCAGCTGGCCAAGCCGATCACCAATTTCTTCAGCCAGAGCGTGGAGCCGCTGACCTTCGAGGAGGTGGACGCGATCCAGAAGATGACGCCGGCCGGGCTGAGTGTGCGGGCCTTTCTGGCGGCGATCCTGGTGCTGTTTACGGCAACCTCCGGTGCCAAGGCGCTGATTACCGGCATCAGAATGATCGCCGGCACGGCCGACCGGACGAAGTTTGCGCGCTTTCAGGGCACGTCGCTGGCGCTGACGGCGACGCTGATCCTGATCGTGTGGCTGCTGGGGGCAACGCAGCTGATCGCGACGGTGGCGGTGCAGGAGGCCGGGGGCCTGGCGGTGCGCTTTGCCAAGGAGATCGCGACAGTGGTGGACTCGCTCTGGATCTCGAAAGGGGTGGCGAGCTTTGCGGTCTTCTATCTGATCCTGGTGATGTCGCTGCGCGGGCATGTGCGGCGGGGCACGCGGGCGCTGGCGGCGGGCGCAGGGGCGGCGGTGGTGGCGTTTCTGGGCGTGACCTTCCTGTTCCAGCTCTACCTGCATTATTCGGTGATGAGCACGATTTATGGCGCGCTGGCGTCGCTGATCCTCGGATTCATCTGGCTGTCGGCGTCGGTGTCATCGCTGCTGCTGGGGGCGGCGCTGGCGACCGAATGGGCTCATGCCTGGGGCGAGGATGAAGCGCTGGACGCGGACGAGTAGGCCGCAGCGATCTGGGCCAGGCGGCGCAGCGTCTCGGCGTCGGCAAGGCCGGTGATGGCGGCGGGCATCCAGCGGCGCTGGAAGGCGCGCAGGGCGGCGGGGATGTCGGCCGTGTCATAGCCGATGGCGGCGAGATGCGCGTTGAGGCGGGAGGCGTCGCCGCCCGACCAGACGCAAGCGGCGCCGGTTTCAGGCTCGGGCCAGAGGCCGAGGCCGGCAGCGGCGAGGCGGGGCCAGGGGAAGTGTTCGCCCGGATCAATCTTGCGGGTGGGGGCGATATCGGAATGACCCACGAGGCCGGTGGGCGGGATGGCATGGTGGGCCATGATCTCGCGCGAGAGGGCGATGACGGCAGCGATCTGGGCGCCGGGATAGGGCGGCAGGGCGCCGCCAGAGGCGCGGTAGTCATGGCCGCCATTGACGATCTCGATGCCGACGGAGCGGGAGTTGAGATCCTCCAGGCCTTGCCATTTCGACACGCCGGCATGCCAGGCCCGGTCATTTTCGGCCACGAGGCGGGCGATGCGGCCATCTTCCCAGACCATATAGTGCGCGGAGACCTTGGCTTCGGGATCCCGCATCCGGGTGAGGGCGGCTTCGCCGCTTTCCATGCCGGTGTAATGCAGCACGAGCAGGGAGACGGGGTGTTTCCGCTCGTCATAGTTCGGGCTGGGGGTGTCTTCGATCTGCATTACGAGTCTCCCGAGGCGACCTTCTTGCCGAGGGCAGCTTCCGGCATTTTTTCGTTCGGGCGCAGCGCGATGACAAGCACCCCCGACAGCGAGACGATGGCGCCGAGGATGAGGCGCAGGGTGAGCGGCTCGTTCAGGAGGGCGATGCCGAAGATCACGCTCCAGATCGGCGTCATCAGCGTGAGGGGGGAGAGGAGGGAGACGTCATACTTCTTCAGGAGGGTGTAGAAGGCCGAATGGCCGAACACCGACACGCCGAGGATGGCGAAGGCGCTGGCGGCCCAGACCATCCAGCCGCCATGGATATAGGCGTCGAGCTGGTTCGTCTCCATCACGAAGGAGAGGGCGAACAGCGGCGCGAAGCTGAACGCGCCGACCCAGGCCTGCATCCGCAGGGCGGAAATTTTCGGCATCGACTTCATGATGATGCCGCCCGCCGAGCCGACGAAGGCGGAGCCGATGATGTAAAGGAGGCCATAGGAGACCGAGAAGCTGCCCGGATCAAAGGCGATGATGATGACGCCGATGAAGGCGAGGAAGATGCCGAGCGCGCGGCGCCAGCGGATGACCTCGCCCAGGAACAGCATGCTCATCAGCGTGGAGATGGGCACGCCAAGCTGGCCGGTGACGGCGACGGCGGAGGCCTCGGCATGCTGCAGGCCGATGAAGAGGAGCGCGAAATGCACGCTGCCGATCATGATCGAGACGAAGAACAGCGTGCGCAGGTTTGGCGGGCGCGGGAAGAGGAAGGGCACCAGGCACACCGCGACGCCGAGGAAACGCAGCGCGGCAAAGAAGATCGGCGGAATGGCCATATCGGCCACGGCCCAGCGCGTGACGACAAGATTGAGCCCCCAGACGAGGCAGACGGCGCAGAGGAGGAGGAAGTCGCGAATGGCCATGATGCCTCCGGCCCTATCAGGCTTTGGCGGGCCTGGGCAGGGGGCGCGTCGGGGTAGGCTGGTAGGGGAGGTATGCGACCGCAAGAATTGATCAAAAGGCAAATTCTAGATTCGTTGCCGCATACGCTCCCGCTCGTATCGCAAAAACCATTGACGCCCCCCTTTAGGTTGATAAGCTGTCAAGCTTAAGAGTTTGGGTTGTTCATCTTTGTGCGGAGGAATGGATTTGGGGAAATCAGCAGCACGCGCTGTGTCAACTGCAAGACAGCGGCTGGAAACAGCCAAGTTTGGAGTTCAGGATATGACAGAGCGCCGTGAAACAAGATTCCATTCGGGCCTAATGAACGCAGTAGTTTCGAGCGAATGGTTACATTTCAACTGCAGAATATGCGTGGAACTGTGCCTGGGTGGGAAGAATGGTATGCCGTGAAACAAGAGGAAATGAAGCGGGACCCACTGATGAAATATTTTGGGGAGCTTCGAACTCAGATTGAGAAACAAGCTGCGCAACCCGCGCAAATGTTAGCATATGTTAAGAGCATTGGCCCTAAGGACTGGTCGATATTTGAGCCGCGGCCACCTGGCGCTATTGAATTAGTTATAGGCAGCGCTCCGCACGGAGGAGCAAGCGGTTGGCTTGTTGATATAGGTGATGGCAAGCAGGAACTATATGCTGTCGAAATACCGTCCCGCATGGTGGAGATTGTTATGACATTGGGAGATGTTCCGCCCGAGTATAGCGGTGCTTCAGCAGTTGATCTTATTGCCACCTATCTGAACAAGATTGAGGTTCTGGTCGACGAAGTGGACGCTGAATTCTGCTCCTGACGTTTGGATATAAACGCGAGGTTCGAAAGCTCTCTGAGGGGCCTGCTCCCGCGCAGGAAGTCTTTGGGACGGAGCAGGAGATGAGCCCCTCTGATGGGCTTATGCAGGTCTAGGGTGGCGCAGGCGGAGGGACTGGGAATTTTTCGCCAACTGTCTTTCAGCCAGCTGGCCTTCTCGGGGAAATCGCAGTGCGATTTCTGATCCCTCGAAGCCCCCTCCGTCGGCCGGCTTCGCGGGGTACGCCCAATCCTTCCTGCGAAGCGGAGGGGGCTCGCTAGCGTGTTATTTGCCGAGCCGGTTTACCGGCAGGCGGAGGTAGGTTTGCCCGTCAGACTCTGCGGGCGGGAGGCGGCCGGCGCGGATGTTGACTTGCAGGGAGGGGAGGATGAGGCGCGGGGCGCTTAAGGTCTGGTCGCGGGCGGTGCGCATCGCGACGAACGCTTCCTCCGAGACGCCCTCATGCATGTGGACGTTTGCGGCGCGGTGCTCTCCGACGGTGGCTTCCCAAGCATGGGTGTCGCGGCCTTTCGGGAGATAGTCATGGCCGGTGAAGATGCGGGTTTCCAGCGGCAGGGCGAGCAGCTTGCGGATCGAGCGGTAGAGCGCGTGGGCGTCGCCGCCCGGAAAGTCTGCCCGCGCGGTGCCATAGTCGGGCATGAAGACGGTATCGCCGACAAAGGCCGCGTCGCCGATGAGATAGGTGAGGCAGGCGGCGGTATGGCCCGGCGTGTGCAGCACACGGATGGTTTCGTTGCCGAGGGGGATTTCTTCGCCTTCATGGAAGAGAGCGTCGAAGACGGTTTCATCCGGCGCGTCAGATGTGGGCCCAAACATCGGGCGGAAGGTTTTCTGAACCTCGGTGATATGCGCGCCGATGCCAATTTTGGCGCCGGTTTTCTGGCGGATGTAGTCGGCCGCCGAGAGATGATCGGCATGGGCGTGGGTGTCGAGCGCCCAGACGATATTCAGACCCTCCGCCTCTGCGGCGGCGAGCACGTCGTCTGCCGATTTGGTGGAGAGGCGGGCTGGGGCGGGATCGAAATCGAGCACGGGGTCGATGATCACGGCCTGGCGGGTGGCGCCGTCCCAGACGAGATAGGTGACGGTGTTGGTGGCCGTGTCGAAGAAGGCTTTGATCTCTGGCATTTTATGGTCCTTTCGGGCGGCGGGCTTATCTGCGTTGGTGCTAATATATGAGGCGTTGCTAATTTAGCAAGTTCTCATATATTTAAGGCTGTTCAAGCCCGACGGCGAAGGAGCCGCAGATGGACCTTACCTTGCCTGTGATACTGGCCGCGCTGGCCAGCGGCGCACTGGTCGGCGTGTTTCTCGGCACATTCGGGGGTGGGGGCAGCGTTCTGGCCGCACCGCTGCTGATCTATGCGGTGGGCGTGAAAGACCCGCATGTGGCGATCGGGACATCGGCCGCCGCCGTGGCGGCGATCGCGCTGGTGAGCCTGGTGGGCCATTGGCGGGCAAAGCGGGTGAAATGGCCGTGCGCGGGCGCGTTTGCCGTTGCGGGGATTCTGGGATCGGTGGCGGGGTCGCAGCTGGCGCTGCGGGTGGATGGCACCTGGCTGCTGGCGGCCTTTGCCCTGGCGATGGCGGCGATTGGCCTCTCGATGTTCCGCAAGCCGAAGGGGGAGGGCAATCCGGACGTGCATATTACGCCGTCGATCATGGCGCGCATCCTGCCGCTGGGCCTGATGACCGGGCTGGCGGCGGGCTTTTTCGGGATTGGCGGCGGCTTCCTGATTGTGCCCGGCCTGATGATGGCGACGGGGATGACGCTGTCCAATGCCATGGCCTCTTCGCTGGTTTCGGTGGCGCTGTTCGGGGCGACGACCTCGGCAAACTATGCCCTGGCGGGGCAGGTGGACTTTCCGCTGGTGGGCCTGGTGCTGGCGGGCGGGGCCGTGGGCGGGCTGATCGGTGTGCGCGTGGCGCGGGCGCTGGCCGGGCGGGTGGCCCTGGCGCGGAAGGGCTTTGCGGCGATGATTGTGGGGGTGGCGGGCTATGTTGGCTGGAACGCTGTGCTTGGAATTTTCGCAACTTCCTGATTTTACGGCCGTTATGAATTGCAGCAGCCCTGCGAAAGGTTGCTAAATCCGCCGCAAAGCGCTGATATGAAGTTTAACAGGGTTAACTTGGCCCCGGCCACGGCGCCGGGCAGGGAGATGTTTGATGGGCCTGATCTGGTGGATTATGCCGTCGATTGCCGGGGTGATTGGCCTCATCCTCCTGTTCGCAGGGTTTGGCAAACTGGCCAATCTGAAGCCTTTTGCCGGGGTGACGCGGCTCGCCTTCGGCACGGCCTTTGTGGGGCTGGCCGGGATGGTCGCCTTTATCGGGCTCAACATTCAGACTTACAAGCGCCTCACCTATGAGCGGCCGGTGGCGGTGGTGAAGTTTGTGGCCGTGCCGGGACAGGCCGACGCCTATACGGCGGACGTGACCTTCTCCGATGGCACGCATCTGCTCCAGGCCGATGGCTCGCAGCCGGTTTTCCGGGGCAATGAATGGCAGATCGGCGCGCGCGTGATCAAGTTCAAGCCGATGGCAAACATTCTGGGGTATGACTCGATCTACCGGATCGAGCATATGCGCTCGACCAACTCGATGCAGTTTTCCTCCGAAGCTGTGACCGAGGGCAAGATTGACGGCATACGGATCGTCACCACCGAGCCGGGAATTGATGTCTCGAAACTGGCCGATACCTATGGATCGCGCTTCGGAGTGGACGCCGAATACGGCTCGGCCACCTATCAGCCGATGGGCGATGGGTTTGAATATGAAGTCTCGATCACGCAGGACGCCCTGATCGCGCGACCGACCGAGGCGACGCGGACGCTGATCCAATCAAAATCCTATCCGGGCTTCATTCCGACACGGCGGGAAAACTGATGAACCCCTGGGAGCGGTATGTCGTTCCGCATCTGATTTCATGTGCCTGCGCGACGCGGCCGATCATGAAACAGCGGGAAAAGGTGGTGCCGAAGGCCGAAGGCGTGGTGCTGGAGCTGGGCTGCGGCGCGGGCACGAACTTTGCCATGTATGATGCCGGCAAGGTAGACCATCTCTATGCGCTGGAACCAGCGCCGGGGATGGTGGTGAAGGCCAAGCGCACGGCCAGCGAGCTCGGCATCGGCAAGAGCATCGATTTCCTTGAGACCGGCGCGGAGAATATTCCGCTGGCAAACAATTCGGTGGACACCGCCGTCATCACCTTTGTGCTGTGTACCATTCCGGACTGGAAGTCGGCGCTGGCGGAGACGAAGCGTGTGCTGAAGCCGGGCGGGAAGATCGTGTTCACCGAGCATGGGCTGGCGCCGGATGAGGGCGTGGCCAAATGGCAGCGCCGGGTGGAGCCTGTATGGAAGGCGCTGGCGGGTGGATGCCATCTGACACGGGATACCGGCGCGATGCTGCGCGAGGCGGGCTTCGCGCTGGAAGGGGCCGAGACGATGTATCTGCCCAATACGCCGAAGATTGCCGGCTATGTCAGCTGGGGCGCGGCGCGGATCGCGTGAAGCGATGCGCGCGCCGCCCTATCTTCCATTTCTGAATGGTCCCCTGAGTCTAGCGCCGGGCCTGCGCCCGATTGCGCCGGAGACGTGGCTTTGTCCGGATACGGAGACAGATGCGTTGGCGGAGAGGCGCGCGCTGATGCGGGGCCGGCGCGGTGAGGTTTATGGCGCGCGCCCGGGCAGCGAGGCTGCGGCGGGGGAACTGGCAGCGGCGGTGCACGGCGCGGCGGGGCCAACGGTGGGCGCCTGGCCAAGCGCGCTGGAGGGGGCGGCGAGCGCGGTTTCCGATGATCTCTGCCTGCTGATGAAGGATGAGGAAGGGCTGTGGCGGCTGGAGGCGGCAAGCCTTTGCGCGCCGACCTTCTGGCGGCTCGGCGAGAAGCTGGGCGAGCCGCTGGGCGGGCTGCATGGGCCGGTGCCGGGGGCAAATCCGGGTATGGTGGGGCGCATTCACAGAATGTTTGACGCGCTGCGGCCCGGCCAGGTGCTGGAGCGGTTTAACTGGACGGTTCAGCCGGGGACGGAGCGGTTTACGCCGAGCCAGGCGCCGTTCAAGGCGCGGGCAGCGGAGATGGATGAGGCCGGCGCGCTGGACGGGCTGTGGCTGCGCGTGGAGCGGCAGACGATTTCCAAGCTGGCAGTTTCCGGCGCGGTTGTGTTCACGATAAGGGTGGCGATTGATCCCTTGCGGGCGGTGCTGGCCGGGCCGGGGCATGCCGAGGCGTTTGCTGCAGCGTGGGAGGGGATTGATCCGGTGCTGGCGGACTATAAAGGCTGGCCGCATTACCAGCGCCTGGTTCGCGCGGCGCTGGCGCAGGCGCGCCGTGGCGGCTAAAGCAGGGATAGATCAAGGAAGGACCGCATATGCAATACTGGCTGATGAAATCGGAACCCGACGCCTGGAGCTGGGAGCAGCAGGTGAAACGCGGCGCGGCGGGCGAGATCTGGTCAGGCGTGCGCAACTATACCGCGCGCAATCATATGCGGGCGATGAAGCTGGGCGATCAGGTGTTTTTCTACCACTCCAATATCGGGTTGGAGATTGTCGGCATCTGCGAGGTGAATGAACTGTCCAAGCAGGATCCGACGACGGACGATGCGCGCTGGGACTGTGTGACCATCCGCGCGCTGGCGCCGATGCCCAGGCCGGTGAAGCTGAAGGACGTAAAGGAAAACCCGAAGCTGGAAGGGATGAGTCTCGTCACCTCTTTCCGCCTCTCTGTGCAGCCGGTGACGGCGGCGGAATGGAAAGAGGTCTGCCGGATGGGCGGGATTGATCCGAAAACGCTGAAAGCTGTTTAGAGCGCGCTATTCTGCCGGGCAGGCGCCTGCGTTGTGGCTGATGGCGAGCACGACGCCCGGAATAAACAGATCTTCCCCGAGACCGAAGATGACGTCAGCCATGATGCTGAGTTCGTCGGGCGTTGAAGCAATGATGACATCTCCTTCCGAGATGGTGCCGCCGGTGCATTCGATGGCGAGCTCTGTGCCTTCTTCGGTCTCTTCTTCGCTGAGAACCGTACACTGACCTTCTGGCTCGATCCGGGCCAGAAGGTCGGCAGTGGAGAGCGCGACGGTCTCGCCCTGGAGGCAATCGCTGAGGGGGCGTTCGTCCAGAAAGGCATCGGTTGCGACGGTGAGTTGACCTTCCCAGAGGCCACCATTGAGGGTTACCGGGCCTGCGAAGGCGGGCAGCGTGGTGGCAAGCGAGAGACAGGAAAGGCTGATGAGTTTGCGCATGTTGAGGGTTGCCTGTGGGCGGGACCGCGAAGCATGAGAGGCCTCTGAGGTGCGGTGACGCGCTTTGTTCAGCATGCCGCGCGACCGGGCGCCATCCCCCGGAACCGGGGGGATCAGCCGGCCGGGCAGGCGCCAGCGTGGGCGAAGCTGATCTGGACCACGCCGGAGGGTTTTGCCGCTTCGTCTGCGCTGAAGCTCAGATCAGCATGGACGTTCAGGCGGGTCGCGTCGCCATTGGTGACGATCTCGCCATAGGTGAAGGCGCCGTCCGTGCAGTTGATCTGTGTCATGATGAAGTGGTCAGTGATGGATTGCTGTTGCGCGATGGTGCAGCGGCCCGCCGGGTCGATATGGGAGAGGACAAGCTCTTCCACCGTGATGCGGGCAGGGGCGCCCGTGAGGCATTGGGAGACGGGACCGGCCTTGGCATAGGCGGCCCCGGGCGAGGTGATCTCTCCCTGCCAGAGACCAGCCTCGACGGGGATGGACAGGGAGGGCGCCCGCTCGGCAGCGGCCGGGAGGGTGACCGCGCTGGCGGCGGCGAGCGCGGCAGAGATCAAACGGAGCATGGCGAGCCTCGGGCAAAGGAGACTTCAGTAAGCACGTGCGGGAGGGGTGCGGGTATCCCCTGATCCGGGGGGATCAGCCCCGGTTGCCATCCTCGAAGCTGGCCAGGGTCCATTCGGCGAAGCGCTCGAGATTGCCGCCGGCGAAGAGGAAGCCAGCGACGCCGGCGGCTTTGGCCGCTTCGATGTCGGCGTCCTTGTCTCCGATCAGGAAACTTGCCTCGCGCTTGACCGGGAAGTCCGCCATGGCGCGCAGGAGCATGCCAGGCTTCGGTTTTCGGTCGAAACTGTCCTTCCGGTAACGGAGGTTTTCGCCTTCTTCATGGAAGGGGCAGAAATAGATGCGGTCGATCTGCGCGCCCTTTTCGGCGAGGCGGGCCTGCATCCAGTCATGCAGGGCGTGCATGTCGTTTTCAGTGTAGTAATTCCGCGCAATGCCGGACTGGTTGGTGACGACGAAGACGTACCAGCCGCGCTTGTTGAAAGCGGCAATTGCCTCGGCGGCGCCTTCGACGAATTCGAAGTCCTCAATCCGGCTGACATAGCCCCGGTCGATATTGATGACGCCGTCTCTATCCAGGAAGAGGGCGGGGCGATGTTTGATCATGGGTTCTATGTGGCAGCTTCGCGGGAGGATGCAACCTTCTCCAGAGGCGCGAAAGGGCTCGACAGTCAAGGACTTCCAAGGAAGGGTTGCCCTTACGACAGGCCGGAGATGCCTGCGCGGACCCTGAGGGAGGGACAAGATATGGAACAATATATTCCGCTGATCGTCAGCGCGCTGGGCGGCACGGTGCTGGGGCCAATCGTGGCCAGACTGCTGGGCGGCAGCGGCATGATGGGCGTTGCCGGCGGCATCCTGGGCGGGATCGGCGCGCATTACGGCGCTGAGGCCGCGGGTGTCGGACTGCTTTTTGGCAGTTCGCCGATGATGATTCATCTGCAGAACTTTCTTGAAGGGGGTGTAGGGGGCGCCATCCTCGGGTTGCTCGCAGGTGCGGTGCTGAAGAAGCGCTGACCTGTAGGCGCTGCACCAGAGGCCGCCCCGTGGAGGGGGCGGCCTGATGGCGCCAAAGGAAAAGAAAATATGCTTATTTTTTAACACCTTACCGGCAGGCGAGCCCTTGTTTGCCTAATAATGCGGTAACCAATTTTCCTGCACAGGGCTGTCCAACACAAAAAGGAAAGCATGGGCAGATGGCAGCAGGGCAGACGAACCAGTATGCGATGAGCGGGCATGGCGGCATCTATGCGGGCGGCGAACGCAGCCTTATGGACCATCACATCTGGCATCATGATCTTGGCCTTGTCGCGCTGGCTGCCGTGATCTGTCTGGCGGGGTCTTGGGTGACGCTGCAGTTGTTCCGGCGCTCGGCCGGCGTGGCAGGCTTTCAGCGGGCAGGCTGGCTGATCCTGACGTCTGTGGCGGCGGGCGCAGCGATCTGGTGTACGCATTTCATCGCCATGCTGGGATTTGATCCCGGCGTTCCTTTTTCCTTTGACCCGATACTGACGATTGTGTCGCTGATCGTGGCGATTACGGGCGCTGTGGCGGGCTTCAGCCTTGCCACGATCCGGCAGCTGAAGATTGCGCCCTGGGTGGGCGGGGCATTTGTCGGCCTCGCCATCACGGCCATGCACTATACGGGCATGATGGGTTATGCCGTGCAGGGGATCGTGACCTGGAACATGCTGCTGCTGTTCCTGTCGATCGGGTTTTCGGTTGTGCTTTCAGCCGTTGCCGTGCGCCTGGCGCGTCATGCGCGCACGCTGGGCCGGCAGCTGACCGCTGTGGGCGTGTTCGTGGCCGCCATTGTTCTGCTGCACTTTACCGGAATGGCAGCCTTCCAGTTCGAGCCGCTCGGCGTGACGTTGATCGAGCCCATGCAGGGCGCGATCCAGGCCCTGGCGATGGCGATTGCCTGCGTCGGCTTCCTCATCATCGGCGCGGGCGTCGCCAGCTATCTGATTGATGCCAGTGTACGGACAGACTCCTATGAACAGTTGCGGCAGATGGCCGTAACCGACAGCCTGACCGGGCTGCCCAACCGGGTGAGCTTCAACAGCCGGCTTGACCACGAGATTGATCATGCCAAGGCGCAGGACATTCAGGTGGCGCTGGTTTGTATCGACCTGGACCGGTTCAAGGAGATCAATGATCTGCGCGGGCATGGGGCGGGCGACGAGGTGCTGAGAACGCTGGCGGAGCGGATGAATTATCTGTTGCGCGACGGGGAATTTGTGGCGCGTCTTGGCGGGGATGAGTTTGCGGCCGTGAAGCGCATGCAGACCCCGTCCGAACTGGCGGATTTTCTGGCCCGGCTTGAGGCGGTGCTGTTTGAGCCCATTCCGCTGGACGAGTTCCGGGTGACGCCTGGCGCTAGTCTTGGGGTGGCGATCTATCCGCAGGATGCGGCGGACAAGCTGGCGCTGATCGGGAACGCAGACCTTGCGATGTATCGCGCGAAGGCCACACCAGCGACTGCCGTAGCTTTCTATGACCCGTCGATGGATGAGCTGGTTCGGGAACGGAAGAACCTTGCCAATGAGCTGCGCCTGGCCTTTGACCGGGATGAACTGGATATCTACTTCCAGGTCCAGAAGTCAGTCGCCACGGGCGAGGTGCGCGGCTATGAAGCGCTGGTGCGCTGGCATCACCCTGAACGGGGCAATGTTTCGCCAGCGGAATTCATTCCAATTGCGGAAGAATATGGCCTGATCCTGCAGCTGGGCGAATGGGTGCTGCGGGAAGCTTGCGCGCGAGCGGCGAAATGGGAGCCCGCCTACAAGGTGGCGGTGAACGTTTCGCCGATGCAGTTTGCGCATGCCGATCTGCCGCGCATGGTTCTCGAGACGCTGGTTGAAACAGGACTTGCGGCCAACCGGCTGGAACTGGAACTGACGGAATCGACGATTTTCTCCGACAAGGAGCGCTCGCTGCACATGCTGCGCCAGATCAAGGGCATGGGCGTGACGATTGCGCTGGACGATTTCGGCACGGGTTATTCCTCGCTGGATACCCTGCGCACATTTCCGTTCGACAAGATCAAGCTGGACAAGTCTTTTGTCGATCAGGTGGAGTCGAGCGAGCAGACGGCGGCCATGGTGCGCGCGGTGCTAGCGCTTGGGCGCAGCCTGAAGATACCGGTTCTGGCTGAGGGCATCGAGAATGCCGAGCAGCTCAGTATGCTGTCGATAGAGGGGTGTGACGAGGTGCAGGGTTTCCTGCTGGGGCGGCCTCTGCCGATTGACCGGATCGTGAGTACGGGTCAGCTTACGCTGCTGCCGGAGGCGGAGAGGGCACCGGTTGAGCAGCGCCGCAGAGCGGCTGGCCTGGCCGGCGACGAATATGAGCCGGCGCGGAAAGCAACCGCTTCCTGATCAGGGCGTGCCCGCCGGCAGGGCGCCGCGATTGACGGCAAGCCCGCGCTGGAAGGGCAGGAAGGCGAGCGCCGTGAGCAGCGCGGCGAGCAGGAAGGCTGCGCCCGCGAACTGGATCGGCGCGCCCTCACGCGAGAAGGTGAACAGCGTGGCGCTCATGATCAGGGGGCCGATGATCATACCCAGCGCATTGAGGCTTGAGGCTGCGCCCTGAAGCTCGCCCTGCGCATCGGGCGGGGTGAGGCTGGACATCAGGCCGTTGGCCGCCGGCATGGTGACCCCGCCAAGCGCGGCAAACGGAATGATGAAATATACGAAGACCGGATTGGCCGCGAAGGCGAAGGCCGTCATTGCGATGACGTTGACACTGTAGCCGAGTATGATGGTGCGCACGGTGCCGAGGCGTTTGAGGATGAGGCCCATGAGGCCCGCCTGAACGACTGCCGCGCCGACGCCGACGGCCCCAAGCGAGAGGCCGATCTGCATCGGCGACCAGTCGTACCGGATTTCGCCATGCACCGCCCAGGTGGCGGGGAAGACGGTGTGGGCGAGGAAGAAGATGCCGCCCGCGATGAGAAACCAGGAGACCTGAGGCAGCTTTGAGAAATGACGCGCGGCGCCCAGCGGGTTCGCGCGTTTGAAGTTCAGCGCGCGGCGGCGCTCCTTCGGCAGGGATTCGGGCAGCACGAAGACGCCATAGAGGAAGTTCACGAAGGCGAGGCCGACGGCGGCGAAGAAGGGCACGCGGGGCCCAAGCTCTCCCAGCAGGCCGCCGATCACCGGGCCGAAGATGAAGCCGAGGCCGAAAGAGGCGCCGATGAAGCCGAAGGCGCGGCCGCGCTCCGCCGGGGTGGTGGTGTCGGCAATATAGGCGTTGGCGGTGGAGAAGGTGGCGCCCGATATGCCCGCGAGCGCCCGGCCGAGGAACAGCAGCCAGATATTCGGGGCAAGGCCCATGATGAGGAAATCGAGCCCGAGGGTGGCCATCGACACCAGCAGCACCGGGCGGCGGCCGAACCTGTCTGATAGGGCGCCGATCACCGGGCCGAACAGGAAGGTCATCACCGCATAGGTGGCCGCAAGCCCGCCCAGCCAGAGGGTGGCATCCGAAGGCGGGACATGCGCCAGATCCTGGATCAGGGTCGGCAGGACGGGAATGATCAGGCCAAAGGCAAGATGGTCTATGAAGACCGTCACCAGAACGAAGAAAAAGGCATTCCGCCCGGGCGGGCGCGTCGCGGTGTCGATCATGGCGCAGGAATGTCGGCAAGGCGCGCCCGCAGTCAAACGAAATTGTGCATGCCAGGAAGAGAGGGCTTGGCAGGAACCGGGGAAAGCTGCGAGTTTGGGCAGATGGCAGGCGAACTTCCGATCACGCGCATTCCGGCCTCGCCTGAAAAGGCCGAGGCGATCCGCTGCGCGGTGCGCCTGGCGACGCGGTTGGGCGACTCGCGGCTGGCGCGGATGGAGGATGCGGGCGGCCTGTTTGCGCTGCTGTCTGACCCGGCCGTGCATGCGCCGATCTATACGCTGCCGCGCCCGCTGACCGGGCGGAGCGTGGAGGATTTCATCGAGACGCACATTCTGGAGCGCGAGGCGGGGATTGGCCTGCTCTTTGTGCGCGAGGGGGAGGATGGGCGGATCATGGGCTATTCGGATGTGCAGGTGTGGCCGGAATTTGCCGCGGGCGAACTCGGCGGGGCGCTGCACCCCTCGCTGCACGGACAGGGCAGCGGCGCGCGGGGAGCGGCGGCGAGCTTTGCCTGGATGTTCGAGGGGCTTGGGCTGGATCTGCTCTGCGAAACGGCCGCGCTCGACAATGTGGCAACCCAGCGCCTGCTCGACGGGCTAGGCTTTGCGCGGAAAGGGGAGGTTACCAGCACGCGCAGCGATGGAACAAGCCGGGCCAGTCTCGTCTGGGAGATGACGCGGGCGGACTGGGACGCGCGCCACGGCAAAGTCTGATTGCCAAGTCGGCGGCGACCGGCTAGCGGGCGCGCCATGACGATCACGGAACTTCTTATCGAGGCAGCCGGCTGGACCGGCGCAGCGCTGATCCTGGGCGCGTATATCCTGTTGTCGCTTGGGCGGCTGCAGGGGAACTCGCCCGCCTATCAGTGGGCGAATGTGATCGGCGCGGCAGGGTTTATCCTCAACAGCGGCTATCACGGGGCGATCCCGTCCGTAGCGATCAACATACTCTGGGTGGCGATCGGCGTGTTTGCGCTGTGGCGGATTTACAAGGCAGCGGCCTAGCCTGAGACCTTGCCGGGGCGGCGGACAAAGCTGCGATTCCAGATGGATGGCCGGGAAACTTCCGCAGGCGCTGAGCGTTCCTGCCCTGCAGGAGGAAATTTCCATGAAACATCTACGCTATTGGCCGCTGTTTGCCTTTGCGCTTCTGGCGGCGTGTTCGCCCGGCCCAGAAGAAACGCTGGCAGCCGTGCCGCAGGACGAGAGAATGGCTGTTCCGGAAACAGCGTCTGATGATCTGTCAGAGCAGGAAATGGCCACGCAGCCTGCCAGTTGCGCCGATGAACTGGGCGCAGAGGCGGCCCAGGTTCTGGTGGATCAGTGTCTGGCAATTTCGCCCGCGACCCGGCCGCCGTGCAATGCGCAGAACAGCTGCGACATGATCCGCGACGAAATCCGCCGGGGCTGCGGAATTGGGGATGAAGGCGACAATCCGGCGTTTTGCAGCGAGTACCAATAACGATCCCGGTCCCTCGCCGATAGGGTTCGGCGGGGGAGCAGGGGGGGAGCGTTAGCGGCTGAGTTCCTTCATCGCCTCGTCCAGGCCGGCGAGGGTGAGTTCGAACATCCGGTGGGGGCCGATCAGTTCACGGATGAGCTTGATCGAGCCGGTATATTCCCAGGCGCCTTCCTTGGTAGGGTTCAGCCAGACGAAGTTGGGATAGCGCTCCACGAAGCGCTGGATCCAGAGGCCGCCGGCCTCTTCATTCCAATGTTCAACCGAGCCGCCGGCATAGGTGATTTCATACGGGCTCATCGTGGCGTCGCCCACCACGATTACTTTGTAGTCTGACGGATATTTGTTCAGGACATCCCATGTCGGGATGCGGTTGTTCATCCGGCGGCGGTTATCCTTCCAGAGGCCCTCATAGGGGCAGTTGTGGAAGTAGTAGTATTCGAGGTTCTTGATTTCCGAACGCGCGGCGGAGAACAGCTCCTCCATCACGCGGACATGCGGGTCCATCGAGCCGCCGACATCCAGCAGCAGGAGCACGGAAATCGTGTTGCGCTTTTCCGGGCGCATTTCGATGTCGAGATAGCCCTTGCGGGCCGTGTTGCGGATGGTGCCGTCCAGGTCGAGCTCGTCCGGGGCGCCCTTGCGGGCCCATTTGCGCAGGCGCTTCATGGCGACCTTGATGTTGCGCGTGCCCAGCTCGATCTTGTCGTCGTAATTCTTGAATTCGCGCTTGTCCCACACCTTCACGGCGCGGCGGTGGCGCGACTTGTCCTGGCCGATGCGGACGCCTTCGGGATTGTAGCCATTGGCGCCGAAGGGCGAGGTGCCGCCGGTGCCGATCATCTTGTTGCCGCCTTCGTGGCGCTTTTTCTGTTCTTCGAGGCGCTTTTTCAGCGTCTCCATCAGCTTTTCGAAGCCGCCCATGGCTTCGATTTCGGCCATTTCCTCGGGCGTGAGGAATTTCTCGCTCATTTTCTTGAGCCATTCTTCGGGCAGGTCCTGCACGTTCACGGCATCTGCCAGCGTGTCGAGGCCCTTGAAGGTATGGGAGAAAACGCGGTCGAACTTGTCGATATTGCGCTCATCCTTCACCAGGGCGGCGCGGGAGAGGTAGTAGAACTCCTCCACCTCCATATCGATGACCTGCTTGTCCATCGCCTCCATCAGGAGGAGGTATTCCTTCAGCGTGACCGGGACTTTCGCCGCGCGCAGCTCGTTGAAGAAATTCAGGAACATGGCCCATACCTTTCGGTTTCCTACAGAGGCAAGATAACCCTCATGGGGGCGTCTGTCCAAGCTGACGCTGGGAAAAGTGTGGTCATTTGCGGTTCATGAGGGCGGGGGTAGGAAAAGATATGCTTCGGGTGGCCCTTTTCTCTTGTCTGGTGGCGGTTGGCGCCTGCGCGGCCACGGCGGCCCCATCCGGCCCGCCGCCAGCGCCGATGTTTGCCCCGGGCGCGGGCGCGCCGGGCGATTGCACCGGGCCGGCGGAAGCAAGCTGTATGCTGGATGCCGCCTGGCAGGCGGCCGGATTGCTGCCCCAGGACAAGCAGGCGCGGCTGAAACCCGCTTTCGCCGAGACGACCCGCGGCATCAGGGATGGGGCGCTTGCCTCCAGATGGCAGATGCGGCTTGGCACGGCGCCTCCGCCCCAGCCGGCGCCGGATTTCGCGCGCCGCCAGGCTGAAGCGGCGATTGCCGAGTATGGCTGGCAGGGATTTCTGGCGCGCGCCCATCGCGGCGAGGCGCCGCTGAATATGGGGCGGCCGGAGATCCTGGCAGCCGCTGTGGAGCTGGCGCCTGACCCTGATCAGCGCGTCTACCTTATCGACATCATGTTTTCACTCGCCGGAGCGCCCAAGCCTGGCACCAGCGGTTTCATCAGCCAGGACAGTTTCGAGCGGGCCTCGCTGGGCCATGTGCTGACCGAACAGATGATGAAGGATTGCAATCTCGTGGCCTTTGACCGCGCGCGGGGGCTGACGGCGGCGCCGGAGTCGATCCGTTATGAGCTGTGGCGTACGCGGATGACCGGTGGGGCGGGCAAGCTCGCGCCCCGGATACGCCAGGGCGACGGCAGCGATGACACAACCTTCGTGCGGCATGTTCTGGAAGGGTATGGGCCGGTTCTGCGGCAGGGATATTGTCCGGGCTGATTGCCGCGCGCGGGGCCTTGAAGACTTTTCCCGGTCACAAAGGTGAGGCATAGGGTCTGCGCATGGATACGATGGACGAAACCGAAGCCGATCATGTTGTCCCGCCCGCAGAAGGGCTGTGCGGCCCCTCTGAGGTGACGGCGCTCTCCCACCTCTACCGCGCGGAAGTCTACCGCTCGACGGTGTGGCGCCAGCGGCTTGATCAGACGACGAACTGGGCGGTGATTTCGACCGGGATTGGCCTCTCCGTGGCGTTTGCCAATGAGCGCGCCTCGCCATTCCCCATCGTGCTGGTGGGGATGCTGTGCATCGTGTTTCTGATGCTGGAAGCGCGGCGCTACCGGTTTTTCTATGTGTGGCGCTTCCGGGCGCGGGTGATCGAGATTGCGTTCTATGTGCCGATCCTGCGCGGAGAGGGCACCAAGATCCGCCTCGACCGGGGCACGGCGCTGTCAGATGATTATGAAAAGCCGCAATACAGGATTTCGATGATCCGCTGTGTGGGCCGAAGGCTCCGGCGCAATTATGGCTGGATCTTTGCCATCCTGGGCGCGGCGTATTTTGCCAAGATCGCGATCCATCCGGTGGATGTGACTTCCTGGGAGCAGCTGTTCCGGCGGGCGCATATCGGGCCGATCCCCGGCTGGGTGGCTATCAGCTGCGGTCTCGCCTTCCATCTGACCTGGATTTTCATCGCTTGGAAAACCTGGTGGGACGAACGCACCGACAAGACCAAGATGGCTGACTTCCTCAAGAGCCGGGAAGACGTGAACTATGTGCGTGCAGCGAGCGCGCATGATTCAGCGCTGGGTTGAGGATTAGTCTTTCGCGCGGTCCAGAAGGTCGTCAGTGACTTCCATGGTGAAGACCGGATCATTGCCGGGCGGCGTTTCGCAGACAGCGTCTGAGAAGGCGGCGCGGGTTTCGGGATCGTCATAGACCATCTTCTGGTCATAGGCGCGCTGCCAGGTTTCCTCGTCGGGCCATTCGGCATAGCCGACAAAGCGGCCATCGCGTTCCTGATGCAGGCGCGAGCCATAGCTGCCATAGCGTTCGCGGATCAGCTCTGTCCCGCGCACCCAGGCATTGCGGAACTGGTCTTCCTTGCCCGGATGAACCCGCCACCAGTAGACTGCGATGAACATGGCGCCTCCTTGCTTGCTCAGGAAGGCAACGCGCCGGGGCTTGAATTGATCCGTTAAAAGCAAAAAAGCCGGGGCGGGCCCCGGCTTTCGCATGTTCGATCCCTCTGGCCGATCAGCCCGCCGGGCCGCGGCGGCCGCCGCCGCTCGTGCCACCGCCATCGCTGCGGCGGGAGAGGAAGGCGAGGCGTTCGAAGAGGGCCACGTCCTGCTCGTTTTTCAGCAGCGCGCCGTGCAACGGCGGGGTGAGGCGATCGGGATCTTTCTCGCGCATCGTTTCCAGGTCGATATCCTCATTCATGAGGAGTTTCAGCCAGTCGAGCAACTCCGATGTGGACGGCTTTTTCTTCACGCCCGGCAGCTCGCGCATGGCATAGAAGGTGGAGAGGGCGTCGCCGACGAGCTTTTTCTTGATGCCGGGGAAGTGGACATCGATGATGGCACGCATCGTCGGCTCGTCCGGGAATTTGATGAAATGGAAGAAGCAGCGGCGCAGGAAGGCGTCGGGCAGTTCTTTCTCATTGTTCGAGGTGATGATGACGATCGGGCGCTGGATGGCTTTCACCGTTTCGCCGGTTTCGTAGACGAAGAATTCCATCCGATCGAGTTCCTGCAGGAGATCGTTCGGGAATTCGATGTCGGCCTTGTCGATCTCGTCGATCAGCAGGACGGGGCGCTTGCCGGCGGTGAACGCCTCCCAAAGCTTGCCCTTCTTGATGTAGTTCTTGACGTCCTTGGCGCGCTCTTCGCCCATTTGGCCGTCGCGCAGGCGAGAGACCGCGTCATATTCGTAGAGGCCCTGATTGGCCTTGGTGGTGGACTTGATGTGCCATTCGATCAGTTCCGAGCCGAGGGCCTTGGCCACCTCGATGGCCAGCACGGTCTTGCCGGTGCCGGGCTCGCCCTTGATCAGGAGCGGACGTTCCAGGGCAATGGCGGCGTTGACGGCCACGCGCAGGTCATCTGTTGCGACATAATCCTTGGTGCCCTCAAACCGCATCCGTCTCGTCCCTTCATTCTGTTTGCTAACCCGCACAATAAGGCCGCGCGGGGCGCGGGCAAGCGCTGACCTGAAGGAAAGTGCTGCGGTGCAGAATCGAATTTCCTTAGGGGAAGGGGGAACCTGTGGTACAAGGACGATGCCATGCGCGCCGCCACAGAGGCTCAAGCTTCACGCTAAGCGTCGCGCCGGTTTCAGGCAGGCTGGCCGGTCCGGTTGGCCCGAAGAAACTGGTCTAGACCTTATGATCCAACTGCCCCCGGCTGTCGGGCGCATGGCTTCCCAACCTCCCGTAAATATTTGGAAAGCAAGCGTTAACGCCTTTGTGTGAATTTGAAACAATCCGCACCATGGGGGCCGGAGACGCATGCCGCTCAAACTTTCTCTCAAGCCAGGCGAGACCTTCGTTGTGAACGGCGCGGTCGTCCGCAACGGCGACCGGCGCGGCGTGCTGCTGCTGGAGACCCAGGCCCGCATCCTGCGCGAGAAGGATATTCTGGCGCCGTCCGCCGTTTCGACGCCCGCAGAGCGTGCATATTTTGCCGTGATGCAGATGTATCTGCTCGGCGAGGTCGATGGCCCGCTTTATACCCAGACCGCCGAAGCCCTCGCCGGGCTGCTCGCCGACATGCCGGACGCGCGTGAGGATGTGCTGCAGATCTCGGCCGATGTCGTCGCTGGCGATCTTTACAAGGCACTCAGCCGCTGCCGGAAGCTGATGCCGGCCCTGGGCACGGAGGCCGCATGATGGCGGATGGCAACCAGATGCAGGCGCGCGCGCTGCGCGCTGAAGTAACCACGGGCCTGGAAGAGGCCATCGGCAAGCTGGAAGCAGGGGCCGGTGCCGGCCTGGCGGTGGACCTTGGCGGCGGACGGATCGCCCGGGCCGACAGCCCGCGCGGCGAGGAAGGCCTGCTGCAACGCCTGCGTGGCCACAGGATGCTGCTGGCGCTGGCTTCAGGCAAGGCAGACCTTTCACGCCTCAAATCCATGCCGGGCGACCTGCAGGTGGCGCCCGCTGTGCGCGAGATCCTTGACGCAGCGGCACGCAAGGCCTAGCGCCGCGCCATGTCGCCTGAACTGATTTCCCTCTTCACCGCTGCTTTCGTCACCTTCTTCGTGCTCATTGATGCACCGGGGGTGGCGCCGATCTTTGCGACGCTGACGGCGAAGGGATCGCCCGCCTATCGCCGCAAGATGGCTTACAAGTCGGTCTTCGTGGCAACGATCATCATGCTGCTGTTTGCTTTTGGCGGCGCGTGGCTGCTGGACGCGATGCACATCTCCATCGATGCCTTCCGGGCCGCGGGCGGGGTGCTGCTGTTCCTGATCGCGCTCGACATGGTGTTCGAAAAGCGGACCGAGCGGCGTGAACACCGGGCCGAGGAAGTGCTGGAAGGCCACCGCGATGATCCGGAGCCGGAAGATGTTTCGGTGTTCCCGATGGGTATTCCGATGATTGCGGGGCCCGGCTCGATTGCCACAGCGATGTTCTACATGTCGGAAGCGCCGACTTTTGTGCATCAGAGTGTCGTGCTGGCGGCCATTGGCCTTAACCTGCTGATCACGCTGGTGGTTTTCCTGATGGCCGGGCCGATTGTCCGCCTCATCGGGGCGAGCGTGGCGGGCGCGCTGACGCGTATCCTGGGGGTTATCCTGGCGGCGCTGTCGGCGCAGCTGATCATCGACGGCGTTCGCGGCGCGTTCAATATCGGCTGATTTTTCAGATGATTCCTGAGATAATGTCTCAGGCGCCCTGAGGCTCGGCCCTCGGCTTGGGCAGCTTGATGTAGAGCCGCACGGTTGAGAGCATCACCCAGAACAGCAGCATGCCGGCGGCTGTCAGGCTCATGATCTCCAGCACGGTATTGCGGTTCCAGCTGATGCCGGCATCGGCGATCTTGAGCGCTTCACGGCCCCGTTCGCGCACCAGCACGATCAGGCGTTCGCCGCCCGCCTCTGCCAGCAGGCGGGCTCGCTGAAGGTCTGTGCCGTCCTCAATCACCGCCAGAACCGTCAGCGCGCCGCCGGGGCTGGTCTGGGCGGCAAGGCGCTGGATCTGGTCAAGGTCAGCCTCCAGTGGGCCGAGGCCTGCCTGATTGATCGAGCCCCCATAGGCGGCGCGGACACGTTCGGCGCGTACTTCGGTGGTGGCGAGGTCTCTGAACGCTTCCTGCAAGGCAGGCTCCAGCGCCGCGTCGGGCAGGGCGGCATCCACCTGTTCGGCAAGATAGTCCGAAAAGCTCGGCGTCAGGCGCTGAGAGCGGCGGGCTGATTTCAGGATCGAGACGGAAAGTGCGGTCGCGTCGGAAAGGCCGTCGCTATAGTCCTGCTGGACAAGGCCAAGGCCGGTGAGCTTGAGGACAAGTTCGTCGGAGCGGTCGCCCTCGATCCAGCGCTGAGACATGACGGCAAGATCGGCATAGCTGCCGAGGATCTGGAACCGGCGCTCGTCTTCATTGCGGACATTCGCCTGCAGCACGATGGGGGCGTCGGCGGCGGGCTCCGGCGTCTCGGGGGCCTCTGCCGGCTCAGCTGCTTCCGCGAGCTCTGGTGGAGGTTCCTGTGTCTCGGCGGGGTCTGCTTCGCCGGGGAGCGCCGCGGGCGTCTGGGGGGCAGGGGGATTGTAGCGCTCGGTTTCCATGATCCGCATGGCAACATTTTCAGGCAGCTTCTGCAGGGCGGCGCGGATCAGGCGTTCGTCCGGCGTGCCGGTGACCTCCGCTTCGGCGCGCACACGGATCTGTTCGCCCAGATCGCGGCCCAGCATCTGCGGCGCGGCGAGCAGATAACCGCGCACGGCCGACATGTTGCGCCCGTCCATCTCCGCCACAATCCGGTCCTGCCAATAGGGGAGCTTGCTGTCCTCGTCGCGGGGCCCGAACGTGGTCAGCTCCTCAAGCAGCCGGACATTGGCATGCTGAAGCGCCTCGGCGGCGCCTTCGCGGGAGGTCAGATCCTGATCGTAAGCATTGGAAATGGCACGTGCGCCGATCACAGGCAGAAGAATCAGCAGGGAATTGAACATCACCGCCAGCATCCAGCCCGCTCTGCGGGATTGTACTTTCCGTTGGCGGGCCATTCCGTCGATTTTACCGTTTGGGCAGACTGTAAGGGCAGTTGCACATAGAGCGTGCCGGGGGGGCAAAGATCAAGGGGTGGTCTGCAACTTGCACTGTGCAGAACGCTCTTTGTGGGGCATTGAAGCGTTTACTGACAGTGTTTCGGCATGTTTTTGTCGTAATTGTCTGAAATTACAGGATTTACCCCCTCAGTCTCGGACATTGCGGAGAATCGAGGTCCGCTCTATATGGCACACAAACGAGTGAAGGAGTCTGCCGTGAGTATCGATCTCTCAGACGATTATCGCCCCTCGGAAGACGAAGAGTTCATGAATGAGCGGCAGCTGGCCTATTTCAGGCGCCTGCTGGAAGCCTGGAAGGCCGACATTCTCGACGGCGCCAAGCAGACCATTCACAATCTTCAGGACGAGTCAGGCTCTCTCCCCGACATTGTGGACCGCGCTTCGGCCGAGAGCGACAAGGCGCTCGAGCTGCGCACGCGGGACCGCCAGCGCAAGCTTATTTCCAAAATCGATGCGGCGCTGCGCCGGATCGAGGATGGCAGCTACGGCTATTGCGAAGCCACCGGTGAGCCGATCGGCCTGCGGCGCCTGGAAGCGCGCCCCACCGCGACCCTCAGCCTTGAGGCGCAGGAGCGTCACGAGCGCAAGGAACGCACCCTGCGCGACGACTAGGCACCGCGCTTTTTCAAAGTTCTGCGAACAGTAAAAAGGCGGCTCTCCAGATCGGAGTGCCGCCTTTTTCCAGTCATCTTTCCCCACGCCTTTGGCGGATGTTGTACGAGCTTCTTTGGCCGCACGAGCATAATGACGCGCAGATCCGAATCACGCCTTACCGAGGCCTGACCAGAAGGTAAAATTCGAGAGACTTGAGTGAATCCCTCAGGCAGTTGCTGTTAATAATTGCCGTCGCGGCGAATTTACTAACGCGCCATTAACCTTTTCCGGGCGACTTAGATGATATGACCCTGCCATTCGCCTCTTCCGTGAAGAGTGCATCCCCGCCGGACCTGGCGGAGGATGGATGGGATGTTTCACCCAGGCTTCGGCGCCGCATCATGACGGATACCCCGCCCCTGCGCGAACCGATTGCCCCTGACCGCCCGCTGCCGACCTCGCGGGGCGTGCTGACACCGGCCGAGATCGAGATGCTGCTGCGTCCCGACCTTTCGGACATGGACGACCTGCCTGAAGAGGCCCCGCCAGAGCCCCAGCCGAGGATGGTTGCCGAGTTTACGCCGCCCGCACCCGCCCCGTCCGGGGCCGGACGGGAAGAAGCCGCCCGCCGCATTTCGGCCCGCCTGTCGCGCGCCATGCGCGAGCATTGCGGGATTGCGGCGGCCTTCACTGTGCAGCGCATTTCGCCAGTGAGCCTGGCGCAGGCTGTTTCTGCACGGGAAGAACCGGGGCAGGCGATTGTCTGCTGCGCCGGCGCTGAGGGCGATGTGGCGGCGATGCTGGTCATCGGGGCAGGGCTTGCCCAGATCATGATCGAGACGGCCTGTGGCGGCCCGGTGCCCAATTCCCAGCCAAGAGAGCTCAGCCCGATTGATCTGGCGCTGCTGGAAGGTCTGGCCCGGCCGCTGGCGAGCGTCGTAGGCGCCGGGATGGCGTTTTCCGGCATCGAAACCGACCCTCTGTTTGCTGCCTCCATCGCGGCGCCGGGGGCGGCTTACGAGATCACGCTGTCGGTTCGCGCGGGTGGGGCCGACTGGCCGGCGCGCCTGCTGGTGACGCAATCGCTGCTACCGGAGACGCTTGCCAGCGAGGACGCCGTGCCGAAGGCAGAGCGAAGCGGGCCGGCGCTGACCGTGCTGATGACGGCGCGTGTGGCCCGGGTGGAAATGCCGCTGTCCAAACTCACCAGCCTGCGTCCCGGCGCCACGCTGCTGCTGGGTGTGCCGGCGGACCAGCCGGTGGAACTGCTGTCCGGCGGGCTGGACGGCGAGGTGGCCGCCGAAGCCCAGATCGGGCGGAAGGGGAATCGCATGGCCGTGCGCATTTCGCGGCGCGGCCCGGCGCTCCGTGCGCTCAATCCGGCCTTTGCCGGATAAACTCCGCTTCAATCTCTATCCGGACGGTATCGGTCAGCAGGCCCGAAAAACGGTCTATGCCGAAGTCTGAGCGGTTGATCTCTGCCTCAGCAGAAAATCCGATCACATCAGTCTGGCGCAGCGGGTCGTAGGCGCTGCCGTTGAGCCTTGCCGTCAATGTGATCGGGCGGGTGACGCCTTTCAGGGTGAGGTTGCCGGTGATCTCGGCGGTTGTTTCGCTGGTAGGGTGGACGATGGTGGATTTGAAGATCGCCTGCGGATGAGCCGCGGCGTCAAACCAGGCCGGACCTGTCAGTTCTGCGGCAAAGTCCGGGTTGGCAACATCCAGCGAGGGGATGTCGATGATCGCCTCGATCCGCGCGCCCGCCGGATTGGCCGCGTCGCCGGTGAGGCTTGCCTCGAAACGGCCGAAGCGGCCCACATAATCCGAAAAGCCGAGATGGTTGATCCGGAAGACGAGCGCGGCGTGTTTGGTATCCAGCGCAAAGTCGCCCGGCGTCAGGCGGCTGGCGGCGGTATCTATTTTTGGGGCGAGGAGGGCGCCGGCTACACTGCTGCAGCCGGCGAGAAAGAGGACGGCGAGCGCGAGGGACGCGCCCGCCCGGAGGATAGGGTGGCCTAGCTGGCCCTGGTCTCCGCGATCCATGCGTCGACATTCTCCTCAAGTATGGCCAGCGGCACGGCGCCATTCTTCAATACGACGTCATGGAAGTCGCGGATGTCGAAGGCGTCGCCAAGCTCTGTCTTGGCGCGTTCGCGCAGCTCGACGATCTTGATCATGCCGATCTTGTAGGCGGTGGCCTGACCCGGCATCACGATGTAGCGATCGATGGCCTTGCGGGCGTCGCCTTCCGGATTGGGGGTGTTCTCCAGAAGATATTGAACGGCCTGTTCGCGCGTCCACTGTTTGGAGTGAAGGCCGGTATCGACCACCAGGCGGGCAGCGCGCCAGATTTCCATGGCGAGGCGGCCAAAGTCCGAATACGGATCGGTGTAGTAGCCGATCTCCTTGGGCAGAAGCTCCGTATAGAGGCCCCAGCCTTCGGAATAGGCGGTGTAGCCGCCAAAGCGCCGGAAGCTGGGAACACCTTCAAGCTCCTGCGCGATGGCAATCTGCATATGGTGGCCCGGAATGCCTTCATGGAAAGCGAGCGCTTCCAGCTGATAGGTCGGCATGTCGGACATGCGGTAAAGGTTGGCGTAGTAGATGCCGGGGCGGCTGCCATCCGGGGCAGGGCGGTTGTAGAAGGCCTTGCCGGCGGACCGCTCCCGGAAGGGCTCGACCGCCTGAACGATCATGCCGGCTTTCGGGAAGGTGTTGAAGAGGTTCGGGAGGTCTGCCTCCATCCGGGCAATCGCTGCGCGCGCCTCGGCGAGATATTCCTCGCGGCCTTCAGGTGTTTCGGGTTTGTAGAAGCGCGGATCGGTGCGCATGAACTCGAAAAAGTCCTGCAGGTCTCCCTCAAAGCCGACCTGCTGCATGATCGCCTCCATCTCCGCATGGATCCGGGCAACTTCATCCAGGCCGATCTGGTGGATTTCGGCGGCGGTGAGATCGGTCGTCGTCATCGCCTTCAGGCGTGCTTCGTAATAGGCCGCGCCATCGGGCAGTTTCCAGGCGCCGTCATCGGCGGTGGCGCTGAGCTGCTGGCGGGTGAGTTCCTCAATGGCGGCCTGATAGGCGGGGCCGACGGCGGTGGTGAGGGCCTGCACGGCGCGCTCGGTCAGCTCTGCGGCCTGTTCCGGCGAGATCGTGCTGTTATTGACCAGCGCGGTAATCTTGCCCCGGATGTCGCTCATCAGCGGGCTGTCTTCACTGCCATCATCCTTGCCGGAGAAAGGATAGCCGGTGATGAGGCCGCGGGCGTCGGAGAGGACATAGTCATAGACGAAAGCAGGCGGCTGAATGCCTTTTTCAGCGGACGCGCGGGCGTTTTCGACATGGCCGCCGAGATAGGCGGGCAGGGCGTTCAGGCGCGTGATGTAGGCCTCCGCATCTGTCAGGCCGGTGACCTTGTGCTGGTTTATCAGAAAGGCGGGGATCGACGACTGGACGCCAAACATCTGGTTGAAGGTATAGCCGTGATCACGGAACGGTTCGTTCAGTTCTGAGCGCTCCAGCTCATATTCTGCGAGCCGCCAGGACAGCTTCGCCTGGTCGTTCAGCTTGTTGAAGTCGAATTTTTCCTTCATTTCCTGAACAGTAGCCCGCTGGATGGCCAGGCTTTCCGCGTCGAAGGCGCGGGAGGGGTCGGTCCACTCGCCATAGCGGTCGCGCCGGCCCAGCGCGGTCATCCGCATCGGATCCCGCGCGATGGCTTCCTCGAACTTCTGCTCGAACCATTCGTTCAGCCGCTCGGATTCGGCAGCCACCACCTCGGTGGAATATTCCGGAATTTTGGGTTCGCGGTGGGCGGGGGCGCCGCAGCTGGCGACCAGCGCCATTGCGGTGAACATTGCGAGCGTGCGTGATACCATGGTTAGCCGAATCCTGTTCTTCTGGGCTCGATTATACTGCGTCTGTTAACGGCTTTTTCGGGTTCGTTAACCTTTGCCGTGTCAAAAACGATAAACTAGGTGAAGGTTGGGCCTCGAGTCATGTGATGCCCGCCTCGCATAAGGCATGGCCAGCCCGGAAAGGGAACCGGCCAATAGAATGGTGGTAGACCATGAGTAACGAAGCAGACACCCTTGAGCTGACTCTCGCTGCGGCAACGCCAGGCGAGGAGGCGAATGCCGGTGAGCGGGAAGGGCGGCGTATCGACTTCCTGCAGCTGGGTTTCTGGGGCTGTCTGCTCCTGTCCATCGCTGCAGCGAGCATCTCGCTTGCCTGGCCGAATGCGTCGGGCGCGACCGGCTCGATCCTGCTGATCACAATGGCGTCAGGAGGCCTCGTCTTCCTGCTCTGGACGGTGCGCGGCGCTGGGCGGTACATCGGCCTCTTCCCGGAAAAGGGCGCTGCCGCGCGGGTCGCGAATGCCAGCGCGCCGCGTTTTCCCTGGATTGAAGCCCTGGATGAAGCCGTTCTGGTAACGGATCCCGGCGGCGCGCCGGTGGCCGCGAACACAGCCTATTCCGACCTGACCCGGATGGCCCTGATTGCCGGCACTGCGGAAAGCGGCCCGGTGACGGTGGACCGCCTGTTCGGCGCCAATCCCGGCCTTGCCGCGCCGGTTTACCGCCTGTCGAAATCTGCCAAGGCAGGCACGCAGCGCCGCGAAGTGCTGCCGCCGCTGGCGCTCGGGCCCGAGCAGGTGCCCGCGCAGTTTGAAGTTTCCGTCTCCCCGCTGCCGCGCGGGCGCGTCTTGTGGCGTATCCGCCGCATCGCCGGCCAGATCGAGGCAACGGGCGCGGCAGACCTCAAATCCCTCTATGTCGAAGATGCCCCGATGGGCTTCTTCGCCGCCAAGCCGGACGGTACGATCACCTATGCCAACTCCTGGCTGCGGGAACTGCTCGGCCTGCCGGAGACGGCCAAGAATATCCGCACCGACGACATCATGCGTCCGGAATTCGTGAAGATGCTGGCGCGGGACCGCAAGTCCGGCGCGCCGGGCCGGGCCGACATCCAGCTGCGCGCGCGCGACGGGGTGGAGATCCCGGTGCAGGCGATCACCAGCTGGACGGGCCGGGGCGCTGACGCCGCCGGGCGCACGATCGTGCTGGCAAGCCCGCAGGTGCTGAATGGCGGGGAAGAGCGCTTTGCGCTGCAGGCGGCTTCGCGCCCGCCGCGCCCGGATGGCGATCCGATGTTCGATGACGCGCCGTTCGGCGCCGTGCGTCTGGACGGTGATCGGGTGGACAGCGCGGTAATCCTCGATGCCAACCGCGCGCTGATGGAAGTCACCGGTGGCCGGGCGACACCGGGTACGCGCTTTGCTGATCTCTTTGTATCGGAAGAGGGCGAGGACGCGCTCGCCACGCTGCTGGTGGACGCCATCGACAAGCCGGTCGCGCTGAAGACGGCGGGCGACGAGGCGCGGGACGTGAACGTCTTCGTCACGCTCAACAATACGGGGCGCCCCTCGGTGGCCTATATCATCGACATCACCGAGCAGCGCCAGCTGGAGACGCGCCTTGCCCATGGCGAGAAGATGCGCTCCATCGGCCAGCTGGCCGGGGTTGTGGCGCATGACTTCAACAATGTGCTGCAGGGCATCATCTTCAACTATGAAGAGCTGATGACGCGTCACCCCGTGGGTGACCCGTCCTACGAATATCTGCAATCGATCCACGAATTCTCCTCGCGGGCCCGCGAACTCGTCCGTATGCTGCTGGCCTATGCCCGCGCGCAGACCTTCAAGCGGGAAATCTTCAACGTCACCGACTTCCTGTCCGAATTCTCGATCCTGCTGCGCCAGGTGCTGGACGAGCGGGTCGAGCTGGACGTGAAACATGGCCGTGATGTGCCTTGGATCAAGGCGGACAAGAACCAGCTGGAAACGGCGATCATCAACCTGGCCACCAATGCCCGCGACGCCATGATTGCGCATCGCAATGGCGGCAAGCTGTCGATCCGCACGGCGCGTTCTACCGGCAAAGAGGCCCATGCGCTCGGCTTCAATTATGTGGAAGACGGCGAATACCTGCTGATCGAGGTTGAGGATAACGGCACGGGCATGCCGCGCGATCTGCTGGACAAGATTTTCCAGCCCTTCTTCACGACCAAGGAGCAGGGCTCCGGCACGGGACTTGGGCTGGCCACCGTGTACGGCATCATCAAGCAGTCGGGCGGTTATGTCTGTCCGATTTCCTCGATGGGCAAGGGCACGACCTTCTACATCTATCTGCCGGCGCTGGCCGCAGAAGAAATCCCTGAGCCGTCGGACATTGCCGAGAACGCCAAGCCGGTCATCCGCCCGATGGATATGTCCGGGCGCGGACGTATCCTGCTGGTTGAGGATGAAGACGGGGTGCGCTCCATCGCGGCGACCCATCTGCGCCAGCGCGGCTATGAGGTGGAAGAGGCCTGCGACGGCGAGGAGGCATTGGACATCCTCACCGATATGCCGGGCTCGTTCGATCTCATCATCTCTGACGTGGTGATGCCGGGCATGGATGGGCCGACGCTGATCCGCGAAGCCAAGGACAAGCTGGGCCATGCGCGCGTGATCTTCATCTCCGGCTATGCCGAGCGCGACCTTGCCCAGCAGCTGGATGATGACCGCGCGGTCTCCTTCCTGCCCAAGCCGTTCACGGTTCGTCAGCTGTCTGAGCGGATCAAACAGGAACTGGCAGGGGTTGGCGGCAAGGAAGCGGCCTGATCCTGCGCCTTTCGAAACAGGAAAAGGGCCGGCTTCTCAGCCGGCCTTTTGCCATAGGGCCTTCAGGACAGCTGCAAAGTTTTCAGCCCGGTCATGACAAGCCCAGTGGCCGGTGCCGCGCTCGACATGCAGCGGTGTGCCATGACGCTTTGAAAAGCGCTCTGCCACGGGAAGCTCCACGAACGGATCATTCTCGCCCCAGAAAAGCTGGCCATGCTTGGGAAGGTTTGTCAGATCGTCCACCCAATGCCCGCTGAAGCGCAGGCCAATGGCAGAGCGATAGAGGCTGAGGATCGACTGGCGCATCCGCTTGTCGATATGGGGCACTTCGATTTCGGCGAGTTCGCGCGGCATGCCGCCCTGAACGAGGCCCTCGATCAGGCGAGGCTTGTTGCGCATGTTCAGCATCACGAACTCGCCCAGCAGCGGGGTTGCCCACATGCGGGCTGTTCTGTGGCCGGAATAGTCCGGATCGATCACGGCGTTGGTGACGCACCAACTTTTCACAAGGTCCGGGCGCAGGCTGGCGGCGCGCAGGGTGAGCAGGGCGCCCCAGTCATGGCCGACGATGTGGACCGGCCCGCCCGCCGCTTCCATCTGTGTGATCAGCCAGCTGGCATATTCATCCTTCGTGCTGCGGAAGCCGGGCGGCTTTTCCGTGCCAAAGCCAGGCAGGGCGGGGGCGCGGTAATCCTCCGGACCCAGACCAAGCGCCGCAACAAGCGGCTGCCAGAGAACGGGGGTATCGGGAACGCCGTGGACGAAGAGGATCATGGGATCACTTCTCCTCTGCCGGGGCCCAATAGGTTTCAGGCGGGAAGACATCTTCCATGCTGCTCCCCTCGAATGGTCCATAGGTCGGGTTGGGCAGGATGAACCAGCCATCGTCCCAGAGGCGGTCGAAGGCGGGGGCGGCGGCGAGATCGCGGCGGGCGGCGGGGCTCAGGGACTTGTCGTTGAAGATGTCGGCAATGTCGCCCAGCTGATCGCCGACGAGGGCGATGACGCAGTAATTCTCCGAGATGGCATAGCGGCGGCCATCCTTGGCCGAGCCGCCGGGCGTATCGCCCTTCAGGAACAGGGTTTCGCCATGCACATAATCGCCGAAACCAGCTTCCCGGATCGTCTCGATGTTTCCGGCGACATTTGCCGCTTCGCGGTTGGTGTTGAGGATGATTTCCACGCCCGCCTTGCGGATACGCTCCACCCCTTCCAGCGCGCCGGGAATGGCGACGGCCTTGCCCGCGCCGGTGCGTTCCCACTCGCCCCAGATGGCGGGATCAAACCCGATGCCCATGCGGCGGAAGGCGCCTGCTGACCCAAGGTTCCAGATCAGGGTTTCGTCCACATCGAAGACGGCGGCGAGGGGTTTTTCTCCGCAGGCCAGGAATTCGGGCGCTTCGGCCGTCGCGCCGGGCGCAAGGATGACGCTGTATTCCGGGCGGGCGGCTGCGCCGGCTTCGGCATAGGCGGCAATCCGGTTCCAGCTTTGCGCCATCATGATCTGCGCTTCGGCAGAGCCGAATAGCCACTGATCGGCGGTAAGAGGGCGTCCCTCCGGGGCCGATATTGCGGCGGGCTGCTGCGCAGCCGGGGCGGGCTCTGGCGCGGTGATTGGGGCCGTCTGGCAGGCGGCGAGCGCCATCAGGGACAAGATTGGAAGCGCGTATTTCATGAAATCTCCATCAGCCGGCAGCCCTTGGGGTAAAACGCTTTCCTGAGAGGGGCAATCTTTATCCGGCCCCGGGCGCGGGGTGATTTCCCCGATGTCAGACTTGCGCGCGGTCGATGCTCTGTCCAAGGATGCCGCGAGAGAAAAGCCTTTGGGAGACCCGGCCATGAAAACCCGCATCACTGAAATGCTCGGCATCAAGCACCCGATTGTCCAGGGGGGCATGCACTTTGTCGGTTTTGCTGAAATGGCGGCAGCCGTGTCCAATGCGGGCGGCCTTGGCATCATTACTGCCCTGACGCAGCGGACCCCGGCAGACCTCGCCAATGAAATCGCCCGCTGCCGCGACATGACGGACAAGCCGATTGGCGTGAACCTGACCTTCCTGCCTTCGGTGAACCAGCCGGACTATCCCGGCTATGTGAAAGCCATCATCGAGGGCGGCGTGAAGGTGGTTGAAACCGCCGGCAACAACCCTGTGCAGGTGCTTCCGATCCTCAAGGATAATGGCATCAAGGTCATCCATAAGTGCACTGCCGTGCGCCATGCCCTGAAGGCCCAGAAGATCGGCTGCGATGCGGTGTCGGTGGATGGTTTCGAATGCGGTGGCCACCCTGGCGAGGATGATGTGCCCAACTTCATCCTTCTGCCGCGCGCGATGGATGAGCTGGATATCCCCTTCATCGCCTCGGGCGGCATGGCAGATGGCCGCTCGCTGGTGGCGGCGATGGCGCTCGGCGCAGAAGGCATGAACATGGGCACGCGCTTCATCGCGACGAAAGAAGCCCCGGTGCACGAGAATGTGAAGCAGGCGCTGGTTGCGGCCTCTGAACTCGACACCCGCCTCGTCATGCGCCCGCTCCGCAATACCGAACGTGTGCTGACGAACCCGGCGGTGGAGCGTCTTCTCCAGAAGGAGAAAGAACTCGGCGCGAACATCAAGTTCGAGGACATCATCGAGGAAGTGGCCGGCGTCTATCCGAAGATCATGAAAGACGGCGACATGGATGCCGGCGCCTGGTCGTGCGGCATGGTGGCGGGCCTTATCTATGACATCCCGACCTGTCAGGAACTGATCGACCGGATCATGGCCGAGGCCGAAGAGATCATCACCAAGCGCCTGGCCGGCTTCGTGAAGGGCTGATTGGCGGACGTGTTTCGTTCCAGCCGGCGTTAACCAGTCCTCCGCAGGCGGCGAAATTCGCCTGCGGAGGACAGTCCGCTCGCCTTGCGGGTGTAGACAGCGGCTAATCGTTCCGATTATGTTCTGGGTTCGATTCCAGAGGGCCTGCCATGACGCCTGTGATCACAATTGGGTCTGCCGGGTTTGACCTGGTACACGTCATCCTGCTGCTGATTGCAGCGGGGCTCGGCGTGTTTCTCTGGCAATCCCGCCAGCGCGGGGATGTCGAGCGCGAACGCCTGATGACTGAGCGCAACGCCGCGCAGGACGAGTTGTCGCGCCTGCGCCAGCGCGAGCAGACGCTGGAGGCGGCACGCCGGGACGCTGAGTTGAAGCTCGCGGCGGCAGAGGCGCGCAGCGCCGAGGATGAGCGCAAATTCGCCGAACTCGCCCAGGGCGTTCTGGCGCGGGCCAATTCGATGTTTCTGGAGCGGGCCGAAGAAACCTTCAAACGCCACCGGGAAGGGGCCCAGGGCGAGCTGAAAGAGCTGATGAAGCCTATCGGCGAGAATTTCGAGACCTTCCGCCAGAAGGTGGAGGCAATCGAGAAGGTGCGCACCGAGGACAAGACCCTCCTCTCCGAGCAGGTGCGCGCGATTGCCGAAAGCCTGCACAGAAATACGGCTGAGACCGGCAAGCTCGTGAACGCGCTGACCGCGCCCAAGGGCGGCGGGCGCTGGGGCGAGATGACGCTTCGCAATGTGATGGAGCAGGCTGGCCTGTCCGCCCATTGCGATTTCAGCGAGCAGGTTCACGATGACACCGAAGAGGGACGGCAGCGCCCGGATGCCATCATCCGCCTGCCGGGCGACCGGCAGATCGTGATCGATTCAAAGGTGTCGCTTGCTTCCTATATGGCCGCCACGAATACCGACGATCCGGCAGAGCGGCAGGCGCATCTGAAACAGCATGCGGCCAGTGTGCAGCGGCATGTCACCACCCTGGCCTCAAAGGACTATCAGTCCAATCTCGGCAACCGGTTTGACTATATTGCCATGTTCATTCCGGGGGAGAACTTCTTCGCCGCCGCGCTCGAACAGTCACCCGATCTGATCGAGAAGGCCATGAACCGCTCCGTGATCGTCACCACACCGACGACACTGATCGCGCTGGCGCGGACGGTGGCTCATCTCTGGCGTCAGCATGAAATGAATGAAAACGCGCAGGCCGCCGCCGAACTGGGCGCAGAACTCTACACCCGGATGGGCGTCCTGCTGGGGCATACCGAAAAGCTCGGAAAATCGCTGAATTCTTCAGTCGATCATTATAACAGCCTGCTCGGCTCCATCGACAAGCGCGTGCTGCCGACGCTGCGCAAGTTCGAAGACATGCAGATTGCCCCGCCCGGCAAAGTGCCTCCGGAGGCAAAGCTGATCGAGGCGCGGGCCAACACGCCCGATACGGGCCAGCTGCCGCTTGAAGCCCCGCCAAAGCTGCCGGCGGAGTGATCTCCCGTTGACGCTGCGGCGAGGGGTGCATATCTGACGGTCATGGCTATTCGCGAAATCCTCACTGTACCCGATCCGCGCCTGAAACAGGTGTCCAAGCCCGTGGAGGGCGGCGTCACCGACGACATCCGGGCGCTCATGGATGACATGCTGGAGACGATGTATGACGCGCCGGGCATTGGCTTGGCCGCCATCCAGATCGGCGTGCCGCTGCGGGTGATCGTGATGGATCTGGCGCGCGAAGGCGAGGAGCCCCAGCCGCGCTATTTCGTGAACCCGGAAATCGTCGAGACCATCGAAGAAACAAAGCCTTATGAAGAAGGCTGTCTCTCGGTGCCGGATATTTTCGACCAGGTGGAGCGGCCGGCCCGGTGCAGGATCCGTTATCTGGACTATGATGGCAATCAGGTCGATGAGTGGGCCGAAGACCTCTATGCGGTCTGCATCCAGCACGAGATGGACCATCTCGAAGGCACGCTATTCATCGACTACCTGTCCCGCCTGAAGCGCGACCGCGCCATCGACAAGGTGAAGAAAGCCAGGATCCGCGCCATCCGCGAAGACGCCAACTGATGCGCTTTTTCCGGGACATGCGGTTCCGGTGGTTGTTGGCAGTATTGGTCGCCGCCGTGATTGTATGGCTGGCGGGTGGAGACGGTCTCCCGGCGCGCTCGGGCTTCTGAGCCTCGCAAGCTTGCCATCGCCTGGCTGATGGTGTTCCGGTTCCGCCAAGTCCAAGGAGCCTCAAAATGCCTCTTCGTATTGCCTTCATGGGAAGCCCCGGCATCGCGCTCGGCGTGCTTGAGGCGCTGATTGCGGCAGGTCATGAGATCGCCTGCGTCTATTCCCAGCCGCCGCGCCCGGCGGGGCGGGGGCAGAAGCTGACACCGACCCCGGTGCACGCCTTTGCTGAGGCGCGCGGACTTGAGGTGCGCACGCCGAAATCGCTGAAAAAGCCCGAAGAGCAGGCCGCCTTTGCCGCGCTGAACCTCGATGCCGCCGTGGTGGTCGCCTATGGCCTTATCCTGCCGCAACCCATCCTGGATGCGCCGCGCCTTGGCTGCCTCAACATGCACGCCTCCATCCTGCCGCGCTGGCGGGGCGCAGCACCGATCCAGCGCGCGATCATGGCGGGCGACGCGGAAACCGGCGTGGACGCGATGATGATGGAAGCGGGGCTTGATACCGGCCCGGTGCTTGCTTCCGTCCGTACACCTATTACCCCGCAGGATACCGCCGGCAGTCTGCATGACCGGCTGGCCGCCCTCGCCGCAGAGCTTGCGCCGCGCGCGCTGGCGGGCCTTGCCGATGGCAGCCTGAAGCCCTCGCCGCAGATTGAAGACGGCATGACCTATGCCCAGAAGATCACCGCCGAAGACCAGCGCATCGACTGGACAAGGCCTGCGGCCGAGATCGACTGTCAGATCCGCGGTCTCTCCCCAGCGCCGGGCGCCTGGTGTGAGGCCGATCTCGGGCAGGGGCCGGTTCGGCTGAAGGTTCTCCTCAGTGAGCTGACGGATCATGCGACGGTCGCCGTGCCCGGCGCGTTGATCGATGATCGCCTCAGCGTGGCCTGCGGCGATGGCCGCGCGGTGCGCCTGCTGCGCCTGCAGAAGCCCGGTGGCAAGCCGCTTGCCGCGCGCGACTTTCTGGCGGGGTCTCCGTTGCCGGAAGGAACGCAGCTCGGCTGATGGCGTCCGCGATCCGTCCCGCCCGGCCTGCAGATATGGACGCCATCGCGGCGCTCAATGATGCAGCCTTTGGCGGACCCGATGAGGGAGCCATCGTGCGCGTCCTGCACCGCGATGGAGACAGCCTTCTGTCGCTGGTCGCCGAGGTGGGCGGGGAGATTGCCGGCCATATCGAGTTTTTCCGCATCTGGGTGAGTGGCGCGCCGCTGGCGGCGGGGCTCGGTCCGATGAGTGCCAGGCCGGGCCTTCAGAAGCAGGGCGTGGGCGCGAGGCTGATCCGGCATGGCCTCGCAGCCCTCAAGGAAGCAGGCGAAACGATCATTTTCGTGCTGGGGCATGACACGTACTATCCGAAATTTGGGTTCACCGAGGCGGCCGCCAAGCCCTTCAGCGCGCCCTGGTCAGGCCCGCATTTCATGGCGCTGCGCCTGGCGCCGGGCGGTCCGGAAGCCGGCAAACTGTCCTACCCGCCGGCTTTCGGCGGCTGAATGGCCAGTTGACCCGGCGCCCGGCCTTTGGCAGCGGGCTTTGTTATGCCACGTTACAAGCTCCTCATTGAATATCACGGCGGCGCCTATCAGGGCTGGATGCGCCTGCCCGGCCTGCAGACTGTGCAGGGCGCGCTGGAGGAGGCTGCCGCCAAGCTGGATGGTGGGCCGGTGGAAGTGATCGGCGCGGGCAGGACGGACGCGGGCGTTCACGCCACCGGTCAGGTCGCCCATATGGATCTCCGGCAGGACCGGCCCAACAAAGTGGCCGATGCGATGAACTTCCATCTGCGGCCTCATCCGATCGCGGTGCTGAAGGCCGAAAGGGTGGAGGAGGAGTTTCACGCGCGCTTCTCTGCCACGGCGCGGCATTACCGGTACGTGATCATCAACCGGCGCGCAGACCTGACGGTGGACCGCGGCATTGCCTGGCGCGTTCCCTCGAAACTGGATGCCGAGAAGATGCATGAGGCCGCGCAGTCTTTGATCGGCACACATGATTTCTCGACCTTCCGGGACACCGAATGCCAGGCACTGAGCCCGGTAAAGACGCTGACGCGGTTAGACGTGGCGCGCTATGGCGAACGGATCGAATTTACCTGTTCGGCGCCGAGCTTCATTCACCGGCAGGTGCGCTCGATGGTGGGCAGCCTCGTGGAAGTGGGGCGGGGGCACCGGCCCGTAAAATGGGCGCGGGAGATACTGGAAGCAGCCGACCGCACGCGCTGCGGCCCGGTGGCACCGGCCGATGGCCTCTTCCTCGAGCGCGTCGATTACGGCCCCGGCTGACGCGAAGGCAATCCTGTGCAGCCCCGTTTTTCGGGGTTAGCCTTCCTCCAGACAAGATGAGGAGGAACGCCAATGGCCATTGATTTCACGATTCCGGAAGACGCAAAGGAAGTGCGCGAGCGCGTGCGCCGCTGGGTGCAGGAAGAGTGCATTCCCGCCGAAAAGGAGATGGCTGCGGGCAAACCTTACAAGGAAGTTCTCGCCGCGCTGCGCACGAAAGCGCGCGGGCAGGGGCTGTGGCTGCCCTTCATTCCGAAGGAGCATGGCGGGATGGGGCTCGGGCCGCTGGCCAATGCCCTTGTGCAGATGGAACTGGGGCAAAGCCATCTGGGCGCGCTGTCGATGAATTCTCAGGGTCCGGACGATGCGACCATGCTGACGCTGCTGGCGCATGGCACTGATTTCCAGAAAGAGAAGTATCTGAAGCCCATCCTGAATGGCGAAAAGCGCGTCTGCTATTCGATGACCGAGAAGGCGGCTGGCGCCGACGCGACCGGTATGCAAACGGTGGCCGTGAAGGACGGCAAGGGGAATTACGTTCTCAATGGCGAGAAGTGGTTCTCTTCGGCGGCGACGGCGGCTGACATCGCGGTGGTGATGGCCAAGACCAATCCGGACGCGCCGCGCCATCAGCAATTTTCCACCTTCATCGTCGAGTTGCCCAATCCCGGCTACAAGATCATCCGCGACATCCCGACCATGGCGGTGCATGGCAAGCACTATACCGAGATGGGCGGCGGCCATGCCGAGGTGAAGATCGAAAACCTGGTCGTGCCCGAAGCAAACCTGCTGGGCGGGGAAGGGATGGGCTTTGCCATGGGCCAGCACCGGCTTGCCTATGGCCGCCTGCGCCACGGCATGCACAACGTGGCCATGGCCCAGCGCGCGCTTGATCTGGCTACGGAGCAGGTGACAACGCGGTCTACCTTCGGCAAGGGGCTGGAGGATCGTCAGGGCGTGCAGTTCATGCTGGCCGAATGTGCTAGCCAGCTCTACATCGCGCGCCTGATGCTGATTCACATCGCCTACAAGGCAGAGAACGGCATGGACATCCGCCAGGAAAACGGCATCGCCAAGGTGTTCCTCGCCAACATGGTTCACAAGGTGGTCGATACAGCCATCCAGCTTCACGGCGCGCTCGGCTACTCGCTCGATACGCCGCTCGCGGCCTGGTATACGCATATCCGCTCCCAGCGCCTGGTGGATGGGCCCGATGAGGTCCACAAGTGGATCACCGGCAAGAACGTCATCCGCGCCTACAAGAAGGATGGCACCACGGCGGCCGCCGCAGGCGGAGATATTCTGTGATCAAACTGACCTTCTGTCTGCGGCGCCTGCCGCATCTCAGCCGGGAAGAGTTCCAGCGCTACTGGCGGGAGCAGCACGCCCCGCTGGTGGCCGCCAGGGCAAAGACGCTGGGGATCGTCCGGTATGAGCAGGTTCACGCAGGTTTTGACGCGATGAGCGAGGCCATCCGTGCCTCCCGCAACGCGCCCGAACCCTATGACGGTATTGCCGAAATCTGGTTCGAGAGCGAAGAGGCCATGCAGGCCGCCGGGCGCAATCCCGGCGTGTCGGAAGCCGCGCGCGAGTTGCTGGAGGATGAGCGCAAGTTCATCGATCTTGAAAACTCACCCCTCTGGTACAACCGCGTCCACACGATTGTCGGGTGATCCTCACCCCTCATTCGTACCCAGAGCATCGGCGAGATCGGCGAGAATGTCCTCGGCGTCTTCCAGGCCCACGGAGAGGCGCACGAGGCCGTCGCTGATGCCGTGTTCGATGCGTTCCTCGCGGCTGTAGGTGGAATGGGTCATGCTGGCGGGGTGCTGAACCAGGGTTTCGGCATCCCCCAGGCTGACGGCGCGGCGGATCATCCGCAGGCGGTTCATCATGGCAATGCCCGCTTCATAGCCGCCTTTCAGCTCCAGCGCGATCATGCCGCCAAAGCCCGGCATCTGGCGCATTGCCAGCTCATGCTGCGGATGGCTTTCAAGGCCGGGATAATAGACCGTGGCCACGCCGGGCTGCGCTTCCAGCCACCGGGCCACTCTGAGGCCGCTTTCGCAATGGCGTGCCATGCGCAGCTGCAGGGTCTTGAGGCCCCGCATCACCAGCATGGCGTTGAAGGGCGACATGACCGATCCCGTCATGTCTTTCACGCCCACCATGCGCACTTCCTTGATGGCCTCGGCGCGGCCGAGCACCATGCCCGCGACAAGGTCGCCATGGCCGCCGAGATATTTGGTGGCCGAATGGACGACGAAATCCGCGCCAAGCTCAATCGGCCGGGTCAGCAGGGGGGTGGCATAGGTATTGTCGACGGCAACCAGCGCGCCGGCCTCATGGGCAATGCGCGCGGCGGCGCGGATGTCGACCAGGCGCATGTTCGGATTGGCCGGCGTCTCGAAATAGACAAGGCGCGTCTTCTCGCTGATCGCGGCGGCCAGGTTTTCCGGCGCCCGCAGGTCCACATGGGTGATCTTGATACCGAAGCGGGAAAGCCCGTCGCGCATGAAGGCAAAGGTGCAGCCATAGAGCGTCTTGTCGGTGATGATCTCATCGCCCGGCTTCAGCAGGGTCCACATCAGGGATGAGATGGCCCCCATGCCGGAGGCCGTGGCAAGGCCGGCTTCGGCCCCTTCCAGATTGGCAGTCCGCGCTTCCAGCAGGGCAACGGTGGGGTTGGAGATGCGCGAATAGATGTGGCCCTCCGCTTCCCCGGCAAACAGGGCGCCGCCCGTTTCTGCATCGGGGAAGGCGAAGGTGGAGGTGAGGTGCAGGGGCGGGGTTAGCGCGAAGTCGTTCTTTGCCGGGTCGTATCCGTGATGGATCGCGCGGGTCGCCGGGCCCAGCGGGCGGGAAGCGTCAAAAGCCATGGCAGTTCCTCCTGATCTGAGGTGATCTTAGCAGGAAACCATCGGCGATACTTGCCATATGCGCCCATTACATGCTCATGAATTAGCATAATATGCCAATGAGGTACATTATGGATGCTATAGATGCCAAGATCGTACGGGCGTTGCAGCGCGATGGGCGGCTGACCAATCTCGAACTGGCAGAGGAGGTGGGCCTCTCGCCCTCACCTTGCCTGCGGCGGGTGAAGAATCTGGAGGCGGCCGGCATCATCCAGGGGTATTCGGCGCTGGTGGACCAGAAGGCCTGCGGCTTCCCGATCACCTGTCTGGTGCGCATCCGCCTCGCCAATCACGGGCAGGACACGGTGCGGGCCTTCGAGCAGAAGATTGCCGAAACGGACGCGGTGCTGGACTGCTATCTGATGACGGGCGGGGCCGATTATGAACTTCGCGTCGTTGCCCGCAGCCTGGATGATTATGAACAACTTGTGCGCCAGACCATCCAGACGCTGCCCGGCATTGCTTCAATTGAAACCAGTTTCGCCTATGGCGTGGTCAAGAAGTCGCGTATTCTTCCCGTCATTGCCCAAAAGGGTGCATAGCGGCCCGCCATGAAAACCTGCTAAGTAGCCCCTTGATGACGCCTCCGACAAAATCCCCCCCGACGCTCCTGTCTGCTGGCCGCGCGCCCGCTTCCCGCCGTCCCGGCAAATGGCGCATTGCCGACATCATTGATGGCCGCGCGCTGCGGGTGAAGTTGACCGCTGCCGCGCTGGACAATCTCGGCAATGATGCTGCGGCCCGCAAGGCGGCGCTGAACCTGCTGCACGGGGCCATGTTCCGGGGCCGCCTGATCGCGCAGGAACGCCTGCAGCAGGGGGCCGATGGCCTCGACACAGCCCGGCTTCTCGCGGCGGTGCAGGACGAGGTGATCCACGCGCTTTACGATTTCACGGTCACCCATGTGCACCGCGCGTCCAACCCGACCGAGGCCGAGCGTCTCGCCATCCTCGCCACGGGCGGCTATGGCCGCAGCGTGATGGCGCCCTCTTCGGATACAGACCTCTTGTTCCTGCGCGCCTACAAGGCCAGCCCCCACACAGAGAGCGTGATCGAATATATGCTCTATGCCCTGTGGGATATGGGGCTGAAAGTAGGGAACGCCTTCCGTACACCGATAGATTGCGTAAAGCTCGCCGCTGAAGATGTGACCATCAAGACCAGCCTGTTGGACGCGCGGTTTATCTGCGGGGATGAGCTTCTGGCGACCGACATGATGGCGCTTTTCCAGAAGGATGCGATCAAGGGCAAGGATGCCCAGTTCATTGCCGACAAGCTGGCCGAGCGCGACGCGCGCCATACCCGTATGGGCGATGCGCGCTATGTGGTTGAGCCGAATGTGAAGGACGGGAAGGGTGGGTTGCGGGATCTGCAGACGCTCTACTGGATTGTCAAGCACATGTATGGCGGCCGCACGCTGGAAGACGTCATGCGCGCTGGTCCGTTTACGGATCATGAGTATGTCATCTTCATCCGGGCGGCGCGTTTCCTCTGGACGGTGCGCTGCCATATGCACTTCGTGACCGGCCGCGCCGAAGACCGGCTGAGCTTTGACCTTCAGCCCGAGATTGCCGCCCGCATGGGCTACCGGGACCGGGAAGGCCAGCAGGGGGTGGAGCGCTTCATGAAGCGCTACTTCCTGGTGGCCAAGGATGTCGGCGGGCTGACCCGTATCCTGGCGGCAAAGCTGGAGGCTGATCACAAGAAAAAGCCCGAAGGCCTGCGCCGTTTCCTGCCGTCCCGCCCGCCCCAGCCATTGCCGGAGGAGGGGTTCCTGATCGAGGCGGGCCGCATCAACATCGCCGAAGACAAGGTAATGGCGGTTGACCCCCTCAACATGATCCGCCTGTTCACCATTGCCCGGCGCGAGCAGAAGGACATTCACCCCACCGCGCTGACGGCCCTGACCCGGAACCTCCGGGGTCTGAACGAACGTGTGCGCGAAACAGATGAGGCGCGCGCGCTGATCCTGGATGCCATCCTCGGCGGCAAGGAGCCCGGCCCGATATTGCGGCGCATGAACGAGGCCGGTGTTCTGGGGCGTGCCATTCCCGAATTTGGCTCCATCGTCGCGCAGACGCAGTTCAACATGTATCATCATTATACGGTGGATGAGCATACGCTGCGCGCGGTCGAGACGATTGCTGATCTCGAATATGGCCGGGGCACCACCGCGCCGCTGGCGACAGAACTGTTCGGCCAGATCGAGAACCGCCGCGCGCTCTATCTTGCCATGCTGCTGCATGACACAGGCAAAGGGAAGGGCGACCAGCAAGAGGCCGGCATGCGCACGGCCCGCAAGGCCTGCGAACGGCTCGGCATTCCGGAGGAGGAAACCGATCTCGTCGTCTGGCTGGTCGGTCACCATCTGGAGATGAGCGAAACCGCGCAGAAACGGGACATCGGCGACCCGCGCACGGTGGCGACCTTTGCGCGCCTCGTCGGCTCGCTGGAGCGGCTGCGCCTTCTCTACATTCTCACGGTCGCCGATATCAAGGCGGTCGGCCCGGCGGTCTGGAACGCCTGGAAGGGCCAGCTTCTGGCTGACCTCTATCACAACACGGCGGCCGCGCTGCGTGGGGGGCGTACGGATGAAGCGGCCGTTCAGGCAGAACTGGAACGGCGCGCGGAGAAACGCCGCGAAGCGCTGGTTGAGCGTATCGGCTCTGTGCCGGCCCTGCTGCTGGAACTGGAAACGGCTTACTGGACAGGCTTTGATCCTGACGACATCGCCTGGCATGCCGCCGCCCTCGCCAAGGGCGGAGATGTCGTCACCTCCCGCATGGCGCCCGAAGGCGGCGCCGTGGCGCTGCTCGTCTCGGGCAAGGACCGCACCGGCCTCTTTGCAGACCTTGCCGGCACGCTCGCGCGTCTGGGCGCCAACATTGTCGCCGCGCAGGTGTTCACCTCCAAGGGCGGGCGCATCGTCGACGTGTTCATGCTGCAGGACGCCCGCGGCCTCCCCTATGGCGAGGGCGACGGGCCGCGCCTTGCAAAACTCGAACACGCCATTCTCGGCGCGCTGGATGGCAAGGTGCCCAGCGGCACGGTCAAATCCCGCGCCGGGCGCCGGGAGGCGGCTTTCCTGGTCCAGCCATCCGTGCAGATCCATGAGGACGTTTCGCTGGAATATACGGTGATTGATGTGGCCGCGCGTGACCGGCCGGGCCTGCTGCACGAAGTGGCCGAGGTGCTGGCAGACATGAAGCTCTCGATTCATTCGGCGCATGTCGGCTCCTATGGCGAGCGCGTGTTCGATGCGTTCTATGTGCGCCCCGATGGCGGGGCGGCGACGCTGTCGAAAGCCCGCAAAGAGGCGCTCCGCGAACGTCTTCTTGCCGTACTTTCCCGCGAAGAACCTGAAGGCCCGCACACCCCGGCCCGCAAGCTCAAACGCTCGCGCGCCGTGGACAGCTTCTGAGAATTGGTTCAACCGGGGAAACCATGAGCCTCGCCCGAAACACTGCCGTTCAGGCATCGCTGACCCTGGCGAGCCGTATCCTGGGCCTCCTGCGGGATGTGATCCTGGCTGCCAAGATCGGGGCAGGGCCGGTGGGGGATGCCTGGGCAACCGCCCAGCAGTTTCCCAATCTCTTCCGGCGCATCTTTGCCGAAGGCGCCTTCGCCTCGGCCTTCGTGCCCTCCTATGCCCGCACGCTGGAGGCCGAAGGGCCTGAAGCCGCGCAGAAGGTGGCGCAGGATGCCCTGCGCGTCCTCTTCGCCATGACGGCGGGGCTGACCGTCCTTGCCCAGATATTCATGCCCTGGGTGCTGCTGCTGATCCATGGCGGGCAGGCGGATGATCCGGAGCATTACAATCTCGCCGTGCTGCTCACCCGCATCACGATGCCCTACCTTACCTTCATGGCCATCGGGGCGCTGCTTTCGGGCGTGCTGAATTCGGCAGAGCGCTTCATCCTTTCCGCCGGCGCCCCGACCGTACTCAATCTCTGCCTCATCCCGGCCGGCCTTCTGGGCACAACGCCGGTCATCACGACCCAGTATGCCGCGATTGCCTTCCTGTTCGCCGGGTTGCTCCAGGCCGCGCTGCTCTGGTGGGGTGTCCGCCGTCAGAAGGTCCGTCTCAGCCTGCTCGGCTGGCCCCGGCTTACCCCGGCTGTGAAGAAGGTGCTGCTGCTGGCCGTGCCGGGCACGATTGCGGCCTCGGGCACGCAGATCAACATCATCGTCAGCCAGTCGCTCGCCAGTTTCGAGGTCAGCGCCAAAAGCTGGCTCTATGCCGCTGACCGGCTCTACCAGCTGCCGCTCGGCCTTGTCGGCGTGGCGGTGGGCGTCGCCATCCTGCCGCGCCTCAGCCGCGCCGCGCGGGCAGGGGACGGGGAAGCAGGAAGCCGAACCATGGATGAAGGTCTCGGCCTTGCGATGGCGCTGACGCTGCCGGCGGCGGCCGCGTTGATGGTCGCGCCTGTCTTTCTGATTGATGCCTTCTTCGTGCGCGGCGCCTTCCTGCCATCGGACGCCGTGGCGGCGGGCGCGGCGCTCTTCCATTTCGCCTGGGGCGTGCCAGCCTTCGTGCTGATCAAGGTGCTCGCCCCGCCTTTCTTTGCGCGGGAAGATACCAAGACCCCGATGCGCTTTGCGCTCGTCTCGGTGGTCATCAATACGCTGCTCGGGGCTGGCCTCTTCTTCTGGCTGAAGCAGTCCGGCCAGTTGGGCTTTACCGGCCTCGCCGTCGCCACCTCCACCGCCTCCTGGGTCAATGCCCTGCTGCTGGCGGCGACGCTGGCCCGGCGCGGCTGGTACGTCCCCGGCCCCCGCGCGGTGTCCGGCCTCGTCCGGGCGCTGCTGGCCACGCTGATCCTGTCGGCAGCCATCTGGCTGATGCTGTGGCAACTCCCGGCAATCCAGGGCGCGTTGGGCGGCTCCAAGGAGATCGCCGCCGCTGTCATCGTGCTGGCCGGGGGCTTCATCTATGCCTTCGCTGCCCTGCTGACCGGGGCCGTGCGGCCAAGCGACATCCGGCAGGCTTTGCGCCGCTGATCAAACGCGCTAAAGGCGCCAGACCATGACAGACCAGACCCCCGCCTATACCGGCCCGCAGCGCGTATTCTCCGGCGTCCAGCCGACCGGCAATCTCCACCTCGGGAATTATCTCGGGGCGCTCAAGAAGTTCGCTGACCTTCAGCGCGAAGGCCATGACTGTATCTTCAGCGTCGTTGACCTGCACGCCATCACCATGCCGGTGGAGAAGGGCGCGCTGATCTCGACGACGCGCCAGATCGCGGCGGCCTTCATTGCTGCGGGCGTTGACCCGTCCAGATCGATCATTTTTGCGCAGTCTTCGGTTCTGGCGCATGTGGAACTCGCCTGGATCTTCAACTGCGTGGCGCGGATGGGCTGGGTTGAGCGGATGACCCAGTTCAAGGACAAGGCCGGCAAGGATGCCGAGCGCGCGTCTGTGGGCCTCTTCACCTATCCGGTGCTGCAGGCGGCAGACATTCTCGTCTACAAGGCAACGCATGTGCCCGTCGGCGAAGACCAGAAACAGCATCTGGAACTCAGCCGCGACATCGCCGAGCGTTTCAACCGCGAATATGATGTGCCGGGTTTCTTCCCCCAGCCTGAGCCGATGATCAAAGGCCCAGGCGCGCGGATCATGAGCCTCAAGGACGGCACCAAGAAGATGTCGAAGTCTGACCCGTCAGACCTCTCCCGCATCAACCTTGTGGACGATGCCGACACGATTGCCAAGAAGATCAAGAAGGCCACCACCGATGCCGGCGTCATTCCGGGTACGGTCAAAGAATTGGAGGGCCGTCCAGAAGTCGAAAACCTCGTCGGCATCTTCGCGGCGCTCTCGGGCCGCACCGCAGAGGATGTGCTGGCCGAGTTCGAAGGCAAGGGCTTTGGCGCGTTCAAGCCGGCCCTCGCCGATGTGACCGTGGCGCATCTTGCTCCGATCACGGCGCGATTCCGCGAGATCCTGGACGACCAGGCCGGCCTCGACCGCATCCTCGCAGACGGAGCCGCGCGGGCCAATGCCGTAGCCGCGCCCATCATGGATGATGTGCGCCGGATCGTCGGTTTCTGGCGCCCCTAGGCCGCTGCCGGCTTCCTGACTGCAGAGACATTGCAGCGCTGCCTTAAAAGCGCCGCAGGCGCTGCGCATTGCTTTCGGCTGTGTGGGGAATCACGCCATCCTGTGCGGAGAGTTCTTCTCGCATGGGTGGCGGGTGTAGATTGGGTAGTGCCTCGTAGGCGAGTTGAGGTAGCGGGTCGGGACACCTGCTGCGGCTGGAATTGGATCAGCAGGCGGTAATTTGGTGCCCGAATTTACCACACCGCCCGGTTTGCTGAAATTTCATGCGTAACTGGCCTGTTAATAACGGTTTAACGGCTTCATAAACGGCACAGGATGGACAAATCCACAGCACCTAAGAAGAAGCGGCGTAAAGTCATGGCGGCAGCGGCGGCAGTGAAACTCCCACGAGCTTACGAGGAGCAGGAACACGTTCCCGCCCCCGCCTCAGACCCCAACCACTTCATCTCGCTCGATTATGCCGAGCCCAGCCCGATCATGATCGGCTTCCAGAAGGGCTGGCGCGCGCTGAAACGTATGCTGAAGATCGGCGCGGTGGTGGCCCTCGTCGGCGCCTATCCGGCCGCCGTGGTTCTTTCCAGCTACATCAACGATCGGCCCGTGGGGATTCCGGCCGAGCAGAGCTGGGCCGTGCCGGGCATTGCGGTTGCCATTCACAAGATTGCCCGGGAACTGGAAGGCGCTGGCTGGGCCAGCAACCGCCCGGTCTGGCACCCGCAGGCACGCCTGACGGCGCTGCCCGCCTGGCAGGCCGGCACCACCGAAGCTCTCTCGCAGCATGTTAAGCTGATTTCGGAACTCTCCCCCTATGAAGGCGCGCCGGACAGCGATCTGGCCGCAGCCTCGCGCCTCCTGATGGAAGTGCCCGGTGAGCCGATGCGTCCGCGCCTGACGGCGGCTGCCGAAGCGCTCAACCGGTTCGACACGCGCGCCTCGCGCGGCCTCGCCATGCGCCCGATGCCGGAAGAGATCATGCCGGAGGAACTGGCCCTCTTCGCCGGCTGGGCGGCGGAAGATCGTTCGGCCCTGTCTGACCGGATCAATGCCATTCAGGGAGGCGGCTGGCCTGCCAGCAAGGAAGACATCGCCGCCTTCTACCGCGCCAAGGCCCGCGCCCATGTCGCCCATGAAATGTTCGCCGCCAATGCCTCCAAGGCCCTGACGCTGACGGATACGGCCGTTCTGGTGGCGGCTGACCGGGTGGAAGCGGCCTGGGAACGCGCCGCAAAGATGAAGCCGCTGCTGGTTTCCAACCAGTCGGATTCAGCGGTTCTCACGCCTAACCATCTGGCAAGCATGGCTTATTTCCTGCTGGAGGCCGAAGTTGCCTCGCGGCATCTGATTGCGCTGATGGAGCCTTCTGCGGACGATGAGGTGATTGAGGAAACCTCCGTGGCCCAGACGGACGGGGACGCAGAGACTGCGCTGCCCTGAGCCGCGCTCCCTTGATCTCACCGCGCGCGCGGGCCATGTCAGGGGCCAGACGTAAAAAGGCCTGCCATGTTTATCCAGACCGAAGCTACCCCGAACCCGGACACGATAAAATTCCTTCCGGGTCAACCCGTTGCCGGAGACCGCGGCCCGTTTGACTTCCCCGACGCGGCCAGCGCGCGCATGAGCCTGCTGGCCCGCGCGCTGTTCCAGGTGGACGGGGTGGAGCGCGTTTTCCTCGGCAGCGATTTTGTCAGCATTAACAAGGTGCAGGCCAAGGATTGGCGGCATGTGAAGCCAATGGTGCTGGCCGCCATCATGGATCATTACATGTCCGGCCTGCCGGTGGTCGAAGAGGGCGCATCCGGCCTCTCCGACGAGACCGAGTATGAAGGCGAGACGGCTGAAATCGTGAACGAGATCAAGGAACTGATCGAAACCCGCGTGCGGCCTGCCGTGGCCCAGGATGGCGGCGACATCACCTTCCAGCGCTTTGATCCCGAGACCGGTATCGTCCACCTTTCCATGCGCGGGGCCTGCGCGGGGTGTCCGTCCTCGACCATGACCCTGAAACAGGGCATCGAGAACATGCTGCGCACCTATGTGCCAGAAGTGACCGCAGTCGAGGCAGCGCTTTAAAAGGCGCGCAAAAAACGCCAACGGTTACTCCAACAAGCCGCCTGAAAACTCTAACGAGTGTGCAGCAAAAAATCCGGTCCTGAGCCCGCCCGTCACCGGTGGTCAGTGCCATCAGCAAGGAAGGAACTGCCTCATGGCCCACCCGGTCAACGATCACGCGCTCGACATCATCTTCCGCGATGCCCGCAGCCAGAATGGCTATCTTGACCGGTTGGTACCGGAGGTTCTGATCCGCGCGGTTTACGATCTCGCCAAGATGGGGCCGACGAGCGCCAACTGCTCGCCCGCCCGTTTCGTGTTCGTCACGACGCCGGAAGGGAAGGAGCGCCTTTTGCCTTTCATGAGCGCGGGCAACCGCGAAAAGACCGCTGCGGCACCTTGGACGGTCATCATCGCCTACGACATGCGCTTTGCCGACAAGATCCCCCAGCTTTTCCCGCACAATCCCGATGCCAAGCACTGGTTTGACAATAACACCGAAGAGACCGCCTTCCGGAATGGCACGCTGCAGGCCGCCTATCTGATGCTGGCTGCGCGCTCCCTCGGCCTCGATTGCGGGCCGATGAGCGGCTTCGACATGGCGGGCGTTAACCGCGAATTCTTCGAGAGCCAGGAGGGCGAGGAGCAGCATTGGCGCGCCAACTTCATCTGCAATCTCGGCTATGGCGACAAGACCAAGATCATGGACCGCCTGCCGCGTCTCGAATTTGACGAGGGCTGCCGCATCCTCTAGCGGGATCAGATGCTGATCCTTGCCCTGAACACGGCCTTCACAACGATGGAAGCGGCGCTCGTGCGCGATGGCGAAATCCTCGCCGATGCGCGCGAGACCCTGCCGCGTGGCCAGGAGAAGGCCCTGCCGGGCTTTGTCGAGGCGTTACTGAAGGAAGAGGGCGCCGGTTTCGGGGATGTCGGCCGCCTGGCCGTAGTCACCGGGCCGGGCAGTTTCACCGGCCTGCGCATCGGCGTGGCCTATGTGCGCGGCCTTGCCCTGGTGACCGGCGCGCCAGCCATCGGCATCACCAGCCTTGAAGCGGCGATCCCTGCCGGGATGGAAGGGCCAAGCCTTGGTTGCCTGATGGCCCAGCGCCGCCCGCCCGACCAGACCTGGTGGGTGCAGGGCATCAGTGAGGACGCCGGCATCGCCCCGGTGCAGGAGGTGGGCCTGGCCGCGCTTTCCGCCATGCTGGAAGGTTTCCATGCGCCCATCTTCATGGACGGCGCCGAGGCGCTCGGCGATCAGGCCGCCAAGCTCGACATCCGCCCCATGCGCCCAAGCGCGGTGACTGCCGCGCTGAAGGCGGCCCGCTTCGACCCGGCCAGGCATCCGCCCACGCCGGTCTATGCCCGCGAGCCGGACGCGACCCTGCCCACGCCGAAAAACTAGGGCGCGCGCGCCAGCCAGGGCTCCAGATCGTCCTGCTGGGCGATCAGGGATAGTCCGTGGGCGATCGATACGAACTGGCTGCCGGTTTCCACCTTGCCGGCGCCGAACTGATCCTCGAAACTGCGCCGCAGCGCCGGCACGAAGGATGTGCCGCCGGTGAGGAACACCCGGTCGATGCCGCCCGCGCCAAGGCCCGCCCGCTCCAGCGCCAGATCGACTGTGGCACGGATGGCGCTGACATCTTCTGCGATCCAGCCATCAAATTCCGAACGCGGAATATCCCGCTCGATATTCAGGCTGCCGGCCTGAAGGCTGAACTGGGCTGTGTCTGACTGCGAAAGCTGAGACTTCACCTGCGCCACGGCGCGGTAGAGCAGGTAGCTGGCATCTGCCTCCAGAAAGTCGATGAAGGCCTGGATCAGGCGAGGCTCGTTTGACGCCTGCAGCAGCTTCTGGAGGTCAGCATAATCGCGCGTGTGGCGCATGATCGACAGCTGGTTCCATTGCGCAAACCGGCTGTAGAAAGACGAGGGCACCGGCAGGGTTTTCTCCCCGCTGCGGAAGGTGCTGTGTTTGCCAAACAGCGGCGCCACCACATGCTCGATGATCTTCTGGTCGAAGGCGTCGCCCGCAATGCCGATGCCAGAATGGGAGAGCGCCTGGGCGCGCAGCTTTCCGCCCGCGGGGTCAAACCGGATGATCGAGAAGTCGCTGGTGCCCCCGCCAAAGTCTGCCACCAGGATGGTCGAGGCCTCCGTCAGGCGCTGGGCATAGAAGAAGGCTGCCGCGACGGGCTCGTACACATGGTGGATCGTCTCGAAGCCAAGCCGCTTCAGCGCCGTTTCATAGCGGGTTTGCGCCAGGGCCTCATCCGGCTGGGCGCCGGCAAAGCGCACCGGTCGCCCCATCACCACCTGGGCCGGCCATGGCGCGCCCGACCGCTCGGCTAGACGCCGCAGATAGGCGGCCAGCAGATCCTCGAACTGCCAGTTCTTGTTATGGATCACGGTGGAGACAAAAAGCGGGCTGGCCGCAAATGTCTTGAACGACTGGATGAACCGGCAATCCCCGCCCAGCTCCAGGAATTGGTCGATGGCCCAGGGGCCGATCTCCATCATCGCGCGCGCTTCATCTTCATCGCGCCAGAAACAGAGCACCGAGCGGCAGGCAGAAAACTCCTCGCCGCCATGGCTGAAGCTCATCGCCTCCGTGCTGCCATCGGGTTTGGCGAGGGAGGCAACGCTGTTGGTCGTACCGAAGTCTAGGCCGAGCGTGGAGGTCGCCTGGGTCATCTTGCAGCCTTGTGCTGGGGCAAAGGGCAGGCGACCTAACAGAGGCAGGCATTGCCAATCAATCCTGATTGTCCTTGATCTGCGATCTTTCTGCCGCTTCCGAAGGCTTTTGCCCGATGACTGACCCCATTCGCCGACTGACGCCTGCCGACGCGGCGGCCGCCGCTGCGCTGCATGCGGCGGGGTTTGCCGATGCGTGGAGCGCGGCTTCGATCGAGGGGCTGATCACCAGCCCGAATGTGCTCGCCCTCGGCTGGGAGGAGGAGGGCAACCTCTTGGCTTTCGCGCTGTTTCAATCCTCTGCCGGAGACTGCGAACTCCTGACCATCGCGACGGATCCCGTCCGGCGCGGGCAGGGGCTTGCCGGCGCGCTGCTGGATGCCGCGATCCCGGCGCTTGTGGCCGGCGGCGACAGCCGGCTGCTTCTGGATGTGGCGGAGGACAATACGTCTGCCTGGCGCCTCTACACCCGCTTCGGCTTTACCGAGGATGGCCGCCGCAAGCGTTACTACACCGCCGGGCGCCCCGCGCCGGTGGACGCGATCCTGATGTCCCGGCCCATCGGGGCGTAGGGGGCGTCTGAAAAGCTGGCCTCTGCCGCCTGCCGGTCTATAGTTCTCACGAACCCGCGAAGGAGGCACACCATGGCAGACGGAAATCCAGGCAAGATCGACATTCCGCCCGAAGTGTTCCGGCTTTACGACGCCTATTGCCATGGCGACCTTTCGCGCCGGGCCTTCTTCTCGCGGCTGAGCGCCTTCGCCGGGGGCGGTATTACGGTCTCGATGCTGGCGGCATGCGTGATGCCCGATTACAGCCAGGCCCAGACGCTGACAGGCGACACTGACCTCATCGAGGAAGACATCACCTACACCACCCCCAGCAGCGCCGGCACGATGGGCGGCTATCTCGTCCGGCCGGCCAATGCCAGCGGCAAGCTGCCCGCCATTCTGGTGATCCATGAGAACCGGGGCCTGAACCCCTATATCCGGGATGTGACGCGCCGGGCCGCCAAGGCGGGCTATGTCGCGTTCGGGCCGGACGCGCTCTATCCCCTCGGCGGCTATCCCGGAAATGATGATGATGGCCGCGCCCTGCAGGCCCAGCGGACGCGGGAGGACATGTTCGCTGATTTCGTTGCCGCCGCCGAACTCCTGCGCGGGCATGAGGCGGTCAATGGCGCCGTGGGCGTCACCGGCTTCTGCTTTGGCGGGGCGATGGCCAACCAACTCGCGGTGAGCCTGCCCTGGCTCAAGGCATCTGTGCCCTATTATGGCGGCTGGCCGGCGGATGAGGACGCCGCGAAGCTGGAAGTTCCCCTCCAGATCCACCTCGCCAGCGATGACCCGCGCGTGAATGAGGGGTGGGTGGCCTATGAGGCGGCCCTGAAGGCCGCAGGCAAGCCTTACGAGCTGCACTGGTATGAAGGCACGCAGCATGGTTTCCACAATGATACCACGCCGCGCTTCAATCCGGAGGCCGCCGCGCTCGCCTGGTCCCGCACGCTGGCCTTCTTCGCGGCCCATCTGCGCGAAAGCTGACAAGGTTGAACTGGACTTTCCCGCTTCGGAAGGGCATTTAGGGGACCATGGACAGACTAGAAAAACTCTGCATTGAGAAGGGCCTCCGCATGACGGAGCCGCGGCGCATCATTGCCCGTGTGCTTTCGGTCGCGGATGACCATCCGGACGCCGAAGAACTGCACCGCCGGGCCAACTCGCTCGACGCCTCGATTTCGCTCGCCACGGTCTACCGGACCGTGAAGCTGTTCGAGGATGCCGGCATCATCCAGGCGCACGACTTCCGCGATGGCCGCGCGCGCTATGAAGAAGTGCCCGCCGAACACCACGATCACCTGATCGATGTGAAGACGGGCGCCGTGGTGGAGTTCCATTCCGAAGAGATCGAGAAGCTGCAGGAAGAGATCGCCCGCAAGCTCGGCTACCGGCTGGTGGATCACCGGTTGGAGCTTTACGGCGTGCCGATTGCCGAGAAGGACAAGGGCTGAAAACGCCCCTGACCTTTCGCCAAAAGAAAAGCGGCCCCGCCTGATGACGGGGCCGCTTTCTGTTTGGGGGAGCGGGCGCGGGGGGCTATTCCTGCGGAACCACCCGGAAGATGCCGTCGAAATCCTTGCCCGCGACATAGAGATAGCCATCCGGGCCCTGAACCACATCGCGGATCGACAGCTCGCCCTTCAGCAGGTTTTCCTTGCCGGCAACCTTGCCCTCCTGCAGATCGATCCGCACAAGGACGAGGCCGTCCGGGCCATTCATCCCGCCGGAGAAGAGGTCGCCCTCCCAGCCGGGATACTTGTCGCTGGTGACCATGGTGAGCCCCGCCGGCGCGATCGAGGGCACCCAATAGGTTTCCGGCTGCACCATGCCTTCAGCGGCGGTTTCCTTGGTGATGACCGTGCCGTCATAGTTCACGCCATAGGTGATCTTCGGCCAGCCATAATTGTTGCCGGGTTTGACGATGTTGAGCTCATCCCCGCCGCGCGGGCCATGTTCGGTGGCCCAGAGCGTGTCTGTGGCCGAGTCATAGTAGAGCCCCTGCACGTTGCGGTGGCCATAGGACCAGACTTCCGGCTTGCCATTCACCCCGTCCGCAAACGGATTGTCCGCGGGGATCGTGCCATCCGAATTGATCCGCACGATGGTGCCATGCGTGTTCTTCGGGTTCTGGGCGTCTGCCATGTATTTGAACCCCTCGCCGAGGGAGACAAACAGCGTGCCATCCCCGCCAAAGGCGAGGCGCGAACCATAATGGTAAGCCGTGTCGCGGTCGTCCGCCTTGAAGATTTGCTGCACATTCTCCAGCGCGGCATTGTCATCGCTGAGGCGGCCCCGCACGACGGCGGTGGAGTTGGCCGCCTTGGTGCCGGTGGAGAGCGACACATAGACAAGGCGGTTGCTGGCAAAGTCCGGGTCCAGCGCAATGCCCAGATAGCCGGCCTGGCCTTCGACATAGGCTTCCGGCAGGCCGGACACGGGCGTTGCTTCGCCGGCGGCGGCAAAGAATTTCAGGCCGCCTTCCTTCTCCGTGAACAGAAGACCGCCCTTGGGCAGGAAGGCTATGCCCCAGGGTTGCTCGGCAGGGGTGATGAGTTCCAGGCTGACGCCCTTGACCGCGCCCGGCTCGGCCGGGGCCGTGACCGGCGCCTGCGGGGGCGCTGCAGGCTCTCCGCACGCAGACAGGATAAGGACAAGCGGGCCGAGAGCGGCGAGGCGGGAAAAGACGGACATACCGGCTCCTGTAGAGTTGTGGGTCTGTAAGTGCGCAGGAAATCTGATTGTGGGCAGAGATAGGCCGTTCCGGTCTCTGCGCCAATGAAAAAGGGGCGGCCCCGAAAGGCCGCCCCTCAAGTTTTCAGGCGTGACGCCCGCTTACCAGGACTTCGTGACAGCGATGCCGTAAGTGCGCGGCTCGTTCAGGAAGATGTTGGTGTAGAGGCCCGACGAGTCATCCGTCAGATAGGCGCCGGTGATGGCGGTCTCGTCGAAGATGTTCTTGCCGAACAGTTCGACGCGCACGCCGCTCGGATCGTTGGTGAACGCCAGCGAGACGTTCATGTTATCCCAGCTCGGCAGCTTGTCGCGCGGGGAGTTGTAGACCCGGCTCATGCTGTCGGACTGGCGGTAGTAGTCGACGCGGCCGGTGAGGCCCCAGTCGCCGAACGAACCCGGCAGCCAGGTGTACTCGGCACCGATGTTGAAGGTCATTTCCGGTGCGCCCGGCATGGAATTGCCCTTCAGGTCTTTCGCGTCGCCTTCGATCGGCTGCAGAGCGGTGGCCGTCTGCGTGTTGCCGTTGGCATCGGTGTAGGTGACGGTCACGCCGGTGAGGCCGAGGAGGGCTTCAAAGCCCGCGCGGCCACCCACAGCGGCCAGGTCGCCGGTGCAGAGGTTACGCGTGATGCCGGTCAGGGCCGGGTTGGCCTGGATGGCGCCCAGAACCGTCGCATAGCCCTGCGCAGAGATCACGCAGTTGCTGTAGCTGGACGTGTTCTTGAGAACCACGAGGTCCGAGCGGCCATTGGTCCGGTCGATCACATCGATCGAGTACAGATCACCCAGCTCGGAATCGAGCAGGCCGAGGTTGGCGTTGACCACGAAGGTCGACACCGGGTTCCAGATCGTCTCGATCTCGAGGCCCTTGAGCTTGGTATCGACGTTGAAGTTCACCGAGGTCCGGTTGATGATCTGGGTAATCTGATAGCCCTGATAATCATAGTAGAAGCCGGTGGCGTTCAGCTGCAGCGAGCCATTTGCCAGGGTGTTCTTCGTACCGACCTCGAACGCATCGATGAATTCGGGATCGAAGAACTGGCTGAACAGGTTGGCACCTGCCGGTTGCGGCGGGTTGATACCACCGCCCTTATAGCCCCGCGAATAGAAGCCATAGAGCAGGGTGTCGTCGGTGAAGCCGACATCCGGGCGCCAGTCGAGACCGGCGCGGCCGGTAACTTCCTCGAAGGAAGCGTCGAAGTAGCCGTCGCCGCCTGCATCCGGGGTCTGTCCGGCCACAGGGCGCGGATTGATCGGGCTGCCGTTCTGCGGGCTGCCGGGGCCATAAACGGCGCCAGGGGCGAAGAGATAGGTCGGCACGTTCGCCTGGGTCTTCTCATCCTTGGTATACCGCAGGCCGAGGGTCGCTTTCAGATTGTCGGTGATGTCGTAGTAGCCTTCACCGAAAACAGCCACGGAGCTGAGTTCATAGGGCGACAGCGAGCGGAAGTATTGACCGCCAAGACCGGTAAACGCCTGCTCTTCGAGCGTGCCGCCTGAGTCGATCGGAACCTGACCACCGAACAGCGCGCCGCCAAGGGCGTTGTTGATCTGGGCCAGTGCCGTCAGCGAGTTCGAGATGACGTAGTAGCCATCGGTATTGCTGGACGCCGGATCAATTGCCTCGAAGTCCATCGCAATGACGCCGAGGTTGAAGTTGAACGGTCCGTCATAGGACGATTGCAGGCGAAGCTCGTGCGTCGTCTGCTCCGAGGTGCCGCCGGCCACGTCAAACGTGCGGAAGAAGTTTGAGGCACCCAGGATCGGATCGTTGACCACACCGCCAGGGAAGAGGGCCTGATAGATGGCCGCGCCCGTCGGCCCGAGTGTGCCGAACAGCGGCTGGCCATTGGTGTTGAAGGCAATCGTCGGCGACTGCTTGTTGTAGTCCTCGATGGAGACCGAGCCGCTCTCGCTGTAGCTGCCCAGATAGGTCAGCTTCAGGGCATCGGTAACATCGAATTCGATCTTGCCGGTGATCAGCGTCTGATCGGCATAGTATTGCGGATCAAAGGCAGATTCGATCTGGCGCAGATTGAGGTTGGCCGGCTGGGTGAACGCGTCGCCGCTGAGCAGGCCGGCCGTGATGCCGAGGCCGCCGCCAAGGGTGGCCACCGAGTTCAGACGGTCCTTCATGCTGTCCAGAGACGTATCGAGACAGCCTTGCGAGGTAACCGTCTGGTCCAGCGCGCTGACCGGAATGCCGGCGAAGGAAGTTCTCAGCGGGCTCTTGGTGCAGAGCTGTTTGCCAGACCGCAGGCGGTTATCTTCTTCCTCGAAATACTCGTAGGAGAGCCAGCCACGCAGACGCTCGGTCGGTTCGGCCAGGATCGTGGCGCGATAACCATAGAGCTCACGGCCGTCGATCGACTGGCCGGTCACGGTGTTGGTGGCGTAGCCGTCCCGCTCGAGATAGTTGCCGGCCAGACGCACAGCAACCTTCTCCCCGATCGGGATGTTCAGCATGCCCTTGATTTTCTTGGTGCCGTAATTGCCGAGCGTGGCCGAGACATTGCCCTGATACTCTTCCAGCACCGGCTTGGCGGTAATGGCGTTGAACACGCCGCCCGTTGCGTTCCGGCCATAGAGCGTACCCTGAGGACCGCGCAGCACCTCGATCCGTTCCATGTCGAAGAATTCGGCTTCGAACAGGCGGTTGGCTGTCAGCGGCACATCGTTCTGGTGAACGCCGACGCCGGCATCGCCCGACTGGGCCACAAGGTCAGCCCCGATACCGCGGATCTTGAAGTTGAACCCGTTGAAGTTCCCCTTGGTGAAGGAGACGTTCGGGATCGACTTGACGAGGTCCGGTCCCCCGGACAGCTGCATCTTGTTCAGCGCTTCCTCATCGAAGGCCGAAACGGCAATCGGAACGTCCTGAATGGACTGTTCGACCTTCTGTGTGGTGACGGTAACGGTGCCGAGGCGCCGGGAGTCATCCGGAGCGGTTTCTTCCTGGGCATACGCGCTACCGAAGAAGCTGAGGGCAAGGGCGGAGGCCCCAGCCAACAAGACGTACTTCGAGTCTGTGTTTCGGCTCATTTCGATTTTTCCTCCCCTCGGGCCGATTATCCGGTCCCGAAAACATTAATGTGTAACGAGCGATCCTCATTGGCGGGACGGCTTCAAGTCCAACACAATGCCATGGCGTGGCGCGTGTCAATTGTCCTGTCCGCTCCAAAGGCGAAAGTCTTCACTTCGGTGTCAAAAATGTAACGCCTTCCGCAACGTAGCCTTGGCCCGGGCGGGTCTCGCTGGTACAGCGGCGGGCATGACACAGCCCTTTTCTTCCGCGCTCGTCCTGTTTTCCGGAGGCCAGGATTCGGCCACCTGCCTCGCCTGGGCGCTCACCCGGTTTGACCGGGTGGAGACGATCGGCTTCGATTACGGCCAGCGCCACGGCGTCGAACTCGCCTGCCGGCCGAAATTTCTCGATGCGATTCGCCAGAATTTTCCGGCTTGGGGCGAGAAATTGGATGGCGATCACATAATAGATGCCTCCGTGCTCAAGGCGCTGGGCGCTACGGCGATGACGCATGATGTCGAAATCACCCTCACGGCGGCGGGCCTGCCGAACACCTTTGTTCCGGGCCGGAACCTTCTGTTCTTCACCCTGGCGGGCGCCCTGGCCGTGCGGCGGGGGCATGGCGTCCTTGTCGGCGGCATGTGCGAGACGGACTATTCGGGCTATCCTGACTGCCGCGCCGATACGCTGAAGGCGCAGGAAGAAACCCTCCGCCTCGGCCTCGACGCCGACATCCGCATCGACACCCCGCTGATGTATCTCGACAAGGCCGCCACCTGGCAGCTCGCCCAGGATCTGGGTAGGGACGCTCTGGTCGATCTGATCGCGGAGGAAACCCACACCTGCTATCTGGGCCAGCGCGGGGCGCGTCACGCCTGGGGCTATGGCTGCGGCGCATGCCCGGCCTGCGAGCTGCGAGCCAATGGCTGGCAGCGCTGGCAGGCAGGGAAGGGGAGCGCGGCATGACCTACTCGGTCAAGGAAGCCTTCTATACCCTGCAGGGCGAAGGCGCGCATACCGGGCGCGCGGCGGTCTTCCTGCGCTTTGCCGGCTGCAATCTGTGGAGCGGGCTGGAGCGCGACCGGGAAAAGGCCGTCTGCCGCTTCTGCGACACCGATTTTGTCGGCACCAATGGCGAAGGCGGCGGCAAGTTCCGCGAGCCGGGCCTGCTTGCTGCGCATGTGAAGGCTATCTGGGAGGCGAACGCCTCCGCCGGCGGCCGGCCCTATGTCGTCTGCACCGGGGGCGAGCCCCTGATGCAGCTGGATGAGCCCCTGATTGATGCCCTTCATGCCGCGGGCTTTGAAATCGCCATCGAGACCAATGGCACGCTGCCGGCGCCCGCCTCGATTGACTGGATCTGCGTCAGCCCCAAGGCGAACGCCCCGCTGGCCCAGACATCCGGCAGTGAATTGAAGCTCGTTTACCCTCAAACCGAGCCGGAAGCGCAACCGGAATGCTTTGAAACACTGGACTTTGAGCACTTTTTCCTCCAACCGAGGGACGACGGACCCGGCGTCAGCCATGTGGCGGCGGTGGCGGCCTATTGCTTGAAGAATCCAAAATGGCGACTGAGCTTGCAAACCCACAAACTGACCGGCCTCCCTTGAACGAGGGCCTGAAGGCCGAAGGTCAGATTTTTGAGATCTCGAAGGCGGTGTTCTTCGAGGCAGCCCATTTCATGGGCGGCAAGCCCGAAGGCCATCCCTACCGCTCCGTGCATGGCCACTCCTTCCGCCTGGAAGCGACCGTGGCCGGCGTCGTGAAGCCCGGCGAGCAATGGGTGGAGGATTTCAGCCACCTCACCGCCACGCTTGAGGCAACTGCTGCCAAGCTCGACCACAAGCTGCTGAACGAGATCGAAGGCCTGGAAGTGCCCACCCTTGAGCGCATCTGCCTCTGGGCCGCCGCTGACCTCGGCAAGACGCTCCCCGGCCTCGCCCGCGTCGCCGTCGCCCGCCCCAGCCTCAACGAACGCTGCGAACTCGTCCTCAAGCGCGTTTGAGGCGCATTGCCGGGCTTGCATGCATAGGGGAGGCCGATAAGGTTTCCTCTTGTCGATTCAATGCCTTTGAGGATTGGCCACAGGGATGAGCCTCGACCTTCTCCAGCCGGAAACGGCCGCTCCGCTGATTGCGCAGATTCAGGAGTCGGTCACCCGGCTGATCGATGCGGCCCGTGATGAGCTGAGCTCGCCCGATACCCTCTGGCAGGTCGGCGCGCTCGTGGCGGCGGCGCTGCTGGGATACCTCCTCTCGCGCATTCCCAAGACGATGCTGATGCAGGCGGCGGAAAAGCGCGGGCGGATCGATTTCGTCCTCCTGACTTACCATTCCCTCTCGCGCATCGTATGGCCGGTCTTCACCGTCATCCTGCTGGCGGGGGCGACCGCCGCCTTCGAGGCCCTGGGCCTCGGCAACAACACGCTGCACATCGTCACCAGCCTGCTGCTCGCCTGGATCATCGTGCGCATCTTCACCGCCAGCATGCGGCGCGGCTTCTGGTCGAAGGCGATTGCCTATTTCGCCTGGGCGGTCACAGCCCTTTACATCGTCGGCTGGCTGCGCCCGTTCACCAGCTGGCTGAACAGTGTCACCTTTCACCTGGGCGAGAATGACGTCTCGCTGCTGCGCATCCTGGTCAGCCTGGCGCTCGCCTGGTTTGCCATCTGGCTGGGCCGGCTGATCGGCAATGTGGCCCAGTCCCAGCTGCGCGGCTCGCCGGATCTGCCTGCCTCGGTCGGCGGCCTCCTGGGGCAGAGCATCAAGATCGGCGTGATGATCGTCGCCGTGCTGATCGCGCTGAATTTCCTCGGCGTGAACATTGCCGCGCTCACCTTCTTCTCCGGCGCGCTCGGTGTCGGTATCGGCTTCGGCCTGCAGTCGGTTTTCTCCAACTTCATCTCCGGCGTCATCATCCTGATGGAGAAGTCGCTGAAGGTGGGAGACTTCATCGAGCTTCAGTCTGGCCTGTCGGGCGTGGTGAAGGAGATCAACTTCCGCTCCACCGTGGTGATGACGAACGACAATGTCGACATCATCGTGCCCAACGAAGCCTTCATCAAGGCGCAGCTGATCAACTGGACGATGACCGAAGCCCGCCGGCGCATTCATGTGCCGTTCGGGGTGGCCTATGGCACATCAAAAGAGCTGGTGCAGAAGGCAGGCCTCGAGGCAGCCGGCAGCGTGCCCTGGACCTATGACGACCGGGGCGAGCATACCCCGCAGGTCTGGCTGGTGAAATTCGGCGAGTTCCGCCTGGAGTTCGAACTGATCGTCTGGCTGACGGATGAGGCCGTGCTGCGCCCGCAAAAGGTGATGGCAGATTATATCTGGGCCATGCATTCGGCGCTGGAGAAGCATGAGATCCATGTCTCGATGCCGCAACGCGACCTGCACATCAAATCACCCGACACGCTCAGCGTGCGGATCGAATCGGGTGATCTGCAGAAAAGCGGCGATCAGGAAAGCTGATGCCGCTGCCGCCTGGAGGGGTGGCGGCAGCGGCGGGACGGCCCGAGGGGTGCGGGCCTAGTCCAGAGCTTTAGCAAACCGGCGGGCAAACCGGTCAGACGCGCGGCTGGCGTCATGCCAGGTGGTCAGGCCAGCCTGGCGGATATCATTCTCGTACCAGTCGTATTCCAGCTCTCCAGCCGGCGCGCCGGCCGCGTCATACGCCACGGCTTTCAGCTTCATGCCGCCAACGCTGACAGAGCGCATCATGTCGAGGCCCGGCTTGTCACCGGCCTGTTTGAAGGTCGGCCGGGAAGGGCGCGCATCCAGGATGGTCACCTCCACCCGCGCCACATCCACCCCGGCTTTCGCCAGCTCCCGCGTCAGATCCCGCTCGATCCGTCCGGCGAGCACGTCGCCTTCCTTCTCGCCGTAATCTTCCTGGAGCTTCTTGGTGAACTCCGGCCCGTAGCCGACCGATATCTCGGCCGCCTGCGCGCCCTGAACCAGAACCGCAGCAAGCGCGGCGGCTGCAATTAGGCGTTTCATGGTTTCTCTCCGGTATTTGGCCGGCCAGTGGTGGGGCCAGCCCTGATCATGTTTTCAATATAGGGCAGGGCGGCGGGCGAAAGAAGTCACACACGCGTGAGGCGCTCGCCAGGAGGGCGCGTGCGCCTTATTTCTTCGCCTTATCCTTGCCCGCGAAAAGATAGAGATATTGGCCATAGCCCTTGGCAGCCATTTCATTTTTCGGGATGAATTTGAGGCTCGCCGAATTGATGCAATAGCGCTGGCCGCCGGTTTCCTTCGGGCCGTCATCAAAGAGGTGGCCGAGATGCGCGTCCGCCCCGCTGGAACGCACTTCGGTGCGGCTCATGCCGAGGCTGTCGTCCTGAAACTCCGAAACGAGCTTCTCATGGATCGGCTTCGTAAAGCTCGGCCAGCCAGTGCCGGAATCGAACTTGTCGGTGGAGGAAAACAGCGCCTCGCCGGAGATGGCATCCACATAGATGCCTTCTTCCTTGTGGTTCCAGTATTCATTGTCGAAAGGCGGCTCGGTGCCGTCATGCAGGGTGACGTATTTCTGCTGCTCGGTGAGGTGGGACACGTCATGGCCGGTGGCGGTGGCCGTCTTCGTTTCGCCCTGCGCCGTGCTGACGCCGCAGGCGGCCACAATCAGTGCAGCCATGGCGGCGGCAAGTCCCGTCTCTCTGTGCATGGCGAAAGCTCCTTCTCCAGACATGACGCGCCCGGCGGGCGCCTGCTCCTTCATCTAGGTAACAGGCGCCCGCCGGGCAAAGAAAGTCACGAGGCTGTGAGCCTTCAGACGGTATCGACCAAGACCAGCTCGGCCGAGTTCACGCCTTGAAGGGTCAGCGTCTCGCCGCCGGAAATGGCCGCGCCATCCCGCGCTTTCAGCGTCTGGCCATTGAGCACCACTTCGCCGTCCGCCACCACCAGATAGCCATACCGGCCAGCGGGCAGTTCATAGGTCAGCGTTTCACCGGCCTTCACGGTTGCGCCCAGAACCTTGGCATCCTGATTGATCTGCAGGCTGTCATTCTCGCCGGTGCCCGAGGCAAACACGGCCCATTGTCCAGACCGGTCGCCCTTGGGAAACTGGCGCGCGCCCCAGCTCGGCTTGCCGCCGCGATTGCGCGGAATGATCCACAGCTGGAAGATCTTGGTCACATCATCCTCGGCATTCCATTCCGAGTGCTGAACACCTGATCCTGCGCTCATCACCTGCACATCGCCCGCTTCGGTGCGGCCATGATTGCCCAGCGAATCCTTGTGCGTGATCGCGCCCTGGCGAACATAGGTGATGATCTCCATCGACTCATGCCCGTGCGGGGGAAAGCCGGTATGGGGCTGGATCTCGTCATCATTCCACACGCGCAGAGCGCCATGGTGAACCCGGCTCGGATCATGATAGCCGGAAAAGGAAAAGTGATAATGCGCGTTCAGCCAGTCATTGCGGAACCGGCCAAGCTTATCGAAGGGGCGGAGTTCGATCATGGGATGTCTCCTGTCAGAGCGTTGTTGTTGACAGGTATATGGGCGGCGGCGGGGGCAGGGGCAGACGCTGCGGGGAGATAGCATTCATGCCAAGCGCGCATGAATGAGGAGACGAAAGCCCCGCACAAGTCCAGGTCAATTGTCGGGCGAGCGCGCCAGCATCACGAAGATGTAGATAGGCAATATCAGCGCGCCGAGCCCCATCAGGAAAAGGGCCAATTGGCTGAAGAAAGACCGGTCGCCGGTTTTGGTCAGAGTAACCGGGGCATACTCGGCCCAGCCGGTGGTGGTCTTGTTCCCGTAATGGCGTTGATTGCGGCCAATGCGGCGCCGTCTCCGGTTCAGCCGGGCGATCCCGGTCTGGGGCTTCGTAGGAGGGCTGTCTTCCTGCATCCCTTCACCATCTCCTTCTTCTTTACAGATAGGCGGAACTGACGTTTCTGCAATTGAACATTACCTCCCTTTCGGCTCCAGGCATTTGCGTCTGGGCAGACATGGGAGAACATCCTGATGCCCCGAACAATGGGCACATCTGATGGTGAGGGCGCGCTTGAAGGACAGTTATTCGAATGCCGGATACAGAAGGTTTTGACGGACACCTTATCCTCGCCCCGGCGGAAAACACCGGCGCGCCTGAAGGCGCAGGCCTGCTGCAGGCAAAAACCGCCGTCTATCCCGGCGCCCAGCAGGTCATTCTCCGGCTGCCGGCCGATGGCGGGTCGGGCTATGACATCCTGCGCATCACCGGCCCCGAAGGTGCCCTGATCGAGGAAGGCAAGCTTATCGCCCGCCTCAATGGCCGCGTCCAGATATTGGTGGATACCTACCCCTGGCCGCCCGGTGAGTACCGGATCGACATCACCCATGCTGAAGGCTGGGCCCACACGCTCGCCCTCCGGAAACTGGAAGCGGGCGTCATCCCGACGCCAGACCCCGCCCCGGCGCCGGAGCCCGCCAAAGGCCCCATCATTTACCGCGACGGCGCCGGAAATATCCTTCCGGATACGGATCTGGACATGCGTGAAGCGGCCCTGAAGAAGATCGCCGCGCGCCTCTCCCGCCGCCTCGAATTTGAAGGGAACGCCCGCGCGGGCACCATCATCTATATCGACGGCGACATCCGCCTGCGCTTCTATCATGAAATGTGCATCCGCCCGGTGCATTTCAGCATCGATGTTCCGCCGCCGGACAAATGGGAAGCCGCCACCGGCCAGCCCCTCACCGAACGCGACGACATTCTCAACTTCCTCGCCGAAGAAACCCGCCGCCGCCAGGCCCCCAGCCTCAAGACGCTGATCCACGACAACGGGATCGACTTTGTGGATTAAAGCAAATGCAATTACTTGCTCAGTGCGCGAGATAACAAGCCACCAGGGGTTAAGTCGTTTGAGGCATCGTCTTTAACGATTCCATCTTGTGTTGGTCGGAAGAGCGACTGCAACACTATATGAAGGCTAGACTCTTCAACCTCTCCTTCTTCAGAAAGGGCGAGGTAACATTGCACCATCGTCGTGCGCTCCCGCGCGTCCATCGCCAAGTGCAATTCACTTAAAAACAAGCGCACCAGCACTCGAGCAATCCAAAACACAATTGTGGACGCGATCAATCCTTGGGCGCCAAGAATAAGCAATACACCGGAATTTATGGGAACAATAACCCCGCTACCCGTTTCAAGCGTTGTGAGCCCCATCGCTTTCTCAAATATGCTTTGAACGAATAGGAATAGCAGCCCCCCAGCAACGACGGCCCATAAAGCTGAAACGCAACCGAAAATCAGCGTACGAATATCGTGACCTTTGGCCTTTTGTTCCCAATATTCAGCGGGCGCCTTCAGCTTCATGAACGTTTTATACGTGTCTTCCGTTTGCTTGAAGGCTGCCACATGTCTGTCTAGTTCGCTTCTGATGTTGGAATTTCGCCGCTTCCATCTGTGTTGAGTCCATCTTGCCGATATCGCCTGTAGGCGCTCGCCTCGACGAATAAGATCAGCTGACTGTTGATGCAGTTTTTCGAACTTTAAAGTGTCCGATTCAAATCGCTCTCGGTATTCTCTGGCATTCAGCTCGATGGCTTCGCGGATTGCATCTGGCTCAACCTCGGAAAGCCCCTCCAGATAATTAAGATACGAAATTATTCCTCTCAAGGCGATCGGGTTTTGATAGAAGTTTTGAGATATTACGGGATCTGTCTCTATACTGATCGCCGCTAAAGCGCGAACCGGTCCATCGCTCCTAAAGGCAGCAGCCAAGTACTGCGCTTTTGGTGTCCGACTTAACGGTACTCTTCCTTGGCCAGTCGTCGCTTTCGGCGCAACATAGAACAATTCCTGAAAGGATCGCATCAATTGCGCTTCTGATAGAGCGCCGCGGTTAAATCGTACAATTTGTGGGATGAGACCTTGAATTCTACCAAGCAGTGTCCTGGCAAATCCTTTGAACTGCTCCGGTAAGTCGAGCTGTTCAGCTTGCTCGAGAAAAGACCAAAAGGCCACTTCCGCTTCAGCAAATTTTTGCAGATCCTCCATCGACTCAAAGGTGAACTTTCCGCCATTCGCTCCGAAATCAAACGAAAAAGACTGAGGTGAAGGATCGGCCATGTTGGGTTCCCCTAGGGGGTGAAATTGCGTCGAATTGATTCGGTGTCTTAGATTACAGCTTAGTAGCGCTTTTCTCATCCCAATTGAATGATGGCATGAGGCGACGGCGGTGAGGTTTATAAGGCTGCTGCCCCCTTGCTCTTGCCTCCGCATCTCCTCAGAACGGGGGCCATGCCGTCGCCGCCCACCCTCACTGATGCCCGCGCGCTGTTGAAGCGCGTCTATGGCTATGATGCCTTCCGGGGCCTGCAGGAGGCGGTGATTGCCGACACGCTGGCAGGCCGCGATGGCCTCGCCGTGTTGCCGACCGGCGGGGGCAAGTCGCTCTGCTATCAGATCCCCGCGCTGCTGCGGGAAGGGGTGGGCATCGTCGTCTCGCCGCTGATCGCGCTGATGGCCGATCAGGTCGATGCGCTGAAACTCGCCGGGGTCCGCGCCGAGCGCCTCGATAGCTCGATGGATTTCAATGCCCGCACCGCCGCGCTGGACGCCGCCGCGCGCGGGGAGATGGACCTCCTCTATGTCTCGCCCGAAGGGCTGGGCAACGGGCTGGCAGACCGGCTTTCGCGGATGAAGGTCTCGCTGATCGCCGTGGATGAAGCCCACTGCGTCAGCCAATGGGGCCATGATTTCCGCCCCGATTACCGCGCCCTCGGGCGCCTGAAGGCGCTGTTCCCGGGCGTGCCGCGCCTCGCGGTGACAGCCACTGCCGACAATCGCACGCGCGACGACATCCTCGCCCAACTCGACCTGACCGACCCGGCCGTCCATGTGGCGAGCTTTGACCGGCCAAACCTGATCCTCTCGGCAGAGCCCAAGGAGAGCAACCGCACCGCCCGCGTCGTCCAACTCGTCAAAGCGAGAGCAGGTGTCAGCGGCATCGTCTATGCTGCCACCCGCAATGCGGTTGAGGACCTGGCCGACGCGCTGGAGAAAGCCGGCGTCCCCTCGCTCGCCTATCATGCCGGCCTTGAGGCAGAGGTGCGCGCCGCCCGCCAGCGCCGGTTCCTGCTGGAGGAGGGGCTGGTAATGTGCGCCACCGTCGCTTTCGGCATGGGCGTCGACAAGCCGGACGTGCGCTTTGTCATCCATGCCGATCCGCCCAAGACGCTGGAGGCCTACTGGCAGGAAGTTGGCCGAGGCGGGCGCGATGGCGAGCCGGCAGAGGGCGTTGCCCTGTTCGGCCCGTCAGACATGAACCGCTCCCTGCAATGGACCTACAGCAGCGACGCGCCCGATGAGGTCAAGCGCGTCCAGCTGACCAAGACGCGCCAGCTCTTCGCCTTCCTCAATGGCGATGAATGCCGCCGCGCCGCTGTGCGCCGCTATTTCGGGGAAGAGGCGGTGGAGCCCTGCGGGGTGTGCGATGCCTGCAAGGGCGAGCTTGGGGAACGGTACGATGTGACCCGTTATGCCCAGATGGCCGTCTCCGCCGTGCTGCGCTGCGGCCAGCGCATAGGCCGGGGCCGCCTGGTGCAGCATCTGCTGGGCGAGGCAAAGGACGGGTTTGATACCGATCTCTCCAGTCTTTCCACCTTTGGCATCGGCAAGGAACTCTCCCGCCAGGGCTGGAACCGGGTGTTCGATGCGCTGCTCTATGAAGATCTGGTGGCCGAGGGCGGGGAAGCGATGCGCCCGGTCCTGGTCGTGCCGGATGCCGAGGCCGCGAAGGCCCTCTTTAGAGGGGAACGCACCGTCTCGCTCAAGCAGGACCCCGCTGCGGCCCGCCGCAAGACCCGCTCGAAGGGCGCCGCCAAAGTGGCCGTCATGGCAGACCTCTCCGAGCGGGACTTCTCCCTCTTCGAGGCGCTGCGTACCTGGCGGACGAACCTCGCCAGGGAGCGGGGAGTGCCGCCTTATGTCATCTTCCATGACAGGACGCTGGCCGAAATCGCGCGGGAACGCCCCGCCACCCCGGACGCTCTGCGTGAGATCAGCGGGGTAGGGGAGAAGAAGGCGCAGGCCTATGCCGCCGAGGTCGCGCGGGTCATCTCCGAGGCCGCCTGAGGTCCGGAACTGTCCGGATTTGTCCACGGCCTGTCGCAACTGTCCGGAATTGTCCGGCCCCTGGCTGGGGAATAGTGAGCCGCGTGCCTTGACCCGGCGCCCCTGGCACCGCACCTATACGACCTGAAATCAAAGAGATTCCTTTCCGGAGCCTGCATGACCCCCTTCCGCCTTGACGATGAAGACGAAAAAGAAGCCACCCCCGTAGCAAATCCCGCTGCGCTGGTGGAAAATGCCCTGTTCAAGTCGCGTACCATCCTGCTGACCGGCGGGATCGACTTCAAACAGGCCCGCATGGTCTGCGAGCGGATGCTGGCCCTGTCTGCCGAAAGCGATGATCCCATCCTGCTGATCCTCTCCTCGCCCGGCGGTCACGTCGAAAGCGGCGACATGATCCATGACATGATCAAATTCGTCACCGCCCCGGTAAAAGTGCTCGGCTCCGGCTGGGTCGCCTCGGCGGGCGCGCTGATCTATGCCGCCGCCCAGAAGGAAAACCGGTATTCGCTGCCCAACACCCGCTACCTGCTGCACGAACCCCGCGGCGGCGTTGGCGGCCAGGCTACGGATGTCGAAATCCAGGCCCGCGAAATCATCAAGATGCGCGAGCGTCTGAACAAGATTTTCGCCGAAGCCACCGGCAAGCCGCTTGAGCAGATCAAGAAGGACACCGACCGGGATTTCTGGATGAGCGCTCAGGAGGCTGTGGATTACGGCCTTGTGAACAAGATCATCCGCAATCGCCGCGAAATCTACTGATCACAACAGGTCTGGCGTTTGCCGGAAGGTAACACTTGTTACGGATGATCGGGCATTAACCTTAATGCCCGGTCCCCGATGCCCGTACGCCTCCAGGAAATTGCGCTCAGCGTGCCGCCCATTCCGTCCTCCACGACGGGCGCGGCGGCTCTCTCCCTCTTCTTGTCCGACCCGCTGCTGTTTGCGCTCCCAGTCCGGCTGGAGACGGGCGAGGACGGGGCGCCGCGCATTGCGCAGGTCACCCGCGCCCGGCTGACTGAGGCACTCGCCGGGCCCAATGGCCGCGATATCTTCGCCGCCCGCCCGGTACATCACCTGATCACGCAGACCCCCGTTATCGCAGACGGCACCCTGCCCGTCGCCCTGATTGCCAAACAGGCGGCAGAGAAGGGCACCAGCGCGCTGACCGATGGCGTGATCGTGATGGAAGAGGGTGTCTATAAGGGCCTCGTTTCTCCGGCTGCGCTGCTGAAGGCGGTGGCCGAGGAAAACACCGCCCGCGCCCGCAGCCAGCAGGCCAGCCATCGCCGCATCGAAGAGATGAAGGCGAAGATGCTGATGCTGGCGGAAGGCCGCTCCCGCTTCCTGGCCTTCATCGGCCACGAAATCCGCACGCCGCTGACAGGCATTCTCGGGGTGGCCGACCTCATCAAGGATCAGGCCCCCACCAGCGAGACCCGGCGCCTGGCGGAGACCATTTCCAATAGCGGCCAGCATCTGGAGCGCCTGCTCAATGACCTGCTGGACCTTTCCCGGCTGGAAGTGGGCAAGCTGCCGGTAACCATGCAGGCTTTCGAGCTGCGCCAGTTTGCCTCTGAAACGCGCGACCTCTGGCAGCCCAAGCTTGACGCCAAGCGCGTGGGCCTGCGCATCGCCGTGGCCCGCAGCGCGGAAGGCCGTATCGAAAGCGATGCCGGGCGCCTGCGGCAGATCCTGTTCAACCTCGTCAGCAATGCCGTGAAGTTCACCGATCGCGGCCATGTCACCGTTCAGATGTCCACCGTTCCGGCAGGGGAGGGGCTGACCCTCATCATGACCGTTGCCGATACGGGCCGCGGCATTTCCGATGCAGACAAGGCGCGCCTGTTTGAAGAGTTCGAGCAGGCCGACGACACCATCGCCGCCACCCATGGCGGCTCCGGCCTCGGCCTCAGCATCGCGCGCGCCCTGGCGCGGCGTCTTGGCGGGGACATCGCGCTGGCCGACAATGCCGGCGGCGGGTGCCTGTTCACCGTCACTGTGCCGGTGCAGAAAGCCGGCCCGCGCCTGGCGGTGGAGAATGCCGCGCCCACAAGCGCCGGGCGGTTTGATCTTGGCGAGATCCTTGTCGCCGAAGACCATGAGACGACCGCCTTTGTCATCCGCGAGGCGCTTGTTGCGGCCGGCTGGCGGGTAGAATGCGTGCCGGATGCAACCGTTGCTGCCCAGCGCATCGCCGTGCGCCGCTATCAGGCGGTGCTCACCGATGTGCATATGCCCGGCGGCGGGGCTGAAGCGGTGCTGAAAGCGGCGCGGTTTGGTCCCGGCCAGAACAGCGCCGTGCCGGTCCTTGCTCTGACGGCGGATGGAACGCCCGAATGCCGCGCGGCGTGCGAGAAGCTTGGCTTCTCCGGCCTGATCGAAAAGCCGGTGCGCCCGCGTGCGCTGGTGGCGGCGCTGGCCGATACGCTGCTCAGCGCGCCGCGGGAAAAGCAGGCGAAAGCGGTGTGATCCGGCTTTCCTAGAAAGACCGGCCGATCACCAGATAAGCTGATTGCCGCCCCCCTTCGGAGCGGCCAAAGGCGAGGTATACCGGCCCGAGCGCAGTATTGGCGCCGACATAGACGCTGCCGCCAAAGCGCACATCATCCAGCGAGAAACTATCAGGCTCCGACCAGACCTCGCCCGCCTCGATTGATCCGCCCACGAACAGGGGAACTCCGAAGAGAACATCGTCGGTATTGACCAGAGAGCGGCGATAGATCAGCCGCCCGGCAAGGAAGTTCTCGCCGGCCAGCTCATCCAGCCGGTAGCCCGAAAGGCTGAACAGGCCGCCAATCCGGTAGAGCGTATCAATCGGCGGAGCGCCGCTGAGGCGCAGGCCGCCGGACACCGAAGTCAGTACGGTGTTCCGCCCGAAGGTAAACGCATGCAGGCCGGAGGCGGACATCGTCTGATAGTCTGCATTGTCGCCCAACCCTTCCAGGCCATGCGTCCAGCGCATCTTGGCGCTCACGCCCCGGCGCGGAAAGAAGGGATCGTTGAGCGTATCGAGACCGGCAGAGGCAAACAGGCGGCCCGTATCGATGTCGACTTCATTGAAGGGGCCGGCGCCTTCGTTCAGCTTGGCGCGCCCCGTGCCGAGTTCTGTACCCACACGGATTTCCCCGAAATTGCCAAACTGGCGGCCCGCATCAATGCCCAGCAGCCCATAGGTGAGATCATATCCGGCGGTCTTGAAGCCGCGCTGGGAATAGATGTTCACCGGCCGGTTCTCGATCTCCGCGCGCGCGGCAGCAAACCAGCTTTGTTCGGGTTCCAGCAGGCGGAAATATTCCAGACCGAATTCATTGATGTCGCCGATAGTGACGATTGCGCGGATTTCCGAGCCATAGGCATCCAGCGCCGCGCTGCGATAATCCACCGACACGGCCACATCAGACTCGGTGTTGAAGTCGTTCTCCACGATCATGCCGAGCCGCACCCGGCCGGCATTGCGGCGGGAATCTTCGGCCCGCACGATCAGGCCGGTCAGCCCCTCCTGCTCGGCCATCGTATAGTCCACCCGCTCGAACGGGCCGAGGGCATAGATCCGGTCGAGCGCTTCATTGATCTCATCGGTATCGGCCGGCTTGCCCAGAACGCTTGCCATGCGCGTCTCGAGCAGAGACTGGTTGAGGCGGGATGTGTTCTCGATGCGGACGAAGGAGATGACCGGCGGCGGGGCGTCGCCGATGCCGGCATAACTGACCGGTGGGCGGTCCTTGGCAATCGGCGCAAACTTGCCCCCCAGGGCCTGAACCGACTTCCGGCCGGCCTCAATCAGATCCTTGCCGCGCGTGAAGGCGGCCGGGCCAATCTTGCCGGTGTCGACCCGCACGAGCACATCGCCGGAATTCATTGAGGCAATTTCAGCGCGTTCATTTGCCAGGATCAGCAGGCTGACGGTCTGCGACAGAACATCGACCACAGAGCCGATCTGCTCCTGCTTCAGCAGTTCGTTGGGGGTCCACACCGCGATCACGATATCGGCGCCCATATCCCGCGCCACGCTGACCGGGATGTTGGCGGAAAGGCCGCCATCCACCAGCAGCTTGCCATCCAGATTGAATGCCGGGAATACGCCGGGCACGGACATGGACGCCCGCATCGCCATCGGCAGCTCGCCCGAGCCGATGATGACGGCCTCGCCTGTGGCAATGTCCGTGGCCACCGCGCGGAAGGGGATCGTCAGATCATCAAAGCTCTGCACATTCATCCGCGCCGGGGTGAGCCGGCGCAGTTCCTTCATCAGCGCCTGATCGGAGATGGCGCCCGTGGGCAGGAGAAGGCCAGCGCCCGATACGCCCAGGCTCGCCGTGCCGGGAAAGTCTACCTGCTGCTGCTTCTGGCGGTAGGTGAGCTTGTCGCGTTCCGGCGCCGGGTTGAACACGCCGCTCCAGTTGACCTTCTGAACGACCTCTTCCAGCTCCGCGCCGCTCATCCCGGCTGCGTAGAGCCCGCCGATAACCGCGCCCATAGATGTGCCCACCACGATGTCAGGCCGGATGCCCATCGCTTCGAGCTCCTGGATGGCGCCGACATGGGAGAGGCCGAGCGCGCCCCCGCCGGAGAGCACCAGCGCGACCTTGGGGCGCCGGGCCTCCGGCGTTTCGGCCGTTTCCTGCGCCAGGCTGGTGGCGGCAAGGGCGAACAGGGCGGTGAGAAGGAGCAGCGGCCGGGACAGCCAGCAAGCCAGAGTGCGGGAGAAGGTCTGCGTCATCAGGCGATCCTCTGGCCAGTTGGCTGGCGGCGCAAGAGGGGTCGCCGGCTGGGCGTGGTGGTTCGGGAGAGACTTGAACTCTCGACCTCGCGATTATGAGTCGCGCGCTCTAACCAACTGAGCTACCGAACCTGAACGCCGCATCAGCGAAGGCGCCTGATACACATGGAAAGGGGGGCGCGCAAGCACCCTATCCTGCAAGCTCTGCCACATGGTCTGCAATTGACAGGGATGAGGTCAGCCCCGGGCTTTCGATGCCCAGAAGGTTAATCAGGCCGGCGCTGCCATGGGTTTCAGACCCCTCGATGCGGAAATCGCCCGATGGGGCGCCTCTGGGCACGATCTTGGGCCGCACGCCGGCATAATCGGGGGTCAGCCGGTCGACGGTCAGGCCCGGCCAGTAGCGGCTGACTTCGGCATGGAACACGGCGGCGCGGGCGGGATCGACGCGGTAATCGAAGGGCGGGGAGGCGCCCTCGGGCAGCCATTCAGCGTCGGGCCCCACCTTGCCGCGCCCGCCCAGGTCTATCGTCAGGTGCAGGCCCAGCGTGGCGGTGTTGGGCATGGGATAGATCAGCCGGGAGAAGGGCGTGCGGCCGCTTATCCCGAAATAGCTGCCCTTCACGAAATGGGTTTCCGGCAAGCCGGCCGTGTGGGGGCCTTCTATTGTGGCGGCTATATGGGGCGCGTAGTGACCCGCCGCATTGACTACGGTGCGGGCGAGGATTGTGGCCGGATTGTCCCCGCCGGTTTCCAGCCGGATATGGCCTGCCTCCACCGCGCCGGAGAGCACCGGCGTGTTGAAGGCAATCGAGCCGCCTGCGTCTTCCAGCTCGCCTTGAAGGGCCAGGAAATAGGCGTGGCTATCGAAGATGCCGGAGACGGGGGAGTGGATGGCGGCGGCCACTTCGGGATTGAGCGCAGGCTCCATCGCCAGAGCCCCCGCGCCGTCCAGCAGGCGCAGGTCTTCCACGCCATTGGCCTGCGCCCGCGCCAGGATCGCGCCAAGTTCGCCCGCTTCCCTTTCGCCAATGGCCACCACCAGCTTGCCGCAGCGTTTTACGGCAACGCCATGGGCATCCAGAAAGCTGTAGAGCATCCGCCGCCCATTGACGCAGTGGCGCGCCTTGAGGCTGCCGGTGGCATAGTAGAGCCCGGCATGGATCACCTCGGAATTGCGGGACGAGGTGTGCATCGCAATCTGGTCTTCGGCCTCCAGCACGATCACCTCGCGCCCCGCCCGCGCCAGCGCGCGCCCGCAGGCCAGGCCAATCACGCCCGCCCCGATCACCACCACGTCTGCTTCGAAACTGTCTGTCATCGACTCTGGGGTTCTTTGCCGGAGCGGTATTGCGCCGGGTTTTCAGCGGTTACATCTCGCTGATCATGAGCTCGGCGTCGAGGACGATATATCTCTGGCGGCAGAGCTCTGCCCCCGGCCCGGTCTCCGGGCGCAGGTGGCGGGCGCTGATGTGCTGGTTCATGGCGGCATTTACGTCCTGCTCGGTCAGGCCGTTCTGGCCAACCAGACCTTTGAGCGTTTCCCCCGCCATTTTGCGCACTTCGATGAGAGATCGCACTTCGACGTTCAGCACTTCGACCTGGCTGGCGGTGCGCACCTGCTGAACCGGGCTCTGGGTTTTGGAGAGCGCGATCAGCGCTTCAAGCTCGTCGATCTTCGGATCGATGACCGGATCAAGCTCGGCATAACAGGTTGCTGCCACATCACCGCGCCGGCCAAGGCCGGTAGTGAGATAGACCGGGAAGGTGGCGCCATCGCTGAGAAGGATCGGCTGAGCTGACGGCGCCGGCGGGCTCGGTGGGGCAGGGCTGGGCGGCGCAGCGGCAGGGGCCTGAATGGGGGGCGCGGGCGCGGTGGCTTTCAGGCGGGGTGGTTCAACCGCCGCAGGGGCGGTCTCTGGCTGAAGCCGGCTGACCGCAGCGGGCGCGGTGAGCGTATCGCCCGCCTCGGCGGCGCGCTGATACCATTTGGCGGCGAGGGCGGTATCCGCAGGCAATCCAGCGGCGCCGTTCTCATAGATACGGCCCAGTTGCAGCATCGAAGGCACATCGCCCGCTTCTGCCGCCTGCCTCATCAGATTGAGCCCGTGTGTCCTGTCCCGTGTGCACCCCTGACCGTAATAGCAGGCCTGTCCCTGAACCCCGAGTGCGACGGCGTCCCCGGCGCGCGCGTGACGCTCGATCACCTGCATCTGGCTGTAATCATCATCCAGCCAGGCATCGATGGCGGAGGAAAGTTCCGGCGGCATGGCAAAGGCGGCGGCTGCAAAGGCAGCGCTGGCGAGCAGAGATATCAGTAATTTGCGTCCCATACGGTTTATCTTACCGGCGAGCCACTGCCTGTCCAGAAGAGGTAGCTGGGTGCCGCCGTGATTCGATTGCGGCTCGCCGAAGACCCTGTTTCGGACTATTATCAATCCAGATGCAGGGACGCAGGTTGATTCTGATTGCTTTGGCCATGCTGGCAGCGATGCCGGCCCTTGCAGACTTTCGCGCGGCATCAGAAGCGTTCCGCGCCGGGCAGTATGACGCCGCTTTCGCGCAAGCCGCCCTCGAGCAGACACCCGACGCCTACGCCTTCCGTGCGCGGACCCTTCTGGCAAAAGCCATGAGCGGGGAGGGCGATCCGCCGCGCAGCCTGATCGACCAGGCCCTGGCCGAGGCGGAAAAAGCGCTGAAGCTGGACCCTGAACATGAGGAAGGCCGCCTGCAGAAGGCGATCTCCCTGTCGCTGATCCTACGGCCCATGAGTATCAGCGAAGCCAGCAGGACCGGCTATGGCGAGCTTTCAAAACAGCTTGCTGAAGGTGTGCTCAAGGACGACCCGGCGAATTTCTATGCGCACGGCTTTCTGGCCGTCTGGCATGTGGAAGTCGAGCGCCGGGGCGGTACGATCGGCGCGGCCATCATGGGCGCCAGCCTGAAGACCGCGCGCCGCCATTATGACGAAGCCGTTCGTCTTGCCCCGGAGGATATCGGCCTGCGCTGGCAATGGGCCCGCGCGCTGGCCGCGCTGGACGCGAAGAAGCACCGCGCCGAGATCGAAACGGCGTTGCAGGCCGCTGTGGAGACTGATCCGGCTACGGATCTTGACCGGGTGATGCAGGAACGCGCCGCCCGGCTGCTCGAAGCCGTCACCCGCAAGAAACCCCGCGATGTGGAGCGCGTGGCGCTGGCGATGCTATAGGGCTGAAGCCCTATTCTGCAGGAACAGCAGCAGCTTCAGCGTGGGCTTCCTGTTCGGAGAGGAAGCGTTCGGCGTCGAGGGCCGCCATGCAGCCCATGCCGGCGGCGGTGACGGCCTGGCGGTAGGTTTCGTCGGTCACATCGCCGGCGGCGAACACGCCGGGGATGGCGGTGCGCGGAGAGCCGGGCTCCGTGATCAGATAGCCGTTGTCCTTCATCGGCAGCTTGCCAACGAAAAGCTCCGTGGAAGGCGCGTGGCCGATGGCCACGAAGATGCCGTGGACGGAGAGTTCGCGGATGGCGCCGGTGGTGAGATCGCGAATACGGGCGGCGGTGACGCCGAGCGGATTTTCATCGCCGACGACTTCCTCAAGCGTATGATTCCAGATCACTTCGACCTTGGGATTCTTGAACAGGCGGTCCTGCAAAATTTTCTCGGCGCGGAAATGGTCGCGGCGGTGGATGACGGTGACCTTGGAGGCAAAGTTCGTCAGGAAGAGGGCCTCTTCGACGGCGGTGTTGCCGCCGCCGATGACGAGCACTTCCTTGCCGCGATAGAAAAAGCCATCGCAGGTGGCGCAGGCGGAGACGCCGAAGCCCTTGAACTTCTCCTCGCTGGCAAGGTTCAGCCATTTGGCCTGAGCACCCGTTGAGATGATGACGGAATCGGCGGTGTAGGTGGTGCCGCTTTCGCCCACGGCCTTGAAGGGGCGGGTTTCAAAGTCGACCGAGAGAATGTGATCGCTGGCGACCTTGGCGCCCATCTTTTCGGCATGTTCCTGCATCTTCACCATCAGCTCGGGGCCCTGGATCTCGTCAAAGCCCGGATAGTTCTCGACTTCCGTGGTGATGGTGAGCTGGCCGCCGGGCTGCATGCCGGTGACGACGAGTGTATCGCGCAGGGCGCGGGCGGCGTAGATGGCGGCGGTCCAGCCGGCGGGGCCTGATCCGATGATCAGGATTTCGGCATGTTGTGTCTCGGCCATCTTCAGCCTCCTTCGCGGACTCATGGGCGGGCTGGCCCCCATATGGGGCCTGAAGGGGCAGGGTTAAAGCGCTCTTGCGCTGGCCGCAAGGCAGCTATTCAGGGGCGGAGACAACTTCCACGGTGGCGTGGGAAACCTTGAACCGGCTGGCCAGGCGCGCCTTCACATCGCGGCGCAGGGATTCGGGATTGGCGCCCGGCGCAGCGGTGACTTCCAGCGTCACCAGGGGCCGCGATTCGGTCAACGACCAGGCATGGACATGGGCAACTCTGGACACGCCGGGGACATTTCCGGACAGATCATGGACAATTTCGGACACTGACAGACCCGGAGGTGTCCCTTCCAGCAGGATATGGCCAGACTGGCGCATGATGCGCACGCCTGCCACGATCACCAGCACGGCGACGAGGGCGGAGAGGATCGGGTCGGCCGGGGTCCAGCCTGTCCAGAGGATGATGCCGGCCGCGGCGATGGCGGCGACCGAACCGAGAAGATCGCCGGCGACATGCCAGAGGGCGCCGCGCAGGTTCAGGTCTTGCCTGTCGCCGCCATGGAGGACAGCGAAAGCGGCAATATTGACCAGCAGGCCGCCGGCCGCGACGATCATCATCAGGCCGCCCATCACCTCGACCGGGGCGAGGAGGCGCTGGACCGCTTCCCAGATGATCCACGCGCCGAGCAGGATCAGCAGCACGCCATTGGTAAAGGCGGCAAGGATTTTCATCCGCGCGAAGCCATAGGAGCGGGCAGGATCGGCCGGGCGCTCGGCGAGTTTGTAACCGATCCAGGCGAGCAGCAGCGAGCCGGCATCGGTGAACATGTGGGCGGCGTCTGCCAGGAGGGCGAGGGAGCCGGAGATCAGGCCGCCGGCGACCTCGGCAAACATGAAGGCGGCTGTCAGCACGGCGGCAATGGCCACGCGGCGGCGGGAGTCGGCGCTGGTCATGTCAGCATGATGGTCATGGGAATGGCCGGCATGGCTATGATCGTGGCCATGGCCGTGATCGTGGGCATGCGCGCCGGGATCGGCCGGGCAGTCTAGCCCGGTGGCGCTGCTGTGGCCGTGACCATGGGCGTGGTCATGATCATGGCCGGGATCATGATCCTTGACGGCGGGGCTGCCATGCCCCGGGGGATTTGCATGCGGTTTGGTCATCTTGCCCGAGCCAGTGGCGCCTTCCGGCGGGGAAAGCAATCCGTGCGTAATAGCATAACCTTGTTTACCTTGCGTCGTTGTTGCGGCGTTTGTTCTGCTCGTTAGGGTCTTCTCAAAAGAAAATACCTCCGGGGAGAACCACAACCATGACCCTGCCGCGTCTCCGACAATTGGTGATTGCCGCCCGCAGCCTGAGCACCGCTGATCAGCTGGCCGAACTGCTGGGCCTGGGCGAGCCGTTCATCGACCCCGGCGTGGAGGAGTTTGGTCTCGTCAACCGCGTGTTCCCGATCGGGGACCAGTTCCTGGAAGTCGTCGTGCCGACAAGCGGCAAGGCGCCGGCGGCCCGCTTCATCGAGCGGGGCGGGGAAGGGGGCTATATGGCGATCTTCCAGACCGAGGACCTGGCGGCCGCCCGCGCGCGGGTGGACAAGCTGGGCGTGCGCCGCGTGTGGAACATGGACCTCGATGACATTGCCGCGAGCCATCTTCACCCTGCCGATGTGGGCGGGGCGATTGTCTCCATCGACGAGGCGCGCCCGGCGGGAAGCTGGCGCTGGGCGGGGCCGGGCTGGCAGAAGCGGGCAAAGCCGGGCGCCCTGCGCGGCGCGGTGCTGGCGGGGCCCGACCCCGAAGGCATGGCGGCGCACTGGGCGGATATTCTGGCCGTGCCCAAGGGGCGGCGCTATCTGCGCGTGGCCGACGAGGCGGGCATCGAATTCCGTCAGGGGCCGGAGGAAAGGCTGATCCAGTTCCAGATCGCCGTGAAGGAGCCGCGCGTGGCGCTGCAGCGGGCGCGCGGCATGAACCTCTGCGTGGTGGACCGCGTGGTGAAGATTGCCGGCGTGGGGCTGGAGCTGGAAGCGGTTTAAAGGGGGCGGGATGCCCGCTGACATCCTTCGACTTCGCTCAGGATGAGCTTCTCGGACGCAGCCTGTCGGAGCTCATCCTGAGCGAAGTCGAAGGATGGCGGGCGCGTGCAGGTTTCAGCCAGCAGATTTGCCCGGACGCAGCGTGGGCTGGCCGGTGATTGGGGCTGAATTCGGGGTCAATTCAAAGTCAGGACGCGTCAGTGAGTGGCGCGCAGGCCCCCTTCGTCAGGACGCTGCGCGGACTGTCCTTTTCCCCGCTTGCACGAAGGAAGAAAAGGGTGTGCGGCGCATCGGCGTTGAAGATCGCCGGCAGCGAGCTTGACCAGCTGGGATCATCCCACGCTTTGCGTGTGGGTTCTGCTGGTCTGTGGGCGGAGGGATCGGGCCTCTGGTCGCCGAGATATTCGATGCGGACCCTGCCCCACCAGCTGATGCGGATAAGCGCGCCCGTGCGGCCGGCGGCCTGGACGTGTTTTGCGGCGATCCGCATCTGCCAGACGAACACCCACCAGAAGAACGGATGCACGAGCGCGAAATACTCCGCGAGCGCTGGTTCCTTGCTGAGGCGGGCGA
>Ga0067045_1027523_pt1 | contig 102267 bp, 93 predicted proteins | sample TerdegcTABiofilm_FD_59184 | JGI IMG/M metagenome (GOLD analysis project Ga0067045, IMG submission 59184) | Combined Assembly of (Gp0054472, Gp0054536) Wastewater bioreactor microbial communities from Singapore -Terephthalate degrading...
GCTGGCCCCGCAGCAGGTCCAGCCGGGGACCTCGGCGAGCTCCGCGCCGAGCCGCTCCAGGCTCCGGCGGCAGGACGTGTCGTACTCCACGGCGCCGGACGTGAGCGAACAACCGGGATAGTAGGCGTACTTCATGCGCGTGCCTCCATGCTCCGGACCTTGGCGAAGAGCGGGGCGAGCGCGCCGCGCTGTTCGCCGCCGCCGAGGTGCAGCTTGCCCTTGCGCAGGAGCTTCAGGCCCAGGGGCGCGTATTCCAGGGGCAGGAGCGGGTCGCGCATGGACAGGAAGTACCGGAACATGAGCCCGGTCTCCTGGACCCGCCCGTTCTCCTCCACGTTGCGCATGAACTCGCGGTAGAACGCGCCCTTCTTCCGGCAGTCCGGGCCGCCGGCCGTTGCGGCCAGGCGCTTGAGCGCGGCCATGGCCGCGGTCAGGGGCAGGCCGCGGGGGCAGCGCAGGGTGCAGGTGTAGCAGGCCGAGCAGAGCCAGAAGGTGCGGCTGGCCAGGACCTCCTCGAAGAGTCCGAAGAGGAGCATGCGCCACATGCGGCGCGGGGTCAGGTCCATGGCGTGGGCGTTGGGGCAGGAGGCGGTGCAGGTGCCGCACTGCATGCAGGCCCGGACGCTGTCCTGGATCTCTGCCAGGGCCGCCGCCCCCTCGGGCGGGACGGCCGCCCCGGCAAAGGTGAGGAGGGCAGGATTGGCGTTCTTCATGTTCGTGTCCTCGTTTCGGCGTCAGGAACGGGCCTCGGCCCGGGGAGTCCGGACCAGGGCCGCGTCGATCACGGCCATGACCTGTTCGTCGCGGAAGCCCCGCAGCACCGTGGCGCTGTTGGGGCAGACCGCCGTGCAGGAGCCGCAGCCCTGGCAGAGCAGCTCGTCCACCACGATCATGTCCCGGTCCATGTCCAGGGCGCGGGCCCCGTAGGGGCACACGGTGATGCAGCGGCCGCAGCGGGAGCAGAGGCTCTGGCGCACCTCGGCCACCACATTGCCGCAGGACAGGTGCTTCTCGCTCAGGATGCGCACGGAGCGCTGGGCCGCGGCCTTGGCCGAGAGCAGGGTGTCGCGCATGGTCGAGGGGCCCAGGGCCAGGCCGCAGGCGAAGATGCCGTGCCGGAGGAAGTCCACGGGCCGCCACTTGCTCTCGGCCTCCTGGAAGAAGCCGTCGCTCGTGAGGCCCACGCCGAAGAGTTCGGCCACCTCCGTGGCGTCGTTGGGCTCCACCCCGCTGGAGAGCACCAGGATGTCCGGCCGCACCTGGATTTCCGAGCCCAGGACCGGGTCCAGGGCCGTGATCACCGGCTTGCCCTCCGCGAACTCCACCTTGGGCCGGTTCTGGGGGGTGTAGCGGATGAAGATGGCCCCGCTGCGCCGGGCCTCGGTGTAGAAATGCTCGCTGAAGCCGGGGCTCATGATGTCGCGGTAGAAGACGAAGACGGGCAGCCCCGGGTTGCGGCGCTTGAGCATGAGGATGTTCTTGAGCGCGCTCTGGCAGCAGACCCGGCTGCAGTAGTTGCGTTCCTCCTCGCGCGAGCGCCAGCACTGGATCATGGCCAGGCCCGTGAGGGAGGAGGCGTCCAGGGAGCCTTCGGCCAGGCGCTGCTCCAGCTCCATCTGGGTCAGCACGGACTTGTGGACCCGGTTGCCGTACTCGTAAACCCGGGCCTCGCGGCCGCCGGTGGCCAGGATCGTGGCCCCGTGGTGCAGGGTGTGGGCCGTGCCCTCGCCCGTGGCGATGACCGTGGTGAAGCGCCCGGCCCGGCCGCGCGAGAGCACCACGCGGGAGTCCTTGAGCACGTGGATGTTGGGGTTCTTCTCCACCTGCTCCACCAGGTCCTCCATGAAACGCACCGGATCGTCGCCCTCCAGGGTGTAGCGCAGGTTCATGGCCAGGCCGCCGAGCTGCTCGGCCTCCTCCACGAGGACCACCTTGAAGCCCTGGTCCGCGATGCCCATGGCCGCGGTCATGCCGGCCAGGCCGCCTCCCACCACCAGAGCCTGGGGCCAGGCCGCGGTGGCCTGGGGCAGGGGCGAGGGGTCCGCGCCCAGGAGCTTGGCCTCGGCCATGGCCAGGAGCGAAGCCGCTTCGTCGGTGCGCGGGGCCTTGTCGCCGTTGCCCCCGGCAAAGCTGGCGGTGTGGATGTCCACCACGTCCATGAGCGCGGGATTGAGTCCCAGGGTCTCGCCCAGTTCGCGCAGCCGGGGCACGTGCATGTATGGCAGGCAGGCCCCGATGAGCACGCGGTTGGGCCGCGCCTCCCCGGCCTCCTTGCGCAGGAGTTCCCATCCCTCGCGGGTGCAGGCCGAGGGCGTCTCCAGCACCTTGACCACCCCGGGCAGGGCCTCCATGCGGGAACGCAGGGCGTCCACATCCACGCTGCGTCCCAGGGTCGGGCAGGAGGAGCAGAGGGCCAGGAGCACCCGGGGCTCCTCGCGGGACACGTCCGTGTATTCCGGTTCCTCTTCGGGGATTTCCTCGCGCGGGCCGCGATAGACGCGGATCATGCGCGAGGCGCCCATGGCCGCGGCCCCGGCCTGGATGAGCGAGCCGCGGATGTCCGCGGGTTCGCCGAAGGCCCCGGCCGCGAACACGCCCAGGCGGCTCGTGCGATTGGGGGAAAGGGCCTTGGTGGCGCAGAATCCCCAGTCGTTGACCTCCACCCCGGCGGCCTGGGCCAGGCGTTCCATGGACCTGGGCGGCCGCGCGCCCACGGCCAGGACCAGGGCGTCGAAGATCTCCTCGCGCAGGGTCCCGGCGTAGTCGTAGTACTGGATGAGCAGGCCGCCGTCCGGTCCGGGCAGGACGCTGTGCGGCCGGGCCGGCACGAAGCGCACCCCGGCCTGGTTCTCGGCCTCGTCGCGGTAGCGCTGATAGTCCCGGCCAAAGGTCCGCATGTCCATGTAGAAGATCGTGGCCTCGGCCTCGCCGCCCGTGAGCCGCTTGGCCAGCAGGGCCTCCTTGATGGAGATCATGCAGCAGATGGAGGAGCAGAAATCCGCGTTCTGCTTCACGTCCCGGGAACCTACGCACTGGAGCCAGGCGATGCGGCGCAAGGGCCGCCCGTCGCCCGGGCGCTCCAGTCGGGCCTGGCTCGGGCCGGTGGAGCTGCACAGCCGCTCGAACTCCAGGGAGGTGAGCACGCCGGGATGCCGGCCGTAGAGCAGCAGGTCGGCGCAGCCCTGGGGCCGGTCCGCGGGGTTGAAGCAGTCGAAGCCTGCGGCCAGGATCACCGCGCCCACTTCCAGATCCAGGATCTGGTCCGAAACCAGGCGCATGTAGAGCTTGTCCAGCCAGGGCACGGCCGTGCGCTGGTCCAGGGGCTTGGCCAGGGTCTCGCGGGCGCCCTGCTTGAGGAGGGTTGCGGCGGCTTCCTCGGCGCCGGGCGTGGTGAGCAGCACCACGGCCAGGTCCGGCCGCAGCTCCAGGGCCCGGCGCAGAGTCCGCTCGGCCTGGGCTTCGGGCAGGTCCAGGTCCAGGAGCAGGAGCTTGCAGTCCAGGCCCGCGGCGATCGTGTCCAGGGCGGCCTCGCCCGAGCTTTCCGGGTGCACGGGGAAGTTCTCGGCCCCGAGCCATTCCGGCAGGCTTGCCAGGATATCCTGGTCCGGCGAGACGATCACGATGTGGAAGTCCTTGCGCTCCTCGAACCTGAAGTCGATGGCCCCTGTGGGACAGGCCTCGTGGCAGCGCCAGCAGTGCTGGCAGTTGTCCAGGTCCACCACGTAGTGGTTGGGGATGTTGTGCGGCACGGGCAGGTGCACCGCGGCGCGCTGGCTCAGGCCCGCGTTGAACTCGTTGGGCACCCGCACCGGGCAGACCTCGGCGCACTTGCCGCAGCTCACGCAACGCGTGGGGTCCACGAAGGTGGACCGGCGGCGCAGCACGGCGTGGAACTTGCCGGGGTCGCCCTCCAGGCCGCTCAGCTCCGTGTGCAGGAATATGTCGATGTTCTTGTGAAACAGGCCCTTGCGCAGGCAGTACTGGCTGGACTGGTCGCGCTGGGTCAGGGGCAGCATCTTGCACATGCCGCAGTGGTCCGTAGGGAACTGGTGGTCCAGCTGGGTGAGCAGGCCGCCCAGGCTGGGCCGGGCGTCGATGAGGGCCACCTTGTGGCCGGTTTCGGCCAGGTCCAGGGCCGCGCGGATGCCGCCGACTCCGGCTCCCACCACCAGGGCTCCGTATTCCTTCTTCATCTGAACCTCCCGCGCCTAGTCCAGGCCTCCGGTGACCTCGGGGAACTCATGCTCGCGGAACACGGACAGGGGCGGCGCCTCGCTGGGATTGCGGCCCGCCTCGTACTCGAAGGCCCGCTGGGTGCCGGCCGCCACGGTGCGGAACAGCTCCATCACCGGAACCCCGTTGGGACAGGCGTTGGAGCACTGGCCGCAGCCCACGCAGGCCGTGCTCATGTGGGCCAGCCGCGTGAGGTGGAAGAAGACCGTGTCCGTGGGCATCTTGATGGCCCCGCGCTGGCGGGCCCAGGAGAGGTACTGCCAGGGCTTGTGCTCGAAGACGTCGGTCAGGAAGACGCACTCCTTGCAGTAGCAGACCGGGCAGGCCATCCGGCAGTTGTAGCAGTTGACGCAGGCCGAGAGGAACGTGGACAGCCTGTCCATGTCCGCGGTGGCCGCGCCGGTTTCGGCGAACATGGCGTCGCGCTCGGCGATGCGCTCGGCCAGCAGGCCCTCCAGGGCCTTGGCCCGGGAGCCGTCGTCCGCCACCTCGGGCAGGTGCAGGCGGGTCATGAGGCCCTCGCCGCGCGGGGTGTTGGCCACCAGCAGAAATCCCTGCGCCGGGTCCTGGCCGAAGAGGCCTATGGAGAGGTCGGCCTCCGCGCCCGTGGGGTGCTCGCAGGTCTTGCAGGCCCGGGCGATCTCCGCGCCGTTGAACGCGCCCCGGCCCGCGGCCCGCAGGAACTCCAGGAGCGGTTCGCCCGTGCCGTTGTCTCCGGCGAAGCGGGGGTAGTCCGCATTACTGAAGGCCCCGGCGCAGTCCAGGCTCACCAGCAGGGTGTTTTCCAGGCTGCCCTGGTTCAGCTTGCAGAGCTCGATGAAGGCCCGCGCCTCGCAGGGCCGCAGCAGGGCGGCCACCAGGCCAGCGTCGTCCGCGCCTCGGGTCAGGCGGGTGAGCATGCGGGCCGCGTTGATGCGGAACGAGGGCGTCAGCGGGTCCACGTCGGCGAATCCGGCGGGCTCCGCCACCAGGGCGGGCATGGTTCCGGCCTTGCCAGGCAAACGCCTTGGCGCGAGCACGGCCGAGACCTCCTCATCAGCCAGGAGCCGGGCGCAGAACCCCTGGAGCGCGGCCACCGGATTGCCGTCCTTGACCTCGATTCTGGCGATGCTTCCCATGACGTGCCTCCGCAACACTCGGTTCAGAGCAGGGGCAGGCGCCGGGTGTCGATGGGCCCCAGCTCCTTGATTTCCGCCGCGAAACGGTTGACCGTGGCGGCGAACTCGTTGCCCTCGCTGGCCCCCACCCAAGTCAGCTTGAGACGGCGCTCGTCGATGCCGAAACGCGGCAGGATCTCCTTGAGCAGCTTCATGCGCCGCCGGGCCTTGTAGTTGCCGTTGATGTAGTGGCAGTCCCCGGGATGGCAGCCGGACACGAGTACGGCGTCGGCGCCGGAGAGCAGGGCTTTGATGATGTACTTGGGGTCCACCATGCCGGTGCACATCATGCGGATGAGCCGGACGTTGGGGGACTGGACCATGCGGGCGGTGCCGGCCAGGTCCGCGGCGGTGTAGGTGCACCAGTTGCAGACAAAGGCCACGATGGCGGGCTCGAAGCTTGCTTCGGGCGAACCCAGGGGGGCCGCGGTCTCCTGTCTCACGCTGATCTCTTCCATGTTCCTCTCCCTTGGGTTGCGGGTCAGGCCACGTCCGGCCCGGCTGCTTCCGCGACGCGCGGTTCCAGCGCAGGGGGCGCGGGCCGGAGCAGGCCCTCCAACTCGGCGAAGATCTGCCGCTCGTTGAAATGACGCACCTGGGCCGCGCCGCTGGGACAGTGCCCGGCGCAACTGCCGCAGCCCTTGCACATGGCCTCGTTGATCACCGAAACCTTGCGCCGCTCATCGAACTCGATGGCCGAGTAGGCGCAGAGGCCGATGCAGATCTTGCAGCCCACGCAGATGTCCGGGTTGATCCAGGACACGGTGGGCGAGATGCTCACCTCGCCGCGCGCGGCCAGGGCCAGGGCCTGTCCCGCCCCGCCCGCGGCATGGGCCACGGCGTCGGGGATGTCCTTGGGGCCCTGGCAGGTCCCGGCCAGGAAGATGCCGTCCGTGGCCGTGGACACGGGGCCGAGCTTGGGGTGCTCCTCCAGGAAGAAGCCGTCCTGGCCCTGGCTGATGCCGAAGATCCGGGCCACCTCGGCGGCGTCGCGCCGCGGCTCCATGGCCGTGCAGAGCACCACCATGTCCACGGCCAGGCGCACGGGCCGCCCCAGCAGGGTGTCCTCGCCCACCACCACGAGCTTGCCTTCCTCCTCCGGCGACTGGGCCTGGTCCGTGATCTCGGCGGGCCTGCCGCGGATGAAGGTCACGCCCTCCTCCTGGACCCGGCGGTAGAACTCCTCGTAGCCTTTTCCGAAGCAGCGCATGTCGATGTAGAAGTTGAAGACCCGCACGTGGTGTCCCACCTTGTCCTTGATGAGGTGGTCGTACTTGAGGGCGTACATGCAGCAGACCCGCGAGCAGTATTCGTGATGGTTGGCGTCGCGGCTGCCCACGCAGTGCAGGATGGCCACGCTTTCCGGGGCCCGGCCGTTCTTCATGACGATCTTGCCGCCCGTGGGCCCCACGGCGTTGTTCAGGCGCTCGAACTGGAGCCCGGTATAGACCTCGGGGTAGCGGCCGAAGCCGTACTGGGACAGGGAGCCGGGATCGAGGATGTCGAAGCCCGTGGCCAGGACGATGGTACCCACCTGGACTTCCAGGAAGGACTCCTGCTGCTCGAAGTCGATGGCCCCGGAGGGGCAGTACTTCTTGCAGGCCCCGCACTTGCCCTTGACGAACTGGAGGCAGACCGAGGGGTCGATGACCGGGGTGTTGGGCACGCTCTGGGGCGAGTTGCGGTGGATGGCCTTGCGGGTCCCGATGCCCTCCTCGAACTCGCTGGGCACCTTCTTGGGGCACTTCTCCATGCACAGGCCGCAGCCCGTGCAGAGGTCCTGGTTCACGTAGCGCGGGTTGTTCCTGATGCGCACCGTGTAGTTGCCCACGTAGCCCTTGACCTCCACCACCTCGCTCAGGGTCATGAGGTTGATGTTGGTCTCCTGGGCCACGGCCACCATCTTGGGCGTGGAGATGCAGGCCGCGCAGTCCAGGGTGGGGAAGGTCTTGTCGAACTGGGCCATGTGCCCGCCGATGGACGGGCCGCGCTCCACCAGGTGGACCTTGTGGCCGGACTTGGCGATGTCCAGGGCGGCCTGGATTCCGGCGATGCCGCCGCCCACCACGAGCACGTCGGGATGCACGGACTCCACGCGGGAGTAAAGCTCGTCATGGTAGTTCACCCGGGCCACGGCCGCGGCCACCAGGGTCCGGGCCTTGGCCGTGGCCTCCGTCGGATCGATCACCACCCAGGAGCAGTGCTCCCGGATGCAGGTCATCTGGAACAGGAAGGGGTTGATGCCGCCGCGCTGGCAGGCCTTCTGGAAGGTCTTTTCGTGCAGCCGCGGGGAACAGGAAGCCACCACCACCCGGGTCAGGCCCATTTCCCGGATGTCCTTGATGATCATGTCCTGGCCCGGGTCCGAACACATGAACTTGTAGTCCCGGGCCACCACCACGTTCTTGAGCCCGGCGGCGAAGCGGGCCACGCCCGCGGAATCCACCCGTCCGGCGATGTTCGTGCCGCAATGGCAGACGTACACTCCGATCCTGCTGGGCATGGGAGGCCTCCACGGGCTGTCGCCGCTCCGTGCGGAGGGCGGTTGCCGGCCCTGCGTCTCGGCGCAACGGCCTTTGCCTGTCGTATCTCAAGAATCGTGCCGTTTTGTTGTGAAGCTGGAAAAAATCATAATTTCATATGGATGCAGTGCGGCATGCTGAGATGAGCTTGGACGTGTTTCATTCTTTTGTATTGCGCTGCAAGACAAAATCTCGCATAAGAAGATAGCGCCAGTCATAGAATTGTTAGTGGCGTAATGCAGGAATGAAATAGTATTTTTTGTCTGCGATGGTGTTTTGCTGCGATGCGAAAGACATCGATGCACCATGACCGCGACACGGCGCGCACGCTGCTCAACGCCGCCTCGGACCATGCCCTGCTGCTGGACCTGGAGGGCACGATCCTGGCCGCCAACATCTCCATGGCCGGGCTGTTCAACCTGACTCCGGGGGAGCTGGCCGGGGAGCGCATCTACGACTTCCTGCCCGGCCCCGAGGCCGCCAAATGGGCCGAGGCGGTGCTCGAGGGGGCGCGTTCCGGCCAGCCCATGAAGTTCGCGGAAACCTATTTCGAAGGCCGCGAACTGGAGGTCCGGGTGCATCCGGTGCCCGGCGCCGGGGGCCGCGTGGACAGCGTGGCCGTGTTTTGCCGGGACGTCACCGCGCAGAACGCCGCGGCCCGGGAACGAACCCGTCTGGCCTCGGCCCTGGAGCAGACCGCCGACGCCGTGATCCTGTTCGACGAGAAGATGTGCGTGGCGTACATCAACCAGTCCTTCGAAGCCATGACCGGCTATTCCCTCCGGGAGGTGCGCGGCAGGCCTGCCTCCACCTTCTACGTGGGGCCGGAACAACTGATCAGTCTGGCCGAGATCGCCGCGACCCTGGCCCGCGGCGACGCCTGGACCGGCAAGGCCTGCAACACCTGCAAGGACGGCAGCGTGATCTGCTGCCAGAAGAGCGTGGCGCCCATCCGCGGGCGGGGCGGCTGCATCCTGGGCTACGTGAGCGTCTGGCGCGACGTGACCACGGTGGAGACCCTGGAGCGCCAGCTGCGGCAGGCCCAGAAGATGGAGGCCATCGGCACCCTGGCGGGCGGCATCGCCCACGACCTGAACAACATCCTCTCGCCCATCGTGCTCCTGGCCGATCTGGGCCTGTGTCAGCTCTCGGAGGACGACCCCCTGGGCCGGACCTTTGAGCGCATCCTCAAGGCCACCCAGCGGGCCGGGGCACTGGTGCGGCAGATCCTGGGCCTGAGCCAGCGGCGGGAGACCGACCAGCCCGTGCCGTTCCGCATCTCCTCCATCCTCAAGGAATGCCTCAAGCTCCTGCGGCCCAGCCTGCCGAGCACCATCGCCATCACCCTGGACACGCAGACCGAGAACGACGTGGTCCTGGCCGATCCGGCCCAGGTGCACCAGCTGGTCATGAATCTATGCACCAACGCGGCCTGGGCCATGCGCGGCGCGGGCGGCAGGCTCGAGCTGGGCATCGAGGAGCGCGAGGTGGGGAAACGCGACCTGGAGTTCCCCGAGGCGGAGCCGGGGACCTACGTGCTTCTGCGCGTGCGCGACAGCGGCCACGGCATCCGGCCCGAGCATCTGGAGCGGATCTTCGATCCCTTCTTCACCACCCGGACCGACGGTTCGGGCACCGGGCTGGGCCTGGCCGTGGTCCACAACGTGGTCCGCCAGCTGCGCGGGAGCATCCGGGTCCGGAGCGCGCCGGGGCAGGGCGCCTGTTTCGAGATTCTCCTGCCGCGCTCCTGCGCCCCCGCGCCCGAATTTCCGGTCCAGGACCCGGGGCCGGGGCAGCGCCTCATGGGAAGCGGGAGGGTGCTGGTGGCGGACGATGAGCCGGACATCCTGGAGGCCTGCGCCATGGGACTCCGGGCCTACGGCTACGAGGTGGTCACCTGTCTGCGCGGGACAGAGGCCCTGGAGCTGTTCCGCGCCGATTCCCAGGGCTTCGACGCGGTGCTCAGCGACACGACCATGCCGGACCTGGCCGGGCCGGACCTGGTGCGCGAGCTGCTCAAGATCGCGCCCCATCTGCCCGTGATCCTGACCACGGGCCACAGCGACCTGGTTTCGCGGGAAAAGGCCTGGCGGCTGGGAGCCCTGGAGTACCTGGGCAAGCCCTTCCACATGGACGAGCTGGCGGCCGTGCTGTTGCGGCTCCTGGGCGGCCGGCGGCGGGCCCGGAACGGGGAGGAGTGAGATGCCCGGCGTGCTCATCGTGGATGACGATCCGCTGCTTTGCGAGGCCCTGGCCGCGGCCGTGCAGCAGATGGGCTACCCGGCCGAAGCCGCGGGCACGCTCAAGGAGGGCCTGGCCAAGGCGCGCGCCGGAGACTACGATGTGGTGGTCCTGGACGTGCGCATGCCCGACGGCAGCGGCCTGGACAGCCTGCCGCGGTTCCAGGAATGCCCCTCCGGCCCGGAGGTCATCATCCTCACCGGCGCGGGCGACCCGGATGGCGCGGAGCTGGCCATCCGCAGCGGGGCCTGGAGCTACATCGCCAAGCCGCCGACCCTGAACAAGATCCGGCTGCCCATCCAGAGGGCCATGGAACACCACCGGGGCAAGCAGAAGGTCCTGCCCCTGGGGCTCAAGCGCAGCGGCATCATCGGCGACAGCCGGGCGGTGCAGGCCTGTCTGGACCTGGTGGCCCAGGCCGCGGCCACCGAGGCCGCGGTGCTCATCACCGGCGAGACGGGCACGGGCAAGGAGCTGTTCGCCCGGGCCATCCACGACAACAGCGCGCGGGCCGGGGGGCCGTTCGTGGTGGTGGACTGCGCGGCCTTGCCGGAAAAGCTCGTGGAGAGCGAACTTTTCGGCTACGAACGGGGGGCCTTCACCGGCGCGGACCGCCGCTTCGAGGGCCTGGTGCGCCAGGCCCACCGGGGCACCCTGTTCCTGGACGAGATCGGGGAGCTTCCCGTGGCCGTGCAGAAGGCCTTTTTGCGGGTGCTCCAGGATGGCTGCTACCGCCCCGTGGGCGGGGTCAAGGAGGTCTGCAGCGACTTCCGCCTGCTGGTGGCCACCAATCGCGACCTGGACAGTCTGGTCGAAACCGGAGCCTTCCGCCAGGACCTGCTGTTCCGCATCCGGACCATGACCATCCACCTGCCCCGGCTCAGGGAGCGCGGCGGGGACATTCCCTTGCTCTGCCGGCACTTCGTGGCCCGGCAGTGCCGCCTCCAGGGCCTGCCGGCCAAACGCGTCTCGCCCGACTACCTGGACGCCCTGGAACAGTATGAATGGCCGGGGAACGTCCGCGAGCTCATTCATGCCGTGGAGCGCTCCCTGGCCGGGGCACTGAACGACTCCGTGCTGGTCCCGGCCCACCTGCCCATGAACATCCGGGTCAGTCTGGCGCGCTCCTCGCTGCCCCGCACCGGGATGCGGGAACGGCCCCCGGGAGCGGCCTTCGACGGCGCCTTCCCGCCCCTGCGCCAGGCCCGTCTCCAGGCCGTGGCCGAGGTGGAATCGCGCTATCTGCGGGACCTGCTGGCCGCGGTCGCCGGCGATATCCCCAAGGCCTGCATTCTGTCGGGCCTGTCCAGGCCGCGGCTTTACGCCCTGCTCAAGAAGTACCGGCTGTCCTGACCGCGCCGCCCGGTCTGCCTTTCCCGATTCACTTCAGGATCATTTGCCTTTCCGGCTGCGCTTGATCTGGTACATGGAGCGGCCGGCCTGGTCCGTGAGCGCCTCCATGTTCTCGGCGTCCTTGAGGAACAGGGCGATGCCGATGCTGGGGTCCAGGTCCAGGGGCTGCTCCTCGAAGCGGAAGGGACGGCTGATCTCCTGAGGACGCGGCTGGCTGGGCACGGATTTGTCTTGCCAATCCAGGCCTTTTGCCGCAACAAGGACGTGTCATGCCGGGATACAAGGGACATCTGGCCGGGGCCTTGGCGGCCGCGGCCCTGTTGGGCGGAGGGCTCTGGCTCCTGGGCCTGCTGCCCCGGGACTGGCTGACGCTGGCCGGACTTCTGGGCTTCTGTCTGGCGGGCGCGCTCTTCTCGGACATCGACACCAAGTCCAAGGGCCAGTACCTGTTCTACGCCGTGCTCCTGGTGGTGGACCTGGGACTGCTCTGGCAACGCAATTACGAGTGGGCGGCCTGGCTGGGCCTGGCGGCCATCATTCCAGGCGTGACCCCGCACCGGGGCTGGACCCACTCCCTCTGGGCCATGCTCCTCATCCCGGTCCCGATCGTGGCGCTGCCCGTGTTCTTCTACGGCCGGGACGCCGGGGACTTCCTGCCCTATGCCCTGGCCTGCTGGCTGGGCTACTTCTCCCATCTCCTGCTGGACGGCGAGGTCTTTTCCCGCAAGCGCGGCTGACGCGGCTGCCTTCCGGTCTTTTTTCATTTTTATCGGATGTGCTATGATGGCGGGCGGCAGAGGGTGCGTCGTTTCAGGCAGTTGGGACCTGTTTTTATAACCACTTTGAATCATTTATTTCTAGATTTTTTCTAAAGTAATTCTAGAAGAAATTTTCGGGAGATTCAGGCGGTTTTCAGGGACCGATACCGGAAGGTGAAAGGATTTCCGGGCAGAGAACAGACAGGGAGAATCGGTTCGTCTATGACGGGGTCAGGCGTGAAGCAGGGCTTCCAGGCCGGCCAGGCTCTGGTCCATGCCGAAGCGTTCCAGGACCCGCTGGCGGCCCGCCTCGCCCATGCGGGCGCGCAGGTCCGGGTCCAGGATCAGGGCGGCCAGGCTCTGGGCCAGGGCCGCGCTGTCGGCCGCCGGGCTGAGCAGGCCGGTGCGGCCGTGCTCCACCACCTCGGGAATGTTGCTCACCCTGAAGGCGGCCACGGGCAGGCGCAGGGCCATGGCCTCGGTGAGCACGTAGCCGAACCCCTCCCAGAGCGAGGGCAGGGCCAGGATGTCGATGCTCGTGTAGAAGGCCTTCATGTCCTGGACAAAGCCCAGGAATTCCACGCGATCTTCCAGGCCGAGCGCGCGGACCTGCGCTCGCAGCCCGGCCTCCAGCTCCCCGGCCCCGGCCAGGAGCACCCGGAAGTCCAGGGCCTGCTTTTGCAACAGGGCCGCTGCTTCCAGGAGAAAGCGGTGGCCCTTCTGCCCGGTGAGCCGCCCGGCGCAGCCGATGACCGTCTGGCCGGGCCGTCGGGGCCGCAGCGGGGTTGCGGGCTGGGCGTCCAGGGCGGCCACGTCCAGGCCGTTGTAGAGCACGAAGGTGCGCTCCCGCGGGATGAGGTCCGGGTTGCGGGACAGGACCATGTCGCGGGTGTGCTCGGAATTGCAGACAAGCCCGCTGAGCACGCGGCGGAACAGGAGGCGGTTGAGCCAGGTGTCCCGGGTGGGCAGGGCGATGCCCCGGCGGAAGATGACGCGCGGCACCCCGGCCAGTCGGGCGGCCAGGCCCCCGGCCTTGAGGTCCGCGGGCAGGGCCAGGAGCGCCGCGCCCACATCCTGGCTGCGGAAAAAGCGCGCCAGCCGGAGCAGGGCGAGGGGATTGAGGAAGCTCAGGTTGCCCAGGCGCAGTTCCAGGAGAGGGATGTCGCCGTGGCGTCGCAGGCGCTGGGCCAGGGTCGAATCGCGGTTGGCCACGCAGCAGACCCGCCAGCCGCGTTCCGCCAGGAGCAGGGCGTGGTCGAAAAACCATTTCTCGCCGCCGCCCCAGGCCTGGTTGGAATTGACGAGGCAGACCGCGTGGCGTGGGGGCGGAGTATGCGGGGGTCGGGGCATGGCGGGTCCGTTTGTGGTTGGCCGCGCCCGGCGTGGCGGGGGCGCATGCGGCATTGCCCTCATAGGAAGAATTTCATACAAGCGCAAGGAGGACGCCCGCTTTCGGGCCGAGGGGACGCATGAACGGGTTCGACGAACTGGCCAACACGCTTTCCCAGGAAGTGCTCAGCGAGATGGCCGAGAACTTTTTCGGCACCCGCAGCCGCCTGGATGGCCTTTTGGACGGCTTCCAGAACCTGGTGCGCCAGTTCCGTCAGGTCCAGGCCCAGACCCAGGCCCGCTTCTCGGTGCTCCATTTCCTGCTCCTGCGCGGCAAGGAGGCCGGGAACTTCTACCGGGCCCTGGGCCTGGACCCGGGCCTGGCCGCGTTCGCCCCGGCCGAGCTGGTCCTGCCGGGCCAGGGCCCGGCCTTCGGCCTGACCCGCAAGTCCCGCTACGCCAAGACCGTGCTGGAGGCCTACGCCGAGGCGGCCGCCGAGGCTCACGGCTACATGCACGGCCGTTTCTTTGTGGACGCCCGCGACCGCGGCCGCCGCAAGCTGACCATCCACTACACCCAGTTGCGCGAGCTCTGCGAGCAGATCAACGCCAGCGTGCGCAAGGTGAACGAGAACCTGAGCCCTTCCGGGGTCATCCAGTACGTGAAGAACTTCAACCCGGACGAAGTCTCGCGCGAGAACATCGCCGGGGCCGCGGACACCGGCTATTCCGAGCGCCTGGACAAGAGTCTGCGTTTCCAGCCCGTGGACTTCGCGGGCCTGGGCCTTCTGCAGTTCCCGGACCTGCCCGGTCCCAAGGAGGCCGAGGCCCCCATCCGCGAGTTCTGCGGCCGGCTTGCCGCGCAGTGGCCCGCGGAAGTGGACGGCCTGCTGCGGGAGCTGGACCAGGCCCATGACGCCGCACGCCGTGCTCAGGGAAAATAAGGAGACATCATGCACATTGCGCGTTCTCTTGCCGTCGTCGTCCTCCTCCTGCTGACCTTTTTGTTGCCCTGCGGCCCGGTCCTGGCCCAGCAGGCCCCGGCCAAGGCTGCGGAGACCGGGCAGAAGCCCGAGGCCAAGGCCGAGCAGAAACCGCCCAAGGCCGAGGCCAAGGCTGAAGCCAAAAGCGAGGCCAAGGCCGAGAAGAAGCGGGAGGTGCCGGACGCCGAGCGCGTGCCCGTGTTCGTGGAGGCCGTGGGTGAGGACGTCCTGGGCCAGCGCTTGGTCTTCGAGCTGCGCGAGGCGTTGCGCACCTCGGCCGGGTTCAGGCTGGCCAAGGCCGGGGACAAGGCCCTGCGCATGCGGGTGGCGGCCGTGCCGGAGTTCAAGGAACGGCCGCAGATCGGTTCGGCCTACGCCGTGACCTGGCTCTTTTCCGAGGGCGGCAACGTGCTGTCCTACTACCTGGAGTCCGGGCTGGGGCTCGTGGACGAGACGCGTCTCAAGGGCGAGGCCCAGTCCCTGGTGGCCCGCACCGACGAGCTGGCAGGGCGTTTCGCCTATCTTTTCGCGGAGTAGGGATTATATCAGCTTGATGGCCCGCAGCTCCCGCACCAGGGCGTCCTTGATCTCGGCCTTGGCCACAAAGGCGTCGGCCTGGCCTTTGAAAAAGGACTGGCACACGTTCTTGGGGTCCGAGAAGGCCGAGATCATCACCAGCTTGAAGCTGTCCAGCGGGTTGCCGCCGCGCTGGGCCTCCATCTCGCGCATGCGGCGGACCACCTCGTGGCCGTCCATGCCCGGCATCTTGATGTCCATGAACACGGCCTGGAAGGGCTGGCCCGAGTTGTAGCCTTCGGCGAAGCGGGCCAGGGCGTCCTCGCCGCTGCCCGCCAGGACGCATTGCCCGTAGGCCGCCAGTTTCTTGCTCAGGAGCAGGGCCACCCGCTCGTCGTCGTCCACCACCAGAAACCGCATAGGAACCTGCCTGCTGGAGTCGTTGATGTGAAAAACGACTCTACTCCGGGCCGGAATTTTCTGTCAATGAGATTACGTGTGACAAGGCTTGTGCGCGCAATTCGCGCAGCCGCTTCCCGGACTCCGGACCCCGGTCGCGCAGGGCCTCGGGCAGGCGCACGGCCAGGATGCGTGCGCGTTCGGCCAGGGCCTGCTCCCGCACGTCCAGGCCATGATCCGCGCGCACCAAGTCCAGCAGGGGCTCCAGCAGGTTCCCGGCGCGCAGGAGCAGATCCACCCGCGTGCCGGGCCGCAGCTCCGGATAGCGGGCCGCGGTCATGTGCAGGAAGGCGGCGGTCTCTCCGGCCCGCTGGTACTCCTCGGACAGCCGCAGCCGCGCCCCCAGGCCGCGGGCCAGGGCGGCCCCGGCCCGGTCGTGGCCGTGGTGGCGGGGCCACTCGGCGGGCGGCGTGGCCGCCTTGCCCAGGTCGTGGCAGAGGCCCATCCAGGCCCGCAGCGGGTCCCCGGCCAGACGGTCCAGCACGGCCAGGGTGTGGCCGAAGACGTCCGAATCGTGGGCGGGCGCAGGCCCGGCAGGCACGTCCCGGCAGCGGGCCAGCTCCGCGAACCAGGGGTCCAGGCAGCCGGTGCGGGCCAGGAGCGCGGGGAAGCGCGAGGGCTGTGGCCCGGCCAGGGCCTTGAGCAGTTCCCGGCCCACGCGCTCGGCGCTCAGGTTCGCCAGCAGCCCGGCCCGGGCCGCATCTTCCATGGCCGCGAGCAGGTCCGGGTGGGGCGTCAGTTCCGGGAACTGGGCCAGGAAGCGGGCGGCCCGGAATACGCGCAGGGGGTCGTCGGCCAGGGAGCAGGGCGAGCAGGGCCGCAGGATGCGGTCGCGCATGTCCTCCAGGGCCTGGGGATGGCAGAAGAGCCCGCCGTCGCTGTCCAGGGCCAGGGCGTTCAGGGTGAAGTCGCGGGCCGCCAGGTCCTGCTCCAGGCTCGCGGCCCGGGGAAAGGCGAACTCCGAGCCCCCCAGCCAATAGACCGGGAAGGCCCTGCCCACCTTGCGGGCCGAGGGGAAACGCGCCCGGAACTCGGACTCCCCGGCGTCCAGCACGAGAAAGTCCTTGTCCCCCGGGGGGCGCCCAAGTAAGAGGTTGCGGACGGCGCCGCCCACGAGCAGGATGCGCATGGGTGGAAGGTAGCACGGGCGCGGCCGCCGCGCCAGGAGCAGAGATGACCGCTGGGACTTTTCTTTGGGCCGACGGCCGCGAAGGTCTGGCCGGGCCGCTTGCGCCCGAATCCCTGGCCGCGGCCCACGCGGGCTGGGCCAGGGACGTGGCCGCGCTGGGTCCCTGGGAGCCTGCGCAGGAGGGCGGACTGCGGCTCTGGCGCGCGGCCGGAGCGGCCGCCGGGACCGTGCTGGTGGCCGGGGAATGCTCAAGCACCATGGACCTGGCCTGGACCCTGCTCCGGGAGGGCCTGCTGCGGGAGTGGGACAGCGTCCTGGCCGTGATCCAGACCAGGGGCCGGGGCCAGCTGCGGCGGCCCTGGGTTTCGCCGCCGGGCAACATCTACGCCAGCGTGGTCCTGCCCCATCCCGGGCCGGGCTGGTCCGAGCTGCTGCCCCTCTTCGCGGGCTGGTGCTTCGCCCGGGCCTTGGAGGACCTGGGTTTTTCGGTGCGGCTCAAGTGGCCCAACGACTTTCTGCTCTTCGACCGCAAGGTGGCGGGCATGCTTCTGGAGGAGCGGGGCGGCCGCCTCGTGCTCGGGGTGGGCCTGAACCTGGCCGCCGCGCCGGACCCCGGCAGCCTGCGCCAGGGTTTTGCCGTGCCTGCGGGAATCCTGTGTCCGGAAGGCCCCGCGCCGGGTCCCCTGGGCCTCTGGTCGGCTCTTGTAAACGCGGTGAGAAAGGGCTATACGGACTCTTCCGATGTCGTTGACCCCTCTCACTTTCCTTCCCTCGTCACGGAGCGTCTCGCCTGGATGGGCCGACGGGTGCTTGTCGCCGATGGGGAGGAGAGCGCCTATCCGGCGAGAATAATTGGGCTTTCTGATCGCGGCGGTCTGCTCCTGGAGCGTGACGGCCGCACGGAGGTCCTGTATTCCGGGAGTGTGGCCCCGTTGTAGGGGGCGGGAACACGGCGCGGGTCAAGCCGCAGCGCGGGGAGTGGTGGCATGAAAGCCAAGACCTTCGAAGACGTGCTCAAGGAAGTGCGGGGCAAGCCTATTGTCGTGGCCAACCGGGGCATCCCGGCCCGCCGCATCTGCCGGTCCATCACCGAGATGTTCGACGCCGTGGCCGTGATGACCGCCACGGATGCGGACAAGACCTCGCCCGGCACCACCGGCGCCCACGAGCTGCTCCTGCTCGGCGAGGACCCGCGTTCCTACCTGAACCTGGACTTGATCATCAAGCTGGCCCGCGACCGCGGCGCCGTGGCCATCCATCCCGGCTGGGGCTTCGCGGCCGAGGACGACACCTTCCCGGCCAAGTGCGCCGAGGCGGGCATCACCTTCATCGGCCCCACCCGCGAGGCCATGCACACCCTGGGCAACAAGGTGGCCGTGCGCAAGCTGGCCGAGCAGCTGGGCGTGCCCGTGGTGCCCGGTTCGCCCGAGGCCGTGAGCGTGCCCGAGGCCCGCGAGATCGCCAAGAAGATCGGCTTTCCCATCATGCTCAAGGCCGAGGGCGGCGGCGGCGGACGGGGCATCTACGAAGTCTTTTCCGAGGACCAGCTGGAGTCGGCCTTCACCAAGGCCTCGGCCCTGGCCCAGGCCTCCTTCGGCAATCCCCGGCTGTACGTGGAGAAGCTGCTCACCTCGGTGCGCCACATCGAGATCCAGGTGGTGGCCGACAAGTACGGCAACGTCTTCGCCTTTGACGAACGCGACTGCACCGTGCAGCGCAACCACCAGAAGCTCATCGAGATCACGCCCTCGCCCTGGGCCAAGATGACCCCGGAGCTGCGCGAGCGGCTCAAGGACTATTCACGCCGCCTGGTCCAGGCCGTGGGCTACCACTCCCTGTGCACGGTGGAGTTCCTCCTGGACAAGGACGCCACCCCGTACCTCATCGAGGTGAACACCCGGCTCCAGGTGGAGCACGGCATCACCGAGTGCCGCTACGGCATCGACCTGGTGGAGGAGCAGATCGCCATCGCCTTCGGGGCGAAACTGCGGCTCAACGAGGAAAACACGAAACCCTTCCAGTGGGCCATGCAGGTGCGCGTGAACTGCGAGGACCCGCAGAAGGACTTCTCGCCCAACGCGGGCCGCATCACCCGCTACGTCTCCCCCGGCGGCCAGGGCGTGCGCATCGACTCCTGCATCTGCGCGGGCTACAGCTTCCCGGCCCAGTACGACTCCGCGGCCTCGCTGCTCATCACCTACGGCCGCACCTGGGTCAAGGTCGTCCAGCTCATGCGCCGCGCCCTGCGCGAGTACATGATCGGCGGGCTCAAGACCACCATCACCTTCCACCGCCAGGTCATCAAGCATCCGGACTTCGTGTCCGGCGATTACGACACGAACTTCGTGCAGCAGAAAAAGGCCGAGCTCATGGCCTACCGGGACAAGGAGCCGGATTCCCTGCGCCTGTCCCGGCTGGTCTGCGAGATCTCGGCCAGGGGCTACAACCCCTACGTCCAGCTGGGCGAGTACCGCGGCCGCGAGGACCGCAGGCTGGGGACCTTCAAGTTCGTGCGCCCGCCCGAGCCCGCCTCCTGGTTCGAGCCGCGCATCGTCCGCGGCATGAGCCGCGATGCCATCCTGGACGCCCTGCGCGAGGACCGGGAGCAGGGCGTCATCCACTTCACGGACACCACCACCCGGGACATCACCCAGTCCAACTCGGGCAACCGCTTCCGCCTGGCCGAGGACCGTCTGGTGGGTCCCTACCTGGACCGGTGCGGCTTCTTCTCCCTGGAGAACGGCGGCGGCGCGCACTTCCACGTGGCCATGCTGGCCAACATGACCTATCCCTTCAGCGAAGCCGCGGAATGGAACAAGTTCGCGCCCAGGACCCTCAAGCAGATCCTCATCCGCTCCACCAACGTGCTGGGCTACAAGCCCCAGCCCAGGAACCTCATGCGCCTTACCGGCGAGATGATCTGCGAGCACTACGAGGTCATCCGCTGCTTCGACTTCCTGAATCACGTCGAGAACATGCGGCCCTTCGCCGAGGTGGTCCTGTCCTCGGACAAGCACCTCTGGGAGCCGGCCCTGTCCCTGTCCTGGACCAAGGGCTTCGACGTGAAGCGCTACCTGGAGGTCACGGAGGAGATCCTCGCCATGTGCGCGGACGTGGCCGGGGTGAGCAAGAAGAAGGTCCAGCGCCGCATCATCCTGGGCCTCAAGGACATGGCCGGGGTCTGCCCGCCGCGCTTCATGCGCGAGCTTATCGGGTCCATCCGCAAGCGCTACCCCGAGCTGGTCATCCACTCCCACCGCCACTACACCGACGGCCTCTTCGTGCCCACCATGGGCGCGGCGGCCGAGGCCGGGGCGCACATCGTGGACGTGGCCATCGGCGCGGCCGTGCGCTGGTACGGCCAGGGCGAGGTGCTCTCCACGGCCTCCTACATCGAGAACGAGCTGGGCCTGAAGACTCAGCTGGACAAGGAGATGATCCGCGCCGCGGGCTTCGCCCTGAAGCAGATCATGCCGTACTACGATCGCTACACCGCGCCCTATTTCCAGGGCATCGACCACGACGTGGTGGAGCACGGCATGCCCGGCGGGGCCACGTCCTCGTCCCAGGAGGGCGCGCTCAAGCAGGGCTACATCCACCTGCTGCCCTACATGCTCAAGTTCCTGGCCGGCACCCGCAAGGTGGTGCGCTACCACGACGTGACCCCAGGCTCGCAGATCACCTGGAACACGGCGTTCCTGGCCGTGACCGGGGCCTACAAGCGCGGCGGCAACATCGAGGTGCGCCGGCTCTTGAACATCCTGGACATCGTCAACGTGGTGCCGGAAAAGGACCTCACCGCCCTGGAAAAGGAGGCCCGTCTGGACCTCTACCGGGACAGCAACGACGCCTTCCGCAACCTGCTGCTGGGCAAGTACGGCAAGCTGCCCCTGGGCTTCCCCGCGGACTGGGTCTATCAGAGCGCCTTCGGCAAAGACTGGGAAAAGGCCATTGCCGACCGCACCACCCAGTCGCCCCTGGCCAGCCTCTGTGACCTGGACCTGGACGCCGAGCACCGGGTGCTGGCCCAGCGCATCGGACGCGAACCCTCGGCCGAGGAGTTCGTCATGTACCTGAACCACCCGGCCGACGCCATCAAGACCATAGACTTCTTCGAGAAGTACGGCAACCCGAACAACCTGCCCCTGGACGTCTGGTTCGAGGGCCTGGAGAAGAACCGGCCCCTGCACTTCCAGGGCGACTGCGGCAAGCCGCACACCATGCGCATCCTGGACCTGGGCGAGCCGGATGAACACGGCATGAGCGTGGTGCGCTACGTCATGGACTCCGAGATCATGAGCCACATGGTCAAGGTCCGCGAGCCCCTGCACATGGACAAGGACGCCGAGGAGATGGCCGACCCGGGCAACCCCTGCCACGTGGGCTCGCCCTCCAACGGCGACCTCTGGATCGTGCACGTGCGGCCCGGCGACGTGGTGAAGAAGGGCGAGGAGCTCTTCAACATCTCCATCATGAAGCAGGAGAAGGCCGTCATCGCGCCCGTGGACGGCGTGGTGCGCCGCGTGCTCAAGACCGCGAACTTCCAGGAGGACCGCAAGATGGTTCCGGTGAAGGAAGGAGAGCTTCTGGTGGAGCTGGGCCCCAGCCCGCGCACCTGCCCCACCTGCAAGGGCTTCATTCCCCTGGAGGATTGCAAGTACTGTCCGAAGTGCGGCCAGAAGCTCGACGCCCTGGCCCCCAAGGGTTGAACCGGTTCAATCATTGACGAAAAAGGGGAGCGAGGGGTAGATTAACGGCCCCCGCGACGGGATATCTCCCCGGCCGCACGGCCGGGGGCGACACCGACCACGCCAAGGAGGAGAGCGCATGGCCACGGTACAAAAAAAGGCGGCCGCCAAGAAGGACGCCCAGCAGGACGCCCCGAAACCCGCCAAAACCAACGCCCTCAAGGAGGAGCTGACCAAACAGCTCGTCCTCACCGGCCCCGAGATCGTGGCCATCGGCGAGGAAGCCGAGCTTCTGGTGGGCGGCAAGAACTACAACACCGCCATCATCAGCCAAGTCCCGCACATCCGCACTCCCCAGTTCCGCGCCATCTCCTCCCTAGCCTTCCACAAGCTCCTCGACGAGACACGGGTCAACGCCTCGGTGGTCCGCTCCCTGGTGGACAAGGAATACAACGCCACGGACTGGAGCAACGACGAGATCAACAAGGATCCGGAATACCTGCGCAAGTTCGTCCGGCACGTGGCCGACAAGATCAAGACCGAGTCCGGCAAGCAGAAGGGCACGCCCATCAAGCTGCGGACCTTCATCAACAACGTGGTGGAGGGCTTCGCCACCTCGCCCGAAGGCATCGACCAGTTGCGCAAGCGCTCCGTGCTCGTGCAGGCGGCCATCCTCTCCGTGGATCTGCCCAAGGAGGTGGCCGACGCCGTGCGCATGGCCTACCAGGGCATCTGCAAAGAGGCGGCCATGGAGAACGAGCCCGTGGCCGTGCGCTCCTCGGCCGCCGGCGAGGACAGCCGCAAGAAGGCCTTCGCCGGGCTGCAGGACACCTACCTGAACATCGTGGGCGAGGATCAGGTGGTGGAAGCCTACCACTGGGACTGCTCCTCGGCCTACAACCTGCGCAGCATGACCTATCGCCGCGAGGCCATCCTGGATGCGGTGATCAAGGCCGAGGCCACCGGCAACGACGAGATCGCCGAGCAGGCCAAGAAGGAATGGGCCATCGAGCAGACCTCGCTTTCGGTCTGCATCATGCGCATGATCAACCCGGTCATCTCGGGCACGGCTTTTTCCGCGGACACGGCCACCGGCTGCCGGGGCACGGACCGCAACGACCTGGTCTCCATCGACGCCAGTTACGGCTTGGGCGAGGCCGTGGTGGGCGGCATGGTCACCCCGGACAAGTTCTACGTGTTCCAGCGCGACGACGGCTCCGAGGTGGTGGTCCGCTTCATGGGCTGCAAGGAGCGCAAGATCGTCTATGAGGACGACCGCTCCGGCACCAAGCTGGTGAAGGTGGACGAGAACCTCGTGTTCCGCTGGTCTCTGTCCCTGGCCCAGGCCGAGGAAGTGGCGCGCGGCGTGCGGGCCATCTCCAAGGCCTACGGCGGCATCATCATGGACACCGAGTTCTGCATCGACGCCTCGGACCGTCTCTGGTTCGTGCAGGCCCGGCCCGAGACCCGCTGGAACGAGGAGCTGGAGAACCACCCGTACACCATTTTCATGCGCCGCCGCGAGGTGGACCCCAAGCACCTGGCCGACGCCGAGATCATCGTGGAGGGCAACGGCGCCTCCCGCGGCGCGGGCCAGGGCACCGTGCGTTTCCTGCGCTCGGCGCTCGAGCTGAACAAGGTCAACAAGGGCGACATTCTGGCCGCAGACCGCACCGACCCGGACATGGTGCCGGGCATGCGCATCGCCTCGGCCATCCTGGCCGATGTGGGCGGCGACACGAGCCATGCGGCCATCACCTCCCGCGAGCTGGGCATCCCCGCGGTCATCGGCATCCAGCGGATGGAGGCCCTGCGTTCTCTGGACGGGGCCGAGGTCACGGTGGACGGCTCCCGCGGCCGGGTCTATCGCGGCCTGCTCCCGCTCATCGAGGTGGGCGGCGAGATCGACGTGAGTTCGTTGCCCGAGACCAAGACCAAGGTGGGCCTCATCCTGGCCGACGTGGGCCAGGCCCTGTTCCTCTCCCGGTTGCGCAACGTGCCGGACTTCGAAGTGGGGCTTCTGCGCGCCGAGTTCATGCTCGGCAACATCGGCGTGCACCCGCTGGCCCTGGAGGCCTATGACAACGGCACCCTGGACCGCCTGGTGGAGGAAAAGCTCAAGGAGATGGAGAGCCATCTCACCAAGGTCATGAAGGACCAGCTGGCCACGGGCCTCATCACCATGCACTTGTCCCTGCGCAACTACGTGGGCCGCCTCACGGGTCTGGCTCGCGAGATGGACGCCCTGTCCGAGGGCGCGGGCGCCCGCGGCACGGACGAGGTTCTGGCCCAGCACCGCCGCATGCGTGAGCTGGAAAAGAAGCTCGACGAGCACATCGAGCACGCCACCGAGCGCCTGGACACCCTCAAGACCTCTGTGGACCTGAACACCCATCTGGCCGTGGTCCTGGGCTTCTTCGACCTGCTGGAGCCCGCGCCGGTGAACGACGCCGAGGCCCTCAAGCTGCGCCAGGACCATGAGCGCGAGGTGGCCTCCCTGGCCTCCCGCGTGAAGGACGATCCCAAGATCCTGGAGGTCTTGGACCGCATCCGCGTGCTGCGCGAGGAAGTGGCCCTCAAGATGGGCCTGGAATCCGAGATGGACGAGGTGCGCACGCTCTCCTACCGGATCAAGAAGCTCCTCGATTCCCGCGGCTTCCGCACCGGCAAGGAGAACTACATCCAGACCCTGGCCCAGGGCCTGGCCCTGTTCGCCATGGCCTTCTACGGCAAGGACATCGTCTATCGGACCACGGACTTCAAGTCCAACGAGTACCGCAACCTTTTGGGCGGCTCCCTGTTCGAGATCCACGAGGACAACCCCATGCTCGGCTACCGGGGCGTGTCCCGTAACATCCACGACTGGGAACTGGAGGCCTTCAAGCTGGCCCGGGGCATCTTCGGCGGCAAGAACCTCTGCCTCATGCTGCCCTTCGTGCGCACCCTGGAAGAGGCGCGCAGCATGAAGCGCTACCTGAAGCAGGTGCACAACCTCCAGTCCGGCAAGGACGGCCTCAAGCTCATCCTCATGTCCGAGATCCCGTCCAACGCCATTCTCTGCAAGGAGTTCCTGCAGGAGGTGGACGGCTTCTCCCTGGGCTCCAACGACATGACCCAGATGGTCCTGGCCACGGACCGCGACAACGCCCGGCTCCAGCACATCTACGACGAGGAGGACCCGGCCGTGGTCTGGGCCATCCTGGTGACCATCTTCGCCGGCCAGAAGTACGGCAAGAAGGTGGGCTTCTGCGGCCAGGGCGTGTCCAACAGCGTGATTTTGCGCGGCCTGGTGGCCATCGCGGGCATCGTCTCGGCCTCGGTGGTGCCGGACACCTACCACCAGACCAAGCTGGACATGGCCACGGTGGAGAGCGAGAACATTCCCTGCAAGGAGCTGGGCTCCTGGATCAAGCTCCAGCACTTCAACCGACTGAAGAAGCTCCTGGAGGAGAACGCCTACGGCCACATCCTGCGCAAGTACAAGAGCCCCGAGGACCTGAGCGAGTGGTACGAGGGCGAGCTGGACCGCTTTGCCGAACAGCTGCGCGACCACATGGAGACGGCCAAGGAGCAGTTCTACCGCCAGGAGATGGACCAGTTCCGGGCCACCTTCCACAAGCCCGTGATCTACGCGGGCTGGGACTGGGACCAGACCGTGAAGAACGCCCTGCATCACGCCGGGTTCGCGGACTTCGAGGAGCAGGCCAAGGCCTTGGCCGAGCAGCGCACCAAGAAGTTTTAGCTCCGCTTCCAAAAAGCATGACGCCCCGGCCCGCGCCAGCGGACTGGGGCGTCTTTTTTGGACGGAGCAGGGGGCTAGTCGCCGGAGCCCAGAAGCACCCGCGGTCCGGCGCCCGGGATCACGGGCGGCTTGACCACGATGCGCGTCTCGAGCTTGGGGTCGAGAGCCAGCAGGGCCGCGCGCACGGATTCGGCGCGCTGGGCGGCCAGGGCCTCCAGGGCGGCCTGGTCCCGCGGCCGGGAGGCGTCGATGGCCGCGTACATCTCGTCCCAGGACAGCTTCTTGGTGAAACCCAGGAGGTTGCGCGGCTTGTCGAAGGGCTCGTCCTTGTAAACCTCGAAGAGCAGGTCCAGGGCCTCGTCGCTGCCCGGCCGCCAGCGCATGTCCTCCACCTTGGACGCGGCCTGCTCCTTGCGCGACAGGCCGTCGAACTTCACTTCCTGCATGCGGCGCTGGATATAGACCTCGCCCAGGCTCTCGCGGTCGTTTTCGTCCACCTGGGCGATGAGCCCCAGGCTCAGGGACGGCCGCGAGCCCATGAGGCCGGCCACCTGCTTGACGGCCGCCTCGTTGCGCTGCGCCAGCCGGCCGTCGCCGGGATCGAAGCCGATGTATTCCAGGCTGCCGCCGTCGGGTCCGCTGAAGAGCTTGCCCAGGATGGCGAAGGGCGAGGTGATCACGGCCAGGATGAGGTTGGAGACCGCGGTGCGCACGATGGCCCCGGTGTCGAAGTCCGGGCTGTCCAGGCTGCCGCGCACGGGCAGTTCCACGTCGATGTTGTTGTCCCCGTCCTTGAGCAGGCTCAGGCCCAGTTTCACGGGCGCGTCGATGGCCTCGGGCGAGGGGGTTCTCTCGCCCAGGTCGAAGTTGAGGAGCCGGATGCGCTGGCTGGTGTCCAGGGTGCGCGCCTTGAGCCGCACCGTGCTGTCCAGGCTGAGACGCCCCTGGGCGATGGTGTAGCCCAGAAAGCGCTGGGCCAGGGGCGAGAGCGGGGTGAGTTCCAGGGCGTCCAGGTTGCCGGTCAGGTCCAGGTCCAGGCCCTGGTCCGCCAGGAGCACGCTGCCGGAGCACTTGAAGGGCGAGCCGTTGAGCAGGGCCTCCAGTTCCACGGGCGTGGGCGTCCCGCCCCGGGAGTCCAGGCCGCGGGCCTGGGCCGCGATGTTGTCCATGCGCACCTGCACGTCCAGGGCGTCCTTGTACAGGATGCGGCCGCGCTTGAGTTCGAACAGGCCCAGGCGCAGGCCGGGCAGGGGCTCTTCCGGCGCAGCCTGTTCCGGTTCGGGCTGGGCTCCGCTCCGGCCCTTGATACGGTCGGCCAGGCGCAGGACATTGAGCCGTCCGTCCTTGAAGCGCACCAGGGAGAGCACGGGCTGGGTCAGGACCAGGGATCCGGCCGCATAGCTCGGCTTGCCCGGCTCCAGGGTGATGTCCGTGCAGGTCAGGTCGCGCCACTGGAGCAGGGGTGCGCCGCGCACGGTGAAGCTCAGGCCCGCCAGGGACAGGCTCTCCACGCTCTGCTTCCCGGCCTCGGCCTGCACGCCCTTGGCCTGGAGCGTGTCCAGGCGCAGGAGCGTTTTCGTGGCCTGGGCCAGCCGCAGGGCGAGTCCGGCCAGCCGCAAGCCGCCGTTCTCCAGGCTCCAGGCCAGGCCGTCCTTGTCCAGGTTCAGGGCGAGACGGGCCTGGGCCTCCAGGGTCCCGGCCTCCACGGCCGGGCTCTGCGGGGCCGGGAGCAGGGGGCTGAAGGGCGCCAGGGCCACGTCCCTGGCCTGGATATCCAGGGTTGCGGACCGGGGCGCGAGGCCCACGTTGCCCGTGCAGGACAGGCTGCCGCCCCCGCTCAGGCTCAGGCTCAGGTTCAGCTTGCCGCTGCCGTCGCCGTTGAGATGCAGGCCCGTGAGGTCCAGGCTGATGTCCCGGGCCTCGGAGGTGAACGGCCCGGGCAACGACTCGTCGCGCCAGGCGATGCGGCCCTGGCGCAGGCTGATCTCCTGGAGCAGCACGGCCAGGGGATGGGGATCGGGCTTCTGTTTACCGCCTTCCTTGGGCAGCCAGTCCGCCAATTCCAGGCCGCCGTCGGCCTTGCGGGTCAGGTTCAGGTCCAGGCCGGTGAACTCGGCCTTGGACACGGTGAGTCCGCCCTTGCCGAGCAGGTCCCAGTTGAGGCCCACGCGGGCCTCTTTCAGCCGCAGGAGCGCAGCCTTTTTCGGGGTGCGCAGGTCCACGTCCCGCAGCTGGAGCGCGGCGTTGACCACCATTTCCGGCGTGCCGTCGGCGCTTGCGTCCTGGCCCAGCCCCAGGTCCAGGGACAGGGTCCCGCCCGCCAGGATGAGCGGCATGGCGTTCTGGAGATAGGGATTGAGGCGGTCCACGGGCAGCTCGGCCAGGCGGGCGCTCACCACGTTGCGGCCGCGGGCCGCGAAGGGCGTGAGGTTGGCGTCGGCCGTGAGCGGGCGTCCGTCCACCAGGGCGCTCAGGCGCGGCACGATGGGCTGCTCGCGGTCCTGTTCGCGGGTGGATGCCACGGGCACCAGGAGGTTCAGCTCCGTGATCTCGTGCTCGGCCTTGAAGAGCCGGTCCTGGAACAGGACGCGGCCGTTGACCAGTTCCATGTCCGTGAGCACCACGGCGAAAAGCTTGTTGGAGGCTTCGGCCTGGGCCGGGGTGCTCTGATCCGCGGGCCGGATGAAGTCCAGGGCCGAGAGCCGCCCGTCCTGGCGCAGGACCAGGGTGAAGACCGGGTTGGTCAAGCGCAGATCCGTGATGGTGGGGGCCAGGTTGGTGATGCTCCGGGGGCTCAGGCGCAGTTCCAGGAGGTCGGCCGCGAAACAGGGCTCCCCATTGGGCAGGGGCGCTTCGATGCCGGACAGACGCAGGGCCAGGGTGAAGGGGTTGATGCGCAGGGAGCCCAGGCGGGTGGCGTTGCCCAAGGCCAGGCTCAGCTGTTTTTCCAGGATCCCGCGCACCAGGGGCGGGGCCGCCAGGCCCACCAGCGCTGCCCAGGTCAGGACCGCGGCCAGGACCCAGAGGCCGATCCGGCAGGGGCGTTTGCGCAACAGGCCGCGAAGCGTGACGAGGGATGCTGGCACGGGGGCCTCCGGCGCGGGACGCGCCTCAAAGCCGGTCCGCGGTCCTATGACGCGGAAACGCCGCGCCAGGGAAAACGGCCGTCCTCCGGGGAGGACGGCCGTAGGATCGCGCCGGGTTCAGCTCGTTTTTTCGAAGTATTCCTTTTCCGCGCCGCACTTGGGACAGACCCAGTCGTCGGGCAGGTCGGTGAAGGCCGTGCCAGGTTTGACGCCGTGCTCGTAGTCGCCCACTTCCGGGTCATAGACGTAGCCGCAGGGGCATTCGTACTTGGACATGTCGGCCATGGCTTCTCCTGGGTTGTAAGGATTGTTCGAACTTCTCTCAAGGATCGTCAGAACTTCTCCAGGGCGCTGGTCACGGACTTTTTGAGTTCCCCGAAGGCCTTTTCGATGCCCACGCGCATCTCGCCCCAGGCGTCGCCGCTGCTCATGCGCAAGAGCTTCAGGCGATAGCGCATGTCCTCATAGAGGCCCGCGAGCTTTTCGGTTTCGGCGTTGTAGCGGGCCAGGAAGTCCGGCCCCTTCTTTTCGGCCTTGGCCTTGGACTCGTCCAGCTTCTGCTGCCAGTGCTTGAGCTGTTCCTCCAGGCTCACGCCGAACTTGTCTCTCTCGTCGCTCATGGCTCACTCCTGCTCTGGGTTGCCTGATCGGTCCGTCGCTCCCCGCACAGGGCCGGAACGGACTGTGTCCATGATTGAGAGAATAGTCAGCCGCGGGAAAATGTCCAGAGAAAACAGGGGGGCATCACGGCGTCACGGAACCGCGGTTTGACATCCGCGGCGGTTGGGGTAGGGAAGAATCGGGCGGCTGGACGCAGGTCTCCCGCCGCTTGGAGACAAACCCATGGAGGTTCGAACCATGACGCGACGCTCCCTGGTTCTTTTCCTTGGCGCGGCCCTGCTGCTCCTGGCCACGGGCTGCGCTTCCACCCGCACCAGCCAGAGCGCGGGCGAATACTTCGACGACACGGCCATCACCACCCGGGTCAAGGCCGCCATCCTCAAGGAGCCCACGCTCAGCTACTTCCAGATCGACGTGGAAACCTTCAAGGGCCGGGTGCAGCTGAGCGGTTTCGTGAACACCAAGGAACAGTCCGACACGGCGGGACGCATCGCGGCCACCACCAAGGGGGTCAGGTCCGTGGTCAACAGCCTGGTGGTGAAGTAGGCGGGCCGCTACGAGGCCAGGGACAGGACCCGTTCGGGCAGGTCCTCCAGCCGGGTCCAGGGGGCCACGGCCAGGAGCACCTCGCAGCCCGGCACCCGGGGCCTGCGGATGGAGCGCAGGATCTGGCCCTGCCAGCGCACGAGATACACAGGGCGGCCCGAGAGAGCGCTGGCCTTGCGGGCCTCCTCAAAGATGCGCAGGAATTCGTTGTTCATGGCTCCGGCCTACGCCCCGCCGGGCGGTCCATGGTGGCGGCCGCGTGGCGAACGGGAAAAATTGCGGCGACAAGGCTTGGCCCTTGACAGCCCGGCTTTCCGAATATAGGTAGCCCTAGTCCGGGTGTGCCCCGGGCGCGGCATGCTTGCCTGCGAGGCGCGGTTTTCCGCTGCAAAACCCGCACCCATCTCCAGCCTGTCCTTGCCGAACCCTGTCCCTTGTCCCGATTGAGCGATCCTGATACGGCCCGCAGCTCCCGTCTCTTGATCGGCCCGATCCTCGGCCGGTGGCGTCCCTGCGCGGCCCCCTGCAACCCAAGGATTTATCTTGAATTTCGAAGATTTTCAGCTGGATTCGTGTTTTCTGTCCAATGTCCGGGCCCTCGGCTATGTGGCCCCCACCCCCATCCAGGAACAGGCCATTCCCCCGGTGAAGGAAGGCCGTGACGCCATGGGCCTGGCCCAGACCGGCACGGGCAAGACCGCGGCCTTTCTCCTGCCCATCCTGAACCGGCTCAAGAACGAGCCGCACAAGGGACCCCGGCCCCGCTGCCTGGTCATCGCACCCACCCGCGAGCTGGCCGAGCAGATCCTGGACTCGGCCCGCGACCTGGGCCGCAACACGGGCCTGCGCTACGCCAGCATCTACGGCGGCGTGGGCTACGCTCCGCAGATCCAGAAGCTGCGCTCCGGCCTGGACGTGGTGGTGGCCTGCCCGGGCCGCCTCCTGGACCACCTGGACCAGGGCAACGTGGACCTCTCGGCCGTGCAGGTGCTGGTGCTGGACGAGGCCGACCACATGTTCGACATGGGCTTTTTGCCCACCATCCGCAAGATTCTGGCCAAGCTGCCCGCGGAGCGCCAGACGCTCCTCTTCTCGGCCACCATGCCCGAGGACATCCGGCGCCTGGCCCAGGACATCCTGCGCGACCCCGTGACCGTGCGCGTGGGCCAGCTGGCCCCGGTGGAGACCGTGAGCCACGCGGCCTACCCCGTGCCCCAGCACCTGAAGACCCCGCTCCTCCTGGAGCTGCTCCAGCGCAACGAGACCGGCTCCGTGCTCGTGTTCACCCGCACCAAGCACCGCGCCCGCCGCGTGGGCGAGCAGCTGGCCAAGGCCGGGCACAAGGCCGCCTCCATCCAGGGCAACCTCTCGCAGAACAAGCGCCAGGCCGCCCTGGACGGCTTCCGCTCGGGCGCGCACCGCATCCTCGTGGCCACGGACATCGCGGCCCGGGGCATCGACGTGAGCCTGGTGGCCCACGTGGTCAACTACGACGTGCCGGATACGGCCGACGCCTACACCCACCGCATCGGCCGCACGGGCCGCGCCGAGCGCACCGGCGACGCCGTCACCTTCGTGACCCCGGAGGATGGGGCCATGATCCGGGCCATCGAGCACGTGCTGCGCAAGCCCCTGGCCCGCAAGACCCTGGAGGGCTTCGACTACAGCGTGCCCAGGCCGGCCAAGGACACGGAGTTCGCCCGGCCGCCCCTGCAGCCGCGCGGCCGCAGGGCCGCCCCGGTCCGCGAGGACAAGGGCTCCGAGAAGCGGGGCGAGAAGCGTCCGGCCAAGCGTTCCGATCATCAGCCGGAGAAGCGCGCCGAGCAGCCCCGGTCCGAAGCCCGGCAGCGCAGGCCCGAACGCGGCCCCCAGGGAGCCGAGCCCCGGCGCGAGCGTCCGCGTCACGAAGCCGCGAACCGCGAGGATTCCCGCCGGGAAGGCGGCCGCCGCGACGGCCAGCGCCGTGAAGGCCAGCCGCGCGACCGTCAGCCCCGGGCCGAGGCCAGGACCGATTCCCCACGCATCGGCTATTCCAACCGCAAGCGGCCCTGGTCCTCGGACTTCAGCCGGGACGAGCATGGCCAGCACGGCCAGCGCGCCCGCGCCGGGGGCAATCGTGGCGAGGCCAACGGCAACGTGGCCCCGCGCTCCAAAAAGGAAGAGCCCAACGGCAACGTCCTGGAGCCGCGCCCGCGCGTGGCCGAGGACCGCTACGACGACGCCCCGCGCGTGGCTCCGCGCTACGACAACCGCTAGCCGGGCGTTCGCCTGAATGACGACAGGGACCCTGGCTTCGGCTGCGGTCCCTGTTTTTTTGCGTCTGCCGGGTCTTAGGGGCCGCGTTGACGCCTGTTGCGGAAGCTTCTAGGGTGAGAATACGGGAAAAAACGTGTTGTCCCCAACCTCAGGAGGCGAGCATGAAGTACGGCGCGCGCAACAAGATCAAGGCCAAGGTGACCTCCGTGAAGAAGGGCGAGGTCATGGCCCTGGTGAAGTTTCAGACCTCGGCCCCGGCCGAAATGGCCTCGGTGCTCACCGTGGAGTCGGCCGAGGACCTGGGGCTCAAGAAGGGCGACGAGGTGCTGCTCGTGGTCAAGGCCATCCACGTCATGCCGGTGAAGGAATAGGGGGCGTTGCCCCATTTCCGGAAAAGCCGGGGCCGCGGGATCGCGCCCCGGCTTTTTTACCAGCGGTCCGCGTGCACCCGATCGGCCTTGAAGCGGTCCTCGGGCGCGGGGTGTTCCGCGGGATGGCCCATGACCAGCAGGGCCATGGGCGTGACCTCGGCGGGCACACCGAAGAGTTTGCGGTAGCCGTTGATGCGCTCCTCCAGCGGGTAGATGCCGGTCCATACCGCGCCCAGGCCCAGGCTGTGGGCGGCCAGGAGCATGTTCATGGCCGCGTTGGAGCAGTCCTGGACCCAGTAGCCGCCGCACTTGTCCAGCCGCAGGTCGCCGCAGACCAGGACGGCGAAGGCCGCATCCCGGGCGAATCCGGCGTAGGGGTTGATCTCGCCCACCTTGGCCAGCAGGGCCTTGTCCCGCACCACCACGAACTGCCAGGGCTGCTCGTTGCAGGCCGAGGGCGCCTGCATGCCGCAGGCCAGGATTTCATGGAGCGCGGCTTCGTCCACCGGGTCCTTGGTGTAGGCGCGAACGCTGCGCCGGGTCTTGATGGCCTCGCGCACGCCCGGGCCCTGGTCCGCGGCCCGGGCCGCGGAGCGGAAGGGCAGGAGAGCGGCCGAAGCCGCCACAGCCAGAATGCCGAGCACGCCCCGGCGGCTGGTCAGGGTGGAGTTCGCAGCCATGGCGCACCTCCATGAGGTTGGGGAAATCCATGGCTGAAGGGTATTTCAGGGCCGGGGGGGAGTCAATGCGGGGGATGTGACGGAAAGGGAACGCCGGGCAGGAGCCCGGCGGCAGGAGTGACATTGGTGGAGGCGGGGGGAGTCGAACCCCCGTCCGAGAACGCTCGGCGCGGAACGTCTACAGGTTTAGGACAGGTTTGAGGTTCTCGCCCTTGGGATTGCCCCTGTCCGGGCGGCCCGCGGGCCAGTTCGTCAGTGTTCTCGCGCTCACCGGGACGAACAACCGGATCGCGCCAGCCCGGAGCGTCGGCGTTTCCTTCGGCCTACCGGGCGTCGGCCGGGGAAACGGGTCTCTCAGATGGAGACCTGCCTTGACTGCTTATTAGGCGGCCATGGCGTAGTCGTAGTCGTTGGCACTTGTGTGCGTGGTCGATTTTAACGAGGCCATCGACCAACCTCGACCTGCAATTCCGGCCTCAACCATCCCCGTCGAAACCGGTGCGCCCCCATGTCAAAGACCAAGCGGGATGTCTCCATCATATAAGGCCCGTTCCGCACAAGGCAAGAACGAAAAATCCCCGCAGGCGCGGGGATTGTTTTTCGTGGTAGCGAGGGAGGGACTTGAACCCCCGACACTGCGGATATGAGCCGCATGCTCTGACCACCTGAGCTACCTCGCCACGAGGTCCGCCGGAGCGGGAAACGCTGTATAGCCGTAATCGGAACCATTGGCAAGGGTTCTCGCGTCCTTTTTCGCTGGACGGATCAGGCCGGCCAGAACCACCAGACCACGGGCGCGAGGACCAGGCGGTACCAGGCAAAGGGCTTCAGCGTGCAGCGCGAGAGCAGGGCGATGAAGGTCTTCACCGCGGCCCAGGCCGAGACGAAGGACACCGCGAAGCCGATGGCCAGAAAGACCATGTCCTCGCCGTTGAACAGCCGCCAGGACTTGAGCAGGTCGTAGCCTACGGCCGCGCACATGACCGGCACAGCGGCCAGGAAGGAGTACTGGGCCGCCACCTTGCGCTCCGCGCCCAGGAACATGGCCCCCATGATGGTGGCTCCGGCCCGCGAGAACCCCGGCCACAAGGACAGGCACTGGAACAGGCCCACGCCCAAGGCCAAGCCCGGGGTCAGCTCGTCCAGGCCATAGACCCGCGGCCGCCTGCGCCGCATCTCCACGGCCAGGAGGAGCAGCGCGCCTACGCCCAAGGCCAGGGCTACGCTGTGCGGGCCGAAGAGGTGGCGCTTGATGAAGCCGTGGGCCAGGAAGCCGAAGACCAGGGCGGGCAGGGTGGTCAGGAACAGGAGCCAGACCCCGCGCCTGCCCGAGAAGCGGCGCAGAGGATCGGCGCGCAACAGCCTCAGGAAGTGCTGGCGATAGAGCACGGCCACGGCCAGAATGGCCCCCAGCTGGATGGCGATCTCGAAGGTCTCGGCCTTGGGGCCGGTGAATTCCAGGGCGTATCCGGCCAGGATGAGGTGCCCGGTGCTGGACACGGGCAGGAATTCGGTGAGGCCTTCCACCAGGCCCAGGATCACGGCGACGTACCAGGGGGCCATCTTTTGCTCCTTCGCGCGGGCGGCGCTTCCGGCACCCCTGCTATCGGAAGGCGCAGGGCTTGGCAAGTTGCCAGCCCCGGGCCTGTGGTGTAGGTTTCGGCATGTTCCGCCGAGCCTGCGGACAAGGAGTCACCATGACCACCGTCATGCCCCAGGGCGAGCTGGCCAAGAAGGCCCTGGCCTGGATCTGCGAGCAGATGCGCGACGCCCCGTCCACGCCGGTCTCCGAGCACATCGTGGAGGCGGGCCGCCGCTTCAACCTGAGCCCCCTGGACGAGGACTTCCTGCGCCGGTTCCTCAAGGAAAACCCGAACCCCCGGCCCGACGCTTGCTGAAGCTTCTGCACCGCCACATCTTCAAGGAGCTCTGCGCGGTCTTCGGCCTCACCGTGAGCTGCCTCCTGGGCCTCATCCTCATCGGCCGCCTGCTCCAGCTGCGCGAGATGCTCCTGGGCCAGAGCCTGGGCGTGCTCGATCTGGCCCGCATCTTCGTCTATCTCATCCCGTTCTTCCTGGTCTTGATCCTGCCCATCGCCTGCATGCTGGCGGTGTTCCTGACGTTTCTGCGCATGAGCACGGACAAGGAGCTCACCGCGCTCAAGGCGGGCGGGGTGAGCCTGTACCAGCTTCTGCCCGCGCCCCTGGCCTTCAGCCTGTGCTGCGTGTGCCTGAGTCTGCTCTGTTCGTTCTGGGGCCTGTCCTGGGGCATGGACAACTTCCGGCGCACCCTGGTGGAATTCGTGCAGACCCGCACCAAGCTGGCGCTCCAGGCCGGCACCTTCAACCAGGAGTTCCAGGGCCTCACCTTCTACGCCCACCAGGTGGACAACGACACCGGGCGGCTCAAGTTCGTCTTTGTCCAGGACAAGACCCGCAAGGACGTGACCGTGGCCATCGTGGCCCCGGAGGGCGGCATCCGCACCGAGCCCGAGGAGGGGCGGCTGGCCATCGACTTCAAGAACGGCCGCATCTTCCGCTGGTCCGGGCAGAACCTGGACATCCTGCACTTCGGCTCCTACGCCATCCGGCTGCCTCTGGCCTCGCTTCTGACCAACTTCCGCATGGATGCGCCCCGGCCCAGCGAGATGGCCCTGTCCCGGCTCCTGGAACTGGGCCGCGCCGCGCCGGATTCGGTGGAGGCCAAGCGCTACCCCCGCAACAAGGTGCTGGTGGAGCTCCAGAAGCGGCTGGCCATGCCCGCGGCCTGCCTGGTGCTCGGGCTCTTCGCCCTGCCCATCGCCTGCGTGTTCCGGGGCCTGCGCCAGCAGTACGGCCTGCTCCTGTCCCTGGGCCTGTTCATGGTCTATTATTCGCTGCTCTCCCTGGGGGTGAGCCTGGCCGAGGCGGGCAGCCTGCCGCCCGCGGCCGCGCTCTGGGGGCCCAACGCGCTCTTCCTGGGCGTGGGCCTGTACCTCCTGCGGCTGGCCCAGCGCGAACGCGGGGCCCAGGTCTTCGAGTGGCTCGCCCACCTGCGTTTCAAGAGGGCCAGGGCGTGAGCGGCCGGGTCACGGGAGTCCTGGGGCGCTATCTCCTGCGCCAGAACCTTTTCCTGCTCCTGGCCTGCCTGGGCGCGGGCACGGGCATCTACCTGCTCTCGGACCTCTTCGACCGGGTGGACGACTTCGTTTCCGCGGGCCTGGGCCTGGGCGCCATGCTCAGCTATTTCGGCTTCAAGCTGCCGGTGATCCTGTCGCAGATCCTGCCTGCGGTCTTTCTCCTGGCCCTGGTGATCCAGCTGGGGCTCCTGGCCCGCAGCCGGGAGCTCACGGCCCTGCGCGCCGGCGGCGTGTCGCCGGGCTGGTTCACGCGCTTCTTCGTGCTCTACGCCATGTTCTGGAGCCTGATGCAGTTCGGCTTCTCCCAGTTCCTGGGCGTGTACGGCGAGGAGCAGGCCAGCCGCATCTGGAAGGAGGACGTGCGAAAGAAGCAGATCGACAGGATGACGCTCAAGAACCTCTGGTTCCGCGACGGGGCCTTCATCGTGGAGGTGGACGAGGGGTTGCTGGCCCAGCGCAAGGCCATGGGCGTCACGATCTACGAGTTCGACACCGAGAGCCAGCGCCTGACGCGCATCCTCACGGCCCCGGAGGCCCTGGTTCTGGACGAGGGCTGGCTGCTCAAGAAGGCCGCGGCCCTGGAGACCGGGAGCTTCCAGACCAGCGAGCTGGGGGACCTGCTTCTGCCCCTGCGCCAGGACCTGAAGTCCTTTGCCGTGGCCGAGCAGAGCGAGGACCGCACCCAGCTGCCCATCTGGCGGCTTTCGGCCATCATCAAGGAACTGCGCGAGTCCGGCTCCAACGTGGAGCGCCTGCGCACGGCCTGGCACAGCCGCTTCTCCTACGCCTTCTCCATCACGGTCATGGCCCTGCTGGCCCTGGCCCTATGTTCCTGGTCCGAGAACCTCTACCTGAACATCGGCCTGTCCCTGGCCCTGGTCTTCGTCCAGTACGGCATACACGCCGTGGGCGTCACCGCGGGCAACAAGGGCGTGCTGCCGCCCCTGCCCGCGGCCTGGGCCGGGGACGTGCTCTTCAGCCTGGCGGCCGGGGCGCGTCTGGTCTGGGTCTCCTGTCCTGCGGTGGAAAAGGCGGTCAAGGCGCGGCTGGCGCGTCTGCCGGGCCTGCTGCATCCTCGGGGCTGACCAGGGCGTCCAGCCGGGTCCAGAGGCCCTCGCGGCCCTGGCCGGACTTGGCCGAGAAGAGCAGGGGCGGCTGCTGCGACCCCAGCAGGTCGGCCCACTGGCGCTGGCGCCGGGCGCGCTCCTTCTGGGTGCATTTGTCGGCCTTGGTCAGCACGGCCAGCATGGGAAGGTTCAGGTGCTGGAGCCAGGCCGTGAGGTTCAAGTCGTTCTGCTGGGGCTCCAGGCGGCAGTCCAGGAGCACGGCCATGCCGCGCAACAGCCTGTTGCCCTGGACGTAGCGGTCGATGAGCTTGGCCCACTTGTCCCGCTCGGCCTTGGAGCAGCGGGCGTAGCCGTAGCCGGGCAGGTCCACCAGGTAGTAGTTCAGCGGGCTCACGGCGTAGAAGTTGATGCTGCGGGTCTTGCCCGGGGTGGCGCTGGTCTTGGCCAGCTGGCGGCGTCCGGCCAGGCAGTTGATGAGCGAGGATTTGCCCACGTTGGAACGGCCCGCCAGGGCCACCTGGGGCAGGTCCAGGCCGGTCATCTGATCCGCCTCGAAAGCGGTTTTGACTATCGTCAGGCTTCGGTTCATAAGGGAGCGGCGTCCGGGGCTTTCCGGCGCGGACCTGGAATGTGGCGTGAATCGGCCCTGGCGTCAAGCGCGCAGGCCCGGAGGAAAGCATGGCCAAGAAGAAACTGCGCATCCTGATCGTCAACGGCCCCAACCTGGGCCACCTAGGCGTGCGCCAGCCCGAAATCTACGGCAGCGAGGGCATGGACGCCGTGCCCGGCCTGGTGCGCGGTCTCCTGGGCAAGGCCGCGGACGAGATCAGCCTGGACTCTTTCCAGTCCAATTCCGAGGGCGGGATCATCGACCGCCTGACCAAGGCCTGGGAGGACAAGACGGACGCCCTGGTGGTGAACGCGGGGGCCTACACCCACACCAGCCTGGCCCTGGCCGACTGCCTGGCCTGGATCAAGCTGCCCTGCGTGGAGGTGCACCTCTCCAACCTGGCGGCGCGCACCGACGACCCCCTGCGCCAGCGGAGCTTCGTCGGCCGGCACTCCATCGGGGTCATTGCCGGTTTCGGCATTCTCGGGTATGGGTTGGCGGTTCAGGCGCTCTGGCAGCGCCTGCGCGGCAAAGGCTGATCCCCCGGGATGTTCCGGGACCCTTACCCCAAAAGGTGATTTTCCATGTATTCGACCACGGACTTCCGCCGCGGCCTGAAAATCGAGCTGGACGGCAAACCCTACGAAATCATCGAATCCGAACACTACAAGCCCGGCAAGGGCGGGGCCATCGTGCGCACCCGCCTGCGCAACATGCTCACCGGCCGCGTGGAGGACAAGACCTTCCGCTCCGGCGAAAAAGTGGGCCGCGCGGACATGGCCACCCAGGAGATGCAGTACCTCTACCGCGACGGCCAGGACTACGTGTTCATGGACCTGGAGTCCTACGAGCAGGTGCACGTGTCCATGGACAAGGTGGGCGACAACGGCGGCTACATCAAGGAAGGCGACAAGGTCCAGGTGCTGCTGTACAACGGCGAGTTCATGGAGCTTCAGGTGCCCGCCTCGGTGATCCTGCTGGTGGCCGAGACCGAGCCCGGGCTCCAGGGCGACCGCGTGAGCGGTGCCACCAAGCCCGCCAAGCTGGAGACAGGGCTTTCCGTGAACGTGCCCCTGTTCGTGAACGCGGGCGACTCCATCAAGGTGGACACCCGCAGCGGCGAATACATCAGCCGCGCCTGATCCGCAGGCGCAAGAGCCCACACCGGACGCGAGCCCGGCGCAGGAATGAGGTCGCGGGGCCCTGGGGCTCCGCGGCCTTTTTCATGGAACACGAGGAGCCGAGGAACGGATGAACATGCGACGGGAGATACTGGGGCTGGCCTTCCTCTTTCTGGCCGCCTTTCTGTTCCTGGCCGTGTTCTCGTTCCACGCCGGAGACCCGGCCTTCAACCACTCGGTCACCGGTAACAGGGTCCAGAACCTGGCCGGGGCCGCCGGGTCCTACACCATGGGCTTCCTCATCGACCTCTTCGGCCGGGGCGCGGTGGTCTGGCCGTTTTTCTTCCTCTACCTGGGCCTGTGCCGCTTCACGGCCCGGCTGCGCATGGCCTGGTGGCGCTGGCTGGGCTTCTTCTGCCTCTGGCTCTGCCTCATGGCCTGGTCCCAGCACCCCTGGTTCCTGGACACGCGCACCGCGGCCCCGGGCCTTTCCGGCGGCGGCTTCACCGGGGCAGTGCTCATGGGCTGGACCAGCTCCTACCTGCGGCCCGCGGGCTCGTTCCTGTTCTGGCTCTTCGCCACCCTGGCCGGAATCCAGCTCCTCCTGGGCCTGTCCTGGGAGGGCATCCTCAAGCGGCTGTCCGCGGCCGGGGGCGACTGGCTGGCCCTGCGGCGGGAACGCCGCGAGCGCCAGGCCAGACGCAACGTGGTCCAGCACTCCCGGCCTGCGCGGGCCAAACCGGAGCCTGAACCCGAGCCCGGGCCGGAGCCTGAACCCGAGGACGAGGGGCCGCTCCTGGACCTGCTGGAAGAGGAGGCCCTGGAAGAGGAGCCCGTGCTGCGGCCCTTCGAGTCCAAGCCCAAGGCCAAGCCCAGGCCCAAATCCAAGGCCCTGCGCCTGCCCGGCCTGGACCTCCTGGCCACCCCGCCCAAGGTCCAGGAGGGCGCGGACCCCAAGACCCTGCAGACCCTGGCCCGGCAGCTGGCCGAATGCCTGGAGAACTTCAACGTCCAGGGCGAGATCCAGCAGGTGGTGCCCGGCCCCGTGGTCACCATGATCGAGTACAAGCCCGCGCCGGGCGTGAAGATCAGCCGCATCGCCGGGCTGTCCGACGACATCGCCCTGGCCCTCAAGGCCATCGCCGTGCGCATCGAGGCCCCCATCCCGGGCAAGGATTCGGTGGGGGTGGAGATCCCCAACGTCAAGCGCCAGACCGTGTATTTGCGCGAAATCCTGGAATCACCGGCCTTCCGCGACGCGGCCTCGCCCCTGACCATCGCCCTGGGCAAGGACATCCAGGGCCAGCCCCAGGTGGCGGACCTCTCCAAGATGCCGCACCTGTTGGTGGCCGGGGCCACGGGCGCGGGCAAGAGCGTGTGCCTCAACGGCATCCTGCTCTCCATCCTGTACAAGGCCACGCCGGACCAGGTGCGCTTCCTCCTGGTGGACCCCAAGCGCATCGAGCTGGCGCTCTACGCCGACATGCCGCATCTGGTGCACCCCGTGGTCACGGACATGGCCATGGCCAAGAGCGCCCTGGAGTGGGCCACGTTCGAGATGGATCGCCGCTACGAGGCCATGGCCAGGATGGGGGTGCGCAACATCGAGGGTTACAACCAGAAGCTGGCCGGATTCGGCGCGGACCTGCCCGAGGACCTGGCCGACCTTGCCCCCATGCCGTACCTGGTTCTCATCATCGACGAGCTGGCCGACCTCATGATGACCGCGGCCAAGGACGTGGAGATGAGCATCGTGCGCCTGGCCCAGCTGGCGCGCGCCGCGGGCATCCACATGATCGTGGCCACCCAGCGGCCCAGCGTGGACGTGGTCACGGGCCTGATCAAGGCGAACTTCCCCACGCGCATCTCCTTCCAGGTGACCTCCAAGCACGACTCGCGCACCATTCTGGACACCGTGGGCTCGGAACGGCTTCTGGGCCGCGGCGACATGCTCTACAAGCCCAGCGGGGCCAAGCTCAAGCGCATGCACGGCGCGTTCGTGGACGAGGCCGAGTGCCAGTCCGTGGTGGATTTCTGGAAACAGGCCTGTCCCAAGCCCGAGTTCACGGTGGATTTCGCGGACTGGAAAAAGGAGGCCGGCGTGGAGTCCGAAGGCGGGGAGGGCGGGGACAACGCCATGGCCAGCGACCCCCACTACCTGGAGGCCAAGGAGTTCGTCATCTCCCAGGGCAAGGCCTCCATTTCGCTCATCCAGCGCCGCTTCCGCATCGGCTTCAACCGCGCGGCCCGCTTCATCGAGCAGATGGAGAGCGAGGGCCTGCTGGGTCCCCAGGACGGAGCCAAGCCCCGCAGCGTGATCCGCAAGGACTAGGGCCGGTCCCGCCCCGCCGATCCCCGCCTCACTTCCAGTAGTAGTCCTGGTTCGAGACGTCCTTGTCACGCAGGTAGGCGTTGGCGTCCTGGGGGCGGCTCATGGGATTGTTCCAGGGCGCGGCGGAATCGTTCTCGAGAAAGGTGTCGTTCCAGGGGGCGAACGGGTCGTTTTCCATCAGGGGGTCGTTCCAGGGAGCCGTGCTGTCCGTGTTCGCATACTTGCCGCCCTGCGCCGACTCGTACAGATCCTCGGCGGGCTGGGCGCCCGGATCGTCGAATTGCTGGGCGTGAACCGGCAGACACAACGCGGCGACGAGGATGCAGGACGCAAGAATTCTCATGGTTTCTCCTGGGTTATTTCTGCGACAGGCGCACGCGGAACAGGCATTGTGACGCCCCCTGGGCGATGGTCTCGGGCCGTTCCAGGCGCAGATGCTGCGAATATCCCTCCACAAATCCGAAATCCCGGCAGCAGGACGCGATGTCCGCCATGGCCGGGGAAAGCCCCATGGCCTTGTAGCTCTCGGCATAGGCGCAGCGCGTGACCCGGAAGGCGAGGCTGTCGCCGGAAAGGCGCACGTCTTCGATATCCAGGGCGTTGCCCTCGCGCCAGCGCTCCAGTATGGTCGCGAAGTGCGCCAGGTTCGGGCCTTGCGGCGCGGTTGCGGCAAAGGCCGCGCCCGCGTCCCGGGACGATTCCAGGACCGCTCGGCGCAGCAGGTCCAGGGCGCGCTCCTGGCCCAGGTCGTCTGCCAGGACCCGGCGCAGCCGCTCCAGGAGTTCGGCCTCGATCTTGCGGCGCTCGATTTGTGCAACGGCGGGGGTGCTCATGGGGCCTCCTTGCCTTGCGGGCCGCTTGGGTGTACCCCATGCCTCTGGGATTGAAAAGGAGAGTTTATGCAGCGTCGAATCTTCTTTCTGTTCATGTTCATGGCATTCTGGTGCTCCGCGGCCCTGGCCCAGGACCTGCCGGACCAGGTCCAGAAGCGCTACGACGCGCTCAAATCCTTCCAGGCCGACTTTGACCAGGAACTGACCAACGCGGCCACCCGCGAGGTGGAGAAGCGCGGCGGGACCATCAGCTTCCAGAACCCCGGCCTGGTGCGCTGGGAGACCCTGACCCCGGAGAAGCAGCTCCTGGTGGTGGGCAAGGAAGCGGTCTGGGACTACATCGAGAGCGAGAACCAGGTCATCCGCTACCGCACGGACCAGGCCTTCACCTCCAAGACCATGATCCGCTTCCTCTCGGGCCAGGCCAACCTCAAGGAAGACTTCAAGGTCGTGGAGCAGGGCCAGGACGAGGGCCTGCACAAGGTCAAGCTCGTCCCCAAGGAGCCCGAGCCCGGCCTGGTCCTGGCCTACCTCTGGGTGGACGACCAGGGCACGGTGAAGAACGTCTTTCTCGTGGACTTCTACGGCAACGGCAACCTGGTGAAGCTCAAGAACTTCCAGCCCGGGGCCAAGCACACGGCCGACACCTTCAGCTTCAGTCCGCCCAAGGGCGTGACCGTGCTGGACAACACCAAGCAGCAGTAAGCGGACGGCCCGGGGAAACCCGGGCCGTTTCGTTTCAGGAAAGCCCTGCGGCCGTCCGCAGGTCCCGCAGTTCCTTCGGCGTCAGCGCGCGCCAGGCCCCGGGCTGGAGATCGCCCAATCGCACCGGGCCCTGGGCCGTGCGGGTGAGCTGGAGCACGGTCAGGTTCAGGTCCCGGCACATGCGCCGGATCTGGCGGTTCACGCCCTGGATCAGGACCATCTCCAGCAGGGTCTCGCCGTGGGACTCGGACAGGATGCGGGTCGGCGCCGGGGCCAGCACATCCCCCTCCACCAGGGTCATGCCGGAACGCATGGAGCGCAGAGCCTCGTCCGAGACCCGGCCGCGCAGGCGCACGTGGTAGGTCTTGGGCACGTGGTGGCGGGGGTGGGTTAGGCGGTTGCAGAGCTCGCCGTCCGTGGTCAGGAGGAGCAGGCCTTCGGACAGGAAGTCCAGGCGTCCCACCGGAATGGGCCGGCGGGCGCGGAGGTCCGGGGGCAGGAGGTCCAGCACCGTGGCGCGGCCCTGGGGATCGCGCAGGGTGGTCACCACCTGCACGGGCTTGTGCAGGGCGATGGTCAGGGCCTCGGCCCGGGCAGGAACCACGGCCTTGCCGCGCACGGCCACCTGGTCGCGCTCCGGGTCCACCCGGGTCCCGGTCTCGGCCCGGCGGCCGTTCACCGTGACCAGGCCCTGGCCGATGAGTTCGTCCGCGGCCCGGCGCGAGGCGATCCCGTTCTGCGCCAGGAATTTGTTGAGCCGGATGCCCTGTTCTGCGGTCATGGGCCGCTTGTTAGACGTGAATGACCTTGCTGGCAAGTTGAAGGCTGGTGACCACGTCGAGCATGTTGGTGGTCTGGCCCACGCGCTTTTTGTCCAGGAGCCCGAAGTGCTCCAGGCAGGTGCCGCAGACCAGGATGCTCACGCCCGCGGCCTCCAGGGCCTGGAGCTTTTCCAGGCAGGGGCTGCCTTCCACCGTGAGCTGCACCCCGGAATTGACCAGGATCACGCGCCACAGCTCGCGGCCCAGCTCGGGCAGGGTGGAAAGGAAGTTGAACATGAGTTTGGCGCCCAGGCCGTCGTCGCCCTTGCCCATGGTGGAGGCGGTGACGAACACCGCCACCTGGGCCGGAAGCGGGGCCTGGGACGGGGCAGGGCAGGGCTCTGCGGCCGCCGCGGCCGGGGTCCCAGCCGGGCCGGCGGTCTCCAGCACGAAGACGCCGCCGGTCTCGGAGGCCTGGACCGCAAGGCCTCGGCTGGCCAGGAAGCGGGTCACGTTCTGGCGGGCGGCCTCGTTGTCCACGAGCACCCGCAGGCCGCCGGGAGCGCCCTGGTCCAGTTGCTGCTTGCATTTGAGCACGGGCTGGGGGCAGGGCAGGCCGCGGCAGTCGAGAACGGTTGCAGGCACGGTGCTTCTCCTTGTTCCACCAGATTCACCACAGGGCCGCGGCCAGGTCAAATAGGCGCAATTGATAGGAATCTTTAGGCAAGATAGACGTTCTCGATTGTCCTGGGCCTTGCGCCCGAGACGTTCCCCCTTTATTCCAGGCCCAGGAGGCAGCATGGCCGCATTCTCCATTGCCGATCTGGCCCCTGTGACTGCGGGGATCTTCAAGCTCTGGGCCCATTCCATCCGTTTCGACCACGCCGGGGAATGGGATCCCATCACGGACAGCCGCACCCGGGGCGAGGCCTGCGTCCTGGCCCTCTGGCACAACGAGCTCTTCGCCCTGACCGCTTTCGGCTACATCATGAAGATGCCCGCCGTGACCTTCGTGAGCCAGAGCAAGGACGGCGAGATCATCGCCCGCATGCTGGAACGCATGGGCCACGTCACGGCCCGGGGATCCAGCACCCGGGGCGGGGTCAAGGCCATGATCAAGGCCTCCCGGGTCATGGTCCGGGAGAACCGGCACGGCGTGCTCACCGTGGACGGTCCCAAGGGGCCGCGCCACGAGCCCAAGCCCGGGGCCCTGCTCCTGTCCCGTTTGTCCGGCCGGCTGATTTTCCCCATCCGGGCCTTTCCCGAGCGCAAATACGTGTTCGCCCGGTCCTGGGACAAGTTCGAGATCCCCTATCCCTTCACCCCCTGCCAGATCCGCGTGGGCGAGCCCATCCAGATGCCCGAGGGCGAACTGGACGAGGCGGCCATGGCCCGGGAGGCCGAGCGCCTGGGACGGATCATGCGGGGCATCACGCCGCGCTGAAACGAAAGGGCCGCCCGAGGGCGGCCCTTGTTTTTTTCAGGCGAGCTTCTTGCGCGCCGTGCCCTGCGTGTAGAAGGGCAGGGTTGCGCGTTTGGCGGGCAGGTCCAGTTTGGCGGCCTTGACCACGAAGTTCGCATTCTCCTCAAATCCGTCTTTGACATAGGCCAGGGCCACGCAGTGCCCCAGGGAGGGGGCGAAGGAGCCGCTGGTGATCACGCCCGCGGCCCGGCCGTCCGGCAGGTGCACGGGGTCGTTGTGCCGGGCCGAGCGTCGGCCCTCGATGACCAGGGGGATGAGCCGTTCGCGCACCGTGGCCAGCCCGGCCTTGCCGCCGTATTCCCCGGCCTTGGTCAGGAACGCGCCGTAGCCGGCCTCCACCGGGGTGTGGGCCGTGTCCAGGTCCTGGCCGTAGAGCGGGTAGCCCATCTCCAGGCGCAGGGTGTCGCGCGCGCCCAGGCCGCCGGGTTTGACCCGGGGGTCGGCCACCAGCCGCTCCCAGAGGGCCGGGGTCTTGTCCCAGGGCAGGTAGAACTCGTAGCCCAGCTCGCCGGTGTAGCCGGTGCGGCTCACGATGAGCGGCGCGCCCTCGAAGCTCGACTCCTGGAACGAGAAGTAGCCGAGTTTGTTCCAGGTTCCGCCGGTGATGGCCTCCAGCACCTCCAGGGACAGCGGCCCCTGGAGGTCGATCTTGCCCGTGGCGGCGGAGATGTTCTGGAGCGCGGGGCCAGGGGCGAGATGATCCCTGATCCAGGCGAAATCGCCCAGCTCGCAGGCCCCGTTCACCACGATCATGTAGCGGTCCGGCCCCAGGCAATAGACGATGAGGTCGTCCAGGATGCCGCCCTGGTCGTTCAAGAGGAAGCCGTAACGGCACTTGCCCGGGGCCAGGGTGTCCAGGTCCTGGGTCACTACGCGGTTCAGGGCGTCCTTGGCGCCAGCGCCCTGGAGCAGGAACTCGCCCATGTGGCAGATGTCGAAGACGCAGGCCCTGGCGCGGGTCTGGGCATGCTCGGCCATGATGCCCTCGTACTGCACGGGCATGTCGAAACCGGCGAAGGGGGCCATCTTGGCCTTGTTGGCGCGGTGCCAGGCCGTGAGCGGCGTTGTCCGAAGCTCTTCCACGGAAACAGATCCTCCTTGGTTCAGGACGCGGCCGCTTCCGGCCCGACGTCCTTGCGATGTTTGCGGATGGACTGGAACTCGTCCCACAGGCCCACCAGGCGGCCATAGAGCTTTCTCACGGCGCGGCCGTAGTCGGTGAGCTCGTCCTCTTTCCTGTTCACATAGGTGCGGTGCAGATAGGCGTCGTCCAGCACGTCCTTGGCGATGGCCAGGGCCTTTTCCACCAGCTCGTCGAAATAGTTGACGATCTCGAACTTGAGCTCGCCCAGGATCTCGCACATGAGCCGGAGCATCTCTTCGTAGCCCACAACCCTGCCCTTATACTGCCGGGCGCGTAAATCTTCCAGCACCTTGATCTTGCGCGCCTGTTGCACGAAGTTGTACTTGGTCCAGACCTCGTTGTGCAATGTGTTTATATTGCTGAAAATTTCGAAATTGGCCGGGGCCAGGAGGTAGATGTCCAGAATCTTGGTGAGCTTGGCGAAAAACTCGTCGGAGTACTCAATGAGGCGGTGCTGGTGCTTGGAAAGCCAGCTATACAACACCTTGAGCCGCTGCTCGTGGCTGGCGGTGTCCGTGATCACCTCCTGGCGCTTGTAGGTGACCCGGCCGTGGTATTCGCCGCGGATGATGTCGTTCAGGTTCAGGAGCATGTTCCCGGCGTCCTTGATGATGTTCAGGTGGTCCAGGACGCGGCCGGAATAGGGATGGATGATCTCCTGGCGGACCACGGACAGGGCGCGGTCCTCACGCACGTTCTTGGCGTTGAACTTATGCTGGCGGTAGATCACCCGCAAGATCACGGCCCGGCGCTTCTCGTCGATGAGGAAGCCCAGGTCGCGCAGCAGCTCCAGGCTCTCCTTCTGGTCCGCGGGCACCTGCACCAGGGCCACCTTTTCCACCAGGGGGTAGCGCATGCCCCGGCGCGGCGCGAAGAGGGTGGTTATGGTCCGGTCGGACTGGCCGAGGACGCGCACCAGGAAGGTCTCGTCCAGCCGCGACAGGCGGCGGGCGAAGAGCGCGGCCGAGGTGCGCCGTTCCGAAGCGATGGGAAACCCATAGAGTTCCATGAGGAATTGATAGACGAACAGGCGGTTGCACTCATAGCGCAGGTTGTCGCGGTGGCTGAACTTGCCGATCTTGAGCCCGAAGCGCTTGAGCTCGGTGTCCAGGTCCGAGGGGAAGGAGGCCCAGATGCCGGACAAGGCGAACTGGCCCTCGGCGTCCAGGGCCAGCACGTGGGCCCGCTCCAGTTGGAGGAGGAAGGGCATGATCTCGGAGTAACGGCGCAGATCGCAGATGTCCTTGTCTCCGAAATCCTTGAGAAAGGCCTCGTGGAAGCGTTTGGATAGCCGGCTCTGGAACACCTGGAGGTTGGCCCGGACCACGGTGGGCTCCAGCTGGCAGGGTGCGCGCAGCAGCTCGCCGCTGCGCCAGTCGTTCAGACTGTGCAGCACGTCGTACTGGAAGATCTCCTGGAAGGATTGCAGGGGCCGTTCAAAGGCCGCCATGCTGAACCCTGGCAGCTCCTTGTATTCGTAAAGGTCCACCTCGAAGGAGGGCAGCAGCTCGCGGGGCTCCACCAGGGGGTAGTCCGGCACCTCGAAGAACGGCCGCAGCAGGCAGTGGCGGATGTGGGTCCAGTCCAGGAAGGCCTTCAGCCGCTCCAGGCCGGGACCGGCCGCAGGGCCCTCCGCGACGGGAGGCGGCCAGTGAAGATCGGAGCATTCGCGAAAGGCGTCCTGCCACATGGGGTTTGTGTCCTGCAAGGTTGTCTGCCGGGTTCTCTTTCAGTAGCGTGACGCAAAGGGAATGACAATGGAATTGCGCGTTCAGGGGAAGACCGGGGGAATCCGGCTGGAATGCGTTTTTTTCTTCAATAATCTCTGGTTATTGACAGATTGGTCCGTTCCTCCTAGAACGAACCGAAGTGATCGTTTGAAACAGGCGGGCCGTGGCCCGATTGCGAGGTGCCTCTTCATGCGCAAAGCGGATCAATGCCCCCGGGCCAAGATCAACGCCAGCCACTGCACCTGCACCTACCCCTGCGACAGGCACGGGTTGTGCTGCGAGTGCCTGCACTACCATCGCCAGCGCGGCGAGCTTCCGGCCTGCTATTTCACCACGGAAGAAGAGAAGACCTACAACCGGAGCGTGGAGTTCTTCGTGCAGCGGCGTTCCGGACGCTGAACCGCAAACCTCCAGGGTTGGGGCGAAGCTCATGTTCTTCAGACGGCTGTGGAATTTTCTCGGCGGGAGAAACCTGGCCATGGACCTGGGCACGGCCAACTCCCTCATCTATTGCCCCGGCGAGGGGATCGTGCTCAACGAGCCCTCGGTGGTGGCGGTTGACATCGCCTGCGAAAAGGTCATCGCCGTAGGCGCCGAGGCCAAGCGCTACCTGGGCCGCGCACCGGAGCGCATCCAGGTGATCCGGCCCATGCGCGACGGCGTCATCGCGGATTTCGAGATCACCACCCGCATGATCAGCGCCTTCATTGAGCGGGCGTGCAAGGGCCTGCGGCTGGTGCGGCCTCGGCTCATCGTCTGCGTGCCCCTGGGCGTGACCCCGGTGGAGAAGCGCGCGGTGATCGAGGCCGGGCAGCGCGGCGGAGCCCGCGACGTGCGCCTGATCGAGGAGCCCCTGGCCGTGGCCGTGGGCGCGGGCCTGCCCTTTGACAAGCCCCTGGGCAACATGGTCCTGGACATCGGCGGCGGCACCGCCGAGGTGGCGGTGATCAGCCTTTCGGCCATCGCCCACGCCGAGTCCATCAGGGTGGCTGGCGACGAGATGACCGAGGCCATCCAGCGCTACTTCCAGAACGAATTCCAGATGCAGATCGGCGAGAACATGGCCGAGCAGGTCAAGATGACCATCGGCTCGGCCGTGCCCCTGTCCGAACCCCTGAGCATGGAGGTCCTGGGCAAGAACCTGGTGGAGGGCGCGCCGCGCTCGGTGGTGGCCACGGACGCTCACGTGCGCGAGGCCATCCGCGAACCGCTCAACGCCATCCTCCAGGCCGTGCGCAACGCCCTGGAAAACACACCGCCGGAACTGGCCGCGGACATCTTCGATCAGGGCCTGCTCATGGCCGGGGGCGGGGCGCTGCTCAAGGGGCTGGACCAGCTCATCAACCGCGAAACCGGGCTCAAGGCCATCGTGGACAGCGATCCCCTCACCGCCGTGGCCCGGGGCACGGGCCGGGTCCTGGAGCGGGGCAAGGCCTACGAGGCCACCCTCCTGGAATGAGCGGACCATTCATGGCTCTGCATCCGACCATTCTCCTGGAACAGGCCTCCGCGGCCGTGCTCGAGGCCGGGGAACTCATCCGCCGGGCCTGGGGCCGGCCGGGCGAGGTGCGCCACAAGGGCCGCATCGACCTGGTCACGGCCACGGACTTGGCCGTGGAGGAACTGCTCAAGGACCGCCTCTCCGCCCTGGTCCCAGGCTCCACCTTTCTGGCCGAGGAAACCGCGGCCCGGGCCGGGCTCGGTGACAGCACCTGGATCATCGACCCCCTGGACGGCACCACCAACTTCGCCCACGGCCTGCCGTTCGTGGCCACTTCCGTGGCCCTCTGGCGGGACGGGGACCTGCGCCTGGGGCTCGTCAACCTGCCCATCCTGGGCGAACTGTTCACGGCCGCGCGCGGCCAGGGCGCCTGGCGCAACGGCGAATCCATCCGGGTGTCGGCCACGGCCGGACTTCAACAGGCGCTGATCGCCACGGGGTTCCCGTACAACACCCGCGCCTACCTGGACGGCATCCTGCGCCACATGGAGCGCATGCTCCTGGCGACCCAGGGCATCCGGCGTCCCGGGGCCGCGGCCCTGGATCTGGCCTATGTGGCCTGCGGCCGCTTCGACGGCTTCTACGAGAACGCCCTGAATCCCTGGGATACGGCCGCGGGGGTGCTCCTGGTGGAGGAGGCGGGCGGCCGCGTCAGCGGTTTTGACGCCGCCGCGCCCTATGTCCTGGGCGCGGACGAGATCCTGGCCAGCAACGGCCTGCTGCACCACGGCCTGAGCCGTCTCCTCCTGGAGCCGGGGCCGTGATCATTGCCTGATCAGGCGGATTCCCAGGGCGAGAAGGGGAGGTTGCGCTCCCAGAAGAGCACGAGGGACGGGGTGAGCAGCTCCCGGAAGTCGCGCACCAGGCAGGCCAGTTCCTCACGGGTGTGAAAGAAGCCGTCGCTCACGCGCTCGGCGTTGGGCTCCAGGTGTCCGGCCCGGGGCACGGCGAAGACGCTCACGAACTCGCGCCCGGTCTCCGGCCCGGCCGGGATGTCGCGCACGTGGCGCAGGCGCTCGGGCCTCAGCCGCAGGTCCGCCCAGAGACGCCGCAGGGCCGCGTCGTAGCTGGATTCCCGGGCCAGGACATGGCCGTAAGTGGACAGGTCCCAGCGGCCAGGATAGAGTGTGCGCCGTGGGCCGCGTTTCTGGAGCAGGAGGCGGTTGTCCTGGTCATAGACCAGCACCGCCACGGAGCGGTGGTTCAAGAACTGCCGGTGGACCTCGGCCAGCGGCAGGACCAGCAGGGGGCGGTTGTCCGCGTCCACCGCCTCCGCGGCCAGGTTTTCTGCGGCTTCGTTGTGCGAGGACATGGAGGCATTCTATGACGGACCCCGGCGGATTGCCAGCGCCCGGACACGGGGGGGCGAGCATCGGGATCCTGGGCCCGGAGGACATCCGGGAGGTCATGGACCTGGAAGGGCTCTGCTTCGCCTACCGCTGGACCGAGGAGCAGTTCCGCCTGGGCCTGGAGCGGGGGGCCTACCACATCCTGGGCCTGCGCCTGGACGGGCGCATGGTCGGCTATGCGGCCTTCTATGTCATCGAGGGCGACATGGAGATCATGAACCTGGCCGTGCATCCGGACTTCCGGCGCCGCGGCTTCGGAGCCATGCTCCTGGCCGAGGTCCTGCGCCACAGCCGGGCAGTGGGAGCGCACCAGGGCTTCCTGGACGTGAAGGAGTCCAATTCCCCGGCCATTGACCTCTACCGCAAATTCGGATTTAAACAAATCGGCGTGCGCAAACGCTACTATCCCGACACCCACGAGGATGCGCTGCTCTTCCGCTGCGACATCCCCTGAACCCAAGGAGCACCGATGCGCTACATCGACCAGCTGGACATCGCCGGGAAGAAGGTTCTCGTCCGCGCGGACTTCAACGTGCCCATTGACGGGGGCGTGATCAAGGACGACAACCGCATCCGCCAGGCCCTGCCCACCCTGCGCCTGATCCTGGACAAGGGGGCCGCCCTGATCCTCTGCGCTCACCTGGGTTCGCCCAAGGGCGGTCCGGACCCGGGCTTGAGCCTGGCCCCGGTGGCCGCCCATCTGGCCAAGCTCCTGGGCCGGGACGTGCCCCTGGCCCCGGACTGCGTGGGTCCGCAGGTGGAGGCCCTGGCCGCCAAGATGAAGCCCGGCGACGTGCTGCTGCTGGAAAACCTGCGCTTCCATCCCGAGGAGACCGGCAAGACCCCCGAGGCCCGCGGCGACTTCGGCAAGCGCTTGGCCGCCCTGGCCGACGTCTATGTGGGCGAGGGCTTCGGCGTGGTGCACCGGCCCAACGCCTCGGTGGTGGATGCGCCCCGGGCCGCCAAGGTCTGCTGCGCGGGCCTGCTCATGAAGAAGGAATGGCAGTTCCTGGGCGAGCGCCTGGCCGATCCGGGCCGCCCCTTTGTGGCCATCTCCGGCGGGGCCAAGGTCTCCACCAAGCTCGGCATCCTGAAGAACCTTCTGGGCAAGGTGGACGACCTGATCATCGGCGGGGCCATGGCCAACACCTTTCTGCTGGCCCAGGGCCACGCCATCGGCGCCTCCCTGGCCGAACCCGACCTCAAGGCCGAGGCCCAGGCCATCCTGGCCCAGGCCGGGGACAAGGGCACCCGGCTGCACCTGCCCGTGGACGTGGTCCTGGGCCGCTCGGCCAAGGACGCCGCGGCCATGGGCGTGGTGGAGGCCGCGGCCATTCCCGAGGGGGCCATGGCCCTGGACATCGGGCCGCGCAGCGTGGAATTGTTCGCCAAGGTCCTGGCCGCGGCCAAGACCATTGTCTGGAACGGCCCCATGGGGCTCTTCGAGAACCCGGTCTTTGCCGCGGGCTCGCTGAACGTCTGCCGGGCCGTGGCGGCCAATGCCGGAGCCGTGACCATCGTGGGCGGCGGCGACACCGACGCCATGGTCCACGCCGCCGGGCTGGTGGACAAGTTCAGCTTCATCTCCACCGGCGGCGGCTCGTTCCTGGAATTCCTGGAGGGCAAGGACCTGCCCGGTCTCACCGCGCTCAAGGAGTGCTGCAGATGAAGAAGCTCATGGCCGCCAACTGGAAGATGTACAAGACCTACGGCCAGGCCAAGGACACGGCCAAGGCCCTGGTCAAGCTCCTGGACGGCAAGCTGCCCGCAGACCGCGAGGTGCTGGTCTTCCCGCCCTTCACGGCCCTGCGCGCCGTTGCCAAAAAGTTCAAGGACGAAGAGGGGTTCTTCGTGGGCGGCCAGGACTTCTGGCCCGGCACGGAGGGCGCCTTCACCGGCGAGATCGCTCCGGCCATGCTCCTGGACCTCGGTGCCTCCTTTGGCCTCACCGGCCATTCGGAGCGCCGCCACGTGCTCGGGGAATCCGACGAGCTGGTGGGCCGCAAGACGGCCTTCGGCCTGGAGGCGGGCCTGAACGTGGTGCTCTGCGTGGGCGAGAAGATCGAGGAGCGCAAGGCCGGGAAACTCACGGCAGTGCTGGAGCGCCAGACCCTGGCCGGCCTGGCGGGCGTGCCCCGGAACACAGCTCCCGCGCGCCTGGCCGTGGCCTACGAGCCGGTCTGGGCCATCGGCACCGGCGAAGTGGCCGGTCCCAAGGACATTCTGGAGGCCCACGCCTTCGTGCGCCGGATTTTGGAAGGCGTTTTTGGGAGTAATTCCAGTGAAATCAGGATATTGTACGGCGGAAGCGTGAAGCCGGAGAACGCCGCCGAGATCATCGGCCTTGACAATGTGGACGGTGTGTTGGTAGGAGGCGCGAGCTTGCAGGCTGAAAGCTTCGCCCGCATCGTGCTGGCGGGGGCCGAGGCCCGGTAGGCTGAGCGCAAAGCGAGAGGTTCTTGTCTTGGAGACCCTGGTCATCGTCATCCATATCCTGGCCTGCCTGTTCCTGATCGTGGCCGTGCTGCTGCAATCCGGACAGGAGGGCATGGGTGTCATCTTCGGCGGGGGCAGCGGCTCCGTGTTCGGCAGCACCGGCGCAGGCGGCCTGCTGGTCAAGGCCACGGCGGTCCTGTCGGCCGTGTTCCTGCTCACCTCGCTGGGCTACAACATGCTCATCAGCAAGCGCGTGCGCAGCGTGGACTCCATCATGTTGGACTCCTCGGGCGCGGCGGTTTCGGTCCCGGCCCCGGTCGAGGAGAAGAAGCCCGCCGGCGTGACCTTCGAAGACCCCAACGCGGCCAAGGCTCCGGCGGAGGCCCCGAAGCAGTAAGATTTTTCCCCCGATGCCGAGGTGGTGGAACTGGTAGACACGCTATCTTGAGGGGGTAGTGGGAGAAATCCCGTGGGGGTTCGAGTCCCCCCCTCGGCACCACAAAGAACAAGGGTCCTGGCCACAACCGGGACCCTTTTTTCGTCCCTGGCCCGGGCAGGGCCCCTTTCTCCCGGCGTAATCCGGGTTGGCCTGATCGGGGAGGGGGCGGCCTGTCGCAGCTCCACACGTGCAAGCTCTAACACCCTGCGGCCGTCCCTTCCCCAATCCAGCGATCCCAAACCCAAAAGAAAGGCCCGGCGCAAGCCGGGCCTTTTGTGCCGCCGTCAGGGGGGGCGTCTAGAACGGATAGACCATGGGGTTGTTGCCGGCCTTGGCCTTCTGTTCCTCGCCCCGGCCGATCTTGGCCTCGATCTCGGTGAGCCGGTTCTTGGCCGCCTCGCGCTGCTGCTCGGTTTCAGCGTTTCTGATCACCGTGACGAGCAGGTTCTTGGCCGTGTCGTACTGGCCCATGTTGTCGTAGATGAGGGCCGCGCGGAACATGGCCGTGAGCGCCCAGATGTTCTCCTGGGGATACTGCCAGGCCAGGCGCAGGTAGTAGTCCAGGGCCTTGTCGATGTTGCCCATGGAGTGTTCGCCTTCGGCCATATAGTAGAGGAGTTCAGCCTGCATGTTCGTGGGCATGGTCTCGTGCCGCGCCCAAAGCTTTTCCAGCTGGCCCTGGGCCACGTCCAGCTGCCCCTGCTGCTGGAGGATGAAGGCGATCTTGATGCGGCTGGAGTCCGAGATCTCTGCGCCGGTCTTGAGCAGCTCGCTGTAGTTGTTGAAGGCGTCCTCGTAGCCGCCCAGGGCAAAGGCCAGGTCGCCCCTGAGCTCCAGGTAGCGGCCCTTGAGCGCGCGGGGCAGGCGGTTGCTGTCGATGTTGGCCAAGTAGAACCCGGCCAGCTGGTACTGGTGGGCTTGGAGCGCGTCGCTGGCCAGATGGAGGGCGGCCTGGGCTCCGGTGGCGGTGTCCGGGAACAGGAAGGCGATGCGCTTGGCCAGCTCGGGAGTGGGCTTTTCCTGGAGCCGGGCGGACCAGTCGGCCAGGAGCAGGAGCCGGTCCAGGGGCCAGAGCTGGCGCGCGGCGTTGTCCAACTGGCGGCCTTCCAGGCGGAGCCAGAAGGGGGCCAGCTGGTCGGACCGGATGTTCCGGCCGCCGGCCGAGGCCAAGGCCGGGAGCAGCACGAACTGGCGAGCCGCGGCGTTGGGGTCCTCGGGCAGGAGGTCGTCCAGGGGCGCGTCAAAGAGGAGCAGGCCGCAGACCTTCAGGCTCAACGGCAGGTCGCGCTTGTTCCCCAGGGCGTCCCAGAGCTCGCGGGCCGAGTCGTCGCCGTCGGCCACGGCCAGGGCGAAGCGGTACTGGCCATAGACCGGCAGTGCGTCCAGATCCTTGTCTTCGCGACGCTTGATGTAGCGCTTGGCCGCGTCGCGCAGGCTGCGGTTCTTCTTGCGCAGCTCCTGCCAGGCCGGGGTCTGGTCGTCGGGCAGAAGCCAGTCCGTGCGGCCTGCTGCCGAGCGGGACATGATGTTGCTGGCCCAGAAAATGGAGGCCTTGGGGTAGGAGGAGTGGACCTCGGCCTCGGTGGGGTCCGCGCCTTCGGCCACGAACCCGGCCATGGCGGTCCAGAACGACTGGGGCTCGGAGCTGGAGATGTTGGCGGCCAGGGTCTTGGCCTCTGCCGGATATTCCAGGCAGGCCGCAGCCAGGGTGCGGGCGATCTGGGTGCGGTCAGAGTCGCCGATCTCCAGCACGTCGCCCGGGGTCTTGCCGCCGTGGGTGGATTCCCCGGCCATGGCCGCGGCCGCGGCGTCCCAGAAGGGGTTGTTCTTCCAGATGGACTGGGCCTGCTCCAGGGTCTGGCGGAGCACGGCTTCCTGGCCTTCGCGCATCGTCCCGAAATTCGAGGAATAAATCCAGAAATACCGGCGCCAGACATCGGTCCAGAGGACCTCCAGGTCCGGCTCGCCGTGGAACCTTGCGGCGCGCTCCTTCTCCGGCATGATCTGGCCCGCCTGGCTGAACCAGAACACGGCCTTGGAGGGGTCGCCCGCAGCGCGGGCGGCCTGGCCGCCGAGCCAGAGGCGCTGGATCTCCATATCCTTGCTATCAAAGGGGCTGGAACCTTCGATGATCTCCAGGGCCTGCTGGGGCGCACCGGTCTGCAGAGCCATGGTGGCGCGCTTGAGGATCACGGCAGGGTCATCGGAATTGGTATAGACCTTGTCCAGGCGGTCCCAGGCCCCATATTTCTCCAGGAATTTTTCGTAGTCCGAGGCGGACTTGGCGTCCTTGGCCGGGGCCTTCTTGGCCTCGGCGGCGGGCTTGGCGTCCTTGGAAGGCTTGGCCGCGGGCTGTTCCTGGCCCTCAGGGGCGGCGGCAGGCGCGGCCTTGTCCGCCTCGCCGGCGGGCTTGGCGTCCTTGGCCGCGGCCTTCTTGGGGCCGGTCGCGGTCTTCTTGGACGCATCCTTGGCCGTGGTAGTGGCCGGGGCCTTGGCGTCCTTCTTGGTTTTGGTCTTCTTGGCCGTGGAGGCCGCCGCGGCGGCGCTGGAGTCGTCCGCGACGGGCGGGGCCATGGGCGGCTCGGCCAGGGCAAGGCCCAGGAAGAGCGTGAGGGAAAGGAGCATGGCCAGACTCGGGACGACCAGAAGTTTTTTCATAGGAGTGGATGCGCTGAAGGCACGGGTTGGGTGTTGGGCTGGGTGTTCGGACACGGTCCTCGTTGATTCCGGCGTTGCGTTGACGGCATACCACAAGGATGAAAAGCGCCGCGCCGGCAGGGGTTGCTTATCAAGAGGCCAGAACGGATGCAAGGGTTCCCGGGGAGCCAGACCCCTGTCTCAGAATTAAAGTTTACATAATTTACATTCCGAGACAAGAACGGGAGGCAAAAGAAGGGGCCACGGCGGCCCCTTCTTTCTTGAATTAACCTGTCAATTTACTTGGATTTTTTCTTCTGTTTGGCCGTGGCCGCTCCGTGGCTCCTGCTCCAGTCGGCCAGGAACGCCGCAAGACCAGCATCCGTCAAGGGATGCTTGAGCAATTCGCGGATGACCTTGAACGGGATCGTGGCCACGTCTGCGCCGATGAGCGCGGCCTGGAGCACGTGCTGGGGATGACGGATGCTGGCGGCCAGGACCTGGGTGGACATGCCATAGCGCTCGTAGATGTTCAGGATCTGCTCCACCAGGAGCATGCCCTCCTGGCCCACGTCGTCCAGCCGGCCGATGAACGGACTCACATAGGTGGCTCCGGCCTTGGCCGCCAGAAGCGCCTGGAGCGGCGAAAAGACCAGGGTCACGTTGGTCTCGATGCCCATGTTCGTCAGGGTGCGCACGGCCACGATGCCCTGGTCGGTCACCGGAATCTTGACCACCACGTTGGGGCCGATCTTCACCAGCTCCCGGGCCTCGCGGACCATGGACTCGGCATTGGTGCCGATGACCTCCAGGCTCACGGGGCCGTCCACCTCGCGGCAGATGGCCGTGGCCAGGGCCTTCCAGTCGCCCTTTTCCTTGGCGAACAGGCTCGGGTTGGTGGTGACGCCGTCGATGAGGCCAAAGGCCTTGGCCTGCCTGATCTCGTCCAGATTGGCGGTATCGATGAAGAACTTCATGCCTTCATCGATAGCGGAAAACAGCGGGAAAGGAAAGGGAGGGGCGACGCCTGCAGGACCGCCCTACTCCTTGTCCGGGCCCGCCTCCAGGCGCTTGATGTACTTGTCGCGGCACTCATAGGAGCAGAAGAAATGCACGGCGTCGCCTTGGCGCACGCGAATGTCCCCGTCCTTGCGCACGTAGGCCCCGCACACCGGGTCCTTGACCATCTCGCCGGACGCGGCCAGGTTCTCGTCCTGGGTCTTGTTCTTCACCTGCTTCTGCCGCCGGTCCCCGGCGAAGAGCTTCCAGACGATGAACACGGCCGCCACAAAGATGAGAAGCTTGATCAGCATGATCACTCCTTGGCCGGTGTCGGCCTAGTCCTGCCAGATGCGGTCGCCTTCCACCCGGAAATTCAGGGCCGCCAAGGCCGCGGCCACGCTGTTCCCGCCGGGCAGGACCAGGTCGGGGGCCAGTTCCCGCAGGGGCACGAGCATGAAGGCCCGCTGGGCGAGCCGGGGATGGGGCACGGTGAGGAAGCCGCTGTCCGCCACGAGATCGCCGAACAGGAGCAAGTCCAGGTCAATGATCCTGGGACCTTGCGGTTTCTCCGCGGTGCGGTCGCGGCCCATCTGGGCCTCGATGGCCAAAAGCGTGGAAAGGAGCCCTTCCGGGGCCCATATCTCGGGATCCACGCCCAGTTCCACCACCTGGTTGGCGAACCAGGGCTGATCCTTGACCCCCTGCGGTTCGGTCCAATAGATAGCCGACTGTCTTTTTAGATGGATGTCGGCGCCGTAGTTGGCCAGCCTGGCCAGGGCTTCGTTCAGGTTCTCGGCGGGGTCGCCGACGTTGGAGCCCAGTCCCAGGTACGTGGTTACAAGCTGGATATCCGTGACACAGCCTCCTTGAGCCGATCGGTGTCCACCGTGAGCGAAATGCGGAAGTACCCTTCCCCGGGCGCGCCGAAGCCGTTGCCCGGGGTCAGCACCACGCCGGTCTTCTTGAGCACGCCGGTGACGAAGTCCTGGGAGGTCTGGCCCTCGGGAACCTTGGCCCAGACGTAGATGGAGGCCTGGGGCGCGCGGCAGCTGATGCCGATGTCCTTGAGGCACGCGAGCACCACGTCGCGGCGCTCCTTGTAGATCGTGCGAAACTTCTGGACATAGGGCTCGCCGTGGGTCAGGGCCGCGATGCCCGCTTCCTGCACGGCCTGGAACACGCCCGAGTCCATGTTCTCCTTGACCTTGCCCAGCCCGGCCACCAGACTCGGGTTGCCCACGGCCATGCCGATGCGCCAGCCGGTCATGTTGTAGGTCTTGGACAGGGAGTGGAACTCGATGGCCACGTCCTTGGCGCCGGGGATCTCCAGGATGGACAAGGGCTTGTTGGCCGGATCGAAATAGATTTCCGTGTAGGCGGCGTCGTGGACCACGATGACCTCGTGGGCCTTGGCCAGGGCCACCAGCTTTTCGAAGAACCAGCGCGGGGCCATGGCCGCCGTGGGGTTGTTCGGGTAGTTGACATAGATGACCTTGGCCCGCTTCCAGGTAGCCTCGTCGATGCCGTCCAGGTCGGGCAGGAAGTCGTTGGCGTCCGTGAGCGGCAGGAACAGGGACTCGCCGCCCGCAAAGCCGGTGCTCACGGGATAGACCGGGTAGTTCGGCGTGGCGATCAGGGCCAGGTCGCCCGGGTTGATGAAGGCCAGGGGAAAGTGGGCGATGCCTTCCTTGGACCCGATGAGGCTGACCACCTCGGTCTTGGGGTCCAGGTCCACGTTGAAGCGCTGCTTGTACCAGTCGGCCACGGCCTGGCGGAAGGCGAGCAGGCCCACGTAGGACGGATACTGATGGTTCGCGGGGTTGCGCGCAGAGGCGGCCAGGGCCTCCACGATGAAGTCCGGCGTGGGCAGGTCCGGGTCGCCGATGCCAAGGCTGATGATGTCCATGCCCTTGGCCCGCACCTCTTCCTTGGCCTTGTCGATGGCCGCGAAAAGATACGGAGGCAGGGCCGAGAGGCGCTTGGCCAGGGGGAAGGCGTGCATGGAGAACTCCTTGCGGGCTGATTCAAAAGAGTCCTTTCCTTAAATTGGCGGGCCGCCGCTGTCAATCGCCGCCCGCGCCCTTGTGGACACCTCGCTTATCGTATATCTTTCCCCATGCTTGGCGCACAACCAACCGGGGCCAAGCCCCAGGCCGATTCCGCCATGAACCTCCGTGATGATCCCGTGAGCGCGACGGAGCGCCCCAATCCCCCGCAGCACCCGTGGGTGGACCGTTACCTGGAGTTCCTGCTGGTCGAGCGCGGACTTTCGGAAAACAGCCTTGCCGGCTACGCCGCGGACCTGGCCGACCTGCTCGCGTTCCTGGAGGAGCGTAAACGTCCGGTGGAGTCCGCCGACTCCCGGGACATTTTCCTGCACCTCACCCGGCTGCGCGGCCGGGGTCTGGTCAGCCGTTCCCTGGCCCGGCACCTCTCGGCCCTGCGCGGGTTCTTCTCCTTCTGCCTGGACCGGGGATTCCGTCATGACAACCCTGCGGAACTCCTGGAAAATCCAAAGCTGCCCAAGGGCCTGCCCGATGTGCTCTCCCGGGCGGAAATGGAAAGCCTGCTCTCCTTTCCCGACGTGTCCACTCCTCTGGGCTTCCGCGACCGGGTCATGCTGGAGCTGCTCTACGCCTCGGGCCTGCGGGTTTCCGAGCTGGTGGGTCTGGCCCTGGCCGACTTCGATCCCCAGACCGGCATCCTGCGGGTCTTCGGCAAGGGGTCCAAGGAGCGCGTGGTGCCGGTGCACGACCAGGCCCAGGCCCTGCTGGCCGACTACCTGGCCCGCATCCGGCCCGGATTCAGGCCCCAGTGCCAGCAGGTCTTCCTGAACCGCTCGGGCAACGGCCTCACCCGCCAGGGCGTCTGGAAGCTCATCAAGAAATACGCCCTGGCCGCGGGCATCGCCCGGGACATCTCGCCCCACACCTTCCGCCACTCCTTCGCCACGCATCTTTTGGAGGGCGGGGCCGACCTGCGCATCGTCCAGGCCCTGCTGGGCCATGCGGACATCGCGGCCACCGAGATCTACACCCATGTGCAGGCCGAGCGCCTGCTCTCCGTGCACAAGCGCTTCCACCCGCGCTCCGGCGCCTGAGGAGGTCCATGTCCCAGACACCGGAAAAGATCGCCGCGCCCACCGTCATCACGGCCCACGCCAACGCCGACTTCGACGCCCTGGCGGCCATGATCGCGGCCAGCCGCCTCTATCCCGACGCGGTGCTGGTCTTCCCGGGCAGTCAGGAGAAGAACCTCCGCAACTTCTACATCCAGAGCACGACCTACCTGTTCAATTTCAGGAATTTCAAGGACATCGACGTGGACACCGTGCGCCGCTTGGTGGTGGTGGACACCCGTCAGAAGTCCCGTCTGGCCCACGTGCAGCCGCTGCTGGACAACCCCCGGGTGGAGATCCACGCCTACGACCACCACCCGGACTCCGAGGAGGACGTGGCCGCGGTCAAAAGCGTGGTCAAGCCCTGGGGCTCCACCACGGCCATCCTGGCGGCCGAGATGCGCGAGCGCGGCCTCACGCCCCTGCCCGAAGAGGCCACGGTCATGGGCCTGGGCCTCTTCGAGGACACCGGCTCGTTCGCCTTCGACTCCACCACGCCCGAGGACTTCGAGGCCGCGGCTTGGCTGCGACGCAACGGCATGGACCTGGACGTCATTTCGGACCTGCTCTCCCGCGACCTGGACTCGGAACAGGTCAAGATCCTCGGCGAACTCCTGGACACCGCCACCACCCAGGAGATCAACGGCGTGACCGTGGTCATGACCGAGGCCAGCACCGAGAACTTCGTGGGCGACTTCGCCTTCCTGGTGCACAAATTCATGGACATGGAGAACATCCGGGTGCTCTTCGCCCTGGGCCGCATGGGCGACCGCATCCACTTGGTGGCCCGCTCGCGCAGCGGCGACGTGGACGTGGGCGCCATCTGCTCGGCCCTGGGCGGCGGCGGCCACCCCTACGCCGCCTCGGCCACCATCAAACACAAGACCCTGGCCGAGGTGAAGAACGAACTGTTCACCCTGCTCTACGCCCACGTGCATCCGCAGATGGTGGTGGAGACCCTCATGTCCAAGCCGCCGGTGAGCATCGAGCAGGACCGGCCCATGAAGGACGCGGTGGAGCTCATGACCCGTTTCGGGCTTAAGGGCGTGCCCGTGGTGGCCGAGGGCGGCCTGGAGTGCGTGGGCCTGCTGGAGCACAAGACCGCGGACAAGGCCCTGACCCACAAGCTGGGCGAGGTGCCGGTGCGCGAATACATGCTGCGGGAGTTCCTGACCGTGCCGCCCACGGCCGGGCTCCAGGAGGTCATGGAGATCATCCTGGGCAAGCGCCAGCGCCTGGTGCCCGTGGTGGACCGGGGCCGGCTCCTGGGCGTCATCACCCGCACGGACCTGGTGACCATGCTGGCCGAGGAGCCCTCGCGCATCCCCGAATCCCTGAACCAGGACCGCAAGCGCGAACGCAACATCCGCACCCTCATGTTCAACCGCCTGCCCGCGGACGTCTTCGACCTGCTCAGGCAGGCCGGGGAACTGGGCCAGGACCTGGGCTGGGAGGTCTATACCGTGGGCGGGTTCGTGCGCGACATCCTGCTCGCCCGCAGCAACCTGGACGTGGACCTAGTGGTGGAGGGCGACGGCATCCGCTTCGCCCGCGAGATGGTCCGGCGCATGGGCGGCCGGGCCAAGACCCACAAGAAGTTCAAGACCGCGGTGGTCATCTTGCCCGGCGGCCGCCGCGTGGACGTGGCCACGGCCCGGCTGGAGTACTACGAATATCCCGCGGCCCTGCCCACGGTGGAGCTCTCCTCCATCAAGATGGACCTCTACCGCCGCGACTTCACCATCAACGCCCTGGCCGTGCACCTGAACCCGCACAGCTTCGGCCGCCTGGTGGACTTCTTCGGAGCCCAGCGCGACATCAAGGAAAAGACCATCCGGGTCATCCACTCCCTGAGCTTCGTGGAGGACCCCACGCGCATCCTGCGGGCCGTGCGTTTCGAGCAGCGCTTCGGCTTCCGCATCGCCAGCCAGACCCTGCGGCTGGTGAAGAACGCCCTCCAGCTCGGGCTTTTCGCCAGACTTTCAGGCAACCGCGTGTTCCACGAACTCCAGCACATCCTCAACGAGGACGAGCCCCTGGCCTGCCTGTCCCGGATGCAGGAGCTGGGCCTCCTGGAGGCCGTGCATCCCCAGCTGGCCCTGGACCCGCTGAAGACCCACCTCATGCAGGAGATCGCCAAGGTCCACAACTGGCACAAGCTTCTCTATCTGGAGCCAGCGGCCCAGCCCTGGAAGCTCTACCTCCTGGGCCTGACCCAGGGCATGGATGCGGACCAGGCCCGGAACATCTGCCGCCGCCTGGGCCTGTCCCCGCGCGACGAGCGCGAGTTCCTCTCCCTGCGTGAGGCCATCGGCGCGACCCTGGGGCGGCTCATGACCTGGAAGGAGGACTCCTCGCCCCTGTCCGAGCTCTGCTTCGCCCTAGAGGCCCTGCCCGTGGAGGGCGTGCTCTTTCTCATGGCCCGCAGCCGCCGCGAGGAGATGCGCAAGCACATCTCCCAGTATCTCGCCAATCCCGGCCTGCGCACCGTGGAGATCTCGGGCCAGGACCTGAAGCGCCTGCGCATCCCTGAAGGCCCCATCTACGCCCGCATCCTCAAGGCCGTGCGCCGGGCGCGCATCGACGGCCAGGCCCCGGGCCGCAAGGAGCAGCTGCTCCTGGTACGCAGGCTCAAGAAGGAATGGCTGCCCCAGGAGGAAGCCCCCCTGGCGCGGGATTGACCGGGGGCGGGCGCTTGCCCTTGGGCCATCGCCCGTGTAGGGTTGCTCACGTGGATCGAACCTCTTGCAAGGAATGACGATGGACGTTCTCTGGGCGCCGTGGCGGCTCGACTACATCCTGGGTCCCAAGCCCGACGAATGCGTGTTCTGCATCCCCGAGACCACGGACGGGGACGAGAAGCGCCTGGTGCTCCACCGGGCCAGGACCTGCTTCGTGATCATGAACAAGTTCCCGTACAACAACGGGCATCTCATGGTCACGCCGTACCGTCACGTCTGCTGCGTCACCGAGCTCACTCCCGAGGAATCCCACGAGTGCATGGACCTTATGCGCCGCTCGGTCAGCGTGCTCCAGCGCGCCTTCCGGCCCCACGGCATCAACGCCGGCTTCAACCTGGGCGAGGCCGCCGGCGCGGGCATAGCCGGGCATCTGCATTTCCAGATCGTGCCCCGCTGGAACGGGGACGCCTCGTTCATGGCCGTGTTCGGGGAAACCAACGTGATCCCCGAGCACCTCCTCTCCACCTACCGCCGACTCAAGCCGCTCTTCGACGCGGCGGAATAGCAAGGAGCCGCCCATGCGTTACGTCAAGGTCATCCTTCTGGTGCTTTTCTTCTTCCTGTCCATGCTCTTCTTCATCCAGAACAAGGACACCGTGACCCAGACCTACGAGCTGGTGCTCGCCGTGCCCCTGCTCTTCAGCCTGCGCTCCATCCCCCTGCCCTTCTATCTCATCGTGCTGAGCGGCTTCCTGGTGGGGGCATTGGTCTGCGTGTTCTACTTCCTGTCCGAGCGCTTTCGGCTCTCCGGCCTGGTCAAGGAGCTGCGCCAGAAGAACGCGGCCCTGGAGCGCGAGCTGAACCAGCTGCGCACCATGCCCCTGGACCACCAGCCCGGCCCCCTGGCCGAGGAACCGGAACACTAGGAGCCGTCCTTGGCCCTCTTCGACTTCCTGCGGCGCAGGCGCGCCGATGACCGATTCGAGCTGTCCCTGGGACCCGGCGAGGGCGAAACCCTGCCGGTGCAGGACACCCGCGCGGCCATCGACGAACTCTCCCAGGTGGTGCGCAACAATCCCGAGGCCGTGGAGATCTACCTGGCCTTGGGCAGCCTCTACCGCTCCCAGGGCGAAATCGAGCGGGCCATCCAGATCCGCAACAACCTCATCGTGCGCCAGGGCCTGGAGCCTGCGTTCACGGCCCGGGCCTGGTTCGAGCTGGGCCGGGACTTCCGGCGCGGCGGCTTCCTGGACCGCGCGGCCCACGCCTTTGAACAGGCCCGAGCCCTCATGGGCGACAAGCCCGCCATTCTCCTGGAACAGGCCCAGCTGGCCGCCGACGGCTCGGAATTCGAGCGCGCAGCCGAGCTCTACGGCCGCCTGAACCGGCCCCTGGCCCAGGCCCACTACCTGGTGCGCCGGGCGCAGGAACTGGCCGCGGGCGGCAATCCGTCCCAGGCCGGGAGCCTGTTGCGCAAGGCCGTGCGCGTCTATCCGGGCTCGGCCGAGGCCTGGACCGAAAAGCTCGGTCAGGCCTATGCCGAGGGCTCTGCGGGCCGGATCAAGGACCTGCTCCGCGAGGCCCTGGCCAAGGTGGACAAGGAGATGCGCTTCGTGCCCCTGGAGGGTCTGGTGGACACGGCCGCGGGCGTGCGCCGCGGGGGCGGCGGCGAGTCGCCCCTGAGCAGCCGCGACTTGGTGGCCGCCGTGATTCCGGTGCTGGAGGACCAGGAGCCGGACGTGCTCCTGTTCTTCTACGGCGCGCGGCTGCTTCTGCACTGCGGCCAGCACCTGGAGGCCCGCTCCTGGCTGGAGAAGACCCTGGTCCTGCGCCCCGATTTCTGGCTGGCCCGTTTGGAGGTCTTCCGCCTGACCAAGGACGAGCAGAGCTTCACCCCGTTCTTCAAGGAACAGCTGGAATTCTTCATGGACAAGGCGCGGCGGCTGCGGCGCTTCGTCTGCCGCACCTGCGGGCTCAAGCGCGACAGCGTGTTCTACCTCTGTCCGCGCTGTCGCAGCTGGCACTCCATCGCCTTCCGCTTCGACTTCAGCCAGTAGGAGTTCCGGCCCTCCGTGTCCGCGCCCAAGCTCACGCCCATGTTCGAACAGTACCTCCGTATCAAGGAGGAATACCCGGACACCCTGCTCTTCTACCGCATGGGCGACTTCTACGAGCTCTTTTTCGCAGACGCGGAGATCGCTTCCCGCGAACTGTCCATCGCCCTCACCTCCCGCAATCCCAACGCCGAGAACAAGGCGCCCATGTGCGGGGTGCCGCACCACGCGGCCGAGGGCTACCTGGCCCAGCTCCTGGAAAAGGGCTATCGCGTGGCCATCTGCGACCAGGTGGAGGACCCGAAGCAGGCCAAGGGCCTGGTGCGGCGCGAGGTGACCCGCGTGCTCACCCCGGGCACCGTGGTGGAGGACGCCAACCTCCCGGCCCGAGGCAGCAACTGGCTGGCGGCCCTATACTGGGACGAGGCCCGCGAGCGGGGCGGCCTGGCCTGGGCCGAGGTCTCCACGGGCCAGTGGAGCGGGCTTTCCTCCACGCGCGAGGCCGAACTCTGGCAATGGCTGGCCAAGCTCGGGGCGCGCGAACTCCTGCTGCCCCAGGGACGCAAGCCTCCGGCGTCCTTCGCGGATTCCGGAACCCAGGCCGTGTCCCTGCCCGAGCGCGGGGCCTTTGACCTGGACACGGCCCGCCGCAGCCTCCTGGAGGTGCAGGCCGTGGCCGATCTGGCCGCCCTGGGCCTGGAGGACAAGCCCGAGCTGACCCGGGCCTGCGGCGCGCTCCTCTTCTACCTGCGCCAGACCCAGAAGCAGGACGTCTCGCACATGGCCGGGTTCCGGCCCCTGGATCTGTCCAGGCGCCTGATCCTGGACGAGGTCACCGAGCGCAACCTGGAAATCTTCCGCCGCCTGGACGGACGGCCCGGCAAGGGCACCCTGTTCCAGGTCCTGGACCGCACCGTCACGGCCCTGGGCGCGCGGCTCCTGGAAAGCCGCCTGCGCGAACCCTGGCGCGACCCGGCCGCCATCAACCGCTGCCTGGACGCCGTGGACTATTTTTTCCGTCAGGACGGGGTGCGACAGGCCCTGCGCCAGGCCCTGGCCGACATCCACGACCTGGAGCGACTTTCCACCCGGGTCCAGTTGGGCCGCGCCACGCCCCGGGACTTCGCGGCCCTGCGCCAGAGTCTCTCCGCCCTGCCCCGGGCCAGGGCCGCGCTCTCCGGCGGGGACCCGCCCGCGGCCCTGGCCGCGGCCCTGGACTCCTGGGACAACATGGAGGACCTGGCCGAGCGCCTGAACGCGGCCTTGGTGGACGCGCCGCCGCTGGCCGTCACCGAGGGAGGCCTGTTCCGCCTGGGATACCACCCGGAATTGGACGAACTCATCCAACTCACCGAGCACGGCGAGGCTCGGGTGCGCGAACTCTTCGAGCAGGAGCGCGCGGCCTCGGGCATCCCCAAGCTCAAGCTCGGGTTCAACCGGGTCTTCGGCTACTATTTCGAGGTCTCCAAGGCCCACCAGGGGCCGGTGCCCGAGACCTTCATCCGGCGGCAGACCCTGGTGAACTGCGAACGCTACGTGACCCCCCGGCTCAAGGAACTGGAGGAGCGCCTGCTCTCGGCCTCCGAGGAGCGCAAGGCCCTGGAATACCGGCTGTTCCAGGAGCTGCGCCAAGTCCTGGCCCGGGCCCGCGTCCGCTTCGTGCACATGAGCGGGGTCCTGGCCGGGCTGGACTGCTGGCAGGGCCTGGCCGAGGCCGCCCGGCTCCACGCCTGGACCCGGCCCGAGGTGCACGAGGGCCTGGAGATCACGGTGGAGGCCGGACGCCATCCCGTGGTGGAGGCGGCCCAGGGCGCGGCCAACTACGTGCCCAACGACGTGCGCCTGGACGAGGAGCGTCGCATCCTGCTCATCACCGGCCCGAACATGGCCGGAAAATCCACGGTCCTGCGCCAGACCGCGGTCATCACCCTCATGGCCCAGATCGGCAGCTTCGTGCCGGCCCGGGCCGCGCGCATCGGCCTGGCGGATCGCATCTTCTCCCGGGTGGGGGCCTCGGACAACCTGGCCCAGGGCCAAAGCACCTTCATGGTGGAGATGATGGAGACGGCCCGCATCCTGCGCCAGGCCGGGCGCCGCAGCCTGGTCATCCTGGACGAGATCGGCCGCGGCACCAGCACCTTCGACGGTCTGGCCCTGGCCTGGGCCGTGGTGGAGGACCTGGCCCGCCGCGCGGGCGGGGTGCGCACCCTGTTCGCCACCCACTACCACGAGCTCACCGGCCTGGAGGGCAGGATACCGGGCTTGCGCAACCTGAACATTGCGGTGCGCGAATGGAAGGGCGACATCCTGTTCCTGCGCCGCCTGGTGCCCGGCCCCGCGGACAAGAGCTACGGCATCGAGGTGGCGCGGCTGGCCGGGGTTCCCCGGCCCGTGGTGGAAAGAGCCCGGGAAATCCTTGCGAAGCTCGAGGAAAAATCGCAAGATGGGCGCGCGCAGGGTGCGCCCCGCTGCAGCCGGCCCCACCTGCCCGGCCTGGAGCCCCCCGGAGTCCGGCCCGAGCCGGCCGAATCCCCGCTTGTTTCCGCCCTGCGAGAACTGGACGTGGACGGCCTGACGCCCATCCAGGCCCTGACCCTGCTCCACCAATGGAAACAGACGTTCAAGGACGGACAATGATCCGCCGCCTCGCGGTCCCCATCGCCCTTTTCTGCGCCTGCCTCCTGCTGCTCTCCTGCGGCAAGAAGGAGTGGCCGGAGCCGGTGCAATCCGAGGACAGTTTCACCTTCAAGACCGTGCGGGCCGAGCGCAAGGCCGGCTGCCTGGTGGTGGAGGTGCGCGTGCTGGGGGCCGTGGACAACTTGGCCGCCTTGACCCTGCAACTCATGGAGGTGGGCGAGGGCAAGGGCTGCCCGGGCTGCCCGTTCACGCCGACCCGCGCCGAGGAATACATCCCCGGCACCCCGAACCTGACCCGCATCGGTTCGGCCTTCCGCATCACGGCCTGCGACCTGGACCCCGACGGGATCTACGTCTGGCGCGTGGTAGGCAGGAACCAGTTCACGAACCTGGGCGACGTGAACTCCGAGCTGTTCTCCTCCTGGCCCAGGTAACCTGACCTCAAGGAGCTCCCTCCATGCATCATTTTGAAATGCGCAACGGCCGCCTGTTCGCCGAGGAAGTGCCCGTGTCCGACCTCATCGCGGCCCACGGCACCCCGCTTTACATCTATTCCGCGGCCACCATCCGCCGCCACTTCGAGACCTTCGACTCGGCCTTCGCCGGGCTCACGCACCTCACCTGCTACTCGGTGAAGGCCAATTCCAACGTGAACATTCTGCGACTCATGGGCGACATGGGCGCGGGCCTGGACATCGTGTCCGGCGGCGAGCTGTATCGCGGCCTGGCCGCCGGGGTGCCCGGGGAGCGCATCGTCTATTCGGGCGTGGGCAAGCGGCCCGAAGAGATCAAGGAGGCGCTGGCCGCGGACATCCTCATGTTCAACGTGGAGTCCCTGGCCGAGCTGGTGCGCATCAACGACATCGCCCAGTCCATGGGCCGCAGGGCCCGGGTGAGCTTCCGCATCAACCCGGACGTGGACCCCAAGACCCACCCCTACATCTCCACGGGCATGAAGAAGAACAAGTTCGGCCTGGACCTGGAGAAATCCCTGGAGGCCTACGCCCTGGCCCGCGACCTGCAGGCCATCGACCCCGTGGGCATCGACTGCCACATCGGCTCCCAGCTCACGAGCATCAGTCCCTTCCTGGAGGCCCTGGACAAGATCCTGGGTTTCAAGGCCAGGCTTGACGAAATGGGGCTTTCCATCAGCTATCTGGACCTGGGCGGCGGCCTGGGCATCACCTACAACGAGGAGGAGCCCCCCCATCCCCGCGAATTCGGGGAGGCCCTCACAACCCGGCTCAAGGGCATGCCCCTCACCGTGATCCTGGAGCCCGGCCGGGTCATCGTGGGCAACGCGGGCATCCTGGCCACCCAGGTGGTCTATACCAAGCAGACGCCCAGCAAGCGTTTTCTCATCGTGGACGCGGCCATGAACGACCTGGTGCGGCCCGCGCTCTACGACTCCTTCCACCGCATCGGCGAAGTGGAGGTCCACGACCGGCCGCCGGTCAAGGTGGACGTGGTGGGTCCCATCTGCGAATCCAGCGACTTCCTGGCCCGGGACCGCGAGCTGCCCGGCATGGAGCAGGGCGAACACCTGGCCGTGTACTCGGCCGGGGCCTACGGCTTCGCCATGTCCTCCAACTACAACTCCCGGCCCCGGGCGGCCGAGGTCCTGGTGGACGGCTCCCAGGCCCGGGTCATCCGCCGCCGTGAGACCTACGAGGACCTCACCGCCCTGGAAAAATAGCCCGGAGGGGCCGTGGCCCGGCTCAATTCCTTTCATCTGCCCCCGGAGTCCTGGCCCGCGGACCCGGACGGGCCTTTTGTCCTGGACGGGGCCGAAGCCCGGCACCTGCTCAAGGTCCTGCGCGCGGCTCCGGGCGAACGGCTGCGGCTGTTCGACGGCCAGGGCCGCGAGGGCCTGTTCCTGCTGGAGCGGGCCGAAGGCGGCCGCGCCCTGCTCGCGCCGCAGTCCGTGGTCACCCTGCCCGAACCCGCGGACCGGCTGGTGCTGGCCCTGGGCTGGCACAAGTCCGGCCGCCGCGACTGGCTCCTGGAAAAGGCCGTGGAACTGGGCGCGCGGGGCCTGGCCTTCTGGCGCGGGGCGCGCAGCCAGGGCGATCCGCCCGCCGCACCCAAGGACACCTGGCAGGACAAGCTCGTGCAGGCGGCCAAGCAGTGTGGCGCTGCCTGGTTACCGCAACTCATTGTGATCCCAGATGGAATCGATGGTCTGGCCGCGTTTGCGCAGGGCTTCGACCAGTGCTATCTCTGCTGGGAGAAGGCCGAGGCCCGGTGCCTGCCGCCGCCCGGGTCCCTGGGCCGGGGCCGTGTGCTCGTGGCCCTGGGGCCCGAGGGCGGGCTGGAGGAGGCTGAGGCGGACCGGCTCCTGACAGCCGGATTCAGGCCGTTGAGCCTCGGGTCGAGCATCCTGCGCTGGGAAACCGCCGCCCTGCTCTGCATGGGCTTGGCCCATCTGGATCGGAGCCGCGCGTGAAGATCGAAATCGCCGAAAAGCAGCCCCTGGCCGACCGCATCCGGCCCAAGACCCTGGACGAGTTCGTGGGCCAGGAGCACCTGCGCGACCGCCTGAGCGCATTCCTTTCGGCCAAACGCCTGCCGAGCCTGCTCTTTTTCGGCCCGCCCGGCTGCGGCAAGTCCACCGTGGCCCTGCTCCTGGCCCGGGCCAAGGGCCTGCCCTACCTGCGGGTGAGCGCGCCCGAGGCCGGCCTCACCACCCTGCGCAAGCAGCTCACCGGCATCGAGGTCCTGATCCTGGACGAGCTGCACCGCTTTTCCAAGGCCCAGCAGGACTTCTTCCTGCCGCTCCTGGAGACGGGCGAAATCGTGCTCCTGGCCACCACCACGGAGAACCCCTCCTTCAGCGTGACCCGCCAGCTCCTGTCCCGGCTCCACGTGCTCCGCTGCCGGGGCCTGACCCGGCCGGAGCTGGCGCGCATCGCCCAGCGCGGGGCCCAGGTGCTGGAGACGGACATCTCTCCGGAAAGTCTGGAGATTCTCGCAGGACTCTCGGGAGGCGACGGCCGCAGCCTGCTGAACCTTTTGGAGTACACCGCGGGCCTGCCGCCGGACCGCCGCACGCCCGAAAGCCTGAAGCAGTCCCTGCCCGAGGTGGTCATCCGCGGCGACCGCGACGGCGACTCGCACTATGAGCTGGCCTCGGCCATGATCAAGTCCATCCGCGGCAGCGACCCGGACGCGGCCCTCTACTACCTGGCCTGCCTCCTGGAATCGGGCGAGGACCCGCGCTTCGTCTGCCGCCGCCTCATCCTCTCGGCCTCCGAGGACGTGGGCCTGGGCGACCCGCAGGCCCTGCAACTGGCCGTGGCCTGCCAGCAGGCCGTGGAGTTCGTGGGCATGCCCGAGGGTTTCATCCCCCTGGCCGAAACCGCGGTGTATCTGGCCCTGGCGCCCAAGAGCAACGCCTCCTACTCGGGCTATCTCAACGCCCAGAAGGAGATCCGCGCCAACGGGCTCAAGCCCGTGCCCCTGCACCTGCGCAACGCCAGCACCAGCCTGCAGAAGGAATGGGGCTTCGGCCGGGGCTACAAGTACCCGCACTCCTTCCCCGGGGCCTGGACCGAGCAGGACTACCTGCCCGCCGAGCTCAAGGGCCGTACCTTCTACTACGCCAAGGAGGAAGGGGCCGAGCCCAGGCTCCTGGCCTGGCTTCGGAAGCGGCGCAAGGTCGGGGAATAAGTGGATAGAGGGGATGGCTATGAGTGATACAAAAAGTATAATAAAAGTAGATAGTTATGACTTTTTTGGTTATCTTATACCGGGAGCTGTTGTCACTTTTTCAATATTTATTTGTGTGACTCAGGTGTTAACTACGAAATCCTTATCTGACTTGTGTGTTTGGTTATGGGATAATGTGGAAAATATCCATACCGAGCGTGCATTAACTGTACTGCTACTATTTATTATCGCAAGTTATATTTTAGGCCATGTTACTGGTTCATTGTCTTCATTCATATTTGAGCGAACTATTATCGATAAAATTTTACTATACCCATATAAATCTCTTGTTTTTAATGAGCCAGCAAAACATGATTTTTCGAGTAATTCATATAGGGCACTGATATCTTTGATATTCATTTTTATAACATTGATAATTCTTGGAATAACTGAGCCAAAAATACATTTTATTTTTGAAACCCCGATGCCGCCATGTAGTATAGTTGGTCTATTTATTTTGATTTTGATGGTTTGCAAAATTTTTGATGAGTTTTTGAAGAGGCATATCAAATTTTTTTACAAGATATTTCATCCACTATTGAATATTATATATATAGTTACTGCGATACCTTTTAGAATTTTTGAGAGATTCTCATTTCATTTTTTAGGTCAGGTAAAGCATTTTCCGCCAGAAGTTCGCAATCGGATTATATCCCAGCATAAAAAAATATTTAACTATCATGCCCCTGAGAGTATTGGGGCGGAATTTTTTTGGTCAACCTATTGGTTTATGGTAAACCGGAATGCGTTTGTTAGGGCACGCCTTGATAAATGGCTAATATTGTATAGCTTTATGCGGAATATGAGTTGCGCAACATTATTAGCTGCAATAATAATAGTCCTTCCAATTCGAATTTTACACTTGTATTCACTTCATGCTCGTATTTTTAGCTTATTACTTTTTGCGCTGTCTCTTTTATTCTCTCTTAGATATTACTATTTATATTTTGGTTACTATTCAAAAAATTTATTTCGATCCTTTGTCTTTACTAATCCTGAGCAAGAAGACGAAGCTGCTGATTAGCTAAGGCCGCTTGGCGTAGAGCTTGCGCCACTCGTCCAGGAACAGCACCGCGGTATCCAGGTCCGAAAGCCTGCCCTGTTGCTGGCGCACGGCCTGAACCAGGTCGTCGAAGCCCACGTCCGCAGGCAGTCCCAGGCGATCCAGCAACCCTTCCAGGTCGTTGCGCAGGGCCTCGGGCAGGTCCGCATCCAGGGCCGCGGCCTGACGCCGGGGCCTGGGCCAGCCCTCCAGCCGCGACGCGGCGAAGTCCAGGAGCGCGTCCATGCGGCGGTCATAGGTGTGCTCGGCCAGGACCCGCGCCTGACCGCGCTGGGCATAGGCCTGACGTTCCTCGGGATGCTCCAGGAAATACTCGATCTTTTCCGAAAGTTCCGCCAACGAGGTAAAGGTGGCCAGCTCGTCCTCGGCAAAGGCCCCGGGCATGAGCGTGCGCCGGTCCACCAGCTGGAAGGCGCCGCAGGCCGCCACCTCGAAGGTGCGGGGGTTGATGAAGTCGCCGCAGGTCACGGTACGCTCGGCCTGGATGCTGGAGTGCAGGTTCAGGTTCACGTCCGTGGCGTTGAAGATGGCCACGCAGTCCTCGGAGGAGATGCGCGCGCCCTGGCGCTGCACATACGGCCAGAGCACGGGGTCGCCCTCCCACTCCGTGCCCCAGATCTTGAATCCGGGCCGCGCCAGCTTGTGGAAGGCGGCCCGCCGGTTGGGGTAGCCCGCGCCCATGAAGGAGACGGCAGCCCCGAACTCCTTGCGCTGCGCCGGGGTCAGGTCCAGGGTCCGGTGGAATTCCGGGTCCGCGGCCAGGGGCAGGTACAGGGCGTTGTTCTGGCCCAGGGCCTCCAGCTCGGCCAGGAAGGGGTCCTTCTGGATCACGGCGAACAGGTCGTAGTGCGGGGCGAAGGCCTGCCAGTAGGTGAAGAGCCGGTAGTCTTCCACGAACCACATGGCCGTGGCCACCTTGTCCCGGCGCAGGCGCTTGAGGGCCTGGATGGTGAGCGGGGCCTGGGCCAGGGCCAGGACCAGGTCGGGCTCGAAGGTCTCCACCTTGGCCAGCACGGCCTGGGCCAGCATGTGCAGATAGGTGTTCTCCAGGTATTGCAGGCGGTCCGAGGTCACCCGCAGCCGTTCCAGGGCCTGGTACGCGGGATGGAAGTCCGGGGCCTCGAAGACCTCCACTAGGTGGCCCAGGCGGCGCAGGGCCGCGGCGCAGAAACGGCCCACGGGCAGGGAGCCTCCGTACATGGGCAGGACCACCAGGATGCGGAGACGTTCCTTCATGGATGAGTTCCTTTGCGCTGTTCCCGCAGGGCGTGCCGCCCTCTTTTCCGCCCTGAAATTCGTTCGAAATGAATATAGATAAAGTCTAGACTTTTTCTACCAGCTGAAATCAAAGCCTCTTTTCAGCAAGCCAATCCCGGTCCTGATAGAGGAGCGCAGCCAGGTCCGGCTGGGGAGACTCGGCCGCCGCGCCGGGCAGATGGAGGTGCCTGGACAGGAAGGCGCGAAGTTTCATCCTCTCGGCGCGGTCCTGGTCCGTGCCGCCGAAGCACTCGTACACAGCGCCCAGACGGTCCAGGCCGCTGTCCATTCCCAGCACCCCGGCGGGCGCGTGCCCGGGGTTGCGGGTGAGCAGAAAACGCACGAACCCGGGGTCGCGGAACGGCTCCAGGCAGGCCACCTGGTGCGGGCATTCCCGCGTCTCCAGGCAGGGCAGGCAGGGAGCTACGGCCTGGTACACGGTGTGCCCCAGCCCGTATGGTCCGGTTTCGAAACACCAGGCCGAGGACAGGAAAACAGCCGTCACCGGCACGCCCAGGTGCGCAGCCAGGTGCATGGTGCCGGTGTCCGGGGTCAGCACCCGGTCCAGGCCGGAAAGGACGTCCGCCAGCCCGGCCCAGTCGGTCTTCCCGGCCAGGTCCCTGGTCTTTGCCGCCACGCGCGGCGGCAGTGCCCGCAGCACGGCCCGGGCCGCCGGGGCCTCGGCCGCGCTGCCCAGGAGATACACCCTGCCCTGGCCGATGTGCTCGAACTCGGCGGCGGCCAGTCGGGCCAGGACATCGGGCGGCAGGGAGCGCCGGGACTCGCGTCCGGCCAGGACCACGCCCAGGCCACCTCCCCTGGCCGAGGCCTTGGGGTTCACCGCGCCGGGGTCCACGGGAAAAGGCGTGAAATGGGCCCAGAAATCCACAAGGTTGAGCCCCAGACGCCGCCGCGCGGACCAGCGCATGGCCAGCTCGGGCCAGGAGCCCAGCAGGGCCTGGCCGTCCTTCCAGGCGTGGCCGCGCACCAGGCCCGGGTCAAAGAGCGCGGCCAGGGCCAAGTTCAGGGGCGAACGGTTCAGGTTGTGGACTTCGGCAAAGTCCACGGACGACAACTTAGCGAAAGTCTTGCGGTTTTCCCCCAGCATCGCGGCCAGGACCGTGCCGCGTCCGGCCTGGGCCAGGCCCGTGCCGTGGGCCGTGACGGGATGGAGCACGGCCCCGGGATAGAGGAGCCGCGCCAGGGGCGCCAGGGAGGCGTCCAGGCAGAGGTGCACGCGGGCCCGGGCCGTCAGGGACAGAACCAGGCGCTTGGTCTGCACCAGGTCCCCGAAGCGGGCCAGTTGGATCACGAGCACGTTCTGCATGGATGGACCACCCTGCCCGTGCCTAACCCGGATGGGGAGTTCCTGGCAAGGCGCGGAGTTGGCGTTTACAGGGCCGCCGCCTGTGGTATATGCATCGGGCCATGCGTTACTATCCCATGTTCGTGAGCCTGGAGAACAAGTCCTGCCTCGTGGTGGGCGCGGGCGAGGTGGGCACGCGCAAGATCGCCAGTCTGCTGGCCTGCGGCGCGGGCGGCGTGCTGGTCCTGGACATGCGCGAACCCAACGCCGAGCTGGCGGAGCTTCTGAAGAACCCGGCCCTGGCCTTCGAGCGCCGGAGCTTCGAGGACCGGGACCTGGACGGCCGCTTCCTGGTCATCGCCTCCACCAGCGACGAGGCCCTCAACTGGCGCATCAGCGACCTCTGCCGGGAGCGGGGGCTGCTCTGCAACATCGTGGACCAGCCCGAGAAGTGCAGCTTCATCGTGCCCGCGGTGGTCAGCCAGGGCGACCTGACCCTGGCCATCTCCACGGGCGGCCAGAGCCCGGCCCTGGCCAAGCACCTGCGCCGCCACCTGCAGGAGTCCTTCGGCGCGGAATACGCGGCCCTGCTCGTGGTCATGGGGCGCCTGCGCCCCCTGCTCCTGGACCTGGGCCAGGAGACCCGCGACAACACGGCCGTTTTCCGGGGCCTGGTGGACTCGCAACTGCTGGAGGCCCTGGCGGCCAAGGACCGGGAGCGGGCCGAAGCCGTTCTCGGGGAACATTTGCCCGAGGCCCTGCGGCCGCGCATCACGGAGCTGCTTCATGGTCTCCTTTGAAATCCTCCAGGTGGCGGTCATCGCCACCTATCTGGTCGGCAGCGTGCTCTTCCTGGCCGGCGTGGGCCTAGCCGGAGAACGCCTCAAGCGCCTGGCCGGGGGCTTCGCCATGGCGGGCCTGGCCCTGCACGGCGCGGACCTCCTCGTCCAGGTGGCGGAAGCCCCTTCCTTTCCCGGGGGAGGCGACTTCTACCTGAGCCTCATCGCCTTCTGCGTGCTCCTGGCGGGCCTGCTGGTCTGGCGGCGCATGGGTTCGCGCTTCCTGGCCCTGGCGGTCATGCCCCTGACCCTGTTCCTGTTCGTGGCCTCCCTGGCCGCCTCCACCATCCGGGTGGTCCTGCCGCGGGAGCTGAGCCTGGTATTTTTCGGCATGCACATCGCCTCCCTGGTGGCCTGTCTGGCCCTGCTCACCCTGGCCGTGGGCGCGGGCCTGGCCTTCCTGCACCTGAACAAGAAGATCAAGAACAAGGCCGACCTGGCCAGCATGGGCAGCGACCTGCCCTCCCTGGACAATTTCGACCGCGTGAACCGCTGGGCCACGCTCTACGGCTTTCCGCTCTACACCCTGGGCCTGTTTTCCGGGTTCCTCTGGCGGCTCATGGACCCGGAGCGGAAGTTCTCCTGGGACCCCATGAACGTCACGGCCCTGGCGGTCTGGCTGCTCTTCGCCGCGCTCTTCTGGCAGCGCGTGGGCCTGGGCTGGCGGGGCCGCAAGCCCGCGCTCATGGCCGTCGCGGTCTTCATCTCCATCGTCGTCGCCCTGCTCCACCACACCATCACCTTCCGACCGTAGGCCATGGACAAGAAGATCATCCTCCTGGGACTCAATCACCGCTCCGCACCGGTGGAGGTCCGCGAACGCTACGCCCTCACCAATGTGGAGGGCTTCGAGCAGGGCCTGCTGACGCAGTGCCGGGCGCGCGAATGCCTGGCCCTGTCCACCTGCAACCGGGTGGAGATCCTGGCCGTGTCCGACCATCCCGGCGACCTGGCCACCGAGGTCCTGGCCTACTGGGCCAAGACCTGCGGTGGGGACGTGGCCGCGCTGGCCCCGCACACCTATGTGCACGAGGACCTGGCCGCAGTGGAGCACGTGTTCCGCGTGGCCGCCAGCCTGGACTCCATGGTCATGGGCGAACCCCAGATCCTGGGCCAGCTCAAGGCCGCCTATCGCAAGGCCGTGGACCGGGGCGCGGCCCGGGTCATCGTCAACCGCCTGCTGCACAAGTCCTTTTCCGTGGCCAAGCGGGTGCGCACCGAGACGGCCATCGCCTCCAGCGCGGTGTCCATCAGCTTCGCTGCCGTGGAGCTGGCCCGCAAGATCTTCGGCGGGCTCACGGGCAAGACCGCCCTGCTCATCGGCGCGGGCGAGATGGCCGAGCTGGCCGCCACGCACCTTTTGACCAACGGCATCGACCGCCTGCTCATCGCCAACCGCACCCTGGCCCGGGCCCAGGAACTGGCCAAGACCATGCGCGGCGAGGCCGTGGCCTTTGACAGGCTCTTCGAGCGCCTGTCCGAGGCCGACATCGTCATCAGCTCCACGGGCTCGCCCACAGCCATCATCCGCGCCAGGGACATGAAAAGCGTGCTCAAGGCCCGCAAACACGCGCCCATGTTCTTCATCGACATCGCCGTGCCCCGGGACATCGACCCGGACGTGAACAGCCTGGACAACGTCTATCTCTACGACATCGACGACCTGAAAGAGGTGGTGGAGGGCAACCTGGCCCAGCGCCGGGAGGAGGCGGTCAAGGCCCAGGACATCGTGGCCGCCGAGACCGAGACCTTCTCGCGCTGGCTCAAGTCCCTGGACCTCCAGCCTACCATAGTGGACCTCCTGGCCCGGGCCGAGGAGATCGGCCGGCGCGAACTGGCCCGGACCCTGCGCCGCCTGGGCCCCGTGGACGAGGCCACGAAACAGGCCCTGGAGACCCTGGTCCTGTCCGTGGGCCGCAAGATCCTCCACGACCCCGTCTGCTACCTCAAGCGCCGGGGGCAGGAGGAGACGGCCGAACGCTTCCTGGACCAGACCCGCCGCCTGTTCAACCTGGACAGCGAGAACGTGCCTGAGGACGCCCACAGCGACCGCAAGCGTCAGGAGCCGGACGAGGAAGACCTGCGGGACGACGACACCTGCCCGCCCCTGGAGTAGTCATGCGCTGCTATCTCGTGGAGGATCTGAGCGGGGACGACCTCGCCCGCGTCGAGGCCAGGCTCACGGAACTGGGCCTGCACGGGCCCATGGACGGCATCTACTTTCTGCCCGTGCCCGCGGATCTCCTGAGCCCCGAACAGGCCGCCCACGCCCCGGAATGCGGGCCGCACATCCTGGCCCTGGAGGTCCTGCCGGACCATGCCGGACTCAAGCTGGAGCTGCTCGTGCGCGGCCGGGGACGGCTGCGCTGCTCCTGCGTGACCTATGCCGACGCGGCCCAGCGCGCCTGGGCCATGGACTTCCTGGACACCTGCATCAAGGAACTGGACATCGCGGTCTGACCGCGGCCGGGGGCTCCATGACCGCCCTGCCCCGCACCCTGCACGGCCTGCCCCCTCGTTGGGCCCACTTCTGCCTGGGCATCGAGCGTTTCGCGGCCCGGGACCTGGGAGTCTCCCTGGGGGCCGGACGGCTTCTCGTGGGCCTGTCCGGCGGCCTGGACTCCTCGACCCTGCTCCTGGTCTGCGCCTGCCTGGCGGCCCGGGACCAGGGCCGTCTCGCGGCCGCGCACCTGGACCACGGCCTGCGTCCAGGGTCGAGCCGGGACGCGGACCAGGCCCGGGACCTCTGCGCGGCCCTGGACATTCCGCTCCATATGCGCCGGGTGGACGTGGCGGCCCTGGCCTGGGAGCGCGGCCTGGGCCTGGAAGAGGCCGGACGCCAAGCCCGGCACGAGCTGTTCCGCGAGGTCCTGGCCCAGGACGGCCTGGACTGGGTCGTGCTGGGCCACCACCTGGACGACCTGGCCGAGGATGTGCTCCTGCGCCTGGTGCGCGGCACGGGCTGGCCGGGCCTGAGCGGCATGGCGGGGCGGGACGAGGGCCTGCGCACCCTGCGGCCCCTGCTCCTCACGCCCAAGGCGGTCCTGCGCGAGTTCGCCCGGGACGTGGGCCTGGCCTGGCGCGAGGACGAAAGCAACCAGGAGCCGGTCTTTCGCCGCAACCGCATGCGGCTGGACGTGCTGCCCCTGCTCCTGGAGGAGAACCCCGGGTTCCTGGACTCCGTGGCCCGGCTCTGGCGGCTGGGACGGCTGGACCAGGACTTCTGGAACCGGGAGCTGGACCAGGCCGGGGCTCCGGCTCTGCTGCCGGACGGCCTCCTGGAGGCCAGCCACCCGGCCCTGCGCCTGCGGCTCTACAAGCAGGCCCTGGACGGCCTGGGACCGGGCCAGGCCCTGGCCGACACCCTCTTCCTCCTGGACGCGGCCTGGCAGGAGAACCGGCTGGGAACCGTGTTCCAGTTCCCGGGCGACAAGCTCGCCGCCGTGACCCGCGAGGGTGTGCATTTTTCTAGAAAAAGTCTTGAAAAATAAGCAATTGCGATATTCTATCCGCCCGTTTCTCCTGCTATATGCTTGAAACCGATTTCAATTATGATATCGATTCTTGCGCGATTCCCCCAACGCCGACTGTGGGAGACGCGGAGAAACAGGGATGGCGGTATGGGCCTTGAACCCGCCTGGGCCGCGGAAAAGTCCTGGCGGTCATTGACAGCACGCAGGGCTCCGGCTAAAAGCTTGTGAAACTTTTGCACAAGGCCAAGGAGGCATATCCGTGAACATTCTCATTTTCGGCCCCAACGGCAGCGGCAAGGGCACCCAGGGCGCCCTGGTGAAGGAAAAATACAAGCTTGACCACATCGAGTCCGGCGCCATCTTCCGCAAGCACATCGGCGGCGGCACCGAGCTGGGCAAGAAGGCCAAGGAGTACATCGACCGCGGCGAGCTGGTGCCCGACGACATCACCATCCCCATGGTGCTCGACGTGCTCAAGAGCGCCGGCGCCAAGGGCTGGCTCCTGGACGGCTTCCCCCGTTCCATCGTCCAGGCCCAGAAGCTGTGGGACGCCCTGCAGGCCGCGGGCGTGAAGCTGGACTACGTCATTGAAATCCTGCTGCCCCGCCAGGTGGCCAAAAACCGCATCATGGGCCGCCGCCTCTGCGCCAACGACAACAACCACCCGAACAACATCTACATCGACGCCATCAAGCCCAACGGCGACAAGTGCCGGGTCTGCGGCGGCGCCCTCTCCGCCCGCGGCGACGACCAGGACGAGAAGGCCATCGACAAGCGCCACGACATCTACTACGACACCAAGACCGGCACCCTGGCCGCGGCCTACTTCTACAAGGACCTGGCCAAGGCCGGTAAGACCAAGTACATCGAGCTCAACGGCGAGGGTTCCATCACCTCCATCAAGGAAACCCTGCTCGCCCAGCTGGCCTAGGACACGCGACCTTCAGGCCCCCTCCCCGCCAGGAGAGGGGGCCTTTTTCTTTGCCGAGAGCAGGACTCGGGCCGTGTCCATGAACGCCGCCAGGGCCGGGGAGCGCCAGCGTCCCCGGCGCACCACCATCTGGGTCTGCACGTTGAAGCCCGGCTCCTTCCAGGGCAGGGCCGCCAGGATGTTCTTGCGGGCCTCCTGCTCCACGCTCACCGCCGGCAGAAGCGCCACGCCGAGCCCCGTGGCCACGCAGCGCTTGATGGCCTCCACGCTGGAGAACTCCATCCAGGAGGACGGCGCGCAGCCGCAGGCCGTGAGGCTCTTCTCAAAGGACAGGCGGTAACTGCAACTGGGACCGCTGTAGATGATGGTCTCGCCCTCCAGGTCACGGGCCCGCACCTCGGAGCGCCCGGCCAGCCGGTGTCCGGGGGGCGTGACGATGACCATGTCCTCGCGCCGCAGGATTTCGGCCTCGAAGCGCGGTTCGCGCAGGGGCGCGCCGATGACGAAGGCCAGGTCGGCCCGGTCTTCGGCCAGGTAGTTCTTGATCTCGGCGTAGCTGGCGGGCTTGAGGATGAGCCGCACCTGGGGATGCTCCAGGCGGAAGCCCTGGAGCACCTCGGGCAGGCGGTGCCCGGCCAGGGATTCGGAGGAGCAGATGGTCAGCCTGCCGCAGGGCCGGGCCGAGGCCCCCAGGCTGCCCACGGCCTCCTCGGCCAGGCCTACGATGCGTTCGGCATAGGGCAAAAGCGACTCGCCCGTGGCCGTAAGCAGGACCTTGCGCGGCCTGCGCTCGAAAAGCGGCGCGCCGATCTCCTCCTCCAGGGTCCTCATCTGGGCCGAGACCGAGGACTGCACCAGGTGCACGGCCGCTGCCGCGCGCTTGAAGCTGCCGAGCCGGGCCGCCTCCAGGAAGGTCCGCAGCTGCCGGATGTCCATGCCGCCTCCATGGTTCGATGAAATCGCATCAACACATCAAAACGATTCGGTTGATTCGATTGATTAGCAGGCTCATCCTGGGACGGTCAAGGAGGAGCCATGGAGGATCGTCCACAAGACCAGGGGGTTGCCGTGCGCGTGGGACTGCCCGGCGGCTCGGGACTGCTGCTGCGGGTGCGCCGCGGTCACGGCGGGGGCATCGGCGGCGACGGCTGTCTCGACCTGGGGCCGGAAGGCCCGGACGGCGCGGCCCTGCGTCCGCCGCAGGACCTGCCTCCGGCCCTGCTGGGTCTGGCCCAGGCAGCGGCCCTGGCCGTGCTCCGGCCCCTGCGCCCCTGGCCCCAGCGGCCCTGCACCCTGCGCACCCCGGAGGGGCCGCGCCAGGGGTGGCGCGCCTGGAACCGCGTTCAACTGGAGTTTCCTGCTCCCCTCTTCCGGGAACTGAACCCTGCCGAGGTTCGGAACCTGGACCTGCCTGCCCGGGCTTCTGCCTGGCGCGTCACCCTGGACCGGGGCGCGCTGGCGGTCGCGCTCCCGGACCGCACCGCCCTGCTCGCCTGGCTGCCGCCCGGGGACCTGGGCCCGGCCTTGCAGCGCCAGGGCCTAGCCACCCTGGTCCTCTGCGCGCCCGGGTCTGGTTCGGTGCTGATCCGTTCCTGGCTGGACACGGGCCAGGAGGCCGCTTCGCCCCTGGCGGCCGGGGCCGCCGCCTGCCTCTGGCAGCGCGGCATCCCGGGCCGGTCCCGGGTCCTGGTGCGCTGGCCGTGTTCCGGCGAATTCACCCGGGGCCGGCTCCTGGCCGGCGCCCATGCGATCCAGCGCCTGCACCTGGACCTGTGGGCGCGGCAGGACTGAAAACAAAGCCCCCCGGAGACCGGGGGGCTTTGTTTTCCCGTGCTGCGGAAGCGGGTTAGGCCTTGGCCTTGACCGGAGCTTCGGCCTGGATGCCCCGCTGGAAGTGCAGGAGGATGGGACTGGCCACGAAGATGGACGAATAGGTGCCCACGAAGATGCCCACCATGAGGGCCAGGGCGAAGTCGTGGATCACGCTGCCGCCCAGGATGTAGAGGCAGACCACAACGATCATGGTCAGGCCCGAGGTCAGGATGGTGCGCGACAGGGTCTGGTTGATCGAGTTGTTGATGACCTGGGCGAAGCTCGTCTCCTTGCCGTAGCGCAGGGTCTCGCGGATGCGGTCGAAGACGATGATGGTGTCGTTGAGCGAGTAGCCGATGATGGTCAACAGCGCGGCGATGACCGTGAGGTCGAACTCCTTGTTGAGCAGGGAGAAGACGCCCACTGTTATGAGCACGTCGTGGATCAGCGCCACCACGGCCCCCAGTGCGTATGTCAATCGCAGGTAGAGGCAGAGGCCCAGGGTGATGACCATGGCCGCCACGATGAGCCAGGAGGTGGACAGGCCCAGGAACTGGAGCCCGGCTATGCCCAGGAACAGACCGCCCGCCATGATCCCGGCCGCGGTCCAGCGCTGTTCGAAGCGGCCCGAGATGTAGATGGCGATGAGCAGGATGGCGTAGTACATGGCCTCCAGGGCCTTGCTCCGCAGGTCCGCGCCCACCTTGGGACCCACCATCTCGATGCGCCGTATCTCGCCCTTGGCCTGGGGCAGCTTCCGGGCCAGGGTTTCGGAAATGGACGTGCGCACGTCCTCGGAGCTCACCTCCGAGCTGGAGGTGCGCACCAGGTATTCCGAGTCGTCGGGCGCGCCGATCTGCTGGACCACCAGGCCGGGCAGGTTCTGGTCCTCCAGGGCCTGGCGCACCTGGACCATGTCGGTCTTCTGCTCGAACTTCACCTGCACGATGATGCCGCCGGCGAAGTCGATGCCGTAGCGCGGGCCGCCCTTGAGCACCAGGGACGCGAGCCCCAGGAGGATGAGCGCGGCCGAGACGAAGTAGGCCACGTGGCGGAAGCCCACGAAGTCGATTTTCGTATCAGGACGGATGAAATGGAGACCCATCTCGTGTCTCTCCTTAAATGCTGAGTGTGGCGGCTTCGGGGCGTCTCTTCACGTACCAGTCGAAGAAGATGCGCGACACGAAGATGGCCGTGAACATGGAGGTCAGGATGCCCAGGATGAGCGTCACCGCAAAGCCCCGGATGGGGCCCGTGCCGAACTGGTAGAGGATGGCCGCGGTGAGCACGCTGGTCAGGTTGGCGTCCACGATGGTCAGGGTGGCCCGGTCGAAGCCCAGGTCCACGGCCGCGGCCACGCTCAGGCCCTTGCGTATTTCCTCGCGGATGCGCTCGTAGATGAGCACGTTGGCGTCCACGGCCATGCCGATGGTCAGGATGATGCCCGCGATGCCCGGCAGGGTCAGGGTGGCCCCGAACAGGACCAGACCGGCCAGGGTCAGCACGATGTTCATCATGAGCACCACGTCCGCCACCAGGCCCGAGAGACCGTAGTAGGCGATCATGAACAGGATGATGAGCGCGCCGCCCACCAGGGTGGAGACGATGCCCTTGTCGATGGACTCCTGGCCCAGGGAGGGACCCACGGTGCGCTGCTCCAGCACGTTCACCGGCGCGGGCAGGGAGCCTGCGCGCAGGACCACGGCCAGGTCCGCGGCCTCCTCCGGGGTGAAGCTGCCGGTGATGCTAGCCTTGCCGCCCGCGATCTTCTCCTGGATCACCGGCGCGGAATAGACCTTGCCGTCCAGGACGATGGCCATGCGCTTCTTCACGTTCTCGCCGGTGAGGCGTTCGAAGGTGCGCGCCCCGCGGGGATTGAAGGCGATGCCCACGTAGGGCTCGCCGTAGTTGCCGAAGTGGACCTGGGCGTCGCTGATGGCCTCGCCCGTGAGCACCACTTCCTTCTTGAGCACGATGGGCTTTTCCAGGTAGCCGCCGTCCTTGTTCCGGTGCAGGAGGACCGAGAGTTCGGCGCCCGGCGGCATGACGCCCTTTTTGGCCTGCTCCGGATCCACGGTCTCGTCCACCATGCGGAATTCCAGGTGCGCGGTCTTGCCGATGATCTTGATGGCCCGCTCGGGGTCCTGCAGACCCGGGAGCTGCACCTGGATGCGGTTCTCGTCCTGCTGCTTGCGGATGTCGGGCTCGGCCACGCCGAACTCGTCGATGCGGTTGCGGATGGTCTTCACCGCCTGGTCCAGGGTCAGCCTGGTGAGCTGCTTCACGTAGTCCGGGGTGTAGGCCAGGGTATAGACCACGCGGCCCTCGCGGGACTCCTTGCCGTCCACGCGCAGCTGCTTGAACTGCTTCTTGAGGAGGTCCTCGAAGGCCTGCTCCTTGTCCACGGTGAGCAGGGCCAGCTCGATGCGCTCGCCGGGCAGGAGCGTGGGTTTGAGCACCACGATCTCCTCCTCGCGGGAGGCGTTGCGCAGGTCGTCCCCGGCGATGCTCAGGCTGTTCTCCAGGGCCTTCTTCATGTCCACGCCCAGCGTCAGGTGGATGCCGCCCTTGAGGTCCAGGCCCAGGTTGATGCGGCGGTCCGGCAGGATGCGGGCCAGAGGCGAGTTCTGCACGGCCGGGATGGAGGGCAGGACGTAAGCGGCCCCGAAGACCAGCACCAGCAGGGTCAGGGCCACTCTCCAGTTCAGTTTCTTCATGGATTCTCCCGAGCGGATCCTTGAGCCGGGACCGGTCCGTCCGTCAGAAAGACAGGGGCGAACCCCCCGGAGCCTGTCCGGGGCCGGTCCGCCGTGCTGTCTCTCCGCGTCCTGGGCCGGACGGGTTGGAAATGGCTACTTCTCTTCCTTGTCGGCCTTGCGGGGCGGATTCGTGAGCCCGGCCACGTAGTTCCGGTTCACCTTCACAGACACGCCCGAGGCGATCTCCACGGTGAGGGTGTCGCCGTCCACGTCCGTGACCGCGCCTTCGATGCCGCCGGCGGTGAGGATCTTGTCGCCCTTGCGCACGCCCGCCAGCATCTCCTTGTGCTGCTTGGCCTTCTTCTGCTGCGGCCGGATGAGTAGGAAGTAGAAGATGGCGAACATCAGGATGAGCGGCAGGAAGGCGGTGATGGGGTTGCCTCCCTCTGCGCCGGCGCCGCCGGCGGAGCCCATGGCGTGGGCGATGGAATCAAACAGCATGGAAACCTCCTCGGTTCAATTGTCCGGTCTAGGCCGGAACATACAGGTTGCCGTAAGGCCGGTGCGAGAAGGGCCGGACCTTGACGAAGGAGTCGGCCAGGATCTTTTTGGCGTCCAGCTTGAGCTCCCTGGCGTAGTCCTCGACAATGCCCTTGATGACCTTCATGTCCTCGGCGTCGCAGGGCTGGCTGTGCAGGTGCGGACCCAGCTGGGTCTGGGGCACCTCGCCCCGGACGTAGATCACGCCGCCGTGCATGCCCGTGCCCAGACTGCGTCCCGCCACCGGCGCGTCAGGCTTATCAGAAAACATGCCGAGAAGCAAAATGATTCCGCCGGCCATGTATTCGCCCAGGAAATCCCCGGCCTTGCCGCCCACCACGATGGTCGGAAGTTTGTCCATGTAGGCCTTCATGTGGATGCCCACGCGGTAGCCCACGTCGCCCTTGATGTAGATGCGGCCGCCGCGCATGGCGTAGCCGATGACGTCCCCGGCCATGCCCTCCACCACCACGAGGCCCTCGTCCATGGTGTTGCCGACCCCGTCCTGGGCGTTGTTCAGCACCCGGATGGTGGGCCCGCTCATGAACGCGGCCATGTCCTGGCCGGGCACGCCCTGGATCTGAAAGCGCAGGTCGCCGGTGAGCCCCGTGGCGATGTAACGCTGGCTGTTCACGTCATTGAGCACGAAGTCCGTGACGCCCTGGTCCACGGCCTCGCGGATCTTTTCGTTGAATTGGCGGTAGTAGGTCTCGCCCGCCGTGAGGGTGAGCTTCTTGCGTGCTTTCGTCGCCATGGGGATCAGGCCTCCAGATTCACGATGACGGGTTCGCCGGCCTTGGGCATCCAGACCGAGTCCAGCTTGGGACAGACCAGGCGCACCGCGCTCTCCTCGCTGGACATGAAGACCATGTCGTCCTTCTCGGCCACCAGGAGCGGGCGCAGCTTGATGCGGTCGTTGAGGCCCATGAGCCCGGTGTTGTCGGCCACCAGGATGGCGAAGGGGCCGTTCAACAGAGCCGAGCCGTAAACCACGCGCAGTGTGGTGTAGAGGGCCTTGTCCTCCTCGTCCATGCGGGCGATCTCGTCCCAGAACGGCGGCGCGAAGACCTTGGCCGCCAATTCCTTGGACAGGCCGTGCTTGCGGATGAGCAGGTCCAGCAGGTAGGCCACCACCTCGGTGTCGGTCATCAGCGTGCAGATGTAGTTGTGTTCGCAGAGGAAACGGCGGTTGATGCCGTAGGAGCTGATCTCGCCGTTGTGCACGATGGACCAGTCCAGCAGCGTGAAGGGGTGGGCCCCGCCCCACCAGCCCGGAGTGTTGGTGGGGAACCGGTTGTGGCCGGTCCAGATGTAGGCGTTGTACTCCTCCAGGCGGTAGAAGTCGGCCATGTCTTCGGGAAAGCCCACGCCCTTGAACGCGCCCATGTTCTTGCCGCTGGAGAAGACGAAGGCCCCGGGCACGTTGGTGTTGATCTTCATGACCACCGAGACCACGTAGTCCTTCTCGTCCACCACCTCGCGCAGGTCCGCGGGCTTCTCCTTCTTCACCGAGAGGAAGAAGCGCCAGACCACGGGCGGATTCTTCACCGAGAGCACGCGACGGGTGGGGATGGGCTCAGAGGCGTGGATGGTGAAGTAGCGCTTGAGCACCTCCTCGGCGGAGTCCAGGCCGGACTGGTCGTCGCACATGAGGTGGAAGGCGTACTTGTCGGCATGCTCGGGGTAGATGCCGTAGGCCGCGAAGCCGCCGCCCAGGCCGTTGCCGCGGTCGTGCATGCAGGCCATGGCCTTGATCGGGACCTCGCCGTTGATGAGGCCCTTCTTCTTGTGGATCACCCCGAAGATGCCGCAGCCCGAGATGTCCTTTTGGAAGTCGTAGTATCTTTCAGGTGCTTTCATTGTTTCCTCGCTCTACTTGTCCGCGCCGGCAGGGTTCCAGGTCTTGTCGAAGACCTGCTCGGGCCAGAGGAAGACGCCGGGCTCGCCGTGCATGAGGGCGCGCTTGGTCTCCGCGGGCAGGGGCATGCGGAACTTGATGAAGGATGTGTACATGCCCGCGTTGTCGATCTCGCCCACCAGGACATAGCCCACCAGGCGGTCGTCCTTGAACACGAGCTTGCGGTAGATCTGCCGCTTCTCGTCCAGGTGGATGGCGATCTCGTAGTCCTCGGGCTTGGGCGGGTTGACCTGGCCCACGGAGATGGTGGGCAGGCCGTAGAAGCTGATGGAGTTCATGGCCAGGCCGCCTTCGTAGGTCTCCTTGGCCCCGGCCATGTTGCGGCCGGCGTAGTAGCCCTGGTTGTAGGCGTTGGGCCAGATGGGTACCACGCGGTTGTCCTCGGTGATCATGTCCCGGGCCTGGGCCACGTCGCCCGCGGCATAGACGCCCTTGGCGCTGGTCTGGAGCGAATCGTCCACCTGCACGCCGCGGTCGGTCTTGATGCCGGCCTCCTTGGCCAGGGAGGAATTGGGCACCACGCCGATGGCCACCACCACGGCTTCGCAGGGCACGAACATGCCGTCTGTGGTGAGCACGCCGATGATGTGGCCCTTGTCGTCGCGGTGGATCTCCTTGGCCGTGACCCCGCAGCGCACGCCGATGCCGGTCTCGGCCAGCCGGCGCGCGGCCAGCCGGCCCGCGTTCTCGTCAAAGGCCGCGGAGAGCACGCGGTTGGAAAGCTCCAGGATGGTCACGTCCACGCCGCGGTCGAAAAGGCTCTCGGCGGCCTTGAGCCCGATGAGGCCGCCGCCGATGACCACGGCCTTCTTCATCTTCTTGGCCGCGGCGATGAGGGCCTGGGCGTGGTCCAGGCTGGTGAAGTTATAGACCCCGAGGCCGTCCGCGCCGGGAATGGGCGGGTTGAACGGCACGCCGCCGGTGGCGATGAGCAGACGGTCGTAGGGGATGGTTTCGCCCTTGTTGGTGGTCACGGTCTTCTTCTTGGTGTCGATGGCCGTGGCCGTGGTGTTCAGGCGCAGGTCCACGCACATGCGGCTGTAGAAGTCGTCGCTGCGCAGGTTCATGCGTTCCGGCCCGATCTTGCCGGACAGGAGGTAGGAGATGAGCGGACGGCCGTAGGCCGGCACGTGCTCGGACCCGAGCACCACGATGGTGCCCTCCTGGTCCAGCCTGCGGATGCCCTCGATGGCCCCCACGGAGGCCACGCCGTTGCCGATGATCACGTAGGTCATGGTCGCGTTCCCCCTAGGTTAGCGTTCTTCGAACTTGAGGGCCATGTTGGGACAGGCCGCCACGCAGGCCGGGCCACCCTCGCGGTCCCTGCACAGGTCGCACTTGACGATCTTGTTCAGGGTGGGGTGGCGCTGGATGGCCCCGTAAGGGCAGGCCATGAGGCAGGACCAGCAGCCCACGCACTTCTCGATGTCGTAAATGGTGGCTCCGGTCTCGGGGTCCTTCTGCAGGGCGCCGGAGATGCAGGCGGCCACGCAGGCGGGATCGTCGCAGTGACGGCAGGACAGGGCCACGCAGGTGGGGCCTTTCTCCTGGAAGCGCTTGCAGGCCTTGAGCCCGTCCTCCAGGCGCTCCTGGGTGTAGGCGATGATCAGGTCCTTGCTCTTGGAATGCACGGTGATGCAGGCCAGCTCGCAGAGGTGGCAGCCGATGCAGTATTCCTTGTCCGGATAGACGCGTTTCATGCTGAAGTCCCCCTTGCCCTAGCGGCCGGCGTGCTTGACGCCGAGGATGTCCATCTCGGAATCCGACAGGCCCACGGCCCGGAGCTTGTCGCGGTTGCCGCGCAGGCTCTCGATGGAGTTGAGGCCCATGCCGCCGAGCATTTCCTCGATCTCGTGGCCCCAGGCCCGGATCAGGTTGGCCATCTTCTTGGCCGCGATGTCCGGATTCTGGCGCTTGGACAGCTTGGCGTCGTTGGTGGCGATGCCCCAGGGGCATTTGCCGGTGTAGCACTTGCCGCACAGGGTGCAGCCCACGGCCAGCAGCGCCGCGGTGCCGATGTAGCAGGCGTCCGCGCCGAGAGCGATGGCCTTGACCACGTCGGCGCTGCAGCGCGTGCCGCCCGCGGAGATGATGGAGGCGCGGTTGCGGATGCCCTCGTCGCGCAGGCGCTGGTCCACCGCGGCGATGGCCAGCTCGATGGGAATGCCCACGTTGTCGCGGATCATGGCCGGCGCCGCGCCGGTGCCGCCGCGCATGCCGTCGATGGCCACGATGTCCGCGCCCGCCCGCACGATGCCCGAGGCGATGGCCGCCACGTTGTGCACGGCCGCGATCTTCACGGACACGGGCACGCGGTAGCGCGAGGCCTCCTTGAGGGCGAAGATGAGCTGGTGCAGGTCCTCGATGGAATAGATGTCGTGGTGCGGGGCCGGGGAGATGGCGTCCGAGCCCACGGGGATCATGCGCGTCTCGGAGACCTTCTCGTTGATCTTCTCGCCGGGCAGGTGCCCGCCGATGCCGGGCTTGGCGCCCTGGCCGATCTTGATCTCGATGCCCGCGCCCGCGTTCAGGTACTCGGCGTGCACGCCGAAGCGGCCCGAGGCCACCTGCACGATGGTGTTCTTGCCGTACTGGTAGAGGGACTTGTGCAGGCCGCCCTCGCCCGTGTTGTAGCAGATGCCCAGCTCGGTGGCGGCCCGGGCCATGGCCACGTGCAGATTGAAGTTGATGGAGCCGAAGCTCATGGCCGAGAACATGATCGGGTAGTTCAGCTCGATCTGCGGGGCCAGCCTGGTGGTGAGCCGGGGCTTGCCCTTCTTGCCCTTGACCGGGGCGGCGAACTCCACGCGGTCCGGCTTGGAGCCCAGGAAGGTCTTCAGCTCCATGGGCTCGCGCAGGGGGTCGATGGAGGGGTTGGTGACCTGGCTGGCGTCCAGCAGCAGGTTGTCCCAATAGACGGGGATGTCCACGGGAGAGCCCATGCCGGCCAGGAGCACGCCGCCGGTGTCGGCCTGTTTGTAAATATTTTTCAGGAATACGGGACGCCAGCAGGCGTTGGGGCGGAATTCGGACTGGTTGAGCCGGATGCAGAGGGCTCCGGTGGGACACAAGGCTTCGCATCGATGGCAACCCACGCACTTGGTGTTGTCGTGGCGCACCCTTTGCCGGGCCTCGTCCCAGTAATGCGCCTCGTAGGCGCATTGTCGGATGCAGACCTTGCAGTTGATGCAGAGGTCCTTGTCCCGCTCGATGCGGTAGTCGTGATAGTTTTTGTTGATGGGTTGGAACAGCAAGTCCGCCACCTCGCTCCCTGAAGAGTTGACAAAAACTCCCCCGCTGCCGTGCTGGATGCAGCCAAACGAGCTACCGGCTCCGGGGGCGTCCACTTAAAATGCAAAAGGGGAGCCAGAAAATCACAAGAGCCCTACCCTGTCAAGACGGGGTCCATGGGGCGGCGATCAAGGGCTGGTCAGGATTTTGGAGGAAAACGCAAGAATTGCCAATTTCGAAAGGCGTAAACCCCGATCCAGGGGTCCGAACCAGGGTTCACGCCGGGTTCGGACCCCTGTTTTTTTCAATTCTTGGCCCAGAAAATAAGTCCGAGAGAATGCGGGTCCAGGAGCAGGGGGTGGTGCGGCAGGATGCGCACGGTGAAGCCGAAGCGTCCCGCCTCGTCCGGCACCAGGTCGCCGCGGTAGAGGTGCCAGCCGTCGCCCCGCTCGCCCTCGTGGGACATGGGCGTGGTCTGGCGGGCCAGGAAGCTGTCGTCCTGGCCCACAGGGCCGTGGTAGATCTGGACCAATATGTCCTCGGGCCGGACCCCGCCGCCCAGATAGACCTCGCATTCCACGATGACCGGCTCGCGCACATAGACCTGGCCCGGGGTCTCGGCGCGCACGTTGCGCACGTTGAGGGTGCCCCACTTGGTCATGATCTCCATGCGCCAGGAGGACAGGGCCTTGGCCGGGGCGAAATCGTCGCGCATGAGATTGCGGAAGTTCTTGTAGGCCGGCAGGTAGGCCTTCTCCACATAGTCCTCCACCATGCGGTGGGCGTTGAACACCGGGCCCAGGGCCTTGAAGGCCTCCTTCATGCTCCGGATCCAGGCGCGCGGCAGGTTGCCGTGGCCGCGGTCGTAGAACTCGGGAATGATCTCGTTCTCCAGCACGTTGTACAGGGTCTGGCTTTCCACGAAGTCCTGGTAGGCCAGGTCCTCGTACTCCTCGCCGCGGCCGATGGCCCAGCCCAGGCGGTTGTCCGGGGTGTAGGCCTCGTCCCACCAGCCGTCCAGGGTGCTGCACTGGAGCACGCCGTTGGCCATGGCCTTCATGCCGCTGGTGCCGCAGGCTTCCAGGGGGCGGCGCGGGTTGTTCAGCCAGACGTCGCAGCCCTGGACCATGCGGCTGGCGATCTTCATGTCGTAGTCCTCCAGGAAGACCATGCTGTAGCGGCATTCCTCCCGGCGGCAGAACTGGATCAGGTCCTGGATGATCTTCTTGCCTTCGTTGTCCTGGGGATGGGCCTTGCCCGCGAACACGAACTGGATGCGGCGCCTGGAGTCCTGCACCAGGCGCAGCAGGCGCTCCTTGTCCTGGAACAGGAGGTTGGCCCGCTTGTAGGTGGCGAAGCGGCGGGCGAAGCCGATGGTCAGGGCCTGGGGGTCCAGGACCTCCTCGGCGATCTGGAGTTCCTTGCGCCGCGCGCCCTTTTCCAGGAGCTGCTTGCGCAGGCGCTTGCGCACGAAGTCCACCAGCCGCTCGCGCAGCCGCTCGTGGGTGCGCCAGAGCTCGGCGTCCGGAATGCCCTCGGCCTGGGCCCAGAAGCGGCCGCAGTCCGGGTCCTCGCGCCAGTTCACGCCCAGGTAGCGGTCGAAGAGCAACGCCATGTCCTTGGCCACCCAGGTGGGCATGTGCACGCCGTTGGTGATGGCGCCGATGGGCACGTCCTCGGATGGGTACTGGGGCCAGACCCGCTTCCACATGTTGCGCGAGACCTGGCCGTGGAGCTGGCTCACGCCGTTGTTGAAGCGCGAAAGCTTAAGGGCCAGCACGGTCATGCAGAAGGGCTCGGCGTCGTCGCGCGGGTCCTCGCGGCCCAGGGCCAGGAAGACCTTGTAGGCCAGGCCCAGGCTGCGGGTGTAGCCCTCGAAGTAGGGGCGCATGAGGTCGGCGGGGAAGCGGTCGTTGCCCGCGGGCACCGGGGTGTGGGTGGTGAAGACCGAGGAGGAGGCCGCGATCTCCTGGGCCGCCTCGAAGGACAGGCCCTTCTCGTGCATGAAGCTGCGGATGCGCTCCAGGCCCGCGAAGGCCGAGTGGCCCTCGTTCATATGGATGACCTTGGGCTCCAGGCCCAGAGCCGCCAGGGCCTTGATGCCGCCGATGCCGAGCAGTATCTCCTGCCAGAGCCGCATCTCCAGGTTGCCGCCGTAGAGGCTGGAGGTGATCTGGCGGAAGTGCTCGGGGTTCTCGGGCACGTAGGTGTCCAGGAGCAGGAGCCGGATGCGGCCCACGCGGGCCTCCCAGATGCGCGCCGTGAGCGGCTGCCCGGCCAGATCCACCTGGATGGTCACGGGGTTGCCCTCGGCGTTCTTGATGAGCCGGATGGGCATCTGGTTGAAGTCGTTCTCGGGATAGCGCTCCTGCTGCCAGCCGTCCGGGGTCATGTACTGGCGGAAGTAGCCTTCGCGGTAGAGCAGGCCCACGCCCACCAGGGGGATGTTCAGGTCGCTGGCGGACTTCAGGTGGTCGCCCGCCAGGATGCCCAGGCCGCCGGAATAGATGGGCAGGGAGAGGGTGATGCCGTACTCCAGGCTGAAGTAGGCCACCACCGGGGCGTTCTCCTTGTTGTCCGGGAAGGTGTAGGCCCCGGTCTTACGCGACATGTACTGGTCCAGGGAACGCTTGGCGTCCTCCAGGCGGGAGAGGAAGAAGTCGTCCCGGGCCAGTTCCTCCAGGGTCTTCTGGGGGATGTTATTGAGGAAGGCCACGGGGTTCTCCTGGCAGCGCCGCCAGAGTTCGTGGTCCGTGGAGGCGAACAGGTTCAGGATGCGCTCGTTCCAGGAAAAGACGAGGTTGTAGGCCAGGTCCCACATGGCCTCAAGCTTGGGGGGCAGCTTGGAAACGACGCTGTAGATGCGCAGCGGATGCATGCAGGGCTCCTTGTGTAGGTGGCGTCGCCGCAATGCCGATCAGTCTCGGTCATATCGGCTCGACCCAGGAATGGCAAGGCCGGGCAGGTGAAAAAACCGGCGGCGGCGCGCCATTGACAGAGGCGGCGCTTCGGGAGCAAAAAGCAGCTTCCAACCCACGGGAGTCCCATGTCCGCACCTGCCCCGGAATTGCACGTCAAGATCAAGTACCTCCGCCCCCTGGCCGAGGAGTTGGGCCTGTCCTACGCCACGCCCCACTCCGCAGGCCTGGACCTGCGCGCCTGCCTGGACGAGCCGTTCGTGGAGGTGCCCGCGGGCGGCCGGGTCAAGGTGCCCACGGGCATCGCCATCGAGATCAGCGAGCCCGGCGTGGCCGGCTTCGTGTTCTCGCGCAGCGGCCTGGGGGCCAAGGACGGCCTCACCGTGGCCCAGGGCGTGGGCCTCATCGACCCCGACTACCGGGGCGAGATCCTGGTCTGGCTCCTGAACACCTCCGGCGAGGTGCGACGAATCGAGCGCGGGCAACGCATGGCCCAGCTCGTCTTCCTGCCCTCGTTCCAGGCCCGCATCCTGCCCGCGCGGGACCTTTCCGAGACGGATCGCGGGGCGGGAGGGTTCGGACACACCGGAACGACGTGAGGAGAGAACGACCATGAGCTCCACTTTCGATTCCATCAAAGCCCGCGACGAACAGTCCATCATGCGGACCTACGGCCGCTACCCCCTGGCCGTGAAGGAGGCCCGGGGGGCGCGGCTCTACGACTTCGACGGCAGGGAATACGTGGACCTGCTGGCCGGCATCGCGGTCTGCGGCCTGGGCCACGGCCGTCCCGAGCTGACCCGGGTCATGGCCGAACAGGCCCGGAAGCTCGTGCACGTGAGCAACCTCTTCTACCAGGAGGAACAGATCGTCCTGGCCGAGAAGCTGCTGGCCACCTGCCAGGCCGACAAGGTCTTCTTCTGCAACTCCGGGGCCGAGGCCAACGAGGGGGCCATCAAGCTGGCCCGGCGCTACGCCCAGGTGACGCAGCAGCGCGAGGCCTTCGAGATCGTGACCCTGGAGGGCTCGTTCCACGGCCGCACCCTGGCCACGCTCACGGCCACGGGCCAGGGCGGGAAGATCAAGGAAGGCTTCGGCCCCCTGCCCGAGGGCTTCCTCAGCGTGCCCTTCGCCGATGCCTGCGCCCTGCGCGCCGCCGTGACCGGCAAGACCGCGGCCGTGCTCGTGGAGATGGTCCAGGGCGAGGGCGGGGTGCGCCCCCTGCCCGCGGAGTTCGTGGACGCGCTCCTGGCCCTGCGCCGCGAAAAAAACTTCCTGCTCATCGTGGACGAGGTCCAGAGCGGCATGGGCCGCACCGGGAAATTCTGGGCCCACCAGCACTACGGCCTGGTCCCGGACATCTTCACCACGGCCAAAGGCCTGGCCAACGGCCTGCCCATGGGCGCGGTGCTGGCCACGGACGAGGCGGCCAAGGGCTTCGAGCCCGGCTGCCACGCCACCACCTTCGGCGGCGGCGGGGTGCTCGCGGCCGTGGCCGCCAAGGTCCTCGACATCCTGCGCGAGGAGCGGCTCGTGGAGCGGGCCGCCGAACTCGGGGCCTGGCTCCTGGCCGAGGCCAGGAAACTCCTGGCCAGGCACCCGGACAAGATCGCCCACGTGCGCGGCCTGGGGCTCATGCTCGGCATCGAACTGGCCGGTCCGGGCCAGGAGATCTGGAAGGCCCTGCTGGAGGCCGGATTCGTCTGCAACCTGGCCCACGGCACGGTGCTGCGCCTGCTGCCGCCCCTGACCATCGAGCGCGAGGACCTGGCCGCCTTCCTCAAGGCCCTGGACGCCATCCTGGCGGCCCGGCCAGGAACCTGACCATGAGCGGCCCCGGCCAGGACAGCGCTCGCCCGGACGACTACTTCCGCGGCCTGAACCTGCTCCTGGCCGGGGCCGTGCCCCAGGCCGCCCGGCGCATCCTGGAGGTGGGCTGCGGCGAGGGCCGGCTGGGCGAACACCTCAAATCCCTCGATCCCGCGCGCACGGTCGTCGGCCTGGAACTGGAGCCCGGTCCCGCGGCCCGGGCCGCCGCACGCCTGGACCGGGTCCTGGTGCAGGACGCCGAGGCCTCCCTGCCGGACCTGGAGCCCGGCAGCCTGGACTGCCTGCTCTACGGCGACGTGCTCGAACACTTCCGCGATCCCCTGGCGGTGCTGCGCCGCCATCGCCCCCTGCTGGCCCCGGGCGGCACGGCCCTGGCCTGCGTGCCCAACGTCCAGCACCACAGCCTGGCCGCCTCCCTGCTCCGCGGCGACTGGCAGCCCCAGGCCGCCGGGCTCCTGGACCGCGGACATCTCCGCTTCTTCTCCCATCTGGGCCTGCTCCGTCTGTTCCTGGACGCCGGATTCCTGCCCGAGGTGGTGGCGGCCCTCAACGTGCCCGCGCCGGACGCCTTCCACGCCGCGGCCGCATCCCTGCTGGAGCACCTGGGGCTGGACCCGGAACGGCTGCGGCCCTTCCTGGACGTGGGCCAGTGGATCGTGCGGGCCGAGGCCCTGCCCGAGGTCCCGGCGGCCGTGCTCCCGCCCCTGACCCTGGCCACCCGCTGCGACGACCCGGCCCTGCTGGCGGCCCATCTGGGCCGCTCGCCCTGCCTGGGCCCGGGCTCGCCCCACCAGTTCCTGACCTTCCCGGAGTCCATGCCGCCCGCCCGGGCGGCGCGCCTGGCCCTGGAACAGGCCCGCCACGCCGTGGTCCTGCTCGTGGAGCCCACCGTTTATCTGCCCGAGGGATTCCTGGAGCGGTTCTTCGGCCAGTGGCAGAACGAGGAGCAGCGCCTGGGTCCCCTGCCCCTGGCCGGGGTGCGCGGCTGGACCCGCGAGGCCCGCGGACTGGAACCGGCGGGCCGCTTCGTGGACGGGATGCGCCTGGCCGCCGGAAGCACGCCGCCGCCCTGTCCGGTCCTGGTCCTGGACGGCCCGCTCCTGGCCCTGTGCCGGGCGGAACTGCCCCTGCCCGAGCCCGGCCTGGGCCGTTTCTGGGCTGCCGGCCTCTGCCTGGAGGCCCGGCGGCGCGGCCACGGGCCGGTGGTGCTCGGCGCCCCCCTGCACCGGGCCGCGGACTTCCGGCCTCCGGCCCCGGCGCAACCGGCCGGCGACCCGGCCCCGCTGCGCGCCCGCTTTCCCGACTACGCCCCGGAATTCTGGGAACAGCTCGCCATGAGCCTGGGCAATCCTTGACCGTGCACCGCCCAAATCGTATGACGGGACAGACGAGGACAGCATGAGCATGACCGTGGCCGGACCCGGGCGCAAGCCCCCGGTCCCCCCCACTCCCAAGGAAGCGCAGCAGGCGCTGGGCACGACCAACGCGCCGGACCAGCCGACGCTCGCCCAACTGCGCGCCGGGGAGGAGCAGAAACGCTTCACCGCCACGGTGCTGCAGTCCACCTACACCGGCAAGGGCTCCGTGTTCGACACCATGATCTGACCGTCCTGAGCGCGCATGACACTCCGGGGGCCGGGCGACCGGCCCCCGTCTTTCGAACCGCACAAGGAAACCTCCGTGAATGACCTGCTCCAGATCCGTTTCACCCTGCCCGAGGACCAGACCGACGCCTGCCAGGCCTTCCTGGCCGAGAACGTGCCCCACGGCTGGCAGGAGGAACAGCCCGCCCCGGACCAGGTGACCTATTCGCTCTACGTGGAGGATACGGCCGCCGGCCGCGAACTGGCCAAGGCCGTGGCCGAGCGCTGGCCCCAGGCCGAGGTCATGGCCGAGGAGCGCGAGGAGGAGGACTGGGGCCGGGCCTGGATGGAATTCTTCGTGCCCCTGGAGTGCGGCCAACGCTTTGAGATCCTGCCGCCCTGGCTGGCGGACCAGGCCAAGGACGGGCTGACCCCGGTGATCATCGAACCCAAGATGGCCTTCGGCACCGGCCATCATCCCACCACGGCCCTCTGCCTGGAGGGCCTGGCCGCCATCCTGGGCGACGGCCAGGGCTGGAAGGGCAGGCATTTCCTGGACCTGGGCACGGGCTCGGGCATCCTGGCCATCGCCCTGTGCAAGCTCGGCATGACCGGCCTGGGCCTGGACATCGACCCCCTGGCCGTGGACTGCGCCCGCGAGAACACCGAGCGCAACGGCGTGCAGGACGCCCTGGCCCTGGCCGTGGGCAGCATCGAGGCCGCGGCCCGGGAGCCGAAGTTCGACCTCATCGTGGCCAACATCCTTTCCGGTCCGCTCATCGGCATGGCCCCGGCCATCGTGGCCCGGTTGACCCCGGGCGGCTCCCTGGTGCTCTCCGGCATCCTGGAGGAGCAGGCCGAGGCCGTGGCCGCGGCCTACGAGGCCCAGGGCCTGGGCCAGCCCCGCTTCAGCCGGTCCGGGGAATGGGCCGCCCTGCTCTACTCCGGGGAACGGGCATGACGCGGCTCAACCTGCTGCTCAACATGCAGCACGCCATGCTGGCGGCCCTGGGCCCCAGCCAGTGGTGGCCCGGGGACACGCCCTTCGAGGTGGCCGTGGGCGCGATCCTGACCCAGAACACCAACTGGGGCAACGTGGAGAAGGCCATCGCCAACCTGAAGCGCGAGAACGCCCTGGAGCCCAAGGCCCTGGCCCGGCTGCCGCAGGAACGGCTGGAGGAATGTCTGCGGCCCGCGGGCTACTTCCGGCTCAAGGCCCAGCGCCTCATCCATTTTCTGGACTTCCTCAAGGCCGAGGCCGGGCTCTCCATGGAGGCCCTGGCCCGCCGCGACCCGGCCGTCCTGCGCGGCAAGCTCCTGGCGGTCAAGGGCATCGGCCCGGAAACCGCGGACTCCATCCTGCTCTATGCCCTGGGCGCGCCCGTGTTCGTGGTGGACGCCTACACCCAGCGTATCTTCTCCCGCCACGGCCTGAGCCCCGAGGAGACCGACTACCACGAGCTCCAGGCCCTGTTCATGGACGCCTTGCCCCGGGACACGGCCCTGTACAACGAGTATCACGCCCTCATCGTGCGCACGGCCAAGCAGTGGTGCCTGAAGAAGACCCCGCACTGCCAGGGCTGCCCCCTGGAGCCCTTCCTGGGGACCCATTGATGCGAGGTTTCGCGGCCCTGCTTCTGCTTCTCTGCCTGGCGGTCCCGGCCCTGGCCCAGGAGCCCGCCGACACCCTGCGCCGGAGCGAGGAGCAGGCGGCCCGCACCAAAGAGGAGGTGGACCGCCTGGCGGCCCGCGAAAAGGACCTCTCCGGCAGGATCGCGGCCATCGAGGGCCGGGTGCGCGCGGCCGAGAAGGAGATCGCGGAGCGGGAACGCCGCCTGGAGGCCCTGCGCGCCGAGGAACGCAAGGCCCAGGCCGAACACGACCAGCTGGCCGCGCGCAAGGCCGCCATCGTGGAGGACCTGCGCCGCCTGCTGCAGGGACTCTGGCCCGTGCACATGAAGAACTTCCAGAACCGTTTCCAGGGCCTGTCCGCCTGGGACGCCATGGACCGCCGCTTCACCTGGATGAGCCACGTCTATGACGCCACCCGCCGCAAGCTGGACGAGGCCCGCCAGACCCAGCAGCGCCTGGACGCCGTGCTGGAGCGCCAGAAGCGCCTGGCCCGCGAGGCCGAAGACCAGCTGGCCAGGGTGAACCAGGCCAAGGACTTGCTCCTGGCCGAACGCCTGAGCCTGCGCCACGCCTTGGCCCAGGTGCGCGACGAGCGCCAGGACCTGGAGAGCGAGCTGGCCGGCATCCTGGCCACCATCAAGGAGCTGCGCTACCAAGTGGGCTCCGTTGGCGGCCGCCGCATGGAAGCCAGCCGAGGCAGGCTGCCCTGGCCCGCCACGGGCCGCACCGTGATCTCCTTCAACCCCGGGGCCAGCCCGCCGCGCAACGGCCTGGGCCTGGCCCTGACCCAGGGCGCCCCGGTGCGCGCCGTGTTCTGGGGCAAGGTGGTGCACAACGACGTGCTGCGCGGATTCGGCCGCGTGGTCATCCTGTTCCATGGCGACGATTACTACAGCCTGTATGCCTTTCTGGCCGAATCCGACCTGCGCCCCGGGCAGGAGGTGGAGAAGGACGAGGTGCTGGGCACGGCCGGGTTTTACCCCGAAGCGCAAGGGCCAGGACTCTATTTTGAATTGCGTTTTCACCAGAAACCCATTAATCCGGACGCGTGGCTGAACGCCGCGCACTAACGCCGCCGGGGCTTTTCCGGCGTCCCTGGAGGACAGACCCTATGCGCCTCTTTCTTTGGATCGGCACCCTGCTGCTCCTGTTCGTCCTGACCGTCGCGCCCATGCCCAGCCAGGCCGTGGGCGAAAACAACTTCGAGGCCCTCAAGCGTTTCAGCCAGGTGCTGGACATCGTGGAGAGCCACTACGTCCAGGACATCCCGCGCTCCGCGCTCATCGAGGACGCCATCAAGGGCATGCTGGAGCAGCTGGACCCGCACTCCACCTACCTGAACAAGGACGACTTCCGGGACATCCAGATCAGCACCAGCGGCGAGTTCACCGGCATCGGCATCGAGATTTCGCTGGAGAACGGGCGGCTCACGGTCATCTCGCCCATCGAGGACACCCCGGCCTACAAGGCCGGCCTCAAGAGCGGCGACATCCTCCTGGAGATCGACGGCCAGTCCACCCAGGACATCAGCCTCACCGAGGCGGTGAAGCGCATCCGCGGGCCCAAGGGCTCCACGGTGAAGCTCGTGATCCTGCACAAGGGCTCCAACAAGCCCGAGACCGTGCCCATCGTGCGCGGCACCATCCCGATCCACAGCGTGAAAACCCAGGAACTGGAGCCCGGCTATCTCTACGTGCGGCTCACCCGCTTCAACGAGAACACCACCCGCGACCTCCAGGACAAACTCAAGGAGTACCGCTCCAAGCACGAGATCAAGGGCTTGGTGCTCGACCTGCGCAACAACCCCGGCGGTCTCCTGGACCAGGCCGTGTCCGTGGCCGACACCTTCCTCTCCGACGGCTTGGTGGTCTATATCCAGGGCCGCGACGCCAGCCAGCGCAAGGACTTCCCGGCCACCCGCAGCGGCGACGACGTGGCCGCGGCCATGGTCACGCTCATCAACCCCGGCTCGGCCTCGGCCTCGGAGATCGTGGCCGGCGCCCTGCAGGACCACAAGCGCTCCCTGCTGGTGGGCGAGCGCACCTTCGGCAAGGGCTCGGTGCAGACCGTGATCCCGCTGTCCGACGGCACGGGCATCAAGCTGACCACGGCCCTCTACTACACGCCCAACGGCCGCTCCATCCAGGCCCAGGGCATTCTGCCGGACCTGGAAGTGCCCTTCATCCTGCCCGACACCGGGGACCAGGACCCCGACGGCCGCTTCACCCTGCGCGAGCAGGACCTCTCCCGCCACCTGGAAAACAACGGCGGGAACAAGGCCAAGGACGGCGGCGCCAACAAGGAAGTCCGGGACATGATGGCCCAGGACAACCAGCTGCGCCTCGGCCTGGAGCTGGTCAAGAAGCTGCCGGTGATCCGGCAGATCCGCTAGGAGGAACGCTCGGACCGTCATGGACGAGCAGACTCCGGAACAGCAGGAACAGGAACGGGCGCGGGCCGGGAGATTCTCCTGGCTGACGCGCCCGCTTCCTTTGGCCCTGGCGGCCACGGCCGTGGCCGCGGTGCTCTCCCTGGCGCTCTGGCTGGCCTTCTTCCGCCAGCCCCCGGCCCCTGCCCTGCACCAGGAGGCCCAGCCGCCCCAGACCCTCTACGAGGAGAGCCCGGCCCAGGACCTGGAGGACCGGGTCAAGGAGACCGATCTGGCCCTGCTGGAGTCCTTGCGCGTGCTGGACGAGGGGGCCCGGGCCATGACCCTCACCGACGCCCAGGTGCGCCGGAGCGGGGACGAGAGCTACCACGTGCAGAACCTGCGGCTCAACGTGGGCCGCAAGCGCCAGGAGTTCCTGGACGCCTTCCGCGCGGCCCTGGCCGCCCGCGCGCCCCAGGCCAGGCTGGCCGAGGACGGCTCCACGCACCTCACGGTGAGCATCGACGGCCTGCTGACCCACGACATCCTGCTGGACGGCTTCGTCAAACCCGCGCCCCTGCCGCCCACGGTGCCGGGACCCAAGCTGACCATCGTCATCGACGACATGGGCGAGGACCTGGGATTCGCCAAGGGTTTGGCGCGCCTGCCCTTCCCCGTGACCTTCTCCATCTGGCCGAGCGCCTCCCAGAACCGCGAGGTGGCTGCCGTGGCCCGCAGGGCGGGCCGCGAAATCCTGGCCCACGTGCCCATGCAGCCCAAGGGCTGGCCCGAGGTCAAACCCGGCCCCCAGGCCCTCTACACGAACATGAGTCCGGACGAGGTGCGCGACACCCTGCGCCGCAACCTGGACAGGCTGCCCGAGGCCGTGGGCATCAACAACCACATGGGCTCGGGCTTCACCGAGTCGGCCCAGGACATGGCCGCGGTCATGGACGTGCTGGCGGAAAAGGGCCTCTTCTTCCTGGACAGCGTGACCACACAGAAGAGCGCGGCCCCGGCCGCGGCCCGCAAGATCGGCCTGAAAATCTACCGCCGCGACGTGTTTCTGGACAACGAGCGCAGCGTGCCGGCCATCGTGCACCAGCTCCGGCTGGCCGAATCCCTGGCCCGCCGCTCGGGCCGGGCCATCGCCATCGGCCACCCGCACCGCGAGACCCTGGAGGCCCTGACCCAGTGGTCCGAGGAACGCGACACGCGCATCACCCTGGTGCCCCTCGCGACCCTGCGCTGAATCCTGTCCGGCCTTGCCATGGCCCGCTCCCGGAGCTATCCTCTGAACAAACGCGGCAGAATCCCGCATCCCTGGCCCGCTTCTTGCTTCTCCCTTGCGCCAAGAGGCCGGAGCATCAAGTTTTTTTGACACAGGACCGATAACCAGACCAGGGACCTCAACGCGGAGACCGCGACCGGACCATGAGCAAGATACTTGAACAGGACGAAGTAGATGCGTTGTTGCGGGGCCTTTCCGGAGGCGACGTAGAGACGGAGTCCGACCTGCCGGAGGACGACTCCGGCGTCGTCTCCTTCGACCTCGCCAACCAGGACCGCATCATCCGCGGCCGCATGCCGGTCCTTGAGATCGTCAACGACCGGTTCGCGCGGCTCTACACCAACGCCCTGGCCAACACCATGCGCAAGCGCGTGGACATCAACCCCATCTCCATCGACATGTCCAAGTTCGGGGACTTCATGCGCTCCCTGCCCGTGCCC
>Ga0067045_1000003_pt1 | contig 102103 bp, 98 predicted proteins | sample TerdegcTABiofilm_FD_59184 | JGI IMG/M metagenome (GOLD analysis project Ga0067045, IMG submission 59184) | Combined Assembly of (Gp0054472, Gp0054536) Wastewater bioreactor microbial communities from Singapore -Terephthalate degrading...
GCGGGGAAATTTCCCCTCTATCTCAAAGAATTGGAGTTCCGGTATAACCATCGTAACCGAGATCTTTTTGATGACCTTGTCCAAGTATTAGTTGGATATAGTCGCGTGGCTTATACTGAGTAATCACCTTTTGTTTTTGGTATTTGGCAAAGATCAGGGCCGATTGACCTGTACCTGCTGTCCGCTTGGGGGTCATCCGGGATGATCAACGCTCGGACTCACCTCCCCTTCAGGCGGGGTTCAAAACCCCTGATGAGACCCATGGCGAGGATGAGCACCGGGATGATCTCGAGCCTGCCCGTCCACATCAGGAATATGAACACCCACTTGACCGGTTCGGGACTTGCCGGGGTCAGGTACCCGAGGCCGAGCCCGACATTGCTCATCGCCGAGACCTGCTCGAATATGACCTCGTGGGTCCTGAAGCTGGTTGGCGCAAGGTGCAGACTGACGATTGTGGCAAGAAAGATGGTCAGGACGTACAGGACGATGATCAGCATGTTCTTGGAGAGTTCCACGTCGGATATGCGCCGCGGAATTGCTCTCCCCTCGTGACGAAAGGGAACGATGACCCTGCCCCTCGAGAAGAAACGCTTAAACCACCAGACGAGACCCTCGTACCCGAGAATGACCCGGTTTGCCTTGATACCACCCGAGGTGCTCCCTGCTGCCCCCCCGACCATCATGAGGAGACTGATGATGATGAGGGGGGATGCAATCCAGTGGAGATCAGAGTTCTGCAGCCCGCAGCACGTCAGGCCGGATACCGTGCAGAAGATCCCCTGGCGCATGGCCGTTTCGAGGGGGAGGCCATTGAAGAGGTGAAGGTCAATCGTGACGAAGAGGGACCCGATACCGGCAAGGAAGAGGATGAGCCAGACCACGCGATCCTGGAGGAATGGCCGGATCTTTCCCCTGTACATCAGGAAATAGAGCTTGAACGGGAGGGCACCGGCAAGCATGACAGGAACGAGGAGCATCTCGAGGAGAACGTTGTCATAGTAGGAGATGCCTGCATCGTGGAGGGAGAACCCTCCCGTTGCAAGGGTGACCATGACGATGTTGAGTGCATCCCAGAGGGGTATACCCGTAAACAGGATAATGCCGGTAAAGACCACGGTGAGGAAGACGTAGATCACCCACATCCGCCTTCCCGTCGAGACAACGTTCGGCATGAGGTCCTCGGATCGCCCCTCTGCCCGGTAGAGCTGGTGCTGGGTAAGGCCGGAACGGGAGAGCATGGCAATCCCGAATGCGATCACCCCGATTCCGCCGAGCCACTGCATGAATGACCTCCAGAAGAGGAGAGTTTTTGGAGTCGAATCCAGGTTACGTATGACGGAGAATCCCGTGCCAGTCCAGCCTGACATTGCCTCAAAGATGCTGTCTGTCCAGTTCATCTGCAGGCCAAGGACGAAGGGAAAGCTCCCGATGAAGGCAATGGCGAGCCACGTGAGCGAAGCCGCAGCGAGTGCAACCGAGAGCTGGGGGACATATTCCCGCCGGGGTATCCGGGAGATGAGAAGGCCGAGGAAGATGAACGTGAAGGGAACGGAGGCCATCGGCACGAGCATATCCCATTCACCGAAGAGGGCGAGCACGAGGAGGGGGAGGAGCGTGATCATGCCAAGGAACTCGAAGATGACCCCCATATCGTGGGCGATGATGGCCAGTGTCTCCAGCCTCTTCATGATATACCCCGTTTGGCGGACGATGTTATCTTGCTTCTCCCCGAAAGGTGATAAGAGAAAAGGAGGGTCAGTTCAGGCCGGTTCCGGGAACGAGGAGGGCTGCATCTCTCACCCGGTCAGCCCTTTTCTGCCATAAAAAGCAGAAAAGATACCATATATGAAGTTATAAAGGTCCGGCACGGAGCCCCTCGAGGACATCCCGGACATCCTCGGTCTTGAGTTTCTCGAGGATCTTCATGCGTAGGAGGGAATCATCACCATCCGGCAGGACCTGACTGAAAGGTGGCGAACAGTCAGCAACTTGTTCCTGCCTCTGGTTTTCCTGGTTGATATTCCTCACCATCTGTCTCACCTGGTGTCCGGGATACCACCGACCCTGCTGGTGCTGGGGTGGCAGGGTCGCGTGCCCGTTCTCCCTCACCAGACCCTCATATATGGCACATCTCTATTAAATCTCAATGTATATAAGAATTGCGCAAAATAATATTTTTACGATAAAAGAATCGCCATTCAGCATTATCAATTTCATTTCACTGCAAGGGCAGATATACAAAGAGAAAACTGTGCGCAAAATGGTGAGAAGGTCTCAGCGGGAAGGGTTTAATCCGGAAGACCGGTCACATATCTATGGACGGGAGCGAGGGTTGCCGAGCGGTCAAAGGCGATGGATTTAGGGTCCATTCTCGAAGGAGTTCGGGGGTTCAAATCCCCTCCCTCGCACTTTTCCTGTTCCTGGTACCCCCGGATGAGGAATCACCCGCGATGGCAAAAAAGTATATGCGTGAATATGTACCCTGCAGCAGGACAACGCAGTACATACTCTCGCATACACATGTGCATGGCAGCTCCTTTTTCCAGGGGATCAGAACAATGCCCTCAGAATCTTTCTGTGGTCTTCAGAAAGGAATCCGTACAGTGACCCGGCAATAACAGGCAACCATGAAAGGATCTCATCCCGGGTCTTTCCGGATGCAGCAGAATATTTCGCAAGATACATCTCCGCATCGTGCCTGTTTCCGGGGAGGAGATCCATATACGTGCGGGCGGCGTCAGCTGCAGGATCGCCAATTGCAACCTCGGCCCAGTCAATGATTCGAAAAACCCCATTCGCGACGAGGATATTCCCGTGATGGAAATCCCCGTGGCAGATTGAGTAGCCGTCAGGGAGGCCTGCAAGTTTCTTTATCAGCCGCTCCTTCTCCTCTTCTGACAGTCCCGGACTTCCAATAATCGTCCCGAGGATCACGAGCTTGATGGGGCGGAATTCCGTTGTCTGTGCCCTGTGCATCGCAATCTGGAGGTCTACGACCTTATCCATGCATTCTTCTGCTTTTTCCGGAAACTTCTGCACGATATCCCAGAGAGAATCACCCTTAACCTGCTCCATGAGGAGCGCTGTCCTGCCAAGAAATGTCTCAACGCCGTACACTCCAGGAGCGGGAATCCCCATCTCCCCCACCACGGCAAGGGTGAAGGCTTCCTGGAAGACCTGCTTTCGTGGCTGTCCTTCCCGGTAGACCTTTGCCACAATTCCATCCCGCGCATAAATGACGGCAGACTGGCCGGCGCCGATTCTCTCGCCATAGCGTTTTTCAAATTCTCTCTCATTCTGTGACTCTGCACCGGTTGCTGAATAACTGCCATCACCCATGATTCCTTTCTCCCCGTGGCACCTCGAACTGCTTGCGCCCTTTTGCTATAAGGAATAGAATAATCCCGTTTCGTCTGACTCCTTGTAAAGAATTCGTTCCGCGTTTTCATTTCCGGCGGAAAGGAAAAGACGATTGCCCCTTCCAGTACAGCCGTCTCCGGCAGTTTACCGTACTGCAGGGCGCCCAATGAAAAGAAGGAGGGAAGTATTGGGGTGCAGGTCCCGGAATATCGAAAAGAAAGGGAGGATAGTCTACCGTGCGTTCCATATCTCGAACCGGCAGAGGTTGCTCCCTGCCGCATAGCAGTTCTTCTCGACTGCGGTCATCGCATCACCGTGGTGCTCGGAAAAGAGGGATGAGAGGAGACCTGCACCAAAGGAGCATTCCGGTTTCCCGGTCACGGGGAGATCCACGCATTCGAAGCAGTCGCGGATGACGAGGGTGATGGGGTCTTCGCGTTCAAGTTCCATTTTCCCGAGCCCGAAATTCTCCCAGAAAAGGAAGACCCTTGAGAAGAACACGCGGGTGTCCTCATCACTGACAAGGGGATAGATTGCCTTTCCTGCACGGTACCCTGCCTGCGAAAGGAGGGGGTGGATCTCGATCCCCTCCGAGATCAGGCTGATGCGGAGGGTCGTGAGGATGAAGGAAAAGACATCGCGGGTCGTTGCATCAGGAGAGAGACTCTCGGGGATGAACTGTTCTGCCCACTTCATGTCGTGGTCAAGAGCCAGGGTCCGCAGGAGGATCCTCCCGTTCAGGGAGAAGAGGCGACGGCGTGCATCGGCAGGGTCGGGGCGCCAGATGGTGATTCCGGCCTCGGTCAGTGCCTTGAGGTGGGCCGATATGGTGGACTTGGCCCGTCCGGAACGGTTCACGATCTCCTCGAAGTCCATCTCCCCCTCCTCGAGCATCTCGAGGATTCTTGCCTTGAGAGGACTGTCAATTGCTTTCAGTCCCCTCTCCGATGCGCATAGCTGGATAAACTGCTGCTCCCCGACTGTATGCTGGTTTGAATCGACCACCGTTTCCCTCCACTCCAAGGAGAATGGTCACAAAAAGTATAAATACATATGGTTCGTATATACTAAAACGTTCGTATACTACCGAACAAATGCACCGGTGACCGGGAGACCGGGACAGGGGTGCTGAGCCGGGGAATCTGTCCTCTCTCCGGGGCGGGAGAACCCTGGCACCGGAAGGGTAGTCGAATACGAAAAAGGAGACATGTGCAATGACACTGGCATCATCCCCGGCCCGGACTGAAGGGGTCGAGGTGGGAAGGCAGGTTCCCAGCATCGAGAGCCTGCCATCATCTGCAAAGGCAGTATACATCCTGCTCTCTGATGGCAGGGAGCGGACGCTCAACGAGATCATCGGGCGGGTGTCGTTCTCACCCCGCACAATCCGCAACGCGCTGAACCGACTGCGCGAGAGCGGACTCATCATCGCAAAGTTCAATTTCAGGGACGCACGCAAACCTCTCTACAGGCTAAGAACCGCATAAAAGCAGGCTGGATGCAGGAGAGGCTATCTCCTGCAGAGAGCAAACCTGTAACCATTTTCATTCTCTTTCTGCATCCTCCCCGCTTTTTTGCGTGAGCGATTCGGGTACAGGTTATTCTCTCCATACCACCATTCATCACCGGGCAGTCACCCGTCCCCCTATAGGGAGAGTTCCGGGTCCGCAGGGGAATTACCATCTCCCAATACGATCCGGAAAAGGGTGAATCAGGTTCAATTTCCTCCTTTGCTGAGTTTCTGGATGCAGGCCTGGTTTAGGTTTTCCTTTTCTTCGAAAATCGAAAAATAACGGGATCGATCACCGGAGAACCCAGAATAGCACAGGGACGCAATAACGATTCCCGGGAACTCCACGAGGTGCAGATGATCAGCAGGTTTACATGAACATGCGATGAAAACATGCTGTCGCAGTACCTGTTCCCAAAGAGGGGTTGTCATGAAAAAGATCCTCATCACCGTGGGTAACATTGATGCTGCAAACCTCCCGCAGCTTGGGAGAGGGTATTTCTCTCTCCGGGAGGAACTGGGCGAGAAGACCCGCTTCACCATTATGGTCCCTGACCAGGACCTTGACGAGGTTGTGGCACGGATCAGGGTGGCACTCGGATACATGGACAGGAATTCGCTTGTTGAGGTCTATTCTCCTGATTTTACCATATACCCGCTCCTTGACGAAAAAGAAAAAGGCGACAGGAATATTCCGAACGGTGCGAAGAAACGAAAAAGATCTCCCATAGAAAGGCTGATGGATTCCGTCAAATCCTATGAGCGACTTGACGCGGACATACTCAGCCTTGCAGCAGTCGCAAGCATCGTGGGCCTTGTCGGCCTCTTTTTGAATAACGTGGGGATTGTCATCGGGGCCATGCTGATTGCACCGGTTATCGGACCCATCTACGCGTTTGCCATCCATTCCGCGACCGGAGACCGAATGGCAGTCCTCCGGGATGTTCTCAATATTTTCCTCCTCCTCGTCTCTTTCATCCTCTTTTCGCTCATCGTGACATGGGTTCTTGGCTTTATTATCCCGCTCGGGGTGACCGGCGAGATACTCTCGAGGACCCATTCAAGCCCTATCTATGCCATCACGGCTATCTTCCTCGGGTTTGCCACCATCGTCGCCCTCGCAAAGGGTATCCCCGACAGTATCGCGGGGGTTGCCGTGGCGGCTGCCCTTTTACCGCCGGCCCTCGTGAGCGGGATCTCTTTTGTACTGTACCCCGGAGGAATGCTTCCTGCCCTCGTCCTCACACTCCAGAATGCGGTGGGCCTGATGGCAGGAAGCATCATTGCAACGATGATCCTCCAGATCGAACCACGATCATCAGGGGAGAGATCGGCAGCAAGGACGATACTGAGACGTAACCTGACACTCCTCCTCATCCTCGTCATCCTCCTTGCCATCATCCCCATCATCTCGATCAATGGCTAGAATGCGGAGTAAGGGATCCCTGCTTCCGCCCTCAGCAGGATCTCGTGGGGGAGGCCCGAGAGCGCAACTGCCGCGAGTGCGCCGATGATCCCCCGCCCGCCGATGGCCTCGACGTTATGGAGGGCAGCAGTTGCCTCGGCTTCCTTGCGCGTGATGATCCCGCGGCGTGCTCTCTCCCCGTATGCACGGAGATCGGCATGCACATGGAATCCCTGCTTGAATGCCAGTCCCCATTCGGGAGAGAGGGCTTCGTCCTCGACGAAATCGAGAGACCTGTCGCGGACAGGAGGATACATCCCCTGCGGGACTGCGACCTCGATGTAACTGCACGAGTTCCCTGCCGTTTTCTCCTCCACCGCGGGGTTGAGCATCACGATGTGGTGCCCGATGGGGATAACGCCTCTCACCGTTCCGAGGTGCTGGAGGAGTGCGAGGGCAAGGGCAAACGTGGCACCACCCTCGCGGGAGTCCGTGTCATCGAGACCGATGACGAGGTGGAGGAGGGCACGCGTCCTCACGCTTCCCTCCACCAGATCGCCGCTCTTCTGGATGGAAACGCCGCAGACACCCTCGGCTTTGGCCATCATGTCCGTGAGGGAATAGGCAGGTCCCCCGATGCACCGGATGTGCTGGATGNTCTCGTCTCCGGCTCTCTCGACTCCTGCAACCCCGACTGCAGAGGCCGGATGGAGACCGATGCTGNCCGGGGTCTCCCCGAACCGGGCACGCTCCCGGAGAAGTGTTCCGTCCCTCCTTATACCGTCAAGGACACCCCCGGCACGTGCATGGTGGTATGCGCAGAAGGCAGCGCACGCGTTGGACAGGCACTCGTGGAAGATCTCGACCCGGTCTGCATCGACGGTCGTGAATATCCGCCTGCAGGCACTCGACGGGAGAGCACTGATGGCCGCGTACCTGGTGGGATTGCGTCCCATCTTCCGTTCCCTGATGATAACGCACCCCTCGTCGAGGAGACGGTTGATCCAGTCCTGGGCCGTGCTCCGGGGGACTCCGGCCTGCCTCTGGATATCCGTCACCGTGAAGTACCCGCGGTCTACCGTGCAGGCCCGCATCAGCTTGAGGAACTCACGCCGCTTTCTTATGACTCCCCTCATGGGTATCCCGGATGAACAGGAGGTCACCGACGATGGCGCTTGCCGTCTCGACGGATCCCGCGCCCTTCCCGATCAGGGTGATCTCTCCGGCCATGTCAGTCTCGATGGTGATGGCATTCAGGGTCCCGTCCACCACGAGCGGATGGGAGAGGGGGAGGAGACGGGGGGCCACGCGGAGGATCCCCCTGTCGGGAATTGCCTCTGCGATCAACCGGATCGTGCAGTCCTGTTCCTCGGCGAGCCGGAGGGCATCGCTCGTGAGCATATCGATACCGGTGACTTCCACGTCCTCGAGCTGGACGGTCTTCTTCCAGAACGTGTTCGCGAGGATGACGAGCTTGATGGCAGGGTCAATGCCCCTGACATCGTACGTCGGGTCTGCCTCGGCATACCCCATCTCCCGGGCCTCGAGGAGTGCCTGCTCGTAGGAGAGACCTTCGGCGGCCATCCGGGNGAGGATATAGTTGCACGTCCCGTTNAGGACTCCAAAAACCGCAAGGACTCTGTTACCTGCCAGACCCTGCTCGAGGGTATGGATGATGGGAATTGCCCCTCCCACGGTCGCCTCGTACCGGAGCATGACGCCTTTTTCAGCAGCACACCGCTTGAGCCGTTCAAAGTCGCGGGCAATCGGGCCCTTGTTGGAGGTGACGACGTGGCGTCCCCGCGATAGTGCGGCAAGGATGTGGGAGAGCCCCGGTTCTCCTGTGACTGCATTCGTGGGTGTGACCTCGACGAGGACGTCATAGGTCCCTTTCGTGACGACATCCATGGCAGAGAGGGAGGTGTCACCGCAGTACCCGCGTATCCTCTTTGCTTCAAGAACCTCCTCGATGCTGATCCCGTCGCTGTCCATCAGGGCACTCCGGGAATCGGCAACAGCAGTGACCGTCAGTCCGAGGTTCTTTTCGTTGATGACCTCCAGGAGTCCCCTGCCAACCGACCCCATCCCGAGGATGGCAACTCTCACGGGATCTCCTCCAGTGGTTCCACGAGAAGGAAGTCTTTCTCCTTCGAGACCCGGCGGAGGATCTCCATCGCCTGCTCCATGTTCTCCCTGTTCACAGCCCTGATCACGAGCCGCGCCGACGAGACCTGATCGATAGCCGGCATGCTCATGTTCAGCCCGGTGACTTCAGCAAAACCTGTGCTGTCAATGCGATCGATGGTATCGCCAAGGTCCGTGTGGATCAGGTGCCCGATGACGATTACCGTCTTCTTGTAGAGGAGTCTCTCGTGCCCGATCCTCTGGATATTCACACCCTGTTCCCTGATGAGTCGGACAAGTTCGGAGAGTCGCTGATCCGGCAGTTCGAGAACGATCTGGACACTGAGTGTATCCCCCTTTTTTGCCTTCTCGTCACGCTGGTGAATGACAGCGATGATATTGCCCCCCACCTGAGAGATGGGACGGAGGGCTGCCACAAGCTGCCCGGGGGCGTCCCGCATCTCGAGCTTCATGGATACCTGCACAGGTTCACCCGCACAGGTATGTGTAAACGCGAAAAAAGATAAGCCTTTTACCTCCCGCATGGGGTTCCGGGAGCCCCTTTTTAGTTCTGGTCTTTTACGTCTTCCCCAACACCGTAGTATTTCCGGATGAATTCCCGGATCTTCTCAGACTCCACCCATCCCCGATCCAGCTGGGAGACGGTCTTCTCAATCTCGTGCACCTGCGTGCGGATTTTTTCTGCGAAGGGACCCCCTTCGAGCTCTGCAAGCCCTAGGATAACCTGAACCGGGTTGCGGATATGGTCACCGAGAATGGCGAACTGCTCGATGTTCTTCTCGATCTGCTGGTATGCCCGTTTCTTCTCTCTCTCAAGGTTCCGTGCCCGCGTGATGTCCCGCATGATGACCATCACCCGGGTGACATCGCCGCCGGCAACGACAGGGATGAAATGCGTATCAAAGAAGTGGTCCTCTCCCCTGAAGGAGAAGTCGAGAATCGTCTCCGAGTCCTCCCCCTTCTCGAAGACGGAATGGATTGCGTCATAGAACCCGCCGCTGGTGCACGGCACAGCCTCGCGGACATCCAGTCCAACAACGTTCTCCTGTCTCCCGATATGCGACAGCCATCTCCCGAAGGTGGAATTGAGGAGGACGATCCTGCCCGCCCTGTCGACAAGGAAGATCCCGTCCATCATCGAGTCAAGGGCATTCACGTACTGCTTCTGGGAAGATCTTAAGTCTTCTTCGGCCTTCTTGCGGGCCGTTATGTCCACGAGGGTGAAGACAGTTCTCCTCCCCGGCAGGGGACCTGCGGAGAGGAGACCATGGAGAACGCTACCGTTCTTCCTGCGGAGATGGCACTCGAAATCGGATAGGGATCCTCCGCGAGTTGCTCTCTCGAGGATTCTGTCTCTCTCTGTTCCGACCACGAACAGGTCGAGCAATGGTGTCCCGGTCAGTTCCCCGGGCCTGTACCCGAGGATCTGTGCTCCCTTCTGGTTGACCTCCTCGATGACAGGACCTGCACGCAGGTTTATGACGAGGAATACTCCGGCCTCCGAGTAGTCGAAGAGCCCGTGGTACCGTCTCTCCTGCTCCTTCTGGGTGCTGGAGAGCGACGAGACGATCACGCCGATGGCAACGAAGACGTAAAAGTACGCTGTCGCCTGTGTGAGACTCTCGAGGTGTGGGTACTGGAAGAGATAGACCATGGCAAGGTATCCCATGGCGATTCCGACGGTGAACGTGATACCGTTCCGGGGAAACCAGTAGGCCGCAATGACAATCGGGATGTAGAAGAGGTGGGACGTGATGGGGAGAAGACCTCTCTCCATGCCGTAGAGGTTCAAAAAGAACGCAAATGCCGTGGACAGAATGAGGACGACAGTCCAGAAGGTCTTCTTCTCGAGCAGTGAAGGAACCGTTCGCATCCATCTCCCCATGAACATTCCACCAGTCTTTGCGCCTGTTACACTACATGGCCCCTGTACCTATAAAAGATATAACACAGGGGATATCACTCCCTCCCCTGCTCCCGCATTCCATGCCGGGATTCGCGGGGGCCCTCCTGTTCAATCCCTGCAGCAGCATCCTTTTTTTGGAACCGGGTGGGATCGTTGCATGGTGCCAGGCGGTACCTGGTCATGAAGTAATGAAAGGACCTGTTCTTCCTGCATGCGACCGGGATGGAGAACCGGGTGAGTATCTCAAGCATGAAGAGGATCCGGGATCCGAACCGGCGGGGGATATGGGCGTTGAAGTCTTCCTTTGCTATCTGGTCCGTCGACGCAAGGTGGGGGAGGGAGAGATCCTGTTCTGACGCATCGTCGAGGCCTGCGAGGTACCAGCTCTCGATCTCCCGGATGATCACGACGATGCCGCGACTGTCGAGGACGCAGAACCTTTCCATCAGCGTATGCTTCTTTGCTTTCACTCCCGCCTCGCTGTCGATGTCCGCGAAGAGGAGGTAATCGTCCTCCATGCGCTGGATGCTCCTGACGAGGCGGCAGACACCGGACCTTTTCATGCATGCAAACTTGACGATATGGACTGACCTGTACAGGGGCTCGAACAGGGGGACGATGACCTTTGCAAAGAACCTCTCGTCATCGTTCCCCTCGACGAAGAGGAAGAGTCTCTTGCTGCTCATTCAAGTCCGAGGAGGTTCTGGATGAAGAGTTCCTCGATCCCGATCTCCTGTGCAAGGAACTCCCTGATCTCCTGCCGGTTTGCAGGGCGACTCACCTTCGAGAAACCTTCCGCATCCCGGGAGACAAGAAGGATGTCCTCGATATTTACGTGTTTTAACATCTCCGGGTTGTGCGTCGTGACGAGTACCTGCTTCTTCTGCGACGCATCCCGGAGCATCTCCACCAGCCGGGATATGAGGTAGGGGTGGATGTTCCTCTCCGGCTCCTCGATGATGGTGACAGGGCGTTCCTCGAAGTAGAGCGCGATGATGATGGCACAGATGTTGATGGTCCCGTCCGATACCATCGATGCCGGGATGAACTTTTCCTTATTATAGACCTCTCTCAGCTTCAGGAACATGGACATGTCCATGAACTTCTCGACTGCCACGTCGTCGACGAAGGGGAGGACGTCGTGGAGCAGCCGCGAAAACATATCCCTGTGGAGAGGGTCCTCGATGATCTTCTTGATCACGATGGCAAGGTTGCTCCCGTCCTTCTCGAGGTCCGTCTTTCCCATGATGGGGACAGCCCTCTTGAGGAGCCGGGGGTCGAAGTCGTAGACCTTCATCCCCCGGAAGATCCACTCGAGCGACGGGATCCCGGGGATGAAGAGCGGGACGGTCATGATCAGCCGCTTCGTGTCAGCTTCGGCTGTCCGGAACGAGAACGGGAGGAGATCTTTATCGTGCAGTTCGAGACCCGCCGGAGGACAGATGCAGTAGCGGATGACCCGGTCCTCGCGGGCAAGGCCGATCGTCCCCTGCCCTGCCCGCCTCTTCTCCTCTCCCGCAAGCTCGAGGAACTCGCCGCTCACCGTGAGGGTATCGGAGGATATCTCGTAACTCTCCCCTCCGTCGGGAAAGGAGAGGGAGAAAGCGTAGGAGATCTCCCTCGGAGAGAAGAGGACAGGGGAGCCGGCCTTGAGTGCCACGATATCGGGGCGGCTCCCGTCTGTTGCGTAATCGATCCGGAACGAGAAGGGCTCGCCCGCACCAATCAGCGTGTTGCGGAGGTACTCGACACCTCCCTGGAGGGAGACGGCGTTGGCAAGCCCGTACTTGGCAATGTCACGGAGGAACTTGATCACCTGGATGAAGTTCGACTTTCCTGAAGCATTTGACCCGATAACGACGGTGAAGTTGCCGGGTTCCACCTCGAGGTGCCGGAAGCTTTTGAAATTGGTGACGGTGAGCCTGCGGATCGACATCAGAAGAGAGTGTATCTTTGATCATAAGGTGTTTGTGCAGGCAGGATATGGTCGCCGGTCAGAGGTAGGGGAGGCGGGGGAGGCCAAGGTCACCGATCAGATCCACGACCTCCCTGCGGAGCTCCCTGTCTGCCCGGAAGAGGAGAGCAAAATAGAAGAGAGCTCCCGCAAGGACGATCGCGCCGAGGGTCGCGACATGGGTGGGGGAGAGGATCGCCTGCAGCATGGCGACGAACACCCCCATGACCAGTCCGATGGATACGATACGCCCGATGGTTCGGGTTTCTGCGCAGGGTCCGATGCACCGGGAGAGAGAGATGCAAGAAGATGCCCCCCTCATGAGACTGGTGACGAGGACTGCTGCGGCAGCTCCCGTGATCCCATAGGCGGGAACGAGGAGGATCTCCAGGGCACACAGCATCACGCAGGAGAGGGCATTGATCAAAAAGACGGTCCTGAATTTTCCCATGGCGGAGAGTGCCATGCTGTCGAGGGTGAATACGACCATCCCGATCTGGGCGACGAGGAGGAGGGCGAATGTTTCTTTTGCGACAACGAAGGGCGATCCGTACAGGAAATAGAGGAGGCGTTCTGCGAGGACCAGGCCGCCCGTGACCACCGGGACCGCGAGCACGAGGGAGAAGGAGAGCCCCCTACCCAGCGCGTGGCGGATCGCCTCACCATCTCCCTGCGAGTGCCACCTGCTCACCCGGGGAAAGAGCGAGACGGAGAGGGCTGTTGCTGCAAAGAGGGAGAGACTTGCAAGCTGGAGAGGGGTCCTGTAGTACCCCACCGCAGAGGGGTCGAGGAAGTACCCCACGATGACAGTATCCGCGTAAAGGGCAATGACCGTGGCAAGGGACGAGGCCAGCCCGAAGCTCGCATCCGGGATGAGCGCCCTGACGTGGCGGAGGCCGAATGCAGCCGGCCTGAGACGGAGGAAACGGGCGTTGAAAAGGATTGACGCCAGGAGTCCGCAGGTGAACCCTCCCGCCATCCCGGCCACTGCGAATCCCGCACCGACGGCAAGGACCTGGACTGCGACCCGGATCAGCATGCCGGCGACCTCCACGACCTGGAGGATCCCGACACTCCCCCGGGCGTAGATGCCGGATCCAAGGATGCCGGATACCGAACCGATACCCGTGGCTGCAACGAGCCACGGGAGGAGCCCGGCATTCCGGATATCGTGCATGTATGGTGCGGCGAGAAGGGTTATCGCCGAGATGCAGAGGACTGTGAGAAGAATCCTCACGGCGGCCTGTGCAGTGAAAAATGCATCCTCATCCTCCCCCCTGCTGATCTTCCTCGCTGCCGCGCCACCAAAGCCCCCGTCGGACAGGAGAGCTGCGATACTGTAGTATGCAAGGAAGAGGAAGTAGGCCCCGAGAACTCCGGCTCCTGCCACGTGGGCGATGTAGACCGTGGAGAGGTACCCCGCTGCCGTGATACTTGCGTTTGCAAGGAGGGAGAGGAGTGCCTGGCGACGGATGGCCTCGACGCCGAGGAGGCGGTGCACGATTGTCCGGGGACGGATCACAAGCTTCCTGTTGGAGGAGAAGAGAGATATACCCGATGAGCCCGGGAGGGTCTCCATTCTCTTCCCGGCCATCCGTGACCGAAAGGGAATTCTCTTCCCGGGGCCCAGGTTCCATCACAAAGAGGCATCGATGCAGGAGATACAGGCAGATGGAGGGATGGAAACAGCCGAAAGCGGAAGGCAGACCCCCATCATAGAGGCACAAAACCTCGTCAAGGACTACAGGAGTCTCCGCGCAGTAAATACCATCAGTTTTTCTGTCATGCCCGGCGAGCTCTTCGGTTTCCTTGGGCCGAACGGCGCCGGAAAGACAACGACGATGAGGATGATCCAGTGCGTCTCCCCACCGACGGCAGGGGATCTCTCTGTCTTCGGGATGGACGTCCGGAGACATCCTGCGGAGATCAAGCGGTGGCTTGGGGTCGTCCCGCAGGAGACGAACCTCGATCCCGATTTCTCGTGCAGGGAGAACCTCCTTGTCCATGCCCGCTACTTTGATATCCCCCCGGACGAGGCGCGGGCGAGGGCCGACAGGCTCCTCGACTTCATGCAGCTCCTCGAGAAGGCAGATGTCCCCATAGGGGATCTCTCGGGAGGGATGAAGAGGAGGCTGATCCTTGCCCGGGCACTGATCAACGACCCCCGTCTCCTCGTCCTCGACGAGCCGACCATCGGGCTGGATCCGCAGGCCCGTCACCTCATGTGGGAGAAATTGAAGGCGCTCCAGTCCCGGGGGAATACGATCCTGCTCACCACGCACTACCTCGAGGAAGCCGAGCGGCTCTGCGACCGGCTGGTCATCATGGACGCAGGCAGGATCCTCGTGGAAGGCAGGCCTTCCGAGATCGTCAGGTCGTATGCCGGGGAAGAGATCGTGGAGTCGGAGAGCACTCCCCAGGTACTTGCATGCCTCCGGGAGATGGGGTGCCGCTTCGAGGTATACGGGGACATGGTCCAGGCGTTCTCCGACAGGCCAAGGGAGGTCGCCCGTCGCATACTCGAGACCTGCAACCCCGGGCGTGTCTTTGTCCGGCGCGGCACGCTCGAGGATGTCTTCCTGCGGCTCACGGGGAGGGATCTCAGGGAATGAGTCTTCCTGTACCTGTGCCGACCCGCCGGGCATGGAAGGTGTGGCAGAGGAACAGGGATTCCTTTTTCAAAACGTACCTCGTCAATTTCCTCCCCCCCTTCATCGAGCCCGTCCTGTACCTCCTCGCCCTCGGGTACGGTCTTGGCATGTTCGTCGGCGAGATTGACGGCATTCCCTATGTCTCCTTCGTCGCCCCCGCCCTCCTTGCGATCTCGATGATGAACTCCTCGTTCTTCGAGTGCACGTATTCCTCGTTCGTCAGGATGTACTACCAGAAGGTATACGATGCGATGGTCGCGACCCCGCTCTCCATCGAGGACGTCATTGCCGGGGAACTCCTCTGGGGTGCAACCCGGAGCCTCATCTACACGACGGCGATGCTGGTCGTGCTCGCGGCATTCGGGGTCGTTGCCCTGCCCTCTTCCCTGCTCGTGATCCCCTTCTCATTCCTTGCCGGTCTCCTCTTCTCCTCCATTGCGATGTGCTTTACGGCAATCAGCCCCTCCATCGATACTCTCAACTATCCTGCGTTCCTCTTCATCACGCCGATGTTCCTCTTCTCCGGGACCTTCTTTCCCCTCTCGGTTCTTCCCCAGCCCATCCAGTTCTTTGCACTCGCGTTTCTCCCGCTCGCGCATGTCGTGGCCGTGACACGCTCCCTCACCCTCGCCAGCATCTCCCCGCCGGTCTTCCTCTCGAGCCTTGCGTGGATTGGAGTCGTCTGCGCGGTCCTCTTCTTCGTCTCGATCCACCTGATGAAAAAACGCCTCGTTGTCTAGAACAGGCCTTCGTTTCCCCGGGAACGGGCAGTGCCCGGATGGAACGGAGTCAAAAAAGACAGCCGCGATCACCGGACTCGCATCCTGCAGACCGGCGAGCGGCAACCCTGGAACAGGGGGAGGGGAGGGATCATGTTTCTCATCCCGGAACCCCAACCTCCTCTCACGGAGTGGTACATGGACTGCTGGCTGATCGTGGGAGGAACCGCTGCCGTGCTGACGACATTCGGGTTCGTCCCCCAGATCCTCAAGATGGCCCGGACGGGTTCGATCAGGGACATCAGTCCCCTGACCTTCGTCCAGTTCCTTGCAGGAGTCAGCCTCTGGGCACTCTACGGCGCCCATATCGGGGATCCCGTCGTCATTTCCGCAAACCTCGTCACCTTCGGGACTCTCGTTGTCGCACTCGCTCTCTACCTTTACCTGCGATACCGGAAGGGAGGTGCATGAAGAACGCATGGATGCAGGGAGACGCCTCTTTCGGGTTGTCCGGGGTTGCGATGCGCCGCGCGGGGTGGCATCCCCGGGAGAAGATATCCGGATCTCCCTGCTCCGGTATGCAATCCGGGCTCCCAGCCCCCGGAACTCCCAGCCCTGGAAGGTTGCACTGCGGGGAAACGAGAGGATCGTCCTATCCATCGACCATGCGAGGGCATCGCCTGCCCTTGATCCTCTCGCGCGGCAGGTCTTCCTCGCGTGCGGGGCCTTCCTCGAGAACCTCGATTGTGCAGCGCGTGCGTCCGGGTACCGTGCCGATATCGACCTGTTCCCGGCCGGCTGGCCGGATGCCGGAAGACCCCTCCTCGATCCGGTTGCGCATATCGATATCGAAAGAGACGGGAGAGTGACAGAGGACCCCCTCACCCCCGCCCTGCTCCTCCGCCAGACGAACCGCCGTCCCTATGAGAGGAGACCCGTCCCGCACTCGGCTGCCGGCGAGCTTGCACAGGCTGGCGACTGCGAGCTTGTCCCGTTTGGGTTCACGAACGACAGGGACCTGATACGGGAGATCGGGAGGCTTGCCGCAGAGGCGTGTGCCGTGGAACTCTCGGACGGGACACGCTTGCGCGAGTACCTTGACTGGTTCCGGTTCACGGACAGGGAAGCTGCAGAGCACCGGGACGGGTACGGCCCTGCACAGGCAGGACACGGAAAGCTATACCGGCTCGTCATCGGGAGTCTCCTCTCATCCCGGCGATCGGCTCTCCGCAGCCCGGAAAAGTTCCGCCGGAGAGCAGTATCTGACCTTTGTGGACTGATGGAGAAGTGCGGCGGTATCGGGTGGCTCTCCACGAAGGGGGACTTCCGGGTGGACCAGGTACGGGCAGGAAGAGCCTTTGAACGGATCCNCCTCCGGGCGACCACGCTCTCCCTCGCCCTCCAGCCCGTGACCCAGCCGCTCGCCGATTACCGTGATATGGCCGGGATCAGGGAGAGACTTCATGACCTGCTCGCCATCCCCAAGACCCACACCCTCCAGATCCTCTTCCGCATGGGGTATGCAGAGCCCGTCCCGGAGACTCCCCGGCGGGAGATGTCCGGGTTCATCGTCCCCTGATCCCGGGATCCGGTTTTCTCATGAAGGAAAAGAGAGGGCCTCCAGTCCCAGTGCCAGCAGGAGGAGAGCTGTCCCGCATGCAAGGAGGGGGAGCGTGTAGGAGAGTGTCACCTCCCTGACGGTCGCCCCTGTCGCCCGGTGCAGGAGCCAGAAGTAGGGGTCGGTCAGCCAGGAGATGAGGCAGATACCTGCTGCAACCGAGAGGATCAGGGGGAGAGGTGCGAGTGCCCCGGCAAGAGATGTTCCTCCGATGACCCCGGCGGCGATCACTGCAGATGCCACGCGGGAACCGAGGGCAGCCTGGACGATCGCCGCGAAGGCAAACGGGATCAGGATGCCGGGGAGGATCCCGCTCACTGCCGGAAAGACGGCCCCTGCAAAACCGCTCTCCAGGATGACGCTTCCCAGTGCACCTGCACCGCAGATATCAAGGAGAATGACGCCTGCGTGTTTTGTCCCCTTCTCGAGGCCAAGGGATCGCGCCTCTGGAGGAGCAGGGATGAGGGCAGCTGCGAGCCCGGCGAGCATGATCGCCTGGATCATTGTCTCGTGGGAGAAAGAGAGGAGGAGGAAGAGGGGAATGGAGAGGAGAATGGCAGAGAAAGGAGCCCATGCACGCAGGGATATTTTCCAGTCCCCTCTTTTTCCCTGCTCGTCGCGGGTCGCTCTCTCTCTCTCCCCTCGTGACCTGTACCGGGAGAGATACACGAGCCCTGCAAGGAGGAGGAGGGAGAATGGCACGGCAACGAGGTCATAGAGGAGGGGCGAGAGGCCTGTTCCGAGCTGGAGAAAGAGGGGGATGACAACGGGTGTCGGATAGACGAGCGTGTAGGAGAGGACGCTTCCGCCCGCGGTGAGGAAGAGGAGACGCTTTCTCTCGTCCGGGTCCCTTCCCATCTGCCCGATCACGGGTGCAAGCATCATGAACGCGGTGATGCAGCAGGTGGTCGGGAGAGAAAAGACGTATCCTGCAACCCCTGAAAGGCCGGAGGATCCGGGAAACACTGCCCGGATGTCTGCAACCATTCTCTCGAGCAGGCCCTGTGCCTGGAGGGTCTTTGCTATGACTGCACCGGAGANGATGATGATTGCAAAGAGGCCAAAAATGCNACCGATTCCAGAAATCATCGCCCGGAAGAGAGTCTCCCCATCCATCCCTGCGGCAAGGCCGAAGATGACTGCCCCGGCGAGGAGCAGGAGAAATGGCGGGGGCTTTGCATACACGCTTGCGAGTGCGAGGAAGAGGAGGACGAGGAAGAAGAGGAGAAGGAGGGATATCATACTCTGCCGGGGATGCACCTGTCAGCGGCGTATCTCAAACCCGTTCCACTCCCCTCTTGCGTCTGTCCACGTCACGGAGATCTCATCGACCCTGATGAGGGGATCGCCTCTTGCCCGGATCTCCTCGAGGAACTGTTCAAGGGAAGTCCCCTCTCCTGCAGCAGCGATGCTCACGGTTCCGTCGGGATTGTTCCTGACCCATCCCCGGATATTCCGGCGGAGAGCAGCATCCCTGACGAAGTAGCGGTACCCGACACCCTGGACGCGACCGGAAACGACCACCCTGACCTCCCCCATCCTGACCTCCCCCATGCTACCCCCATGCCCCTGCAGCGAGGAACCATGCCGCTCTCCTCCCCTTTTCGGTTCATCCTCCGGGAGATGTGGCCACGTCCTCCCGGTTTTTACCGGATCCGGGACCATGCAGTCTCATCCTCCCTCTTCTCGAGTGCCCGGCACCGGGGAAAATACGTCTCCCCGAAGATCCAGGGCATGTAATTCCTGCACATGTCCGGTTTTTCTTCGTGAATGGCACAGGTATAGCGCGATTTTCCCGTGCGGCGGAGGAAGGGGCAGACAGGCAGGAAGCTGCCGGTCTCCGGGTCGCGCATCTCCACCGCCACGATATCCCCGGTATCGCGGGGATCCAGTTCTTCGCAGGAGACCCAGGTTCCGTCCGACCTGCACGCGGAAAAGTACCGGAGGATCTCCCCTCTCCCACCCACGATCCAGGAATGGATGTTCTCGGGGGTGGGGGATACGTTGCACCCAAAGACCCTGCAGCAGAGCCCGCACTGCATGCAGGAATCTTCATCCTCGCTTGCGCCGCAATGACTCCCGGAGCCTGCCATCGTGACCTCCCGGTATGCTGTTTTCCTCACGATCCCTTTACCATTCCGCAATGCACGTGTAAACCGACTGACCGTTCTTTATCGGGTGGGAGATCACATGTACTCCCGATGGAGTTTTCGTGCCGCCAGTGCGGGCAGTGCTGCATGTATCTTGGTGATTATATCGCGATCGAGAGGCAGACCGGGCCTTTCGAGTTCGTGGTCTGCTCGGTCTCTACAGGGTCGGAGTTTCCGGCACGGGTCGACGGGGACAAGCAGCTCCTCTTTTTGGACAGGACGTGGATAGAACGGCACCCGTCTGCGTGCCCGTTCCTCCGGCCGGGAGGCGACCGGTTTTTCTGCTGCATCCACGCGACACGACCGCCCCAGTGCAGGGCATACCGCTGCATCATCGCGAGGATCCGGTCTCCCGGCGGGGAACCTGCAGGATACATCACCGGGACTCTTGCCCTCCACGCAAGCGACCCCGGTCTCCGGGAGGCATGGGAGGAGGTCGAGGAGGCGATGCGGAGGGATCCGGGTCTTGCCGAGGACGAGATACCCGCCATTCTTGCAAAAAGAGGATACACCTGCGAATGAGGGGAAGGTAGCCCTGTTTCCTTTTTCCCTTCTCTTACGGTCTCCGATTGCGAACCTTTTTTTCCCGGCGGGGCTGAGATCTCCCCATGGACGAGATCAGCGAGTTTTTTGAAAAAGACCTCTATGCACGGGAGAACGGGATCGAACTCGTGCACGTCGGACCGGGTACTGCACGGGTGAGAATGGAAGTCCGGAAAGAACACAAAAACAGCCACGGCACTGTTCACGGCGGCGCAATCTTCACCCTTGCAGATGCAGCTTTTGCGCTCGCCTCAAATTCCCATGGTGTCCCTGCGGCCGCAATAAACGCCCACATTTCCTACATGAAAGCTGCACGGTCCGGCACCCTCCACGCGGAAGCAAGGGAATTTGCACTGAACCCCCGGCTTGCAACGTACATCGTGGAGGTGACAGACGACGAGGGGGAGAAGATCGCAATCTTCCAGGGGATGGCATACAGGAAGACTCCGCCGCGCGGATGATGGGCATCACGTGCAGGAGATATCTTCTCCGGAATAAGGGATGGAGAGGGTGACCACACCCATGGAGTACAGGGGGGTTTGAGGGGGCATATCCCGGAAAGGAATATCTAAAATATCCACTGGGTGTCCCTCTCCAGAAAAACCGGTCGGAGGGGGGAAGGGCCATGATGTCACCATCTGCAGGACACGGGGGTATTCGGAGGCACCCTTCCCCTCCCTTCTTCCCTGATGATGGTCGTTTTATGATGTCCGGCTGCTCGCCTGCTTCATTCCTCCTCTCGCCTGCTTTCCTCCTGCTGTTCCCTGCAGGGGCCTTGAGATTGAGGTATTCCGGGCAGACGCCTGGCAGAAAGCACCACAGGGATCATTACCATTTTTGTATTGCGATATCCCTGGTGCAGGCTTGTCACCTGCAGCAGGTCTCATGGGCAGTGCATCCGGGTTCTCCTGCAGGAACTGGTGGAGAAGAGTCCCTGCAGTCTCCGTGTCTCCGCTCTCGAGTGCAGACCGAATGGCACTCACGTCATAGCCCTTCTCCTCGAGGGAATCGAGCATTCTTGCGATTTTTTCACCTGCAGCAGGTCTCATGGGCAGTGCATCCGGGTTCTCCTGCAGGAACTGGTGGAGAAGAGTCCCTGCAGTCTCCGTGTCTCCGCTCTCGAGTGCAGACCGAATGGCACTCACGTCATAGCCCCTCTCCTCGAGGGAATCGAGCATTCTTGCGATCCTGTCAGACGGTCCGCGGTTCTCAGCACCCCAGGCGGTCGAATTGCATGCAGCACTCCCGGATGCCTGAGCCTGGACCGGCAGGATGACAAGCAGCATGAATCCCAGGATGAGTCCCAGGGCCAGTGTGTATGTCAGTCTCTTCACGTCAACCTCCTTTCTCGTTGTTGTGGGTGTCGGCAGGACGCCGACGTAAAGTATATTTAACATAGNGTTATATATATCTTACTAATGGAAATATACATTTGACATAGGGGAAGGAGGTAGGGTAAGGAAACGGGCAGGCCCCTGTCCCGGAGAACGCGGGCATCCNCTCCGGCAGGGACTCGCACGGGACTGTTCTGCCGGCTTGTTTTTCCGGCCGGGAGATACCTGCTGGGAAAAAATTACTCGTAGATGAAGATCTCTTCGATAGGAACGCCGAAGAACCGTGCTATCTTGAACGCGAGTTCGAGGGACGGGTCGTACTTGCCCTTCTCGATGGCAAGGATGGTCTGGCGGGTGACCTTCAGTTCGTTGGCAAGTGCCTCCTGGGTGAGATCTCTCATTGCCCTGAACACCTTTATCTTATTCTTCATCGGTGTCCCACTCCCCGTATTTCCGCGCATAGTAGACGCGGAACACGATGTAGAGGAATGCTATGCAGCAGAGGAGGATCATCTGGAGGATGCCGAAGTACCCAAGATACGGCTGATCCCGGGGAAAATCCCGGGGGAGGTCACGAGGACGGGGTATCCCGAGAGGGGTGGAAAAGCCGATGACTGCGATCCCGAGGCTCACGGCAAAGAAGATGATCCAGAAGACCTCGAGGGTTCGGAGCCCTGCCTGCTGGGTGATGAGGCGGGATCTCTCGTCCTCCCTGACATCAGTGATCATCAACCGGGTGACATAGAGGAGACCGGCACCCATGATGAACCCGGCAGTGATGATGAGGGGGTTGCGCAGCCATACAGAGAGGGCAAAGAGCCCGACCTCGACGAGACCGACGACCCCGACCAGCAGATAGAACGTGTTCTGCTTCATGGTACCCGGATGTCATAACTATCTAACAAATAGTCCTCTTATCTTTACCGGTCAGGAGCTGTCCTTCCCGATACCCTGAAAGGTATATAGGAGAGGAGTCGAGCTCTCCTGTACCGGATAATGGCTTTCCCATCAGACCTTCCAACCCCACGGGAGACTGGATGCGAGTCTCCCCTCGCGCTCGTTTCGTCTCTCCTCGTAGCCCCTGCCCTCGCCTTTCTCTACTTTTTCTTCTGCATGCTCATCCTCCCCCTCGAGAAGGCCCTCGTCCTTGGCGCCCTCATGATCCTCTACTACATCCCGCCGTCCGGCAAGGAATCCCTCATCCCGGTGGCGGTTGCGCTCGGTATCCCCTGGTGGCTCATCGCGACCTCTTTTGCCCTCCTCGATGTCCTCACGTGCCTGTTCATGATCCTCAACATCAGGCTTGCCCTCCGTATCCCTCTCCTCGGCCCCTGGATCTCGCGTTTTCTTGCATCCGGAGAGAAATTCATGGAGAAGAGGCCATGGATTGCGCAATGGTCAGTCCTTGGCGTCGCATTCTTTGTCTTCCTCCCTTTCCAGGGGACGGGAGGTGTCGGAGCAGCTCTCGTCGGGATGATGGTCGGTCTTCGACCCTCGCGGATCCTCGTTGCCGTAGCACTCGGGGCATCTGCCGAGTGCCTCCTCTTTGCACTCGGAGCCGATATCCTGTGGCGGCTCATCCTCGAGAACATCGCTTTCGGCATCCCGGTCGCAATTGCGGCACTTGCAGTGCTGGCCATTACATTCCTGCTCATCCACAGGTGGTACGAGGGCAAAGACGCGTGAGGACGGCCATGCGACCGGCCGGAGAGGATCAAAACCTTTTTGGATCGTGTCATTTCACCCTGTATCTCCGGAAACGATTTGGCCGGCGGGCAACAGTGGTGCAGGCCATCCCGTGGCATGAGACAGGTACATTGGGAGGAAACGGTGCGGGAATGCGGGACTTTCTGCGGGGTTTCTGATGCAGATATTCATATTTGACTCAGTCGAGGGCCTCCCGGGCGATGAGGTTGAAAAGATCCGGGAAAGGGAAGGGTTCAACGAGCTCCCGTCCGCCGGGAGAAGGGGTGTCGCAGAGATCATAGCCGGCGTCTTCCGGGAACCGATGTTCCTCCTCCTCGTTGCAGCAGGCGCGATTTACTTCCTCCTCGGAGATATCCCGGAAGGTCTCCTGATGCTATCCTTTGTGTTCGTCATCATCGGCATCACCGTGTACCAGGAGAACAGGGCGGAAACGGCACTCGAGACGCTCCGGAACCTCTCGAGCCCCCGTGCTCTCGTCATCAGGGACGGGCAGCAGGTGCGGATCCCCGGTCGGGAGGTCGTCTCCGGTGACTGGATGATCCTCTCCGAGGGCGACCGGGTCGCTGCGGATGGGATCCTCCTCTATGCCCAGGCGCTGTCCATCGACGAGTCGCTTCTCACCGGGGAATCCGTTCCCGTCAGGAAAACCTCTGCAAAGGATGCTGTTTTTCCCGCGCAACCGGGTGGAGACGACCTTCCCTTCGTGTATTCCGGGACGCTCGTCGTCCAGGGGCAGGGCCTTGCCCGGGTCACGGCAACCGGTCTCCGGACGGAGATGGGAAAGATCGGACGGGCCCTCTCCTCCGTGGAGAGGGACGAGAGCCCGCTCAAAAAAAGAGGTCTCTGCCACTGTCAGGAAGATTGCACTCGTGGGAGCAGTCCTCTGTTCAGTCATCGCAGTCCTCCACGGCCTTGCACAGGGGAGCCCAACAGACGGCCTCCTCGCGGGAATCACCCTCGCGATGGCCATTCTCCCGGAGGAGTTCCCCGTCGTTCTGACAGTATTCCTTGCCCTCGGGGCATGGAGGCTCTCGCATTCCCGCGTGCTTGCCCGTCAGGTCACCGCCATCGAGACCCTGGGTGCCGCAACCGTCCTCTGCGTGGACAAGACGGGAACCCTGACCGAGAACAGGATGTCTGTCCGGGCATTCTCCTGCGGCGGCAGGGTTGCAGCGGTTCCTGCCGGGGAACCAGTAATGGTTCCCGATTACTGCCACGAACTTGCAGAGTTTGCCATCCTTGCCTGCAAGAAGGATCCCTTCGATCCCATGGAGAAAGCCCTCCTCTCCCTTGCCGACGGAGAATTCGGAAAGACAGAGCACATCCACGCCGGCTGGGAACTGGTCAGGGAGTATCCCCTCAGCCCGGATCTGATGGCAATGTCAAACGTCTGGCGCTCGAAAACCGGGTCCGAATACGTCATCGCGGCGAAAGGTGCACCGGAAGCGATCGCAGACCTCTGCCACCTTGACCGCGGGGAGATAGCCCGGTTATCAGGGGAGATCGCGGCCCTCGCCTCGGAGGGGTTGCGCGTCCTCGCCGTCGCCCGGGCATCGTTCCGTCCCGGGGACCTCCCTGAGTGCCAGCACACGTTCTCCTTCTCATTCCTCGGGATGATCGGGTTTGCAGATCCCATCCGCCCCGGTGTCCCGGAGGGAATAGAGGAATGCAGGACTGCCGGGATCCGCATCCTCATGATCACCGGGGACAACCCTCTCACTGCACGATCCATTGCTGCGCAGGCCGGTTTTTCCGACCACGGGGATATCATCACCGGTCCGGACCTCGACCGGATGACTGACCGGGAACTGAGCGAGGCGTGCAGGAGAACGCCCCTTTTCGCACGGGTGGTCCCGGCGCAGAAGCTCCGGATCGTGCAGGCCCTAAAGGGATCGGGCGAGGTCGTTGCCATGACCGGAGACGGCGTCAACGACGCGCCAGCCCTCCGGGCTGCCGATATCGGGATTGCGATGGGGAGCCGGGGAACCGACGTTGCACGGGAGTCTGCCTCGCTCGTCCTCCTCGATGACAACTTCACATCGATTGTCGCGGCGGTGAAGATGGGGAGGAGGATCTTTGACAACCTCCGCAAGGCGATGACCTACATCGTCGCTGTCCACATCCCGATCGCAGGGATCTCGCTCGTCCCGGTTCTCCTCGGTGCACCGCTCGTCCTGCTCCCCGCACACATCGTCTTCCTCGAGCTTGTCATCGACCCGGCATGCTCCATCGTGTTCGAGTCCGAGAAGGAGGAGGATGACGTGATGAGGAGGCCCCCCCGGAGGAGGGACGAGGGGATCTTCTCGTCGGAGACGATCAGGTTCGGGCTGCTCCAGGGAGGATCCGTTCTTGCAGCGGTACTCCTCGTGTACCTCTGGGCGACGGGGGCAGGATTCTCTGCAGATGCGACCCGGACAGCTGCATTCGTGACGATCGTGATCGCAAACCTCGGACTGATCCTTGTCAACCGGTCGTGGAAAAAGACGGTCCCCGAGATGATCGGATCGCCGAACAGGTCTCTCTCCGTGGTCTTTTCGGCAACACTCCTCTGCCTTCTCCTCGTCGTGTTCCTCCCGCCTCTCCGGGACCTGTTCCGGTTCTCCGACGTTCCCCTCGCCGTCCTGCTGGGTGCCGGAGCAGCCGGCCTGGCCAGTCTCCTCTGGTTCGAGGTTTCCAAGCTCGCGAGGAGATGATGCAGGCATCCCGGAAGGGAGGCCGGGATTGCGGAACGGGAGTGCATTCTCCGGGGAGCACGTCGGGGGCTCAATCTCTATTTTCTGATCCTCTTTCCCAGCGGACAGTGTCCGAACCTGCAGAGGAGGGCGATTGCTGCGACGAGAGCAAGGGCGATTCCTCCCATGATCCCGGCCTGGAGAAGTGCACCCATCCACGGGCTGCCGGGGAGGAGGCGGAGATCGGCAGGATCGATCCCGGAAGCAAGGCGGGCTGCGGTTGTCAGGATGAGCACCGGCGGGATCACGTACCGGCAGAGCAGGAAGACAGCGTCCCCCGCACGGCGCCCGACCTGCTCCTCGAGGATCTCCCGGGGCAGGAACCACGTGAATGCCACTGCAATGACAACGCCTGCAAGCGGGAGCCCGAGAGTCCCGACCGTCTCGTCCACCAGGTCAAGGATCCTGATGCCGTCAAGGGAGAGGTTCGCGGCACTGTAGCTGAGCGCGGAGGGGAGTCCGACAGCCACCACCAGCAGGCCGAGGAGAAACGTCGTCTTCTGCCGGGACCAGTCCGTCGCCTCCTGCAGGGAGGAGACACCCACCTCGAGCATGGAGACAGACGAGGTGATCGCCGCAAAGAAGAGCACGAGGAAGAAGGCAACCGCAAAGAGGGGACCTGCGGGCATCAGGGCGAATGCCATGGGCAGGGTCGAGAACGCCAGTTCAGCCCCTGCTGTCGGTGCCAGCCCGAACGTGAAGACGATCGGGAAGATGACTGTGCCGGCGAGGAGGGCGACGCCGAGATCCGCGAGAGTGATGGCAAGGGAAGACCGAAGGATCGGGGTGTCCCGGGGGAGGTACGTCCCGTACGTGAGGAGAATCCCCGTCCCGACGGAGAGGGAGAAGAAGGCCTGCCCGAAGGCCGCACTCCAGACGAACGGGTCGGAGAGGACCGAGAAGTCCGGAGAGAAGAGGAAGAGGAGTCCGGGGATGAACCCGGGGAGGGTTGCTGCATACAGAGCCATCAGGACGAGGATTCCTGCAGAGACCGGGATGAGGATCGTGGAGATGCGCTCGATCCCCTCCCTGACACCCCTCGAGATGACCCCGACCGTGACGGCTGCCGAGAAGAAGAAGAAAGGGATCGGCAGGTACGACCCCGTGAAATCCGCGAACGGGAGAACGTTTTCCGTCAGCGAGAAGACAGCATATGCTGCCGTCCACCCGGTGATGACGAGGTAATAGCAGAGGATGAGAAAGATTGTGGCACAGAGGAACCACCCCGCTATCCGGAATTTCGGCCTGATGGATCGGAACGCGCTCACCACGGTCCCCCGGAGGCTCCGCCCCATGGCAAGCTCGAGGACCATGAGCGGCAGGGCGAATGCAAAGACCGCGATGAAATACGGGATGAGGTATGCCCCGCCGCCGTTCTGGCCGACAACCGAGGAGAACCGCCAGATGTTCCCGATACCGACCGCAGACCCGATCGCAGCGAGGACAAACCCCGTCCGCGACGACCAGAATTCCCTGTCAGCTGCCACGTTCATCTCTCCGGAAATCTCCCTGCGCCATGTTCCCCCTTACCTGATCATGCTGTACCCCCTGCAACCCTCCGGAGTGGCTTTCTCTCCCCGAGGCGGTGAAGCACCTTGAATATTTCCATAACCACGATAATGCTGCTCCCGACGCAGAGGCAGAGGAACCACTGGTCAAGTGTCACGGGAGCAAGCCCGAGGAGATCCTGCATCAGGGGGACGTGCAGGGAGATGATGTGCAGTCCCTGCATGACGACGACTCCCAGGACGAGGAAGTAGTTGTTCCGGAGCGGGACGCTGAAGAGCGAGTGGAGCTCTGACCTGCAGTTGAAGACGTGGAAGTTCTCGAAGAGGACCATCAGGAGCAGGAGGAGATTTCTTGCCATCGTCTCCTCGAACCCGTTCGCATTGAGCCACCAGAAGAAGATGAAAGCCACGACTCCGATGGTCAGCCCGGAAAGAAGCGTCTCCTTCACCATGAGGCTGTTGAAGATGCCTTCGCCGGGTGACCGCGGTCTCCGCTTCATGGCATCCTTCTCCCCTGCCTCGAAGGCGAGGGCGACACCCTGGATCCCGTTCGTCACGAGGTTCAGCCAGAGGAGCTGGACGGCAAGCAGGGGTATGGGAAGTCCTGCAAGGAGGGTGAGAATGAAGAGGACGACCTCCGAGAGGCCCGTGGAGATGAGGAGGTACGTCACCTTCCTGATGTTGTCATAGGCAAATCTCCCCTCCTCCACGCCCGCGACGATCGATGAAAAGTTATCGTCCGTCACGATCATCGAGGCGGTGTCCTTTGCGACGTCCGTCCCTGAACCCATGGCAACACCGATATTTGCACGGCGGAGGGCCGGGGCATCGTTGACCCCGTCGCCCGTCACCGCCACGAAGTGCCCCCGTGTGACGAGGCAATCGACGATCTCCATCTTCTGGACGGGTGTGACCCGGGCAAAGACCCGGGCCCGCTCGATCATCTCGCCGTATGCAGGGAGCGTTGCGTCTCCCATCGCGGAGAGTTCCTTTCCGGTCATCACCTCTGCAGGGTCATGCGTGATATCCAGCTCCCGTGCGATGGCAAATGCGGTTCGGGGGTGGTCGCCGGTGATCATCACGACATCGATTCCTGCCTCGTGGGCGACTTTTACGGACTCCCTGACGTCAGGCCGGAGGGGATCGATGAAGCCGGCGAGTCCAAGGAGGGAAAGTTCCGGTCGCGTGTGGACGAGGGTGGGGTCCGGACCCGGTGGACTCTCCAGCGTGCCACCCGCGACAGCGAGGACGCGGAAACCCCTCTCCATCATGCTGGTGAGGTGGGCCTCGACTCTCCCCCGGTCGAGGGGAACCGTGCCGGAAGGGGTGAGCATGGTCCTGCAGTACGGCAGGATCGCCTCGGCAGCTCCCTTGACAGCGATCTTTACCGGTGCACCGCTCCCTGCATCCTCCGTGTAGTAGACAGCTGCATACATCCTCTCGGACTCGAACGGGACCAGCGCAACAACCCTGATGCTGTTTTTGACCTCGTCGGGAGAGAGGCCGGCCCTGTACCCCAGTGCGAGGAGGGCGACATCCATAGCATCCCCGGAATGCACCCATTTCCCGTTGTCGCTGTAGAGTGTCCCCTCGTTGCAGATGACAGAGGCCCGGGCAAGGTTCCGTGCTGCCTGCAGGACGGGTTCTCCGGGAGGCTGACCATGGACGAGGAGTGACCCCTCTCCGGGTTCGTACCCGACACCTGTCACCTCGACGGTAACGTCAGGGGGGATGAAGAGGGCCTGCACCGTCTGCTGGTTCATGGTCAGTGTCCCTGTCTTGTCGGTCGCGATCGTCGTGCAGCTCCCGAGGCTCTCGACAGCTGCCAGTTTCCGGACGATGACGTTCCTTTTTGCCATCCGGGAGGCTGCGATCGAGAGGGCGACGGTGATTGCCACCGGCAGACCCTCGGGGATCGCAGAGACGATCAGCGCCACGGCAAGGAAGAAGACCTCAACCGGCGGAATGCCCTTCGAGAGGGCAGCAATGGCCATCACGACACTTGCAGCAATGATGAGGATCCCGACCTTGTGCGAGAACTCCTCCATGCGTATGAGGAGGGGCGGCTTTGCAGACTCTGTCCCGGAGNCTGCCTCTGCGATCTGCCCCACCTCGGTCTTTGTGCCCGTCGCAGTCACGATNCCGCATCCACGACCGGTGACCACCGTGCTTCCTGCATAGGCCATGTTTGCCCTGTCGGCGATGAGCGTATCCTCCTCCATCACGCCGACAGTCTTCTGGACGGCGACCGATTCCCCGGTCAGTAGGGACTCGTCGATGGTCAGGCCTGCCGCATGGAGGATGCGCATGTCTGCAGGGACTTTCATACCGGACTCGAGGAGGACGACGTCGCCTATCACCAGTTCCTCGGCAGGAAGGTTCTTCCATGAACCATGTCGGCGGGTCCGGGCCGTGACCTGGAGGAGGCTCTGGAGCTGCCGGGCACTCTGCTCCGCTTTCCACTCCTGTGCAGCCCCGATAGCGGCATTGATGAGGACAACGAGGAAGATGAATCCTGCATCCTTCACGTCGCCGATAAGGATGGAGATGATGCCTGCGGCAAGGAGGATGTAGATGAGCGGGCTCCTGAACTGGTGGAAGATGATCTCGGCAATTCCCGGTGTTTTTCCCGCAGGAAGAACGTTTTTCCCGTACTGGGCGAGCCGGACGGCGGCCTCCTCCTCCGATAGACCCTCTGGTCCCGACCGGAGGGTCTCGTACACTTTCTCGATCGGGAGAGCGTGCCAGAGCACTCCCGCAGCATGCGGATGATCCGGTTTCATACCTCTTTTAGTCCCGGTCGTTGGGTCTTTCCGGGGCGATGACCATCTCGCAGAACGTGTCTCCCCTGCACCGCGCCATGGTGATTTCTATGGAATACCCGGGGTTGAGAGCTTTTACGGCACTCTGCACATACCGGGTGCAAACGGAATGGATCTCACCGGGCGGGATATCATGGCCGGCGTTCTCCCTGAACATGGCGCACTCTGCAAGCCGGATGACGCCTTCCCGGGGATACCCCTCGATGTACCGGGTCTCGAATGCCCGCCCAAAGAGGATGACGGAGACTGCGCCAAGGGTCCTGACGAGGTGTGCCGCATTGTCCCGCATGAAGGAATACGTCTCTGCAATCCGCCTTACCTCGTCGCCGAGCACGGAAAAAAGCCTCTCCCTGCATGCCTCTCCCGGAGCGCTATTGCCTCTCCCGAGTTCGAGAACGAGCCGGGTAAGCACGGAGGTGGAGATTGTCCACCGGGTCGGGGGAGAGATATCGTGCAGATTTACCATCCGGACACACCTCCGGAACGTGCGGAGACTGCCACGCAATCCATGTCATTGAGATGGGGACAGGGGTATAAAGCACTTTTGTGAAAAATGCTGTTTATTCCGGGTGACGGCAATTTCTGTTGCTCACCGTCTGATCGGCAGAAACTCGGGCAAAGCCTGGTCTCCGGGTTCTCTGGTCTTTTCCGGGAATGCACTTAATGTTTTCCGGGAGAGAGTATACACTCCGCAGAGGTATCCAGACGTGGAACCCGCACCACCGGTCTGGAGGTTTTGGGAGGCATGACATGGACGTGACAATCCTCTACGATATCCTCGTTATCTTCGGGATCTCCCTGATCGTCGGGCTTGTATTCAACCGGATGCGGATACCCCCGATGATAGGGTACATCGTTGCAGGAATCATAGCAGGACCCTACCTCCTCTCCCTCGTGCGGAGCACCGCCCAGGTGGATATCCTTGCAGAGATCGGGATCATCCTCCTCCTCTTCTCGATAGGGCTCGAGTTCTCCTTCAGGCAGCTGTGGGAGATCAGGAGCCTCGTCCTCTCCGGCGGGTGCATCCAGGTTGCATTCGCAACGGTGCTTGCGCTGGCCATTGCACTTGCAATCGGGCGTCCGTGGAACGAGGCAGTTCTCCTCGGGTTCGTCATCTCTCTCTCGAGCACCGCCGTCGTCCTCAAGATACTGCATGACCGCGGGGAACTCGATTCCCTGCACGGGAAGCTGACACTGGGCATCCTCATATTCCAGGACATTGTTGCCATCCCGATGCTGATGGCCGTCCCGTTCCTTGCCGGAGCTTCGGGAGCCGCCATGGAACCGCTCCACATCACGCTCCTCAAGGACATCCTCTTCATTGCTGTCCTTCTTGCGACCGCCAAGTGGATCATGCCTGCACTCCTCTTCTCCATCGCAAGGACGCGGAACAACGAGCTCTTCCTCCTCTTCGTCATCTGCACCTGTTTTGGGGTTGCGGCTTTGGCCTCCTTTGTGGGACTCTCCCTTGCGATGGGTGCACTCCTTGCCGGGCTGCTCATCTCGCAGTCTGAGTTCAGTCACCAGGCAATCAGCAGGATTGTCCCGTTCCGTGACATTTTCACGGCCTTCTTCTTCGTCTCCATCGGGATGCTCCTTGACACCGGGTTCCTGCTCGATCACCTTGACATCATTGCAATCTTCCTCTGCGTCGTCCTTGCCATCAAGTTCCTTGCAGGGTCCTTCGCCCCGTTCGCCCTTGGGTACCAGCTGCGGACAATCGTCCTCACGGGAATCGCCCTGATGCAGGTCGGGGAGTTCTCCTTCATCATCACGAAGAGCGCCCTTGATTTCGGGATACTCTCTCCTGCGGTCTACCAGGTCTTCCTCGTAATTGCCCTGATCACCATGGCAGCAACCCCCTTCCTCATCCAGTCGGGCCAACCGTTTGCTTCCTTTATCTGTTCCAGCAGGTTCTTCCAGAAGGTACTGCCCGGCCGGTGCCAGTGGGTCGCAACAGAAAAGAAGGTGGAAAGATCCGGTCACCTCGTGATCATCGGGTATGGTGTGAACGGGAGGAACCTGGCCCGCGCAGCCCGCATCGGCGGGATTCCGCACGTGATCATCGACATGAACCCTGATGCCGTCAGGAAAGCAAGGGAAGAGAACGAGCCTGTCATTTATGGAGACGCAACAACGGAAGGAGTCCTTGACCATGCAGGTATCCGGCTGGCGAGGACGGCGGTCGTTGCCATCAACGACCCGGTCGCCACGAGGCGGATTGTCGGGCTCTGCCGCGAGATGAACCCCGGGATCTTCATCGTCGTCCGGACACGGTACATCATCGAGATCCCCGTTCTTTGCGAGATCGGCGCAGATGAGGTGATACCCGAAGAGTTCGAGACGTCGATTGCAATCTTCTCCCGGGTGATGCAGGTGTTCGATGTGCCGGATGACGTCACAGCCCGCCTCGTCCACGAGATACGCTCGGAGAGCTACCAGTTCCTCCGGAAACCCGAATCACCCCTGCCCGTGCCTGCCCTTGAGATCCCCGGCATGGAGGTGCGGAAAGTCCGCGTGGCAGAGGGTGCACCGGTTGCCGGGAAGACTCTCGGCGAGATCCTCCTGAAGAAGAGGTATGGGGTGACTGTCCTTGCCATCCGGCGGAACGGGGCGATCATCCCACACCCTGACGGAACCTGCGAGCTTCAGATGGGGGACGAAGTCGTCATCACGGGGACGGGGGAGAAGGTAGCAGGGGCTATTCCCCTCTTTTCTCCTTGATTTAGGGCTTGGAATTTAACCGGCCGGGAAGGAGTCCCCGTGACTCCCGGTGGCAGTCACGCAGGGCTGTCCCGGGAAGTGTTTTTCCGGAGGGACTGCGAACAGAATAAAGATGGAAGGGATCCTGACCACCCCCGAGTTCCAGGTGAGTCTCCTCCTCTTTGCCGCGCTCGGGGGGTACCTCCTTGCCTCACGCATCAACCAGTCGGCCGTCGTGGGGATCATCCTCGTCGGGCTCCTGATAGGTCCCAGTGTCCTTGACCTTGTCAGTTACAACGAGTTCGTCAGGGGCCTTGCCCACCTCGGCGCAGTGGTCCTCCTCTTCGTGATTGGGTTCGAGTTCAAGCTCAAGGACATTGTCCGGCCCGCGTATGCATTCATTGCACTCGTCGGAGTACTCGTCCCGTGGGCCGGAGGCTATGCCACGGCTATCTGGGCAGGGATGGACTTTGCCCAGGCGCTCTTCGTCGGAACGGCCCTGACTGCCACAAGCATCGCGATCACGGCAAACGTCCTCCAGGAGATGAACAAGCTCCACACGGATGCTGCAAAGGCGATCATCGGTGCGGCGGTCATCGACGACGTTCTCAGCCTTATCGCACTCGCGATCACGGGGGACGTCGTTGCCGGAGCGTTCCACCCGTCTGTCATCATCTTTATCCTTTTCAAGGTCATCGTGTTCCTGCTTGTGGCCGGTGCCGTCGGCATCTTCGTGGTGAGCAGGTTCCTCGTGAAACTCGATAACACGTCGTTTGTATCAAAGTACCCCGAGTTCATCTTCATCTTTGCAATGACCTTTGCATTCCTGTATGCGATGATCGCAGAGCTCGTGGGACTCTCTGCCATCGTCGGGGCTTTCATTGCAGGAATCTCCTTCGAGAGACTGACGCTGCGGAAGAGTCTCGATGTCAAGGAGGGAGCAGAGTTCCTCAAGATCATCTTTGCATCGATCTTCTTCGTATCTCTCGGCGTGGTTGCCGACTTCAAGGCGCTCACGCTGGACATACTCCCGTTCCTCTGCCTCCTGATCATCGTTGCCATCGTGACGAAGGTCGTCGGGTGTGCGATCCCTGCACGACTCGCGGGTATCTGCAGGAAGGATGCACTTGTCATCGGGTTCGGGATGGCCCCCCGCGGCGAGGTGGCGATGATCGTTGCGCTGATAGGACTCGAACAGGGGTACATCGGGCAGGCAGTCTTCGTGGCCATCATCATCATGAGCCTTGTGACGACGCTTATCACGCCGATCCTGTACCGAAACTGGCTGTATCGGGATGAATACTGCGGGCCAGCTCCCCAGCTCTGATTGCCACCAGGTTCAACGCGGGATCGGGCAGTGAAGAGTGCGGGGAAGTCTGGAACATCCCATCTTGTATGCCTTCAGGGTTCCTGCACTCCGGTTCCGCTTCCCTCGACGAGTTCCCCAAATACCGCCAGCNGTTCAGGTTTTCCGATCACGATGAGGCGATCTCCTGCTTTCANCCTGAAATCCCCTGCAGGGTTGGGGATCACGTCGTCATCTCTCTCAACTGCGAGTATCGAGACACCGTACTCCGCGCGGACCCGGAGCTCCTGGAGATTCCTGCCCTGCACCGGAGAGGACGGGGCGACCTCCAGGGTCTGCACCTCGACCTCCGGGATACGGATCGCGATCTCGGAGAGGATCCCCCTCTCCGGGGGAGGCTGCCTGAATACCCTGTACATATCGGCCCGGATACGCGACGTGGCCCGATCTATCGCCATCCGGGGGGCGAGGTACCTCCTCATCACGCGGGAGATGATCTCGATCGATGTCTCGAACTCGTCGACGACAACCTCGTCGGCACCGATCTCGTAGAGCTGGTCGAGGTCCCGGAGGAACCGTGTCCTGATGATGATGTGGATCGAGGGGTTCATCTTCCTCGCAGTGGCAGCAATTGTCCTGCTCGAGAAGGGATCGTTCGTGACGATGGCGAGGATCCTTGCCTCTTCGACGCCTGCGTGGTGGAGGATTGGAGGGTTTGCCGCATCGCCAAAGAAGATAGGTTTTCCAGAGCTCCGCTCCCGTGCCACCGTGTCGGGGTTTAAGTCGATGACAATATAGGGGATGCCCTCCATCTCTGCGACACGCGCCAGGTTCCTCCCGTTGGGGCCGTATCCCACGATGATCAGGTGGTCGCGGAGCGGAAGTCTCCTCTTTTTCGGTTCGGGGCTGGAACCAGCCCTGATGAATTCCGGCAGGGGGAGGACAGATACCCTGTTGGATATCCGGGGTCCTGCGGAGATGAGGAAGGGGGAGACTGCCATTGTCCATACCGCAACCGTGAGGAAGACCTGGATCGAGGACTCTGGAAGAAACCCAAATTCCCNCCCTGCGAGGATGAGGACAAACGAGAACTCCCCGATATNGGCCAGTGCAAGACCGGCGAGCACCGAGGTCCGGAGGGACTGGCGGAGAGCAAGCGAGGAGAACGTGGCTATTGCCGCCTTGAGCACGATTGCGCCCGCGATCAGGGCAATGACGAGGAGGGGCATGGAGAGGAGGATATGCGCGTTCAGGAGCATGCCGACCGAGATGAAGAAGAAGCTCGTGAAGATGTCCCGGAACGGCGTGATGCTTGCCAGTGCCTGGTGGAAATAGGGGGTTTCTGCGAGGAGGAGTCCCGCGAGGAATGCGCCGAGAGCGAGCGAGAGCCCGATGCTCGATGTGATCCAGGTGATGGCGATGCAGACGAAGAGGATGGTGAGCAGGAAGAGCTCCTGGCTTCGTGCCCTCATGATTGTGTCCATCAGGCGCGGGAGCAGGTAGAAGAGGAGGATGAGCACGAGGACGAGGCCTGCCACGAGGGCCATCTCGAGACTGATGGCATACTTCGTGGCAGGGAGCTCCCGACCCGAGAGGACGGGGAGCACGAGGATCATCGGGACGCTCATCAGGTCCTGGAAGAGGGAGATGCCGAGGGTCGTCGCGCCGTGGGGGCTGTCGAGCTCGCCCCTGTCCTGGAAGACGCGGAGGGTGATTGTGGTGCTGGTGTGGCAGACCAGTAACCCGAGGAACACGGCAGATGGGAGGGGAAATCCCGCCAGGGATGCAAGTGCTGCGACTGCACCCGCGGTCAGTCCCACCTGGAGGGCGCCTCCCAGCAGGACGGTCTTTTTTATCTGGTAGAGTGTCCGAAACGAGAACTGCATTCCGATCGAGAAGAGGAGGAAGATTATCCCTATCTCCGAGAGGAACCCGATGATCTCCTGGTCCCTGATGAATCCGAGACCATAGGGGCCGGCAAGCATACCCGTGATGATGAACCCCACGATCCCGGGAACCCTGAACTTGTTTCCGAGGAAGAGGACCAGCGTGGAGAGACCGAGGACGATGAGGATGTCGAAGAGGAATGCATCGACTGCTATCATGGTACCAGCACGGGATCCTTCATTCTGATTGGTGCGGGGAGTGTATCAGCCTGCCTGTATCTCCCGGTATAGATTCCATGCCTTCATAAGGGATTACCGGGTATACCCATGACTGGTGATACTGTGCCGGGTCCGGGTCCAGACACACTCCAGTTCGTGGGCATAGCATATGGGATTATCTCTGTCATCGTCGGGGCGTTCCTCTGGCGGTCCCGGAGGTTTTCAAAACATGTCCGGTATACGTTCCTCCTCGTGACGATTCTCCTCGGGTTTTTGGTTTTCTCCCCCATGCTCCCCTACATGTTCCAGGAGCTCGTTGCCAGTCCCGGGTCGCGGGTGGGTGCAATGCTCCCCGGCGCAGCCTTCGGGATGGCAGTCTTCTTTCTCCTGGCAGCTCTTTTTAGCAGGCACTTCTGCGGGTACCTCTGTCCCATCGGTGCCGTGCAGGAAGTCGCGTACATGGTTCCCCTGCCAAAGGCCCGCTTACCTTCGAAAGTTATCCCCCTTCTCGTCCGGGGAATCGTATTCCTGATCATCCTCGGCTTAGGGCTTGCATTCTCCCTCCCGGTCCTTCACTTCTTCGGGATACGGCAGTTCTTCACCCTGACAGTCTCGGCCGGATTTTTTGTCTTCTGCTGCATGATCCTCCTCTCGCTCTTTCTCTATCGGCCATTCTGCCGTTTTGTCTGCCCTCTCGGTGCGCTATTCTGGGTCTTTGGACTCGTGTCCCACTGGAAGATCCGCCGGAGCGATGCATGCATCGAGTGCGGGAAGTGCGAGAGGGCCTGCCCGACGGGGGAGGCAGGACGCGAGGACAGGAAGGGAGAGTGCTACCTCTGCAGGCGGTGCATGGATGCATGTCCTGTTGAGGGTGCACTCTTCTACGGGGCGAAGGGGAGTTCGAAAAAGGGAGCGAAGTGAGCGAGCCCGTAGACGGAAAGCAGGAAAGATCTTCCGCAGCGGGAGAGAGGGGGGTGGCGCGAGGGAGAATCTCCCCCAGCTCCTCGTCGATTTGCGCTGCGCGTCCCCCCTCTTTTCCATCGGACAGCGCTATGGGAACCGTGAAAAAGCGAGCGCAAAAGAAGAGAAAATAGAAAAGATACCCACAGGGCAGGAGATCAAACCGATCACTCCTGACCGGGGGTCACCACCGTGACAATCTTTTTGCACCGGGAGCACCTCCCGTCCCTTGACTCCTTGTAGAATGCCTTTGGCATCGAAAAGACGATTGTATTTTCCTTGGAACAGGCCGGACACGTGAACGTGATGACCTGCCCTGACCGGGTTCCGATAACAGTCTCTCTGGCTGAACTCTTTGCCATGGTTCTCCTCCGGGAAAGATCCCGACCACTCCTGTATTCTCGTGTCTCTTCCTGCAGGAAAATCCCTGCAGTCATTCCTGCGAAAAGTGGATCCCGTGGCTGTCGAGGGGAGATGCGGGAAAGACCTCTTCTTCGTGCAAGGAACGTGTTTATCTATTGGCGCCAGCAGGTAATGAGACCTTGCATTGCTCCACCCTGCAGGTACAGGGACCGGTGGAGATCAGGAATCACTCCATCCTGGAGATACCCGTTCCGGCAGACCCGGGCTTCGCTGACCGGCGAACTGCATGCAGGTGCAGAAACGGGTTTTTTACCGGGTCTTTCTGTAACTTCGGGAAAAAAAGTTGGGGTTTTATAACCGTGGCCGCCGGTGGTTCGGGAGGCACTCCCTGCAGTAGACAGGCCTGCCCTCGGTCGGCTTGAACGGTACTTCGCACTCTTTACCACAGTCTGAACAGACTACCTTTGTCATCTCGCGGGGTCCGAAGTTCCTCGGTCCGCCAAAATTTGATCTAAACATGGTTTTACTCAAACAGTTTGGAAAACTGTATCCATTTATTGACGCTGTGACATGATAAAGGAATGGATCGGACACTCTCTTCCGGTGCCTGATAGATAAAGAGAGGGCTTAATTTATCACTGCGCGCTTCCACCTCTGAAAGAGGATTTCTCTCTCTATGTCAACGCACCGCTTCTTCATCGACCATCCCATCAGGGCAAAGAGGGTCAAGATCGCGGTCGGCTGCTGCTGCGAGATCTGCGGGAGTATCCTGCCCCTCGAGGGACTTGAGATACACGCCCTCGATCCCGGGAGAGAGGCAATGCGGGCAGGCACCACACCCTCGGGTGAAGAGATTCTCGTCCTCTGTTTCCGGTGCCACGAAGACGTCCACGAGTTCCTCCTGCCTCTCGAAGAACAGGCATGGATTGTGGGGATGCGGGATGCCGAAAAAAGAAAAAAGATACGCGAGATCCTCTCGTATGTCCCGCGCTCCTACACCCCTCCGGAGAGCGATATCGAGGAGGCGTACCGGGAGGCCTGCTCTTCCCGGTTCCGGTTCGGCGTTTAGTCGCTGGTTTTCCCCGGTTCTTCGAGGCTCTCGAGCATAGAGAGGGTCTCCTGTACCCGGTCTGCCTGTGCGATCCGGGTCATCAGTCTGAACCGGGCAGGAGATCGGAGGCAGGGTTTTTCGCTTGCGGTCTCTGGCAGGGATGCAATGCGGTCCGCACCCGTTTCGATCGCGGCGATTGCCGTCTCGCACCGGGCGGGATACAGGCAGGAGAATTAGGGGTGGGGGCCGGTTCTGCCGTTTTCTTCTCTCTGGCTTTGCTTTCTTGCCATCATCACGGTCCCGTCAAGGATCCGCGCGAGAACCCCGGGGGGAACATCGACGTCGCCCGATACCCCCGCGAGGGCGACCCAGCTGTTCAGGGCCGCCGTTGCAATATCTGCATCTGCACTGCTCCCGCACCCTGAAACAATCGTATGTACCAGCTTCTCCTTTCGGGCGAAACGGATCCCGTAAACTTCTTCTATCGTCCGGACCTGCGCCCGGACATACCCGGAAAGATCTTCGTCCATGCGTGTATCGCTCCCCGTGCACGTCTCCCCGGAGTCTCCGCCGGGTGGAGACTCACCCGCCAGTTCGTCGATTGCATCCCTGTAAAGGAGAAAGGCCCGTCTCCCGTGGGCAACGAACGTGACCTGCCTGATCCGGTCTGACCGCGAGAGGTGGTCAAGGACTGTCCGGACGGCGATTGCAACCGCCCTTGGCAGGGGAAAACCATAGGCCCCTGTGCTGATGGCGGGAAATGCGATCGTCCGGATGCCGTATTCCTCGGCGAGTTCGAGGGACCTCTCATAGCAGGAAGCGAGGAGGGCGTCCTCGCCGCGGTCACCCCCGTGCCAGACGGGGCCGACGGCATGGATCACGAACCGGGCGGGAAGGTTGAACGCGGCCGTGATCTTCGCATCCCCTGTCCTGCACCCTCCAAGCCTCCTGCACGCATCGAGGAGACCCGACCCTGCGGCCCGGTGGATCGCGCCGTCGACTCCTCCTCCCCCAAGCAGGCTCTCGTTTGCGGCATTGACTATGGCATCGACCTGCAGTTCCGTGATGTCTCCCACGACGACGGTGACCCGGTCGGCGGGAACTCTTCCCATCTCTCTCTGGGATCGTTGCTCGATACCCATAGTCCTTTCGCTGGAAATATCTCCCTGCAGGGTACTGCGGAGAGATGCATCATCAGACTGATGAGAGAAGGGATACTACATCTGGAGAAGGAGTGACTTTGCGATGCGACGCAAAACGCCCCGTCCGTTCCTCAAGTGGGCAGGGGGGAAGAACCAGCTCCTCCCTGCCCTGACGGCGAGGATCCCCAGGAGAGTCAGCAGGGGAGAGATCCCCTGTTACGTGGAACCGTTTGTCGGGGGTGGGGCAGTGTACTTCCACTTCAACAGCCGTTTCCGTTTCAGGGAGTGCCACATCTTCGACGTGAACGAGGAACTGGTGCTCACGTACACTGTCGTCAGGGACAGGGTGGAGGAGCTGATCGAGGTTCTGCGCGAGTACAGCGCCGGGTATCTCGCGCTGGATGACTCCTCCCGGCGGGAACGCTACTACGAGGTCCGGGACGAGTTCAACAGGGCAAAAAAGAAGACCTCCTATTCTGCGTTCCAGCCCTCGTGGATCGATCGGGCTGCCCAGATGATCTTTTTGAACAGGACGTGTTACAACGGTCTCTTCAGGGTCAACGCGCGGGGAGAGTTCAACGTCCCGTTTGGCAGGTACAGGAACCCCCCGATCCTCGACGAGGGCCTGCTCCGGCGGGACGCGGAGGTGCTGCAGAACACGCATGTGCATGCGGGTGACTTTGCCGACGCAGCGTCCTCGATCACGGCGGATACCTTCGTCTATTTCGACCCGCCGTACCGCCCGATCAGCAGGACTTCCCGGTTCACTGCGTATTCCCGGAACGGTTTTTCCGATGCAGAGCAGGAGAGGCTCTCGCGCTTCTTTGCCGACTGCGATGCAAGGGGCGCGCTCCTCATGCTCTCGAACTCGGATCCCCGGAACACGGACCCGGATGACGACTTCTTCGACAGGCTCTACGCCGGGTTCTGCATCGAACGCGTTCCCGCCCGGANGATGATCAATTCCGACGGGGCGAACCGGGGGGATGTCAGGGAGATCATCGTTACGAACTACCGGNCAGGGGCCCCATCACGCCTCTCTGACTTCGTGGAAGAGGAGATGCAGGGGTGAGGGGAGAGGGTCAACCTGCCGTGTCGTCTCTGCCGATCTCCCGGTGGCCAGATAACCGGAACCTGCCCGGCGGCACGAGTATCTCGAACCGTGCACCCTTCCCCGGTTCCCCGGTCTCCCGGATCTCAAGCCCCGTGATGGCGAGGATCTCCCGCGACAGGAAGAGGCCAAGTCCGGTGTGCTTCCCGAATCCGCGTTTAAAAAGGTTCTTCTTGTCCGGGAGCGCGATCCCGGCACCGTTGTCCTCGATGACGATAATCAGGCTGTCCCCCTCCATCCGGCGGGAGACCCGGATCTCCGAGAGAGACGGCCCGCCATACCGGAAAGCATTGTCAAGGAGGTTGAAGATGACACGCTCGAAGAGCGGGTCTGCAAGGATCTCCACCGTGTCCGGCTCGTTGACGATCCTGACCCCCGGATGGGAGAGACTTTCTGCGACTTTCCGGACAGTCTCCGAGACGTTCTGCCAGATTGCTTCCCGGACACCGATCTCCTGGTAGTCCCTCGTGAAATCGACCTGTTCCTCGATGATCCCTGCGAGAACCTTCAGCTTGCCGGCGAAATCCGCAATCGCTGCCGGATCTCTCTCCATCTCGATGAGGTCTGCGAGGATCCGGAGGGCCGTGACCTGGTTGAGGATATCGTGCCGGGTGATGCTGGAGAGCAGGTTCAGCTTCTGGTTTGCGAGTGCAAGAGCGTCCTCGGCAGTCTTTCGTTCCGCCTCCTTCTTCTGCCGCTCCTCTATCTCGCGGAGGGCCCGGTTCCTCATCTGCCGGTAGGAATGGACCTGCTGGACGAGTTCTGTCACGTCATCGATGAAGATGAAGGCGTATGTCCGGTCTCCTTCGACGAGGGGGTGGACTTTCGTTCTCTGGAACCGGAAACCTCCCCCCGGCAGGGGGGCAGGGATAAAGTGGGGGTGGAACTGGGTCGAGAAGAAGACGGCAGGACCCCCTTCGAAGACCTGCTGGATCCGGAGTGCATACCGTCTCTCCCCGAGGTGGGGGAAGATCTCCCGCAGATCCCGACAGAGGGCCTTCTCCCGGGGAATGCCCGTCCATTCTGCGACCGTCCTGTTCCAGCAGGTCACCAGGTAGTCCGGCCGGATGATGATGACTCCCGCGGGGAGGATATCGAGGTTTTCGCAGTGGGAGAGGAAGGAGACAGGATTCATGCCGATGAACCCATCACCCTGTCGATCTTTTCGATGAGGAGGTCAAGCGCCCCTATCTCGAATACCATCAGGATGTTCCCGACGACGTGGAGATCCTCGATGATGAACCGGGAGACCGCGAGAATGACCCAGTCGTAGGGCCCCGGCCGGGACCTTCCGAGGATCTCCGTGATGCTCCCCTCCCGGTACTCGGGCATCGAGTAGACGAGGCGTTCGCCGAGGACATTGGTCAGCGAGCCCATAACGGCGTTGTTGACGATGTTCCCGACCTCGGAGAGGGTCTCTATCCGGAGGGCATCGAGGTCGGCCTCCGCGATCGTCTCTCCCGTGAGGGCTGCGATCAGGAGCGCAGCGCTCCTGTCCGGGAAGATGAGCATGCTCATCCCGGAGAACGGACCCGAGAAGTTCAGCGTGACAGCAGAGAGGCGGTTGCCCTCGAGGAGCTGGTTTTCCCTGGCTAGATCGGTATATTGGAGAACCCGAACCTCGGGGACCTGGAGACGGATGTGCGTCCCGGTCATCTCGTTGAGAAGGCCTGCTGCCTTTCCGACGCCGATGTTGATCAGCTCGCGGATTGCGTCGACGGACTCCTCTGTCACCTTCATGGACTCTTCCTGCTCCGGAGTGCCCTCTCCACGGCAGGAAGGAGCGACTCTTCCCTGACCGGCTTGTTGAGGACGTCGAATGCTCCAAGGCCCATGCAGACGTCCCGCGTGGTGTCCTGGATGTCGGACGTGAAGACGATGATGGGCATATCGAGCCCGCTTTCCCGGGCCATTCGCAGGAACGCGTACCCGTCGATGCCCGGCATCAGGAGGTCGCAGATGACAAGGTCGGGGGTCTCGTTCTGTGCCATGGCGAACCCCTCCCTGCCCTCTCCCGCGGAAATAACCTGGTAACCTCTCCCCTCGAGAAACGAAGAGAGGACCTTCCTCTGGAACCGCGAATCGTCGATGACGAGTATCTTTGGCATGGCCTCCTCACCCGGGGAAATGTGCTGGTACCTTTTTTTTTACCTTCTTCCAGATAATACCCGCGCTCCCATTGCGGCACATCCCCTGCATGGCATATCCCGGTTTTCTTCCACTCCCGCGTCACCGCAGTCTCCGCCTCATCGTGAGGATATTCTCCCCGTCCCTGTACTCGTACGCGATCTCGTCCATCAGGTTCCTGATCAGGTGCACGCCGAGTCCTCCGATCTTTCGATCGCCGAGCGGGGCGGAGACATCAACCGGAGGGTGGAGGAGGGGATTGAAGGGGATCCCCCTGTCGCGGAGTTCCACGGTGACCCACTCCTCTCCCGGGAGGACGCCGACGGTGAGAGGGCCTCCGCCTGCGGGATACCCGTGCGAGATGATGTTTGTGATGGCCTCGTCGATGGCAAGTTCGATCTCAAAGAGCCCCTTCTCGTCGAGGTTTGCGTCCTGCAGGGCATGGCGGACGAAACCGAGCACCTCCCTGCGCTTCGCAGGATCTGCCCTGACTGTCAGGTGCGACCAGCCCGTCATGGCGACCCAACCTTCAGGACGACGAGGGTGATGTCATCGAACTGTGGCATGCCTGCCGCATGGTCTGCGACGTCAGCCTTGATGAGGTCGAGCACCTCCCGGGCGCATCTCCCGCGGTTCCGCAGCGCAAGGTCAACCAGCCTCTCTCTCCCGTATTCCTCGCCCCGGGCGTTTATGCTCTCCGTGATGCCATCGGTGTAGAGAACGAGGAGGTCCCCGGGGGAGAGGGTGATTCTCTCCTCCGAAAATTCCGCATCGGGGAGGATCCCGAGTGCCGGCCCGGCAGGTGCGATCTCCGTGCAGGAACCACCGGCCCGCACGAGGAGCGGAGGGTTATGGCCGGCATTCACGCAGGAGAGAACCCGCGATTCCGGGTCGATGAGCACGTAGCAGAGGGTGACAAACATCCCGAACGGGGCATCGTCGGAGATCATCCTGTTCGCGTTGCCGACAGCCAGGGATGCGTCCCGGTGCCATTTTGCATTGGCCCGGGTCACCGTCCGCGAGAGGGCCATGAAGAGTGCTGCCGGGATGCCCTTTCCGGAGACATCCGCGATGATCAGGCCGAACGGGGCTCTGCCATCGCGGAGAATGACGTCATAGAAGTCCCCGCCGACCTCCCGTGCGGGGATGCTCTGTGCAGCAAGGTCAAAGCCCTCGATCGAGGGCACTCTCGCCGGGAGGAAGCTCTCCTGGATCCGCCGGGCGACGGCAAGCTCGGCGTTCTTTTTCTCGAGCTCGTCATGGAAGGTGTCCCGTTCGCCCTTCGTCCTCTCCTCGGAGATCAGGTTTGCGATGATGAAAGCGAAGATGAACATCCCGCCGGCATTTGCAAGGATCATGGGGATGCCGATCTGGGCGACGAGGAGCTCGGCATCGTGCCGGGGTTCTGCGAGGAGGAGGACGAGGCCGAGGTGCAGCACCTCCATTCCCCCTGCAAAGAGCACGGCGTTCCCGATACCGATGAACTTTCTCCTGTTGTACAGCCAGAGAAGACCGCCGAGGAGCCCGGCGATCACGGTCGCGAGGCAGCAGGGGACGACCGTGAAACCACCCATCCCCGAGCGGTAGAGGGCACCGATCAGGCCGGCTCCCAGACCTGCCACCGGCCCGCCGAGGAGACCTGCAACCATCGGGCCGAGATCCCGGACGTTGACCGGCGCGCCCATGATCTCGATGGCCCCGTACGTGCCGTAGACAGACAGGGCTCCGAAGACGAGGACGAGGAATGCCTGGTTCTTCCATGTCAGGCGGCCGGACACCACCTCGCGGAACGTGCCTGTCCGGGAGAGGAGGTACGCGATGACAGAAAGGACGCAGACGAGCTGGAAGAGGACGTGGATGATCTCTGCATACTCGAGAAGAAGCCCGCCAAAAATGTCCATCGATCTCCCCCTGCTCACCTGTCTCTTCAGGACAGGAAGCTCTTCACAGCCTCCTCTTCCCGTTCGAATATGGTGAATATACGGTTGAACCCTGTCATCGTGATCACGTCGCGTATCTGGGGCTGCAGGCAGGAGAGGCGGATGTCTCCCCCCGCCTCCCGTGCAAGTTTCAACCCGGCGAGGAGGACGCGGAGCCCCGAGCTGCTGATGTAGGAGAGGCCGGAGGCGTTCACCACGATCTTCGTCCGGCCTGACCTGACCAGTGACTGGATCCCTTCCTCACCGTCAGGGCTCGAGTTCGCATCCATCCGCCCGGAAAAGAGAATGATATCGACGTCGCGCTCCTGTTTTATCAAGACCTGGAAGGATGGATTCATCACAGGAGTACTAGCAGACCGATGCCACATTAGCCTTCCTCCCTGATGCATTCTCTCAAGAGGAAAACCGGCCGGAATGATCCTGCCCGGGCATGAATGGTGTGATTTTTAGGGCACCATGCGAGATATTCTGCTGAGTCCTTGATGCAGAGAGAGCCCCTCCTTTTCCCCGGCACGTGGCAACCCCTGCCCGGTGCAGAGGGAATGAGTATCTACCCCTTCTTTGGGAAACCGGACAGCACCTGCTCCAACCTCTGCCTGATCGATACCGGCAGCGAGTTCGTCATGGTCGATTGCGGGACGAATGTGCAGCAGCTCGAAACGGTCGTCCGCCTCATCGGGGAGATCCCGGGGGGTCTCTCGCGTCCCGTGTTCCTCTTTGTCACGCATTGCCATGTCGACCACTGCTATCCCCTCCTCTCCGGGTCACCCCTCGATACCCTCCGCCTCCTCGTCGCCGCAGAGGAGGAAGGAGCCGCAGCCATGGCCGGAGGTGACGTGCACCTGACGCTCGGAGAACTCTTCAGGAAGAGCGTCCAGCCCCACCCGATCGCCATCCCGCTCCTGTGCAGAGGCGACAGGGGGAGGGAGAGGATAATCGACCTCTCTGGCTGCGGGACGGTACGCCTCGGGGGAGGTGCCCCGTCCGGTGAGGGGTCGCCCGGCCCGGTCTCCCAGCATGTCTGGCTACCCTCGGGGACGTGCATCACCGTCTACCATACGCCGGGCCACACTCCGGACAGCATCTGCATCCGGGCAGGGTCGGTGCTCTTCTGCGGGGACGTCATCTTTGCAATGTCCCCGGGTGTTGCCGGTATCGCCGGTTTCTCACGGGAAGACCTCATCGCGTCTGCCAGAAACCTGCTCGACCTCCTTGAGACAGGCACGGTGAGCGTCTGGTACCCCGGTCACGGGGACCCCCTCGACTCTCCCGCCATGGCTGCAGCGCTCCGGAAACTTGAGAAGGAAGCCCGGGCCGTCACCGATATCCACTCCTTTGACCTCTCCCGGCTAGAAGAGTCGCGGGACCATGCCCTCGACGTCCTCGAAGAGGCGGACCGCCTCTTTGGGATCATCGGGGGTCGTCTCCTCTCCCTCTCCTTCCTCCTTGAGACACTCGGCGAGGAGACAGAGGCGGGGAGGCTCCGGGAGATGCTGGACATTTCTGCGGCAGATTCTGTTCTCTGCGACTTTCACCAGTTCTGCACCGATGTCCGGGAGGGCAGGCGCGTCGAGATCCTGCTCGTCATGAAGGCGGTCCAGGTACTCCGGAAACTCCGCAGGTCCCTTTACTGCGAGGAGCTGCAGGAAGTCGTCGACAGTTCTCTCCTCTGGAGGGCAGAGAGGCTCCTCGAGGAGTTCCTCGCCACGTCCCGCGATATCCCCCGGAACCCGGCCCCCGACGCGGTCGACCTCCTCTCCCTCCTCGAAACCCTCGTCGCGTCCACCCGTTCTCCCCCGGTCTCCGACGAGGCGTTCATCTCGGCTGCAGATGACCCGGAGGCTTTCCGGAAGGCACTGGTCGCCCGCCTTGCCTTCTTCCCTCCCCTGCCCGAGCTCTTTCTCGACATGGACCACCCGGAGGAGGGTGTCCCCCCGATCCGGAGCGACCGGTTCCGCCTCTTCGACAGCCTGATGGCACTCCTCGAGGATCTCGAGGCGTCCGGGTTCCGGGAGGCACGCCTCGGCATCCGGCAGCAGGCAAGAGCGGTCGATCTCGTGATTCAGGCCGGTTGCAAGGGCGCCAACCCAGGCCTCCCGCCGGCATCTGTCCGGAGGCACAGGAGGCGGTTCCGGCTCTGCGGCGGAGATCTCTTCCTCTCTCCGGGGGAGGGGGGCCTCACCTGCACCATCTCGTTCGAAGCGGCAGAACAGGAGAAGGGGAGATAACCTTTTTTTTTGCGGCCTGCAGAGGACCCCCTCATCGCAAAAAGGCCACCTGGTGTGACCATCATCGGCATCCGCCGGTACCTGTTCCGGAGGAATGCCATGAGGTACCCTGGCAGTGCATGGAAATTCCGGTGATTTCACGGAGAAACACTTTCTTTGTTCTCTCCCCCTGTAAAAACACCGTTCCTTGAAAACCTGCGGCAGGTATTAATAGGCAGAGCAGGTATGCATACCATAAGCTGTTCCCCCATCCGGCACCCGGAGTTCCGATGATCGATATCCTTTACGTGGACGACGACCCCGATTTTCTCGAAATAACGAAGCGGATTGTGAGCAGGTCGGGGGCCATCTCCGTCGAGACCACTGTCTCGGCCGCTGACGCTCTTTCGCTGCTGGAGAACCGCGTTTTTGACGTGATCGTCTCTGACTACCAGATGCCGCGGACAGATGGCATCGAGTTCCTCAAAATTCTCCGTGCAGCGGGGAATACGACACCTTTCATCATCTTCACCGGGAAAGGGCGGGAGGAGGTCGTCATCCAGGCATATGACAGCGGTGCGGACTTCTATGTCCAGAAAGGAGGGGATTTGAAGACCCAGTTCCGCGAACTCGAGCACAAGATCGTGCAGGCGGTGCGGATCCACGAGGCCGAGTCTGCACTGCGGGAGAGCGAGGAACGCTACCGGTCTGTCGTCGAGAACGTGACCGAGGGAATCGTGGTCGTCCAGGACGGAGTCCTCCGGTATGCCAACCCGAGAGCCCTCTCCATGGTGGGGTTGCCCGAAGGNGACGTGCTTTCGAGAGACTTCATGGACTTCGTGCATCCGGACGNCCGCCCGCTCGTCTCCACCCGGTATACCGATCGTCTCAGCGGAAAGAGCGTTTCAAAGACCTATGACTTCCGGATCACCGGGGCGGAAGGGCTTTGCACGTGGGTGCAGGCATCTGCAGTCCTGATCCCCTGGAACCGCAGGACTGCGACGCTCGCGCTGCTTGCCGATATCACGGAGAGGAAGGTGAGGGAGAACGGCATCAGGGCAAGAAACATCACCCTCGAAGAGAAAGTCAGCGACCAGGCAGCCCGGCTGGAGCAATCGGAAAAGGAGAGGGGAAATCTCCTCCGCAGGGCAGGCGGCTGCGACCCCGGGAGAGAGGAGATGTGATCCCGGGACAATCCCGGTGAAATCTTTCCGCCCGGCAGGGTCCGGGTCTCTCTCCCGTTCTCCCCCCATATCACGAGAGATGGATTTTTCTCCTGTGGGCATCCTATCACTACACATCCACCTTTTCCGGGAACAGGCGGGGAACCTTCGCCCATGACAGGCACATACCGCATCCTGTACGTCGATGACGAGCCGGCCCTTCTCGAGATAGTCCGCCTCTACCTCGAGAAGAAGAAGAGGTTCTCCGTCGACACGGCGGTCTCCGCGGGCGAAGCGCTCGCGAAGATGGAGAGCGGTCCCCCGTACGATGCGATCGTCTCCGATTACCAGATGCCCGTCATGGACGGGATCGAGTTCTTGAGGGTTCTCCGGAGACGGGGGGATGACATCCCCTTCGTCATCTTCACCGGGAAGGGGAGGGAGGATGTCGTCATCCAGGCCCTGAACGAGGGTGCAGACTTCTACCTCCAGAAAGGGGGAGATCCCGCGTCCCAGTTCGCGGAACTGACGCACGTCATCCAGAGGGTCGTCCGCCAGAGGAGAGTGGAGGCGAGCATCCGCGACATGGAACGCAGGGAGGCCGACATCCTCGATTTCCTCCCCGATGCGACGTTTGCAATCGACCTCCGGGGGGCCGTGATTGCATGGAACAGGGCCATGGAGAGGATGACGGGGATTCCCGCGAACCAGATCCTCGGGAAGGGCAACTTCGAGTATGCCCTCCCCTTCTACAGGGAGCGCCGCCCGATCCTCATCGACCTCGTCCTTGCGCGGGACCCGAAGACCGAGGCGAAATACCCCTACATCAGGAGGGAAGGAGACACCCTCGTCTCGGAGATCCACATCCCCCACCTCAACGAAGGGAAAGGGGCCCATCTCTGGTTCCTCGCCTCGCCGCTGTACAGCTCCCGCGGCGAGATCACGGGGGCAATCGAGTCCATCCGGGACGTCAGCACGTGGAAGAAACTGGAAGAGAATTTCCGGGAGAGGGAACGGTTCCTCTCCACCCTGCTCTCCAACCTGCCGGGCTTTGTCTACCGGTGCAGGAACGACCGCGACTGGACGATGGAGTTCGTGAGCGCCGGTTGCCTCGATCTGACGGGCTACTCGCCGGAAGACCTTATCGGGAACGCGACTGTCGCATTCAATGACATCATCCACCCGGACTACCGGGAGACACTCTGGAACACGTGGCAGGAGGTGCTCCGGGAACGGCGCGTCTTCGAGTTCGAGTACCCCATCATCACCCGTTCCGGCGAGACCCGGTGGGTCTGGGAGAGGGGACAGGGGGTCTTTGACGAGGCAGGAAACCTCCTCTACCTCGAGGGGTTCATCACCGATGTCACGGGCCGGAAGAACGCCGAGATTGCGCTCCGGAGGAGCGAGCAGATGTACCGGTCGCTCCTCGAAAACCTCCCCGAGCAGATCCTCGTCCACAGGGATGGCATCATCCTCTATGCAAACCCTGCGACCCAGAAGACGTTTGGTTTTTCACCCGCCGAGATGGTCAGCCGCCATGTCCTCGAGTTCGTCCCGAGAGAGCACCATGCCCGTGTCATCGAGAGCCTGCGCAGGAGGGCTGCGGGTCTCCCGGTCGAAACCTACGAGACAGAACTCCTCGACAGGGCGGGGAGGAGGCGGACTGTAACCGTGAGCGGAAGCCCGGTGACATTCGAAGGAGGACCGGCAACGCTCCTCGTGCTGTTCGATATCACGGAGAGGAAACAGGCAGAAGAGGCCCTCCGGCAGGCCCACAGGAAGCTGGCGCTCCTTGCAAGTGTCACGCGGCACGACATCAACAACCAGCTCATGGTGCTCGGGGGTTTTCTCGACCTCCTCCGCGATTCTGACCGGGCCGCAGACCAGGAACAGATCCTCGATAAGGCCCGCGGTGCGGTATCACGGATCCTCCAGACGATCCAGCTGACGAGAGATTGCGAGCAGATCGGGGGCAGGGCCCCGGAGTGGCAGGACATCCATGACCTCGTCGAGGCAGCGAGGGCAGATTATGCGTCTTCTGCCATCAGAATTACAAACGATGTACCCCCGGGGCTCCGCGTCTTCTCGGACCCCATGATGGGACGGGTCTTTTCAAACCTCATCGACAATGCGATCCGGCACGGGGGCGAGGTTTCGGCGATCCGGNTCTCTGCCGGCCGGGAGGGTGATGCACTGGTCATTGCCTGCGAGGNCGATGGCGCCGGCGTCCCCGAGGAGGAGAAGGAGAAGATTTTTGCCCGGGGATACGGGAAGAACACGGGGTGGGGGCTCTTTCTCTCGCGCGAGATCCTTGCCATCACCGGGATGAGCATCCACGAGGAAGGAGAACCCGGGAAGGGGGCACGGTTTCTCATCACCGTGCCGGCAGGCAGCTGGCAGCATGCCACCATCTCGCGAGGGGAGGGGACTGCAAAAGACGCTCTCCCGGAGAACTGATACGCCCAGTGCAGCACTTTTGCGGCACCCGGTCTGTCGGCCGGGACCCGGGCAGGAGAACAGGCGCCGTTCCAGTGTTTTTTTTGCCGTTTCCGGGATTCCCGTTACCCCGAAAGGATAGTTCCTGCGGCAAGGGTGATGTACGATATGCCGAAGAGGATGAGGAAGAGGCCGCATCCCCGGAGCACCCACGTATAGGCCCTCTCATCGAAGATCCTCCTGCCGCGGTGGACGCCTGCCGAGACTGCCGTGTACCACCCGAAGTCTGCCGACCAGTGGCCGGCGAGGAACGCGAGGGCAAAGAAGAATGCCTGCTGTGCTGCAGCGAGAACGAGTGCACTCCCGACCGAGAACCACCATACCCAGAAGTACGGGTTTGCGACACTCGTGACTGCCCCGGCAAGGTAGGGGTTTGCCGTCCCCCTCCCCGGCTGCCTGCCGCTTCCTTCTGGGACAGGAGACCCGGGAGCGGGAGAACCTGCGCCCTTCAGTGTCAGGACACCGAAGAGGACCAGTGCCGTGCCCCCGACCGCTCCTATCAGGCCGGCGTATTCGGTAACTGCAGGAACTGTGCCCAGCCCGAGAACGATCCCGGAGAAGATGACAGCCTCGACGAGGGCATGCCCGGCAGAGACCCGCGGCCCTGTCTTCCACCCGCCGGTCACTGCCGTATTCACCGTTGCAACGAGGGTCGGCCCCGGTGCAAGGGCTCCTGTCAGCCCGATAACGAGCCCGAGAAGGTATGTCTGGAACATCTTTTCAGGACAATCCTTTCCATTTTCTGTCCCTCCTCACCCTCGTTGCGCCCGGCGAAGGAGAGTGCAGGGTAACCTCTGACCGGCAGGGTGCAATTCCGGCGGGATTGCCTTATTTGTTCTTCAGGAACTCCCTGTAGGCTGCAGGGATATCTTCCCGCTCCTCGGCGATCGCACGCTCGACCTCGCACAGGTTTTTTGCGATCTGGCGAACCCGCGCCACTTCGAGGAGGATTGCGTCTCTGACGTCGCTTGCGGCCTCTCCGGGCTGGGATACCTTCTCCGCGATGTCTGCGAGGTTCTGCTGGACGATGAGGAGGGGCTCGTGGACCCGCATCACGACCTCCGCGATGTAGCCGATCAGGGCGCACCGCCTCTCCTCCGCAACCTTCCTGTCCCGGTTGTCGATGAAGCTCTCGACGAGAACCTCCCTCTCCCCGAGGCGTGCACGCGTCACGGTCTTGATGACCGGGATCTCCGTCCCGTCCCTGCCGAGGAGAACCCTCTCGCTGCTGTTCACCTCCTGCCCGAGGTCTGTGATGGGACACCTGCCCCGCTCGGCAGGGCAGATGAACCGGTGGCAGACCTGGCCGATAATCTCCTCCTTCTGCAGGCCGATGAGGGATCGGGCAAGGGGGTTGATATCGACGATCGCATGGGTCTCCGGGTCGATGATCACGATGCCCGCCTGGATCTTCTCGAAGAGTGCCTGCAGTTCTTCCTTCTCCATGTGGTCGCCCCTGTACAGGCATGGGATAGCGGGAGGAGAAAGCATTTGCGATCGGTTCCCGGATCTTCCTGATGGTCAGCAGACGGAGCAGGGAATGGGCCGGAAGTATACAGGAGACAGGGGAGAGGATTCCGGAAGAGTCCTGTTTGGGACGAGGCAGGGCTCACTCGTCCTTCCGGCCTCCCCCCTCCCTCCCGAGGCGCCCGGCGGAAAACTTCATCAGCGGGTAGACACCGTCGCTCGAGGGGTGGACCTCCATGAAACGGGAGAAGTCATGGACAGAGACCCCCCTCTTCATGAGAAATGCCATGTACGCAGCGACCGTCCCCGCGGCGGGGCCGGCGGCAGAGACGGCACCAACCCGTCCACTCTCCCGGGAGACGATGACCTCGGCCATCCCTGTCCTCCCCCGCGGCACTTCCCAGAATGTCCCCGGGCCGGCAGGGCCGGGGGAGGAGAATGCGACCTCGTCCTCCGCGGCCTCGCCATCCACGAAGGCGTACTCGTGGGCGAGGGCTATCGCCTGCGGGATAGCCGCATAGTCCATCTCCAGCCCCTCGCCGAGGATGGATGATGCCGCAACGACCCCCTCCATCCGTGCGACCGGTGTCAGGCAGGGCGATCCCGTCACGTCGCCGCAGGCATACACGCCCGGGACACTGGTCGCCATCCGCCGGTCGACGACGATCCTCCCGTCCCTCCCCTTCCGGACGCCCGAGACCATCCCCGAGTTGGGGACGAGGCCTGCGGCAAGGAAGACCGCATCGCACGGGATCTCCTGCTCTTTCCCGCCGGCTCGCAGTGTGGCCCTCTCCACGGCCCGCTCCCCGTCGATCCGGGTCACCGTGCAGTTCTCGTGGATCGTGACACCCTCGAGCTCTCTTCTTGCAGCATCCCGCAGGGCTCCGGGCACCTCGCGGAGGAACGTGCTCCGGACAGCGAGATCGACGGCGACCCCCCACTCGCGGAAGATGAACGCGAACTCCGCGGCCATGATGCCCCCGCCGATGACGAGGATGTGGTCGGGCAGGGCGGGCATGGAGGTGAGGGTGTGGGCGGTCCAGACACCGGGGGTCTGGACGCCCGGAATGGATGGGATCCGGGGGAGGGACCCGGTCGCGATGATGAGCGCAGATGTCTCGAGCCGCTCGCCGTCGAGGAAGAGGCTCTCCCCGTCGACCCTCCCCTCCCCGCGGACGACCGAGACGCCGCAGCTCCTCGTCTCGGCATCGAGGATCTTCTCTATCTTTGCCTGGACAGACGCCATCTGCCGGATGGTCTCCGGGAACGAGAAGGAGGGGACGCTCTCGAGGATTCCAAGGTTCGCGAGGTTCCGTGCCTGGTGGAGGGCCCTTGCGACGTCATTGAGGGCGCAGACGACCATGCACCCGTGGTGGAGGCACTGGCCGCCCAGACCTCCCCTCTCCACGAGGGTGACGTCCTCTCCTGCAAGCCCGAGTTTCATCGCGGCAGTCCGGCCGGCAGGCCCGCCACCGAGGATACCGATCATGGGAGGGAATCCCTAGAAGATCTCCACGCCCTCGTCCATCGGGGAAGAGAGGACCTCTCCGGAGAAGGCGTTGACCTCGACGATCTTCTTGCCGCGTACCTGCCAGATGGGGACGTATACCTGCCGGAGTCTGACGTCGATCGCTCTCCGGTCCGGCTTCAGTACCTTCTCCTCGTAAGAGATGGCATCGCCGCTCACCTGTTTGATCCTGATCCTCTGCGTCAGGTTCTCGGTAACCTCCGAGACGATCTTCTCGCGGGCCTCCTCCTGCGTGATCCGGGGAGAGACGACCTCGGCGCCGGCTGGGATGCTCTCCTCGACGACTGCCCGTGCATCCGCCTCGAACTTCAGGCCGTTGATGGCATTGAGTCCCCCTTGCCCCTCGGCATCGAACGGGACACGGTGATCCCTGTAGACCTGTTCCCCTGAACTCCTGAACGAATAGAACCAGAACGGCATGAACTTGAGCGCGACAGTCCCCTGCATCTTTGCGATCTGGACAGCCGCCTCCCTCTTTATCCGGATGGGGAGGTGGGGGATGACGATTCCCGCCTCCTCCCCCTGCGCAGCTTTCGCCTCCCCCGAAGGAACCTGCACGTCCTCCCCCGCACCAGCCTTCCTCCCGGAACCGATGGATAGGGAGAAGGGGCGGGAGAGTATCCCTGCAAGAGCAGCCTCGCCGGAGAGGCGGATGAACTCGTCTCTTCCCCAGATAATGCACCCGTCGGTACGGATGCCGGGATCGAGAGAGAAGATGAGCTTTTCGTATTCGATCTCTTTCCCGCCACTCACGAGCCGGAAGTTCCCTGCTGCAAATTCCGCGATCTCGTCCGGGTCATTGCTGCAGAGGATCATGATAAACTTGTCATTCTGGCTGGCAAGGTCGAATGGATCCTCGAGAGTGCTGACGTCGTATCCTGCGGCCTCGAAAATGGTCTTTATGGCATTCCTCGCCTTTTCCCGAACCTTTTCGTCCATTAACCATACATTTCCCCCATCTTATAGAACAATTTTTCTGTTCAGGGGGGAAAAATCAAAGCAGATGCATCTTCCCCTCAAGTTCGTGCATACCCGGATCGAGGAGTATGCCCTGCAGGTGACATATGACCCCCGGGAAGGAGAGGGGCTCGTCGTGTACAATCTCTCGTTCGTGCCGGACAGAGAGATCGACGCGGCCATTGCCGTGATGAAGGACACGTTCAGGGCAGGGCTCTGCGTGAGCGGGCTTGTCCGGTTCATCGGGGAGAACGAGAGTGCCGGCGAGACGAAGGTACCATCGGGTCAGACCGGGATCGTCACGGTCTGCAGCTCCACGCTCGACGGGATCCTCCTCCGCAGGGGGATCCCGACGAACCCCATCGGGGGTGGCGTCGTCGAGATCGAGGCGCGTATCCCGCGGCGGTTCNCGCACCTCATCCTGTACGAGCATACGACAATCGACCCCCTCCAGGCACTCCTCTCCCAGGAGATAACATCAGTATCAGCCATGATGCGGAAGGGAAGCGGGAACATCCTTGCCAACATCAGGCAGTGCCACATGGAGGCCGAGGGGGAGGTGGGGGAGGTGATCGATGACCTTGCCGGGAGCAGTTTCTCGCCGATCCTCGACGTGGGGCTCCCGAACACACCGGCGCTCGGGGTCACCGTCGACCCCCAGTACATGGGCATCGTCGCCCTCGGCGGGACGAACCCGATGGCTGCCATCAAGGAGAGGGGCATCCCGGTGACGACGAATGCCATCAAGGGACTGATGGACGTCCGCGAGATGGAGGAGATCCTTGACTACTGACCGGGCGGTCTCGCCACCGAGGAGATGATCTCGAAGTAGGACGAGAAAAACCTGATAAAACCCCGCGACTCGGAGAAGAGTGCCACCGGCTCTTCCTTCCCAGTGGCGATCACGACCATTGCCCGCAGGTTATCGATGAGGAACAGCCCCCCGGTGAAGTGCAGGTCAGTCTCCCTGACATCCGCCGGCGGAAAGGGGAGGGCCCGCACCATGATTGCAGGGCAGGAGAACGCTTTTGGGTCCTTCGTCGTGACCCGGACGCGGAGCGATCCTGCCCTCTCGCAGAGCACCATGGAGATCTCTTTGGGCATCTCGCCAAAGAGGACAGCGTCGATCGACCGGGAAGCGTTCCGGAGCAAATCCGTGAGGCGTGCACGGATGTTCTCGAACCCGTAGATGCTCCAGATGAAGTCCTGGTCCCCCGGGCCCCTCTCGTCCCGTTCGCGCCATATCTTTGAGAGCATCTTCTTTGCCCGGGAGGCATCTGCAGAGACTGCCTCGAGGAGGTGGTCGATGGCCGTGTCCGGTGGGACCGCCTCGAAGCGGCGCGGTGTGCCGAGGGAGACGGCGACCATGTTCTTCTGGATCAGCCTCTCGAGCACGGGGTACACAGATGCGCGGGGGACGCCGGCGACCTCGTGGATCCGCGTCGCGGTCGCTCCCGGTTCCTTCAGGAGACCGATGTAGACAAGTGCCTCGTACTTCGTGAGGCCGAGAGACTTGAGCATCTCCGTGAGCGCGAGGTGTGGGGTCTTTGTCTCTGCCATTCCATAGCATTATATAGAGCGGAAACTTAAATGTTGTTATAGCAATAACAACACGTGATAATCCATGAATCTGCGGCGTATTGTATTTCTGGCCGTTTTAATCAGTCTTTTGTGCGTCCCGGCCCTTGCGGGAGTCAAGTACCTCACCGGAGAGCCTGACCTCTCTGCAACGATCCAGGGGAAAAACGAGTTCGTCCCCGGGGATGACGTCACCCTCAAAGTCACCATCGAGAACAGGGGACTTGTGGAGATGAAGTTCGTCCAGTCAGGTATCATCGAGAGGGACGACCTCCCCAGCACGGCAAAGCTCGTCCGGGCGACTCTCGAGGCCGGGGAATCGCCGTTTCTGGTCAAGGCAGACCCGCAGGCCGTGGGCGACATACAGGGTGGAAAGACAGCCACGGTCTCTTTTGCGGCAAAACTCCCCTCCGATGCTCCCTCGGGGACATACACGCTGCCTCTCCGCATCCGGTATTCGTTCCTGAAATACGCGGAGCAGTACGGCCAGGATGCCATCTCCTACACGTACCGCGAGGTGGAAGAGACAATTCCCCTCACAGTCCACGTAAAACAGAAGGCAATGCTCGAGGTGACCGCGGTGAGCGGTGAGAACCTGAACGCGGGGACCGAAGGGTACCTCTCCCTCTCGATCCGGAACGCAGGATCCGAGGACGCTGCAGACGCCGTGATCCAGCTCGCCCGCCACGGAAACAGCCCCCTCGTCCCGACTGACAGCAACATCTACATCGGGACGTTTCCCAAAGGGAGCACCCGTGACGTCAGGTTCCGCGTCTCCGTGTCACGGCAGGCAAGCGGGGGGACGTTCCCCGTCGACCTCTCCTGCAAATACAAAAATTCCGAGGGGGACACGGTGACATCGGACACTGTGACCTTGGGCGTTCCGGTCGGAGGGAAGATCACCTTCGCTGTCGTCTCGCCTCCTTCTGAGGCGAAAGCCGGTGCAAAGACCGTGATCGAGGTCATCTACGAGAACACCGGCTCTGCAACAGCACGGGATGCGCAGGCCCGGATCAGCGCCGTGGACCCGTTCTCGAGCAACGATGACTCCTCGTNCCTTGGGCATATCGCACCCGGCGAGAGAGCCGNGGCAAGGTTCGAGCTCAAGGTGGACTCCGCGGCCGTCCTGAAGGAATACGGCCTCGACTCGGAGATCAGGTACCGGGACGCCCTCGATAACAGCGTGATCTCGGATACCATGAAAGTCCGCGTCAACGTGGTCAGTCAGGGGATACCTCCCCTGCTCATCGCTGGGATCGTTCTCCTTGTCCTGATAGGGGCAGGCGCACTATATTACATCAGGAAAAAGGGAAAGAACGGGTGATGGAAGACTGGAGGAAACATGCAGGGGTTCCGGATGTCCGGACCATGGAAGACCTCAAACCAGTCTTCCGCGATCCCCGTTGCGGGAAGACGGGACCTGCCTACCTGATGTTCCGGGACGTCTCGCGGTCACCCGGCGACAGGGAATGGCTCTCGAAGAACCAGCTCCGGTTCGACGTGACCTGCATCCCTCCCGCAGACCTCTGCGGCGAGTTTGTCAAGACAAAGGGGCACTACCATCCAGAGAACCCTGCCGGAACCGGCTACCCCGAGGCGTACCAGGTCCTGAGCGGGACGGCCCATTTCCTCCTCCAGAGCAGGGATCTCCGCCATGTATGCCTCGTCCCTGCGGGAAGGGGGGATACAGTCATCGTTCCGCCGGGCTTCGGGCACGTCACCATCAACCCGGAAAAAGAGACCCTCGTGATGGCAAACATCGTTGCCTCCTGTTTCGAGAGCGACTACCGGTTCTACGAGGAGCACCGGGGGGCAGCGTACTACGAGCTTGTCACCTGCGAGCTCGAGAAGAACCCCCTCTACCCCGGCGTCCCGCCGGTCAGGAGACTCGAGCCTCCCGGCATCACCGGGAAGAGCTGGCCTCCCGGCCCCCTCTACGAGCTCGTTGAAGGGCGGTCCGGCATCCTTCGGGCCCTCGTCCACCCCGAGGAGTACCCGCAGGTATTCTCCCCTCTATAGGAGGCTTGGGGCAGGGAGCCGCTTGTGCTCGCCTGCCCTGACGAGGGAAAGCACCCGTTCCTCCACGGGATTCCGGCTGACCCACCCGTTTTTTTCAAGAGCCTGAAGGGCCGAATCGATCTCGGGGTAGGAGAGCCCAATCTCGGACTCGTCGCTCTGGCCATGCCAGAGCCCTGCCGTCGGCGCCTTCCTGATCACCCGGTCGGGAATATTCTCCATCGTCGCGGCAAGCCCGTAGACCTCTGTCTTGTACAGGTGGAGGAGGGGCTGGACGTCTGCTGCATTGTCCCCCCACTTCGTGCAGTAGCCAATCATGTACTCCGTCCGGTTCGACGTCCCGCAGACGAGCCTCCTCTCCCTGTTGGCATGGTAGTACAGGACGGCCATCCGGGACCGGGCCATCAGGTTCCCGAGGAGGTACCGGTCCTCGGAAAAGCCGGGCATCCCGCGGAAAGCAGAGAGTATGGGTTCGATGGAGATCGTCTGGAACTCCATTGAGAGGTTGCGGCAGACCTCCTCGGCGTCAGATATATCGGCAGGGTCTGTCACCCCGCTTGGCAGGATGAGCCCGAGGACGCGCTCCGGCCCGACAGCCCTGCAGCACATGGTCGCCGCAACCGCAGAGTCGATCCCGCCCGAGACCCCGATGACGAATCCCCGGCTCCCGCTTTTCCAGTAGACGTACCGGAGGAGCTGCTCGATCCTCCCCAGTGCACACCCTGACTCTTCGTCCATTCCCTCACCGCACCTCTGCGTGAACGAACCTGATAAATTTTCTGAGATCTCCTGGGTATCCCATCACGATCAGGGTATCGCCCCGCCTGACGGCTTCCTCTTTTCCCGGATGGACGATGGACTCCTCTGTTCTCTGGAGCCCGAGCACCCGCACGCCGCAGTCGCGTTCCACCCGGCCGACCGTTACCGCATCCCCGCGCCGGCTGCACCCCCGCACCACGATCTCTCCGTCCGGCATGTTGAGGAGGATGTACACGGTGCTTGCGAGGATCACGCCGGCGATGATCTGCCCGCCGATGCTCGGGAGGAGCGCGACGTAGTCGGCACCGGCACGCGAGNGTTTCTCGACGGATGATGCCTCGTTTGCCCTCGCGAGGAGACGGATNCCCGGGTTCTGGTTCCGGGCCATCAGCGTGGAGAGGATGTTGCGCGCGTCATCGTTGAGGGCTATGATGCAGAAATCGGCCTCGCCGATGCGTGCCCTCCGCAGCGTCTCCTCGTCCTCAGCACTCCCGACGATGATATTGACGGGATAGGCTCTCCTGTCGATGACCATGCACTCCATCCCGAGTGCCGAGAGTTCCCTGTACGCCGACCGGCCGACATCGCCAAAACCGGAGATGACGCCGAGAGTCCCCGCATCTTTCCGGGGAATGAAGAACTCGGATACCATCTTCCCGATGGTGCTCATCCGCGTCAGCAGAAAGAGCATCGTCGATGTGTCGAGTACCTCCTCCGGTCCCGGGAAGAGCGTGAAATGCCCTCGCCTCGAGAGGAGGATGCAGTCAGCCTCGAACCGGGAGGAGAGGTCGAGATCGGCAAGGCTCTTTCCCACGGCGGGGGCACCGGAGAGGACAGGGATGTTGATGATCCGGAGCGGGTCTCTTGAGGGGGCAGGGGATGCTGCGCCGTTTATGTCGATCACAGTCTCCTCGACGAGGGTATCGACGTGCGAGGTGAGTGCCACGTGCCGTGCGAGGATCTGGCCGGTGACGTGTTTTGGGGAGAGGACGACATCCGCGCCGGCATACCGGAGGTACCTCTCGTAGGAGAGCTTGTCAACCACGGCGATGATGCGGGCCTTCGTCATGTGCCGCATCCCGAGGATGATGCTTGCGGTCGTCTGCTCCTCCTCGCAGATAACAACGTCGCGGGCGTTTTTGACCCACGCTCCTGACCACGTTGCACTGTCACTGTAGTCTCCCCGGATGACATGGATGCGTTTCCCGAAGAGACCGAGCAGCGAGAGCGCGGTCTCCGCCTTCTCGACGACCAGGACGATTCGCAGGTCGGAGATGGAGAGGCTCTCGACGAGGGAACGGGTGACCGGGCTGTACCCGATGAGGACGACGTGCCCGGACAGCTCCTTCCCGACCCGCCCGGGGGGGACGGGCTGGAGGTTGGACTCGATGTTGGGCACGACGAGGAGAGGGATCACCATGAAGATCTGGATGATCCCCGTGACCATCATCAGGATCGTCAACCCGACGGTATACTGGTTTGTGAAGGGGAGCAGGTCCCCGTACCCAACAGTCGTTATCGTCTCGAGGACGAAGAGGAGGGAAGATGGCCAGCTGATGGGTCTCCCCTCGAGGAGGGGGTAGAGGTGGTGGAAGACGATCGTGTAACAGACGATCTGCGCAGTAAAGACGAGGGCATACACTATCGCCTTCTCCCTCCGGGATCGGAAGAAGAACCTCGCTGACCTCCTCCGCTCACCTGCCATCCAGCACCCCGGAGAGGATCTCGCAGCTCCGGCAGGTCTTCCCGCAGGGCTCCCCGCAGCGGGGACACACCTGCAGCCCGCCGGGTATTCCCGCACCGATCGTCCCAAGCTCCCTGCCGAGATTGACGAGCGCAAACCTCGCAGACGGGTGGTCCCACGCGTACGAGTTGAGCATCCGGCGAACCTCTGCCCGCATCGCGTTATGCGAGTACGGGCAGCGCCCCGTGTCCACCGTCCCGGTGCGAAGGTAGGAGTACAGGGCGACCTCGCGCTCGGGGATCGTGTAAAACGGCCTGATCCGCGGGACCATCCCCCGCACCGGAGAGGATCCCCGGAGGAGCCGGGCAGAGTCTCCCCGGAGCACGTTCATCAGGACGGTCTGGGCCTCGTCGTCGAGGTTGAAGCCGAGTGCGAGCTTCGTTGCCCCTTCCGTCCGGGCGGCAGCGTTGAGGAGGTGCCTGCGGAGGACACCGCAGTACGAGCAGGAGAGTGCACCGCCCTTCCTCTCCACGATCCCGTCGACCGTGACCCCGTATGCCTCCCGGAACGAGACCGTCACGTGGGGGACACCCAGTTCCTCTGCCCGTGCCCGTGCATGGGCAGGGTCCCTGTACCCGGCGATCCCCTCGTCTATGGTTATGGCAAGGAGCGAGACGTCCCTCCGGCGGGAGAGGAGGGAATGGAGGAAGAGGAGGAGTGCCCCCGAGTCCTTCCCGCCGGAGAATGCAACGGCAACCCTGTCGCCGGGGGAGACCCACCTGTTCTCCCGGATCGCCCTCTTTGCCTTCGCCTCGAAGTCCGCGAGGAAGTGTTCACGGCAGAGGTGAAGACCCGAATACCGCTGGAAGAGAACAGCAGGACGCCTGCACTTGTCGCAGCGCACGGGCATAGGGGATATCAGATCAACCTTTATCACCAGCATAGATAAATTGTGTAGCAGATATGGCCATTTCTGCCGAGACGATACGGCAGCTCCACCCCTACGAGATACGGATTCTGCAGACGCTGGAGAGGCTGATGGGATACCATGCGTGGGTCCCGCTCGACCTCGTCCGGAGGAGGGCAGGGTTCTCCGGGTCAGAGGCACGGTACCGCCTCGGGTCCCTGCTGGAGAAGGGGATGGTCCGGTACGACGTCGTTCCCTACGAGGGGTACAGCCTGACGTACCTTGGCTCGGATACACTGGCACTCCTTGCTCTCACCCGCAGGGGCTCGGTCTCTGCCCTCGGCCCCCTGATCGGGGAAGGCAAGGAATCTGTCGTGTACGAGGGACTCGGGCTCGGACGGGTCGCGATCAAGTGCCACCACGTCGGGCAGAGGNCGTTTCGGTCCGTCCGGGTATCGCGGGAGTACATCGCCGAAAAGACGCNTTGCCCATGGGTCTTTGCCTCCCGGGCGTCGGCGGAGAGGGAGTACGAGGCCCTCCGGAGACTGCACCCGCGTGTCCGGGTCCCCCTCCCCGTCGACCGGAACCGGAACGTCATCGTGATGGAGTACATCGACGGGACGACCCTCAACCGGGCCAGTCCGGCTGATCCTGCCGGCGTCATGGAGGCCATCCTCGACCAGGTCGGAATCGCCCGCTCCCTCGGGGTGATCCATGCGGACCTCTCGGAGTTCAACGTGATGGTCGACGAAAGGGGTGTCGTCCTGATCGACTGGCCCCAGTGGGTCGCGCCGGACCACCCCAATGCCGACCGGATCCTCGCCCATGACGTCGAGACCATCCTCCGCTACTTCTCCCGCAGGTATGGCATCGTCTCTGACAGCACAGAGGAGATAGCACGGGTGAGCCGATGAAGGTCTTTGGGATCGATGTGGTCACGGGGTCGGTGCGGTCGCGATCCCGGCGCCCGCGGTATGCCCTCGTCGTCCTCTCCGGGAGCGAGATCACGGAGGAGACGGAGGTGACAGCGTTCCGGCTCTTCCGCAGGCTTGCCAGCGAGAAGCCAGACATCCTCGCGGTCGACAGCCTGCAGGAGGTGGCGACCGACACCCACGACCTTTTTGCGTTCCTCCAGATGCTCCCCCCGTCCGTCCGCCTCGTCCAGGTGACCGGGGGGGAGAGGAGGGAGACGCTCGGGAAGGTCGCGAGCCGGTACAACATCAGTTTCAACCGGTTCGATCCCTTCGACGAGGCCCGGACGATTGCACGGGTCGCGTCGCTTGGAGCCGGGGCAGAGGTCATTGCGTTCGAGAACGAGAGCGAGATCGTGGTCAGCAGGCACCGCTCGCCGGGGAAGGGGGGCTGGAGCCAGAACCGGTACTGCAGGAAGATCCACGGGGCGGTCCTCCAGAAAGCCCGCGAGGTGGAGATGGCCCTCCTCTCCGCCGGGGTGAAGTACGAGAAGAGGGAGACCCGGGCGTTCGGCGGCTGCAGCAGGGTCTCGTTCCTCGTCCGGGCACCGCGCGACGAGATCCCGGTCTCCGCACACCGGAGTGCGGACGTCCAGGTGAAGATCCACGGCAAGCGTCTCGACCGGATCCGGTTCCGCCCGCTGCTCGGGAAACCTCCCCACCTGATCGTCGGCATCGACCCGGGCACGACGACGGCTGTCGCCGCACTCGACCTCGAGGGGAACCTCCTCCTCCTCGAGAGTTCCCGCCAGATATCCATGTCAGGCGTGATCGAGGCGCTCTACCGGGTCGGAAAACCCCTCATCGTCGCATCCGACGTCCACGAGATGCCCTATTCGGTGGAGAAAATCCGGCGCGCCTTCAGCGGGATCGCGTATACCCCCCGGCAGGACATGAGCACCGAGGCAAAACAGGCACTCACGCAGGAGTACAGCCCCCGCAACGACCACGAACGGGACGCCCTCGCCGCCGCCCTCGATGCATTCCGGGCATACAGGAACAAGTTCGCAAACCTCGTCAGGAGGATTCCCCCGGGGTTCGACATCGACGAGGTGAAGGCAAAGATCGTCCGGGGCCAGTCCCTCGAGCAGGTTATCGGCGCGATGACGGAGAAGCCGCCCCCTGCCGCTGAGGAGGTGCCGGAAGTCCGGATCGACGCCGTCCGGGACGAGAGGATACGCGTGCTCGACGGGACGGTCAAGAGGCTCCGGGCACTCGTCGCGGAACTGCAGGAAGAGGTCGAGAAGAAGGACGTCCAGATACGAAGGCTCGAGGCCCGCCTGAAGAAAGTGCGGTCGCGCCAGGCACAGCGGATCCTCTCCGATGCCGAGGTCACGAAAAGGGATGTCATCATCGAGAACTTAAAAAAGAACCTCCGGAGCGAGGAGAGGGCAAACAAAAAGCTCCGGAAGAGGATCCAGAAGATGCGGGAGTTCGACGAGGCCCTCCTCTCGGGGGAGACGGTCCCCTTAAAGATCCTCCCGTCCCTTACCCGGGAAGGGGTCAGGTCCCTTGCGTCAGAGATGGGGATCCGGGAGGGCGATGTCCTTTACATCGGCAGGATCGAGGGGTACGGGAAGGTCGCCCTCCGCGAACTCGCCGAGGCCCGTATCGGGGCGCTCCTCGTCGAGGAGGGGCAAAACGATGCGGGGTTCCAGGAGATCGGGGNTTTCCTCCGGGACTGCGGGATCCCCGTCCTCTCGNCCCGCTCGGTGCGGGCCGTCGTGAAGGGGAAACTGGGGGCCGCCGACCCTGATCAGTTCCGGTCAGCGATGCGGGAATGGAAGGAGTCGCAGGACCGGTACGAGCGGGAGAAGAAGGGACAGCTCGTCAGGAAGATCTTCGAGGAGTACAGGACCGAGCGCGGCAGGGAGATGAGGAAGGTTGGATGAACGGGAGTTAAAGAGGACCGTTGCCAGAATCGTCGGAGAGGAGGCAGTCCTCGATGACTGCGCGGTCCTCCCGCTCGGGGACAGGGTCCTCGTCGCGACCACAGACATGCTCCACGAGAGCACCGACTTTCCTGCGGGGATGACAGACCGGGAGATCGGTTGGATGAGCGCGGCGGTCACGCTCTCGGACATCGCCGCGATGGGTGCATCCCCCTCCCTCGTCCTCCTCGCCGTCGGCCTCGACTCCCCTTCCCGCCTCGAGGAGATCCTCGTCGGCGCACGGGACTGCTGCAGGGAACACGGTGCCACGCTTGCCGGGGGCGACCTCGATGCGCACAGGGAACTGACGATCGTCAGCTCGGGCATCGGGTTCTGCAGTCAGCCCGTCCGGAGGTCCGGTGCTAGCCCCGGCGATCTCGTCGGGATCGTCGGGGTGCCCGGTCGCGCACAGGCGGCCCTCTTTGGGTACTCGCAGTTCCGCAGTTTCCTCTGCACGCCGGAGCCCCGGGTCCGGGAGGGGCTCGCCCTTGCCGCTGCCGGCGTCTCTTCCCTGATGGACATCAGCGATGGGCTCCTTGTCTCGCTCGACGAGATGCGGTCTGCAGGCGGACGGGGATTTGCCATCGAATCGGGGAGGATCCCTCCCCTGCAGGGTGTCCCTGCTGCGATCGGGCGCCGGCTCGCACTCGAGGGGGGAGGGGACTTCGGCCTCCTCTTCACCGTTCCCCCGGGAACCCTTCTCCCCGACCTGCCTGAACTGTTCCTGATCGGGCATGTGCTCGAGGAGCCCCTCATCCTCGTTGACGGCCAGGAAACGGACGTCGCCGGCTACCAGCACCACTGGGATGAAAAGGTAGGATGAAAAATCCGATTAGCCGGGCACGTAAGATGGCCACATGATCCGGATAGCCTCGTATTTCCCGTACTGTGCATCGATGTTGTTTCTGTCCAGTTCGAGGGCACGGTCGAAGGACCTGATGGCCTCCTGGATGCGACCGAGTTTTGCGAGGGCATACCCCCGGTTCGACCACGCCTGGGAAAAGGCAGGTTCTTTTTCGAGGATCTCATCATAGAGGGCAAGGGCCCTCTCGTACTGGCCGGACCTGTAGTACGCGATACCGAGGTACACGAAGGATTCAGGGATATCCGGGTGGGCTTTTTTCAGGGATTCGAAGGTCCTGATCGCCCCCAGATAATCACCGGATGCAATCTGGATCCTGCCCCTTGTAACGAGTGCATCGGGGTTCGCGGGGTCTTTCTCGAGTATCCGGGAGAGTGCGAGCTGGGCCTCGCCCGGCCGGTTCAGCATGACGAGTGCGGTCGCTTTCCGGAGGAGGAGCGTTGAGTTCCAGGGATCGCCTTTCAGCTGCCGGTCTGTTATCCAGACCGCCTCCTCGCCTCTCCCAAGCTGCATGAGAGATGAGACCCTGTACTGCCATGCAGTGACACTCCCGGGTTCAAGATCGAGAACGCGGTCGAATGCTGCCAGCGCCTCATTGTAGTTCCTTGCCCTGTAGAGTGCAATTCCCTTGTTCAGCCAGATGTCGCTTGCATTCTGGTTGAGGCGCAGGGCACGGTCAAAGTCCCGGGCGGCGTTTTGGAATTCGCCCCGTTCGAGAAGTACCATCCCACCCGTTGACCATGCGATTGCATCCGAGGGATTGAGGCTTGTGGCCCTGCCGGCATCGGCAAGGGCCTCGCTGTACTGGCCGAGGCGGTAGTGGGCGAGGGCCCGGTACGACCAAGCGGAGGACATGTTCGGTTCGAGGGCGATGGCACGGTCGAAGTCGGAGAGTGCCTGATCTGCCCTGCCGAGATTGAGGAGTGCATACCCCCTGCTGGTGAGGGAGGCGACGTTCCCGGGGTCCATATCCAGTGCCCGCGAGTATGATGCGATGGAGTCCTCGAACATCCCGAGGGAGTTGTAGGAATACCCCCTGTTGTTCCATGCAACAGCGTTTGCAGGGTCAAGGTCAATGGCCTTCCGAGAAGCTTCGAGGGACTCGTTGAACCGTCCGAGGTTGTTGAGGAGAAAGCTCTTCTGGACCCAGGAGGTTGCATTACCGGGATCCAGTTCCAGTATCCTGTCCACAGTGACCAGTGCATCCTGCAGGTTCCCCATTGCGGTGAGTGCAGAAACCTTCCGGGAAAGGATATCCTGATTGTCCGGGTCGAGCGCGAGCGCGAGGTCATACGACGAGATGGCATCACCCTTCCGCCCGAGACGGGAGAAGAGGTCTCCCCGTGCCACCAGCGCTTCTTTATATGAAGGATCGAGCGCTATAGCCTGATTATAGGCCTGGAGTGCCTCGCTGTACTTCTGGAGGACGACAAGTGTATCTCCAAGATTCTTTGCTGCAGGAGCATACGATCCGTTCGTCCGGAGGGCTGCAAGGAAGAACTGGCGGGATTCCGGGAATTTCCCGAGGCGGGAGTAGGCGATACCGATGCCGTTCCATGCGGAGGTTGTATTGATGTCGCGGGAGATCGCCTGATCATAAGCGTGGGCTGCGTCAAAGTTCCTCTCCATTGCGAGCAGGAGATCGCCGAGGGCCACCCACCGGCCTGCCGGGGCAGGGTCCAGCGCAAGCGACTGGTTCAGTGAAGCGAGAGCCTCTTCGTTCCTCCCCATCAGGTGCAGGACCCGTCCCCTGCCATCCCATGCGTCACTGTTACCAGCGTTAATCGCGATCGCCCGGTCGTACAGGACAAGTGACTGGTTGAAATCCCCCAGATCTGCGAGACGGCCTGCCTCCCGCACAAGATCTGCGTCCTGGTGCGAGACGCACCCGGAGAAAAGGGGAACGCAGAGAACCAGGGCAGCAAGGATCCAGGGAAAGGAACGCATCCATACACTATCGGCCGGTAACCATTTAAGGAATACGGAAACGGGTGGTTCNGGCCATTATCCGTGAGGTTACGGGAGAAATACCCCTGGAAAAAGAACAGNCAGGAAAGAAGAGAGGAAAGGAGGATCTATTCCTCCACGCAGGTTCTCAGTAGCGCCGGGTTCCTGATCCGTAGCTCATTGTCTTTTCGAATGACTGGATCGCGCCAGAAGCGGTTGTCTTTTCAGATGCCATGATATCCAGTGATTTCTGGGCGGAGATACCATCATCGCCAAAGGGACTGACGTAACCGGGGTCACGGCCACCCTGCAGGTGCATCCGGTAGTAGGCAGATGCTGTCCCCTGCCCGGCAAGGCTGATACCGTAGTCCATGGCAACCGGAACATCAGCGCGTGCTGCGATGTGCCGCTCGCTGGCAACTGACGTCAGGGAGACTGCAGTCCCGGAGAAGGAACTCCCCATCTCGAGGATATTGCAGTAGGGAGGAATCACGGAGCTTCCGGACGATGCAAACGGACAGGTAAACCTGTCAGACGCAAGAGACCCCATGCTGACAGTGTCAAGGGCAAGGCTCTCGCTCGTCACGACACTGCCGTAGGCATCAGAAAAGCTTTCGAAGTCGAGCTGTCTTGTCGATTTGAAATTGTTCTGGTTGACGACCTGGTTGCCTGTGTCGAGGTCAGCGACCCTGTTGTACTCCACGTATCCGTTATTTGCATAGGTGGATTCGGAATACGACATCGTTGCCTGGCGTTCATAGAGATCCAGAGATGTGCTGTCGTCGAGGGCACCGGTCGACTGCTGCCAGACGATGGATGCTTCGTTCGTGAATGTTCCATACACAACGACGGAAGTTTCCGTTCGGATTGAGTGCGTCTGGTAGGTTGCGTTCACCGGGTCATCCGCACATGCATATCCCAGCAGGAAAAAAGCCAGGAGCAGAACGAATATGCCTGTCCTCTTTATCGATAAACACATGGTATCCCCTGTGGCTTCCGGATTGTAATGAATAGTTTACATCTCACGGATAATAATTTCTTGCTTTTGCGACTGGACTGGAAAAAAGGTTCTTAACAGGAACCCCCCGAGCTCCAGTGATACTCGGCGAAGTATTTCATGATGGTTCCCGATGCAGTTGTCTGCTGGGAGAAGGAGATGGATGACGATGCACCATTCATCGTGCCACGCATGAACGACGTGGCAGTCCCGATCCCTGCGATGTCTGCACTGTATGTCGTTGTTTGCGGTCGGAAAAGGCTCGAACCCACATACTGGTCTCCCGTTATGGTGGTCATGGAGAGTGCCTTCCCGGAAAAGGAACTGCCCATCTCCATAATGTTACAAAAAGCGGGTATTGAACCTGCCGTGGCAGTTCCCATAAGAAGCAGGAGCAATGCAAACGATACTGGTACGATAATCCTCATCTTTCCACCTCTGGATTTACTCTTTGATACTGATTACTTATTAATACATGCGTGACGGAGAATTTAAATTTTTTCCACCTTTTGGTTCAGCGAATGAACAGGAAAGATTGTTTTTATTATCCACCTTTTTTTATGTTTTTGTTCCGCCGGGAGAGTCGTGAACAGGCACTATGAGATCAAGCCAGATTGCCCCGATTGCAATGAACCCCCTCATTGTCTCCGGAATCAACTGATTTTTGGATGGATTCTGGTATAAATACAGAAAAAAAGAGGATGGGAAATATTGGTTTGTGTACTATTGTTTCCTGTGATCGCACGTCAGGTACCGCAAAGATCTCTTTGAATTGTTCTCATCCGGAGGGCTTTGGCGTTGGAATGGCGAAGATATCGTCGTATGACTTTGCGCCATAAGGCGTTGGTGTTGGAATGGCGAAGATATCGTCATATGACTTTGCGCCATAGGGTTTGAGAGTTGGAATGGCGAAGATATCGTCGTATGACTTTGCGCCATAAGGCGTTGGTGTTGGAATGGCGAAGATATCGTCATATGCTCCACCCCAGGAGCTGCCCGCATTATCAGATGTCGCTGATACCAGGAGGGATGATACAGGATTTCCCGCAACTATCATGAACATGATGGATGCAATCAGGAGAATTGTTCTCTCTTTCATGGGTATTCACATGTCCCGATATGTTTCCCCATCTTTAATATAATTTGTGGAATGCAAAAATCCCGCAAACCCAGCTGAAAAAGATCACACCTCCTGGACAAAATTGGGAGAACAGAAGAAAAAAATAGTTTTTCCGGGGGGGTTCCCCCCTTTTTATCCACTGGCTCTACCGGGCTTCTTCAGTAGCGGCGGACACCGGACTGGTAGTTGATTACCTTGCCGAAGGATGAAATCGCACCAGATGCGGTGGTCTTCTCGGAAGCGACGATGTCGAGTGCCTTGGCAGCAGAGTCACCGCGGGCCTCCTGGAAGTGTGCACGGTAGTAGGCGGATGCAGAGCCCTGGCCTGCCAGTCCGATGCTGTAGTCGACGACGACCGGGACATCTGCGGACTTGGCGACGTGCCTCTCGTCAGCGATCGTGGTCATGGAGACAGCGGTGCCGGAGAAGGTGCTGCCGACCTCGATGATGTTGCAGAATGCCGGGAAGTCAGCTGAGGATGCACCGAACGGACACAGGAACTTGTCAGATGTGGTGGTGCTGTTGCCTGCACCGTCGAGGACGAGCGACTCGGCAGTTGCTACCTGGCCGTATGCAGTGTCAAGGGAGACGTAGTCAAGCTGCTTGGTCGTCTTGAAGTTGTAGGTGTTCGCGACCTTGTTTGCAGTGTCAAGTGCATTTGCAGCGTTGAACTCGGCGTACCCGTTGTTTGCCTGGACAGACTGGGTGTACGACATGGTGTACTGGACTTCCTCTGCACCAAGAGATGCACCGGAAATGTCCTGGTCGCTCATTGTCCACACAATGCTCTCTGCATTGGTGAGGGCTCCAGAGACGACCACCGCAGTGCTCGTGGTGATCCCCTGGGTCTCATAGGTCTGGTTGACCGGTCTGTCTGCCATTGCCATGCCAACAGCGAGGACAGCAAGGGCCAGAACCGCAATTGCGAATTTTTTCATTATGTTCCTCCTACATTTTATGCTGATACTCTCAGCACCAACCAGACATTTTGGTCACAGTTACATAAGAACATTTCTCTCTTTCTCTCTCCAATCGGAGGTTTTTCACAGGAATCCGCCGGTTTCGCACGGGTTGAAGGCAGCGGTTCAATTATCTCTTTCGTGCGGTCATCATGAACCTGCTGTGGTGCATCTCCTGAAAACCCAAGAAGTATCCCGCACTGATGGACGCGTAAACAAAACAGAAGAAAAAAATAGTTTTTCCGGGGGGGGNTCCCCCCTTTTTATCCACTGGCTCTACCGGGCTTCTTCAGTAGCGGCGGACACCGGACTGGTAGTTGATTACCTTGCCGAAGGATGAAATCGCACCAGATGCGGTGGTCTTCTCGGAAGCGACGATGTCGAGTGCCTTGGCAGCAGAGTCACCGCGGGCCTCCTGGAAGTGTGCACGGTAGTAGGCGGATGCAGAGCCCTGGCCTGCCAGTCCGATGCTGTAGTCGACGACGACCGGGACATCTGCGGACTTGGCGACGTGCCTCTCGTCAGCGACCGTGGTCATGGAGACAGCGGTGCCGGAGAAGGTGCTGCCGACCTCGATGATGTTGCAGAATGCCGGGAAGTCAGCTGAGGATGCACCGAACGGACACAGGAACTTGTCAGCTGTGGTAGTGTTGTTGCCTGCACCGTCGAGGGTGAGCGACTCGGCAGTTGCTACCTGGCCGTATGCATCGTCAAGGGAGACGTAGTCAAGCTGCTTGGTCGTCTTGAAGTTGTAGGTGTTCGCGACCTTGTTTGCAGTGTCAAGTGCATTTCCAGCGTTGAACTCGGCATACCCGTTGTTTGCATTGACGGACTGGGTGTATGCCATGGTGTACTGGACTTCCTCTGCACCAAGAGATGCACCGGAAATGTCCTGGTCGCTCATTGTCCACACAATGCTCTCTGCATTGGTGAGTGTTCCAGTGACGACCGCGGCAGTGCTCGTGGTGACCCCCTGGGTCTCATAGGTCTGGTTGACCGGTCTGTCTGCCATTGCCATTCCTACAGCGAGGACGGCAAGGGCCAGAACCGCAATTGCGAATTTCTTCATTATGTTCCTCCTACATTTTATGCTGATACTCTCAGCATCAACCAGACATTTTGATCACAGTTACATAAGAACTTTTCTCTCTTTCTCTCTTCAATCGGAGGTTTTTTCACGTGAACAGGCCCCGGATTAACGATAATTCCATGGATTGCCGGGCTCAATCGTTCTCTCCGGATTTGGTCTTCCGGAGCGGGCTGAAAAAAAAGGAGAATGGGGATTATTCTTCGGGCAGTTCTCCGGATTTCTGAGGGGTTGAAGAGAGGAGTTCCCCCCTTCACTTCCGTGCCACCGTCACGTACCCGCTGTGGCAGACGCGGGTGGAAGGCCTCGTCCCCCGCGGCCCCCTCGTCATCTCGCGGTCGATGCACTCGTGGGCGGCAACGTCGGAGAAGAGCCCACCGGCAGTCTCCATGACGGTGAAGAGCTGCTCGAGGAACGGGGTATAACAGGCGAGGAACCCGCCCGGGACGAGCAGCGACCACGCATGCCGCACGATGCCCGGGGTGACAGGGAGGTCGAGGTGCACGACATCGAAGGTGCCGGTTGCCTCCTGCACGTCGCCGCACACGACCCGGACGTTTCGAAGCTTCGCATCGGCGATGTTTTTCTCTGCCAGGCGGGCGAACTCCGGGCGGATCTCCCACGACTCGACCGTCCCGGCGATGCCCCCGAAGTATATTGCGGCAATCCCGCTCCCTGTCCCGGCATCGAGCACGCGGTCGTGCCGGTTCATCCCCGTGCACGCGATGACGAGGCCGATGTCCTTCGGGAGCATGGGTGCCCCGCTCCTGCCCGCACGGGCGAAGAAATCAGGTGCACGCGGGGCAAGGACGCGGAACTCCTTCCCGGTGTGGGAGAGGAGGGTGTCACCCGGGGACGCATGGAGAAGGGCGTCGAGGTCGAGGACACCAAGGTCAGTGGAGAAAGAGCCCGTCCCCGCCCGGACAAAGAACGTCCTGCCCCCACCGGCGAGGAGGACGCGGTCACCCGGCTCAAACATTGCCGAGGAGCTGGACGATGGCAGCGGCGATGTCCCCGCCGGTGCGGACGAGGGCTTCCCGGGCGGCCTCGGGACTGACGTTTGCCTGCTCGGCGACCATTTTGACGTCCTCGTCAGGGATCTCAGGCGCTGCAGGATCGAAGCGGGGGCTGCCGGTGATCTGGTAGGTTGTGATCCCCTGCATGGTCATCACTGCCACCTCCGCACTCTCAAAGATGTAATCACCCTTCCCGGTGGAGATGACGATCCGGCGGACGTCCTCGATCGGCTCGACCTGCATCCCGAGCTGCTTCATCATCTGCTTCATCTTTCTCGGGTTGATGTTTCCCGGCATCATGTGCACGCACTCCCTGACGTACTCTTACCGCTACACCGTAATTAAATGCCAGCATCTCGTCCCCGGAGATGACCGCGGTACCCGTGGCGCAGAGATCGTCGTTTCCGGTAACGACCATGACCTCGTCTCCTGCCCGGATCTCCGGGTCGGCAGCAACGACGTGCCTGCAGAAGACGTTCTTCCCGTCCCGGGGAAAGTCCGCGACGTCGGGGAGGACAGAGACCCTGTAGGCAGGAGGGGAGAGAGCAGCGATGAGCCGCCGTGCCCCTGCGATCCCGAGCGTCAGCCTCCCGTCGGAGGCCCGGACGGTCGCAAGCCTCTGCCCGGCGAGCACGACCTGCCGGACGCGCCCGGTCCGGGAGTAGACAAACGTGCAGTCCCCGGGAAAGAGACCCTTCCCGGCACCCCTCCCGAACTGGAAGTCAGCAATTGCCCTGACCCGTGCGAGCGAACTGCTCTCCGATGAGCTGGTTGACCCGTTCGACAAACTTCTCCTCCGATTCACGTGGTATGTATGCTCCTGCGGCGATCCGGTGGCCCCCTCCGGCACCCCCGACCTCCGCGGAGGCAATGGTGAGGGCCTGCTGGAGGTCTATCCCCCGTGAGACCACCCGCTCGGTCGTCCGCATGGAGACCTTCGTCAGGGAGGTGTCCTCCGGCTGGACGACCATGACGAGGATGGGTTTTTCCATGTTCAGGCGGGAGAGCGCCATCCCTGCCCCGATCCCGACGATCGTGTCGGGGTACCGGTCGCCCACGTGGATATACTGGATGTGGGAGAGCTCGCGGACACCCGTGTCGAGGATGTATTCTAAGAGTTCCCTGATGACGGCCCGGTGGTTGGAGAGCATGTGCTCTGCCTGCCGGAACGCCTCGCCCCGGTCACCGCGGCAGATGGCACCCCCGACCCGCGGGCGCATCCACCTCCCGCATGCGTTGAGCAGCGTCGCAAACTCCTGTGCGTTCCGGAGCGGAGTCCGTTCCGGCTCCCCGGGGAAGAGGTAGCTCTCGGAGAAGAGCCTGCCGGTCGGCTCCCCGCAGGCGATCAGCTGCTGGGCAAGGGAACTCGAGACGAGCCTTTTCTCGTCGAACGAGAACTCTTCCCAGACTCTCCACCGCTTCTCCGGGGTCTGGAGCTCGAGACCCAGCCGCTGGAGGAACCGGAGGGCGCCTGCCGGGTTGCTGGAGATACCCGGGATGAAGGGGTCATCGTTGTAGGCGAGACAGACGTGGAGCGGGCGCGTCGAGATCCCGTAGCAGTTCAGGTCCCGCGGGACGATCGCGATCCAGCCCTCCTCCGCACCCTCGACCGCGATCTCGCGGGCGGGACCGACGAGCCCGCAGTCTTCCCGGGCCATCATGTCCCCGACGTTGCCGATCACGGCGAGCCGGGAGAGGTCCGTGTTTCCGGAGTCGATTGCACAGGCGACGAGGTACGCGACGCCGGCAGCGCTCATCTTGGTGTGACCCCGCAGCAGGGCGTTTGCCTGGAGATAGTCCCTGCCGCAGGGCTGGCTCACGTGGTGGTCGATGATCACCACCTCCTCGCTCCCGAGCCCGCGTTCGAGCAGGAGGTTCTGCTGCCCGGCACCGAGGTCGCAGAAGACCTTGAGGCTGTCATCGTCCGGCACCTGCCGCATGGTGAGGGGTTCGAGCTGGCGGACGAAGACGGACCTGTGGGGGATACCCGCCCGGGAGAGTGCCTGACCGAGGATGGCCTCGCCCGCGATCCCATCCGCGTCGATGTGGGAGATGATGGTCACCTCGTGGTGCGAGAGGATCTCTCTCGCGACCTCCCGTGCATCGTCGCGAAGGCTCATTGGATTATTACTCCACGATAAAGGAGAAAAAAGGCATCTATCGGAGAGGGAGGGAACGTTCTGGGAATCGGACTATCGCCATGAGACGGAGGTAGACGGGGGACTCCTCCCGTCCCGGAGGAAACCCGGAGGAGTGGGTGGGGGAACTTCATTATACCGGAAAGAGTTACCACTAACACGGAAATGGTACACGGGAAGGGAGGCAGGGGATATGGTCCGGCAGGAGTGCCGCGAGTTCCTTGAGAGGGGTTTGATCTCGCCGGAGAGGATGCGGGCAGTCGACATCAACGCCCGGGCACTCGGTGTCTCGTCGCTCCAGTTGATGGAGGCCGCAGGAAGTGCGCTTGCCGGTTTCGTCAGGTCGCTGGGCAGGAGCCCCGTCCTCTTCCTCTGCGGGAAAGGCAACAACGGGGGCGACGGGCTCGTCGCCGCCCGCCACCTCGATGACCTCCCGGTCACCGTCCTCTACCTCGAGGAGGAGGGGCGGAGCACTGAATGTGCCCGCCAGCTGCAGGCACTCGCCCACTGCGCTGCCAGGGGCATCCCAATCCGGTGCCCGGGGGATGCCACAGCAGTGAGGCGACTCTTTCTGGAGGCAGGGTGCATCGTCGACTGCCTCCTCGGCACGGGGAGCCGCGGAGAGACGCGGGAACCCATCCGGACGCTGGTCGGGATGGCGATGCGTTCGCCTGCCGTGAAGGTCTCTGCAGACGTTCCGACGCCGGGTTTTGTCCCGGACCACGTCCTTGCCTTCCACCGGGCAAAGGTCGAAGGATCCGCAGTCGCCGGGATAGGGATCCCGCTCGCGGCAGAGGTGACCGTCGGGCCGGGCGACCTGACCCTCATCGGAAAGAGAGACCCCTCTGCCCACAAGGGAGCGGGAGGCAGGGTCCTCGTCGTCGGGGGCGGGCCGTACCAGGGCGCACCGTACCTCGCGGGCCTTGGCGCCCTCCGTGCGGGTGCAGACATCGTGCGGGTCGCATCACCGGTCTTCGAACCCGTCCCTGNCCTCATCTTCGAACGCCTCGAGGGGAAGGCGATAGGGGAGGAACNCCTCGAGAGACTCCTCTCCCTTGCGGGAGAAGCCGATGTCGTCGTCATGGGAAACGGCCTTGGGGACCGGAGCCACCATGTCATGGTCGAGCTGGCTGCCGCATGCAAGAAAGCCGTCGTGGACGCGGATGCCCTCCGCCGCCCCCTCCCCTGTGCGCATGAGACGATCTACACGCCGCATGCAGGCGAGTTCCGCCGCGTCTTCGGGAAGGAACCGCCACGGGATCTGGTAAAGAGGGCAGGCGCCGTGAAAAAGGCAGCGGGAGAGGGGGTCATCCTGCTCAAGGGACCGGTAGATATCATCTCCGACGGGGAACGCGTCCGCTTCAACCTGACCGGGTCGCCGATCATGACCGTCGGGGGGACAGGAGACGTCCTCGCCGGCGTTGCCGGGGCGCTCTTCTGCCAGCTGCCTGCGTTCGAGGCTGCCTGCATNGCNGCGTACGTCAACGGCAGGGCAGGGATGGCCGTCGAGGCAGAGATCGGGGGAGGCATGCTCCCCACTGACCTTGCCGACCAGATACCCCTCGAGCTCTTNNNGANGGAGGAGATACCATGAGAGGATTTTCGCACATCGGAAACGACCGTGCCCGCATGGTGGACATCAGCGGGAAGGNCGAGGTNTACCGCGAGGCGGTCGCATCGGGGAGGATAGTCCTCCGGGAGGAGACNCTCCGTGCCATCCGGGAAGGGACTGTCGTGAAGGGAAACGTGCTTGCAACAGCCCGTGTCGCAGCAACGCTTGCCGTCAAGGCCACGCCTGCCCTCATCCCGATGTGCCACCCCATCCCGGTCAGCAGCATCGAGGTCGATTTCCGGGAACTGCCNGACAGCATCGAGGCCTCCGTGCGTGTCCGGTCGCTCGGCCGGACGGGCGTCGAGATGGAGGCACTCACCGGCGTCTCGGTCGCCCTCCTCACGGTCTGGGACATGGTCAAGTCCGCCGAAAAGGACGACCGGGGGCAGTACCCCGTGACCCGGATCGAGGATGTCAGGGTGCTCGAGAAGAGGAAGGGCGGGGCTCTGGCAGGTGAGTGATCAGGGCGGGACCCCCTCCTTCCCCCCGACCGCGCACTTTAAGTGTGCCCCTGCCGATTGATATAGGTCTTACGGGATGCGTCCCGTCAAGGAATGTGGCCCGTTCCATCGGGCTGAACCTGAAAGGTGTGAGAAATGGCACGATCAATGTATGCCTACGTGAGAGAGGCATGGAAGAGGCCGGAGAGGACAGCCGTCGGCGAGCTGCTCTGGGAGAGGATGCAGAAGTGGCGCCGCGAGGGCAGCGTGGTCCGCATCGACCGGCCGACCCGCATCGACAGGGCCCGGAACCTCGGGTACAAGGCCAAGCAGGGCGTCGTCATGGTCAGGGTCAAGGTCCGCCGTGGCGGCCGGCGCAGGTCCCGGTATGTCCGGGCCCGGCGCTCCATCCGCATGGGAGTCAACCGGCTCACGCCGGGAAAGAGCCTCCAGAGGATGGCTGAAGAGAGGGCTTCCCGCCGGTACCCGAACATGGAGGCACTCAACTCCTACTGGGTCGGACAGGACGGCCGCTACAAGTGGTACGAGGTCATCATGGTCGACGGGCACCACCCGGCGATCCGGAGCGACAGCCAGCTCTCCTGGATGAGCGACCCGGTCCACCGGGGACGTGCAGAACGCGGCAAGACCCGTGCGGGCATGAAGGGCAGGGGCATGGGTGCCCGCGGGCGCGGGACCGAGAAGACCCGGCCGAGCATCCGCTCGCACGGGAACCTTGGCAAATAACTAAAATTCATCCCCTCCCATATCTTTCCTTCTCCATGCAATGCACTGACGCCTGCGTCTTTCCCTATCCCGCCGGGGACTCTTCCCTCCGCAGGATGGCACTCTGTGCCCGCGAACTCGGTTTTGACAGTATCGTTGCGGCAGGCAGCGGGAGCGGACAGGTCCTGGGTATCGAGGTCATCGGCATGGCAATGGCAGGAGGGGTGCAGGAGGGGACAGTGCAGGGAGAGACCCGCGTGACGGGCGGCGAGGAGAGGACGATTGCGGTCGCTTCCGCGGGTACCTACACGACGAACAGGGCACTCCTCCGCTCCGGGAAGGTACTGATACTCCGCGGGATCGCGGATACCCCGCGGAACTCGTTTGATCACATCCTCTCCCGGATGGCAGCAGAGAGGGGTGTTGCGCTGGACATCGATCTCTCGCTCCTCGTCAGCGAGAGGGGGATGACCCGCCAGCGGGCAATCCAGCGCTATGCAGATATCGTCCGGTTCTCGGGGAAGTTCGGGTTTCCCCTCACCCTCTCCTCGGGTGCCCGGTCGATTCTCGAGATGCGATCCCCGCGGGAGATGGCCGTGCTCGGCAGACTGTGCGGGCTCGGCAAGGAGGAGGCAGAGGATGCCCTCCGGACAGTCTCCCGCCTCCTCTCCCCCCGGCGGGCAGTCGAGGTGGTGGGATGAAACCGCTCCCCCCGACGCTCCGGGAGAACCGGCGGTACGTGCTCGTGCGGATCGACCCCCCGTGGTTCGAGACCGAGAGCCGCACCCTCTACGGTGCCCTTGCAGAGGCCGTGGCGGCGCTCTTTGGGGATACCGGGATGGCGCGGATACAGCCTGCCGTCATCTCCGCGGGTGCCGGCCACGCGATCGTGCGGTGCATCCGCTCCACCGAGGATGACCTGCTTGCAGCACTGGCTGCAGTGACCCGCGTCGGATCCCAGAAGGTCGCCCTCCGAAGTCTTCGCACATCCGGCACCCTGCGGGCACTCCGCAGGGCGGCAGGAGGAGGTGCACTCTGTCCTGCGATGGAGACAGAAGAAGCTGTATTCCGGGGAAAANCCTGCACAGGCATCCGGTACCAGCTTGAAAAGGTTGATTTATTTGAAAAAGGATTTAAAAGCCAGGANCCATTGTTTCTCACAGCCGAGGATCTGGAGGAATAACGATGCAGCCACAAGCATACCAGATGGGATATGACCGGGCAATCACCGTTTTCAGCCCGGACGGCCGCCTTTATCAGGTCGAATATGCCCGGGAAGCAGTGAAGAGGGGAACAACCGCGGTGGGGATCAAGTGCCGCGAGGGAGTCGTCCTGATCGTCGACAAGAGGGTCAGCTCCCGGCTCCTCGAGCCCTCGTCCATCGAGAAGATATTCAAGATCGACGAGCACATCGGGGTCGCATCCTCGGGTCTCGTCGGGGACGCCCGTGCCCTCGTCGACCGGGCCCGCATCGAGTGCCAGATCAACCGCATCACGTACGACGAGAAGATCGATGTCGAGGCCCTCGCCAAGAAACTTGGCGACCACATGCAGACCTACACCCAGTTCGGGGGTGCCCGCCCGTACGGGACGGCCCTCCTCATCGCGGGGGTGAGCGACGGGGAATGCCGGCTCTTCGAGACAGACCCGAGCGGCACGCTCCTCGAGTACAAGGCGACGGGGATAGGGATCGGGAGAAATGCTGTCATGAAGGTCTTCGAGGANGAATACGACTTCGAGACAGGGATCAATGACTGCATCCTGCTCGGGATCAAGGCACTCCACGACGCGACCGAAGGGAAGTTCGACGTGAANACGGTCGAGATTGGCATCATCGAGCGGGAAAACCCTCTCTTCCGCAAGATGAGCAAGGAAGAAGTCGAGGCGTTCGTCGAGAAGTTCGAGAAGTAGGGGGAGAGCGGGATGATACCCCTCGAGAAGGCAGTCTGTGCAAGGCTGGAGAGCCACGGCGAGAAATTCGAGATCCTCGTCGACCCTGACCTTGCCGTGAAATTCCGGCAGGGGGAGGAGGTACCCCTCGAGGAGATGGTGGCTGCCCTCTACGTCTTTTCCAATGCGTCGAGGGGGACGAGGGCGTCTGTCGAGTCGCTTGAGAAGGTCTTCCAGACGACTGATTTCTCCGAGATAGCGCCCCGGATCATCCGCCGGGGTGAGATTCACCTCACAGCCGAGCAGAGGAGGCAGATGATCGCAGAGAAGCGGAGGCAGGTCATCCACTTCATCGCGAGGAATGCGATCAACCCCCAGACAGGGCTCCCCCACCCTCCCCAGAGGATCGAGATGGCCATGGAGGAGGCACGGGTCAATATCGACCTGTACAAGAACCTCGATGAACTCGTGAAGGAGACCGTTCGGGCACTCCGCCCGATCCTGCCCATCAAGTTCGAGGAGATCCGGATTGCCGTGAAGATCCCGGCGGATTACGCACCCCGTGCCTTCGGGGAGATCCAGTCTGCCGTAACAATCGAGAGGGACGAGTGGCAGAAGGACGGATCATGGATCTGCATCGTCCGGATCCCGGCAGGAATCCAGGGGGACTTCTACGCGCTGGTCAACAGGATCACGAAGGGCCACGGGGAGGTAAAGATCCTCGATTAAGTATATCAGGAGATACTGCGAATAGTAAAAGACCAGAGGGAAGATACCATGAGCAGCGGACAGCAGAAGGCAAAGGGCAGGGTCACGGGGAGCGCGGGGCGTTTCGGGCCGCGGTACGGCCGGTTCATCCGGAAGAGAGTCGTCGAGACCGAAGCGATATCCCGCGCAGCCCACCGCTGCCCGCGGTGCGACATGGTGGCAGTCAGGAGGGTGGGCACCGGTATCTGGGCCTGCCGGAAGTGCGGGTTCAAGTTCGCGGGCGGTGCCTACACGCCGCAGACACCGGCTCTCCGCATCGCGCTGCGTGTCATCGACAGGACGACACCGGATACCAGGGAGTGATCGGTGCGTGGCAGCCAGTTACAAGTGCGCCCGGTGCAAGCAGAAGGTCGAGATCGATGTCAACGTCCGTTGCCCGTACTGCGGGCACCGCATCCTCTTCAAGGAACGCGGCGCTGCAATCAAGGAACTCAAGGCACGCTGAGAAATACTTCTCATACTCCATTTTTTACGTTATGCGCCACGCTCATTCCGCTCTCACACCCTGTAACTGGCCTGTTTCCTGACTGGAATACTGCTCCCTGTTTTCCCGGAAGGTGCGATCCGGTGCAGGACTCTGACCGGCACATGGCAGGAGGGGCGGGATGAGGAGAGCAACGGGTTTATTGGAGCTCGCGTNCACTGAGAATGCACAGATGCAGGATCAGGCGTGNGGAAAACGGTTCCCGGCAGGACGGGCACGGCAACCGGGNGTGGTGCATGTCGATGGAGCATGAAGCCATCTTCCGGTTCGAATCCCCCCATGCGGAGACCCTCTTTCGCGCCCTGCATCCCGAGGTTTCAGAGGAAGTGCATCCCCGGTCACGCGCGGAGTGCACCCTCGAAGATTCCCGGACACTCCTGCTGAGTGTCTGGGCACGGGACATTCCCGCGCTCCGGGCATCCCTGAACATGTGGCTCCGCCTGATAAACGTCGCAGAAGAGATGCAGGCGTTCTGCCGACAGGAGAACGAGGAGAAAGAATGAACAGCATATCGCCAAAAGTCCAGAACCAGATCGCCCAGCTGCAGCAGATGCAGCAGCAGATGCAGACAATCGGGGCGCAGAAGAGCCAGTATGAACTCGCCGTCCGCGAGGCAAGGCGGGCAACAGAAGAGTTAAAGGACGTCCCCGAGGAGAATGCCGTCTTCATGAGCGTCGGATCCGTCCTCATGCAGAAGAAGAGGGAGGAGGTTCTCGCGAAGCTGAACGAGAAGATCGAGACCCTNGAGCTCAGGATCAAGTCCCTCGAGAAGCAGGAGNCCCTCCTCCAGGGCAAGTTCGAGCAGCTGCAGGCCCAGATCAGGCAGGCACTCGAGGGNAAACCNGCCCCCGGTGCCGCCTGAGGATCTTTTTTCTCCAGAGCCCTTCTCAACCCTCCTTTCCGGCCGGGACATCCAGCCGGTGGAGGAGGTTTAAGGCATTGATCATTGCCTCCGTTGAGGCAAGCACGATGTCGTCACCGGAGGCGCTCGCATCGAAGATCCGGCCGTGCTCGTCCTCGACAGCGATCGTGACATGCCCGATCGCGTCCGACCCGCCGGAGATCGCCTCGACGTGGAAGTCCTTGAGCTGCACCCGCACCGGGAGCATCCCGAGGATGGCCTTGAGCGCGGCATCGACCGGGCCCGTTCCTGTCGCGCTGTAGACAGACTCCTTCCCCCCGATCCGCGCCTTGATGCTCGCCGTCGGGATGACGTGGTTTCCTGTCATCACCGCGAACTCGTCCAGCTCGACGAACCGGCGGCCGTTCGAGACTCCCATCTCGGTCTCGGCGATCTCGTACAGGTCCGCATCCGTGACCCTCTTGCCCTTGACGGAGATGAACTTGATCTTCTCCACGATCCGGTCGAGCTGGGCGTCGGTCGGGTGGAGGTGCACCTCCTCGAGCATCTGCCGGACAGCGTGCCTCCCGACGTGCTTGCCGAGGGTGAGCCTCCGGCGGTGCCCGACCATCTCCGGGGTCATGATGCCGGGCTCAAACGTTGCAGCGCAGGCAATCACGCCGTGGGAGTGGATACCGCTCTCGTGCGAGAAGGCGTTGTCTCCCACGATGGGATACGTCGGCGGGATGGCAATCCCGGAATACCGCGAGATGAGGCGGGAGGTCTCGACGAGCTTCTCCTTGCGGATCCCCGTGTCCATCCCGAAGATGGACTCGAGGATCATCACGGTCGCCGAGAGGTCCGCGTTTCCGGCCCNTTCTCCAAGGCCGTTGACGGTGACCTGTACCTGGGACGCNCCNGCCTCGACAGCGGTGATCGTGTTTGCAACGGCAAGCCCGAAGTCGTTGTGGCAGTGGACNTCGAGCGGGCAGTCGATCTCCCGGGCGAGGTGGGTGATGAGCCCCCTCATCGCCATCGGGGTNGAGACGCCGACGGTGTCCGGGACGTTCAGGATCGTCGCACCCGCGTCTGCGGCTGTCCGGAAGACCTCGACGAGGTAATCGAGTTCCGTCCGCGTCGCGTCCATCGCGGAGAACATGCAGAGGTCGCAGTGATCCCGGNCATAGGAGACGATCTCGCCGGTGATGGCGAGCACCTCTTCCCTGCTCTTCCTGATGGTGTGCACGCGCTGCACCTCGGAGGTCGGGATGAAGACGTGCACCATGTCCACTCCGCAGTCGATGCAGGCATCGACATCCTCCCTCCGTGACCGGGCAAGGCCGCAGACATTCGCTTCGAGCCCGAGATCGGCAATGGCTCGCACCGTCTCTTTCTCCCCCTGCGACGAGGCAGGGAATCCCGCNTCGATGGCATGGACGCCGATGGAGGAGAGCTGGCGGGCGATCTCGAGCTTCTGATCGAACGTGAACGAAATCCCGGGCGTCTGTTCCCCGTCCCGGAGGGTGGTGTCAAAAACAGTCACTCTTCTCTGTGCCGGGCTAGCGACAAAGAAGACAATTCCCCACGTCAGTGGTTCTGGAGGTCATACCTACCATTTTGGTCCTTTTCCTTCTTAAAAGTNCCTCTCTTTTCCCGGGAAATCCCGCCGTATCGATACGTTTAAGTGGTTCATTCCCCCTAATATATGAGCGCAAATCCCGCCTTAACTCAGACTGGTAGAGTGCGCGGCTGTAGTATGATCTGCCGGTTCCGGCAATTGCGCGGCTACCGCGATGTCCCCGGTTCGAATCCGGGAGGCGGGATCCCAAAAACCAGTTTGCGCAGGAAGTGTGCCCAGGTAGTGTAGTGGCCTATCATGTCGGCCTGTCACGCCGACGACTCGGATTCGAATTCCGACCTGGGCGTATCATCAATTTTCTTTCGTGGAAGGTTTCAGGGTTACCTCCAGAATACTCTCCGGGCTGGCACCCTCCGGTTCCCAGATGCACCTCGAAGGATCGTGCCGTTTACATTCCTGGATTCTTCTATCCGGGTTCCATTACGCAGGAACGCGGGGCACCCCGGGAGATTTTTTTGAGGGCACATTCGACGGCCAGCTGGGCACAGGGGTCCTCGTCTTCGAGCATCCGCTCGAGGTAGGGGAGGGCCCTCCTGCTCCCGGTATTGCCGAGGGCCCATGCGGCGAGGAGGCGGACACCCGGGTCGTCGTGGTACAGGGCCCTGATGAGGGGTTCCACGGCCTCTTCTCCCCTCTCGCCGAGGGCTCGTGCTGCTCTCCATCGTGCGTCGATGAGAGATCCCTGAAGTTCCCGGAGTAATGGCTGGATATCCGACACCGGATCTCTTCCCTGTTCATCAGGGGAGTATGCCCTGGTCGAGTATGTCATATGCTAACAAATGGCAATCATTGCACCGGGTGTATATAAATCCACCGGATGAATTATTTCTTTCATGAAGGATGGTACGGGTCAGGAAAGAAAGGGGTGTCTGACACCATTTCAGGAAAAGAGAAAAATATAATGGAAATTATACCCGTCCTATCCAGAAATTTTAAATAGTTCCAGTTGGTAACATTGTCTTGATTGCGCAGTTTTCTGCGGATCAAGGTGGCATCATGAACAGAAAGGTAAAGATATTTGTCATTGCATTTGTTATTCTCCTTGCATTGTGCGGAGGAATGGCATCTGCCGCAAGGACCCTTCCCCCGGCAAACGAGACCTCCCAGATCTCGGTTGTGACCTCAGCAGCTGTTGTTGGAACACTCCGGGCCAGTACCGAAATTGTATACGTTCAGGGTAATGACAACCTCACGGACAACCCGCCGCTTCTGGATAACGGTGAGGGCCAGTCAACAATCAGCTATGTCGAGGACACGCTGGCAGTCAACGGGGCAGTCACGTATGACAAGACCATGAACCTCGATACAGGGCCGAAGACACAGAACAGCAACAACTTCGAGTCGACGAGGGAGATAACCTACGATGCCAGTGGAGACGGGAATTCCAGCGGGAAGATGGTATCCTCGGAGAGTATCCTCGTCGAGGCCGTTGCAACCGGCGAAACAACGGGTGAAGGATGCTGTCCATGGGGAACCGGCGACGGAACTGAGCTTGGAGCAACAAACGATCTTGTCATAGCAGGATCGGATATGGTTGTCAGTGAGGCAGCTGTCGTATCCACGAGTGACGCACGGATCACTGCTGATGCAATCAGCACCCCGGTCGGACTCGATTATACAGTAGAGATCGAGGGCGTGAACCAGACAGAAGGAGATCCCTCGACAGGGGCTGTCGGGACGGCAACAGCCTACGTGAGCGCCAACCTGCAGGAAGGACTTGGTAATTCCACGGCAGTTGGCACTGAGATCACATACAGTGACGTCACCTCGGCGAGCGGACTGTTCACCCTGGCAAAGGAAGTGTCATACACTTCCGGATGATACTTTTTTTCCGTCCTTGAAAAAACCGGTTGACTGCTCTTTTTTGGATGTTCTCATTCACGAGAGTAAATCCCGACAGGCAAAATAATATCAACCGGGAAGAGAACTGATGATCAGGAGTNGCTGATAGCGATTATCCAGGGGAACTTAATGAAAAAAAANCTTCGAGGAGATGGAATGAAATGAAAAAGATCGGCATCATAATACTCGCTGCAATACTTGTTACAGTTCTTTTTGCTGCATCGGTCTCGGCGCTTGGTGTTCCCATTGACTTCAAGGTCCCGTCCCCATATAACAACCCTGTCAGGGATAGCGTGATGGACAAGATTTCCGTGATACGGGAGAACAATCTCAATTCACTGTACCAGGCACGACTCCTCCAGTCCCTGATGAACAGTGCCTCTTCGCAATCCCCAATCAGCATCTCAGAGACAATCACAGCGGGAAGCGGATCATGCATCACGTGTTCCGGAGTGACACAGTATACCCTGATCAACCAGTATTCCTCTGTTCCCGGCTATTACCCTGATGCAGTGCAGCAGCAATCCCGCGGTTTCGGGACACTGGTCGTCGTTGGCCCTGATGACGGGGGAACATATTACCTCTGGATCAAGTCCCAGTTCTTTGCTCTGGATGTGGCCGAAGGGTATAACATGCGGTGGCACGGGTGCAACTCACTCCCCGTTATTTACGAGAATAACATTCTCTCCGGCACGTACTGCCTGAAGGTGACGAGCGGTCCGACCATCGATTCACCGGTTGTCTGGTGTGGCACTGCCGAAGTGGCATCGAATTTAACAACAACGGTCCGTGTTTACCTGACACCCTGTCCCATGGGATGCAGCTGCTGCTAAAAAAGATAATATAACTTTTTTTGCTCTTCGTTTTTTAAACCGGGAAAATCCAGTGTAGTAATCAGGGGATGCCGTCCTGACTCCAGCATGAGGATAAACCCGTCCAGCGCTGAAGGGGTCTGCCCGGTTTTACCTGATTCGGGGTTGATTTAAAGGCAGACCCTGAAACGATTCAACTCTAAAGGCCTGGAAAAAACGGGGAAAGGTTCCAGGAGAACCTGTTACCCTGCTTTATCATCACGCTGTTTTGGGTGATGGAGGGTTTTTGCGTCCCGCCCTGTCCGACCTGTGCAGTCCCCCCTTATGTAACTGGTTACCTCCCGTGTCGGATGGAATCCCGTGCAGAGGGATTCACCCTTTTTATTTCCCTGGAATTTTCTTAACCAGATGACAGAGGGGGTTTTCGTGGAAGATCCTGGCTTTTTTTTCGGGTTCACTATCAGCTGAAGAATCCGGGTGCCTCGCCTCTTATGGGTAACAGGGTGGAGGAGTGAGGAAAAGTCGACTGATTCAATGATTTAAACCACATAATGCTATATGGAAAGGGGCCACCCCTCACCTCCCCGCCGCATCGCACTTTTTTTACTCGGAAAGACATGACTGGTGAGGAAACAGGTATGGAACCTGACCGGAAACCAGCAGACCCTGCCTCTCAGCGTGAGGGCCACTGCCCCATCTTCGGCGTGGAGAACGGGGCTCCGGCGATCGGCCTTGGCCTCCTGCTCATCCTCTTCGCTCTTGCCCTCCTCCTGTCAGGGCCGCCTCCTGACGTTACGCTTCTCCCGGCATTCCTTTTCAGCGGGTTCGGGGCAGTCCTCGTCCTCCTTGGCATCCGGAGATGAAGAAAAAACCCTTATGATGGTTGCGTCCCCATGCAGACGGGAAGAATACGATGCAGGAGACGGAAGACCCAACACGTGCAGGAGGAGAGAGCAAAGCACAGGATCTTCTCGCCATGCAGGCGCGACAATCGCCTGACCCGCACATCAGGCGCTATTCCCTCTACCTCCTCGGGAGAGCGCATGATCCCCGTGACAGGGAGATCTTCCTGTCAGCCCTGCGGGACCCGGACAAGGGTGTCCGTGCGCAGGCAACGGTCGCTCTCGCGGGCCTTGGAGAACCTGTCGTCGATGACATCATCTCCCTCCTCTCGGATGGAGACTGGAGAGTCCGGTACCGGGCGGCAGAAGCGCTCAAAGGAATGAAGGCGAGGCGATCGGTCGATCCCCTGATCAGGGCGCTGTCGGACGAAAAGGACCACGTGAGGTACATGGCAGCAAAGGCACTCGGGGAAATAGGAGACGATAATGCAGCTGCACCCCTCGCCGCGTGCCTTGACGATGATAACCCGTACGTCCGGAAGGCGGCCGTCCTCTCCATCGGGCGACTCGGCGATCGTGCGGGGATGGATGCAATCCGGAGACTGGTGGAGAGAGAGAGAGAAGAGATCGTCCTCGAGGCCGCCCGAACTGTTCTTGCAGGGAGCCTGCCGTCCGGACGATAAACATCGGGGCTTCCCGTGCCGGGTCAGGAGCCCTCCTTCCGAAACTGGATATTCACCTCGAAATGTCGCAGAACCGGAAAAAATGGCTCGTTTTGGTGGTGGCAGGCAAATTTTTCTGTGGGGAACCGCGCACTCCATTCCCGTATGATTTACCGGAATTGGGAAACGAAGAAAGATGTATCCGGGAGGAACCCTGATATCTCACCGGATTTTTGTTCCGGGGGGGACGTCTTTTAGGGGCATGAGGAGCGACGCAGCGTCACCGGCGGCAAGGATCATGCCCCGGCTCTCGATGCCGAGGATGCGTGCCGGCTCGAGGTTGGCAACGATGACGACGTTCTTTCCCACGAGTTCTTCAGGCCTGTAGAACGGGGCTATCCCTGCAACGACCTGCCGCGTCCCGTCTCCGATATCGACCTGCAGCCTGAGCAGCTTCCTGGACTTTGGAACGGGTTCTGCAGAGACGATCCTTCCCGTGCGCAGGTCGAGGCGGGAGAACTCCTCGAGGGTTACAGTGACGCCCTGTTTACTCCGCTCTCCTGCTTCCCTGACCCTCTTCTGGAGGAGCTCGTCCATCTCGCGGATGAACGAATCCTCGAGTTTCTGGAAGACGGGCGCGGGTTCCGGCAGGGGCCCGGCAGGGAGATCCCGTGCTGCACTCCCGAGGGTAACCCTGTCCATTGGTGCGGTGTTTCCTGCCATCGCCCATATGCTGCGGGCCTTCTCCGGTATTGCCGGCTCGAAGAGGAGGGCGAGGGCATTGACAAGAACGAGACAGTCCTTGATCACCCGGCATGCGGCGTCCCTGTCGGTCTTCACGAGCTTCCATGGCGCATTCGCCTGGATGTAGTTGTTCCCGAACGCGGCAAGCGCCATCATCTCGTCGACGGCGACCTTGAAGTCGTACTGGCGCACTGCGGTGGAAACTGACGTCACAGCCTCCTCGATCCGTGCGAGTATCCCGGGGCTCGCGGGAACGTCAGGGATCCCGCCGAACTCCCGGCGGGCGAAGAAGAGCGTCCTGTAGACGAAATTTCCCAGCGTGTTGACGAGCTCGTTGTTGATCCTCTCGGAAAAGACCTTCCACGAGAAGTTGAGGTCTTTTGTATGGTTCGTGTAGGAGAGGAGGTAGTACCGGAGGTAGTCTGCGGGAAGACCGCGGTCGAGGTAGTCCTCGTTTGTCCAGACCACGTACCCCCTCGACTTGGAGAACTTGTGGTCGTCCACCTTGACCATCCCGCTCGCAACGATGGCATGCGGCGTGCCATACCCTGCACCCTGCAGGAGGGCAGGCCAGAAGATGCAGTGGTGGTAGATGATGTCTCCCCCGATGAAGTGGGTCACCCTGTTCTCCCCGCACCACAGGTCTCTCCAGTCCCTGCCCGTCTTCTCTGCCCATTCCTCGGTGAAGGAGATGTACCCGATCGGGGCATCGACCCAGACGTACACGACGAGATCGTCCCTGCCCGGGAACCTGACACCCCAGTCGAGTGTCCTCGTGATGCACCAGTCATGCAGCCCCTCCCTGACCCATCCGAGCGCATAGTTCCGGGCGTTCAGCGTGCCCGAGAGCCCATCCAGGTAGCCGAGGAGGAACTCCTGGAAGTTCCCGAGGCGGAAGAAGTAGTGTTCCTGGTCCCGGAGCTCTGCCTTTGTCTTGCAGACCATGCAGACCGGTTCCCGTATCTCGCCGGGCTCGAGGTGGCGGCCGCACCCCTGGTCGCACTCGTCTCCCCGGGCAGGCGTCCCGCAGTGGGGGCAGAGACCCTCGACGTACCGGTCCGGGAGGAAACGCTGGCACTTCGGGCAGTAGCTCTGCTGGATGACCTTTGCATAGACGTGACCGTTCCGGATGAGCCGTTCGACGATCTTTTTGGTTCTGGCATGGTTCGTGGGGTCATCCGTCATCCCGAAATGGTCGAAATGGACCATCATCCGCTTGAAAGTCTCTGCAAAATGGGCGTGGTACCGCTCGGACAGCTCGCGCGGGGAGACCTTTGCCTCTTCGGCACTGACAACGATCGGTGTGCCATGGTTGTCGGACCCGCAGATGAAGACCACGTCCTCCCCCAGCCGCCGCAGGAAGCGGACGTAGAAATCTGCAGGCACATAGGTCCGCAGGTGCCCGATGTGACAGGGGCCGTTCGTGTAGGGGAGGCCACAGGTCACCAGGATGGGCTTTTCTCTCATCAGTATCATTTTGATGGTGATGCTATAAATAACTAAAACGGGCATGGGAAACAGAATCGTCCTGCCGACCTGTTCGCTCGGTGCAGAGCCAGGAGTGCCATCTCCCCAGAAGCTCGCGGNATGGGTCGGAGAGCAGAGGGGGAGGCGGGCAGATCTCATCAGCTTTTCCGTGGAAGAGAGCCTGGTACCCCAGGTGGATGCAGGGATCACTCTTCCCTGTGCGGGAGGATTGTTCTATGCGATGCGGCTGCAGGAGTCGCTTGCGGGACTCGACGGGGATCGAATCCTCGGGGAACTGGACGTCATTTTGGAATTCCTCGTCGACGATGCAGAAAGGGCAGTATCGATTGCCGGTCCCTGCAGGTTCGCCGTCCCCGCCCCCCACCTCGTGGTGAAGGCCGATTTGTATTACGACGATCCCGGAGAGGCAGGCGACGCCCTCCATGAGCAGTACCGGAAGGTATTCCGGGAGATGAGAGACGCCGGGATCGTGGGCCACGTCTGCATCTGCGAGAGGGCGATCCCGGAAGAACTGGAGGCGCTCGCGGGAAGGAGGGTACTCTTCTTTGTCACCGAGGCGGACGATTCCATGCTCGGGGAGATCCTCGAATACCAGCAGACCCTCGTTGTCAGGGGACACCAGGTCTCGGCAGCAGGAAGACTGAAGGAAGAGTACGAGATCACCCGCATCCTCGTCCTCGACCCGGGAAGGGATCACCTCCGGGAAGCACTGGATATCTTCGATCCTGACCGGGTGCAGGTCGCCGGGTATGCATCATCGGGTGATCCGGGGTACTGGAACGGTATCGCGGACTCTGCGACACTCAGGCTCTGAAATATCCCGGTGATACCCGGCAGGGATCAGGTCAAAGGGGGTTTTCTCGCATTTTGATGCGTATACAGAGGAAAAGATCTCAGGAACCGGAAAATACCTCTATTTCAGGGAAGAATCGGGAGATATTCTAAAAACGATTGGGGAAGGGAGAACCCCCCGCCCCGGAACCTCTTCCTGCAGGCCGAACGTTCAGTCGGTTGGAACGAAAGCGCTCTTTCCTATTTTGGCATACACGCCACAGACGGGGCAGACATAACTATCCGGCAGGTCTTCAAAGGCAGTTCCCGGTTTGATCCCGTTCTTGGGCTCTCCCCTCTCGGGGTCATACATGTATCCGCACGCGATGCAGCGGTACCGGCCCGTCGGGGCTTCGAGGGGAGAGAATGCTGTCTTGCCTATCTTTGCTTTCCCGCACACGGGGCACGTGTAGGTGCTCGGAAGATCCTCAAAGGCAGTNCCGGGAGGAATTCCGTTCTTCGGCTCTCCTCTCGCGGGGTCATAGANATACCCGCAGGCTTCGCACCTGTATGGTTTCATCTTCTTCATAGATTTTCACCAGTCTCCTCCAATTCGGAGCAAGAACCAGTTACCCGGCGAAGTTATTAAAGGTACTCTTCACGGGAGGGAGTCAGCACATGCGATGAAATGGGAAAGATGGGAGCCGGGGCATCGTCCAGACAGCCGGAAAAGCAGCCTCTCCCAGAATCCGAAGGGAAAGTTACCGCCTGCGGCATGGGGATGGCCCCCACCCCCGAAGTTCCGTGCAACGATGTGGCTGACAGGAGGGACCGACCGGAGGGAGAATCTCCCGGAGGTGGAGATCAGGATCTCCATGTCTGTCCCGAGTTCCTTCCGCATTGCTGCAGCCGTCTCGCTCGGGTACCCGTACAGGGGTGCAAATCCCATGCGGTATCGTTTCCCGTGGATCTGGGCCCTTGCGATGCTCTTCCTGATTGCTCTCTCCATCTCTTTTTGGATCTCCCCGTACTCGCGTGATATTTTCTCATCGGAGAAAATTCCCTTGACGAGGCAGTCCCTGACGTAATCCCGGTTCTCCCGCCGCTGGAGAACCTGCCCGAGGACTGCAGAACGGGGGTCTGCATGGGTCCAGAGGTCATAGTCGCAGACCACGGACGCAATCTCCCGGGCGATGGTGTCGCTGGGCAGGAGGTCCCTCGCACAGATTCCTGTTGCGCATGTCCCGACGTCCACGTGCAGCAGGTCGCAGGCAGAGGCACACCTCTCCTGTTCCCCGCTCTGCCACCTGTGGTGATCCCGCCACTCGACCCTCCACCCGTTCCCCTTCATCCGTGATACAACCGACTCGGCCCCGGAGAAGTACCCAAGGTCCGAGATGCTTACCGTATCGTTCTCTCCCGGGACTCTCGAGATGGTCTCCATCACGTGGGGGAAACGGCCCACGGAGCAGAAGATCGAGGTGACGGAGGGGAATGCCCTCCGGTGAATGGCATCGCACCCGACGGCGTCGAGGTCGTTATGGGTCACGTGGACGATTCCCCCCTCCCTCCCCTCGAGGAGGGACTGGATGTCATCCTTCTCCCGCCGCCCACAGGGTAACAACCGGGGGAACCTCATGCAAAACCCCTTCCTCCCGGGGAGGAATTCTGGCATGTAATACTGTGCATCCCGAAAAACACATAATTTATTAGGCGTGACTGACAATATTGTTTCCCTGCCTCAGTAGCTCAGTTCGGGAGAGCGCCAGACTGAAGATCTGGTTGTCCCCGGTTCAAATCCGGGCTGAGGCATCCGGACCCTGGGTTCAAATCCCGGGCGCAAAGTTTTTGTATATCCTTTCTGACCCGTTTTTATGGTATCTTCCACGATAGCCACTACCGTACGGGCCGAAGTTGCATCTTCGCACCGTTTCTCCTGTATCAAACCCGAGTATGGGATGCATTCGATCGATGCTGCATTGGCATCGAACCGGATAACCAAACGCGATGCCGATCTCATCAAGGAGTTCATCGCCGAGCGGAAAGTTACCGCCAACATCGGCACCAGCCGGGCGAACAAGTTCACCTATGTCCTGGTCGGATGGAGGCGGTTCATCGGGCCGTTCCACGAGGTCTCGATTGCCGATGTCTATACCAGCATTGACACGATGAAGAACAGCCTCACGCAGAAAGGCACCCCCTTCAAGCAGAACACCAAGCACGACTGGGTCCGGATCCTCCGGCAGTTCCTTCTCTGGATGATCGAGAACGACTATTCCAGTCTCCCGGAGCGGAAGATCCGCCGGATCCAGGTCCCCACCAAGGACACGATGACACACAAGGCGGCCGACCTCCTCACCCCTGAAGAGGTGAAGGCAATCCTTGCGGCCTGTCGCTGGAGCCGGGACCGGGCCCTCATCGGCATGCTCTACGAGGGTGGGTTCAGGATTGGCGAGCTTGCCCAGATGAAGTGGAGCGATCTCTCGTTCGACAGTACCGGAGTAGTCGCCAATGTCAATTTCAAAACCGGGATTCCCCGGTATGTCAGGATCATCATGGCAAAAGCATACCTCTCCCAGTGGCGGGCGGATTATCCCGGTACCCCCGAAGGAGATGCATTGGTGTTCCTGAACGAGCAGAAGCGGCCGCTTACCAACGGCGGGGTCATCAAGCAACTCCGCTGCATATGCGACCGAGCGGGCGTGACAAAGCACGTTACCCCGCACCTCTTCCGCCACTCGCGAATCACTCACCTCATCAACGAAGGAGTCTCCGAGAGTGTCATCAAGATGATGATGTGGGGTTCGGTGCATACCACGATGTTCAAGGTCTACGCCCACCTGACGGGAAAGGACATCGACGATGAGTTGCGCCGGGTCTATGGTATCCAGGCGGGAGAAGAGAAGAAGCGGGTCCCCAAACTCGAGCCCCGGATTTGCCCGAATTGCCACTCGATCATGCCCCCGGTCGCTGATTACTGTGCACTCTGCGGTGAATCGCTTTTGAAAAGCCGTGCGGTAAAAGAGGAGGATATCCAGAAGTTCGTAAAAGAGCACAAAGAGGAGCTCATGGAATACCTGGACAGGACACCGGCGAGGATCGGGGATTAATGGCCTTTAACCGTTTATATTGGAAAGTATTTTGAATGGATTTTTTAATATTTTTCAATCTAGGCTCCGAATAACATTGTCGAATCGATATTCTTCTAAAAGAGAAAAATTCCTCATTGATAAGTTAATTCCATATTCTGGTTTACTTTTCTTTCCGGCGTAATCGCGACTTACAAATAATTTATTTGGATTCTCCCAAGTCAATGAAGGGATAAGGAACAAATATGGTGATTTTCCCTCACAAAAAACAACAATAGTTGCAATCAGGTTTTTCCTTAAAATGAATTTATCCTTTGGGAAAAATATATAATTGAGTCCGCGGACTGATTTGACTTGTACGTCATAGTAGGAAAGATCCGATTTTCTAATGACAAAGTCAATGCCTTGGTCGTCGACTTCTGTTGTATACACGTCATATCCGTATAATGTGAATTCCATCTTTGCATAATATTCGGCATATCTCCCCACTTGAAGCGAGGTAAGGCGTTTCCAATTATATTTATTTAAATTGGGATCCAAAGTAATCATCCAGCTATTTTTTAGTTTGTCTTATTCATCTTCTTATCTTCCGGACCGCTCATCCCGGTGCCCACACAGTTAAATCAATGGAGCAGGACTATCAGGTCCAGGAAAAATTTGACGGCCCATCGTGCTTGTCTCCATTTCGTTTCGTTCCGCTCCGGTCGGTGCTCACTCCACTCCATTCCGCTCACACCATGGGCCTGTTCTTCGCGGTGGATTGTGTCAAGATGACGCTCCCCGGCTTTGTCGTTTCACTCCTCGCCGGCAGTTGCTTACCTCCCGCTCCTCGCACCTTGCTTCGCAGCGTGTTCGTCGCTGTGTCCCGTACGCCACTGACGCTCGGTGACTCGCAGCGCTCGACCTCGTGCTGATGCACTCGGTAACCGGCACCGCTCGGGCCGCTGCGGCCAACCACTCCCCCGTCCTCTCGTCGCTTGCAGGGGGGCACTGCTACCCCATTCGCTCCTCGCCCTGATGGGCCGGCCTCCTCCTCTCCCAATGGAGAGGCAGTGATCATGATAGATGCCCTTCGGGCCACAACCTTCTCGGGGGCATTCTGTAGTATCACAGTGCCTCATGCAACAGTGACGAGCGGGCCGTGGAACGGTCCGCGAGGAGCGGGCTGGTGCAGCCGGTGATGAGGAGCTTGCGACGAAATCACGGGCGTCACTTCCCCAACTGTTCAGAATGAAAGGCCAGGGAGACGGTGCAAGCGGAACGGACCGGAGGGAGTGGAGTCGAGCACGGTCGACCGTCAGCAATATCCAGAGAACCGGGGACCAGAGAGGAGCCCCCGGTTACAGAGAAGAGTCTGAATACCCACACCCGACAAACAGAGTCCCTGAAGTATATCCACACGGACATTGGGCTTCAATCATCAGTCCCATTCATTCAAATCCATCTTTTTTCCCTCTTCGTCATTTCAAGTGGGTAAGTTGTATGAATGGGTTATAGCCTCTCGCTGGATTGAGCTGGTTAATCCAAAAAAATATCGACTTAATGCGAAATGAATGGTGAAACCGCCGCCGGGGCGCCCTTCGGGGGCGGCGGGTCTATCCCCATATGGGGGTGTGGGGGCGACCAGCCCCCACTTTAGTTCCCGTCCACCCACTCAAAATAGCGAAGAGCCAAAATGCACTCTCCCTTCGGCAATTGCACCGATATTCCCGGACTTCTGTCCTAAAATGCGTGTGTATTAATGTACTTTTAGCCGGGATGATTATTTTGAGCGGCTTTCACTCAAAGAAGCAATTACAGGCCCTGGCTGAATGGTGATTATGAAAGGGGGTTAACCCTCTTTCTGCAGCTCTTTTCCTATCGCTTCGGCTATCCCGGCAGTTGATCCGTGGACCGATGCGTATGCAACCAGTATTCGGGCGGACATTGTGGTTCCTGTTCCGAGTATTGAGGGGAGGAGGTCATAAAAGGGGGGTATGTCCCTGCGGCGGTCCGGTGAGTGGGAAAAGGGGAGTTTTTGGTTATTACTGGCGAGATCCCTGCCTTACTGGTCATCGGGGATACTTCGATCGGCTAATGTGAAGCACTCGCGGTCAAAGGAGGATTTTTTTAAAATCCCTCACCCCTAGGAAATCTTCATGGCCAGACTGGATTTTTCTCTATCGTGAATATAGCCAGTTTGCGTAGTTTCATTAATTATACCTCATGAAAATGTAAAAAATCGTAATTTATAGTGAATAAATTTATAAACAATTGTTAACCATACTTCACAAATGGACCAGACCCTGCAGCTTGCCCTCGAAGCCCAGAATCCCTGGTGGTTTGGGAAACCCTTTGAGACCGGCATCAATCGTCTCCCCTATTTCCCCGAAATCCCAGGGTTTCTCAAAAGCCGGGAAATTCTCCTCCTTGTTGGAGCCAGGCGTTCCGGGAAATCAACCCTTGTTTACCAGGTCATTCAGTCCTTGCTAAAGAACGGGACCGAGCCGAGGGCCATCCTGTACATCAACTTTGACGAACCCGTCTTCTTCTCGCACGCAAAGGATCCTGCATTTCTCCGGGAATTGATAGAAGAATACATCGCCAGCCATCCAGCACTGCAGCGGTTCTATGTCTGCATCGACGAAGTTCAGAACTACGAGCACTGGGCTGGCACCATGAAGATCCTGCATGATACGAAAAGTTGCGTCAAGTGCATCCTGACAGGCTCCACATCATCGCTTCTCAAACAGGAGGTATCAGGACGCCTCTCCGGCCGGTACTTCACCTGCACCATCTTCCCTCTCTCCTTCAGAGAGTTCCTTGTATTCCGTGGCCTCCACAACCTGACCACGATCGAGCGGCGGCAGGCTTTCCGTGAATACCTCCATTTCGGAGGTTTTCCCCGGGTGGTCCTTGAAAAGGATGAAGCTTTAAAGGAACAGATCCTGAAGAATTACTACGAGACCATATACCTAAAGGACATCATCTACCCAAACAAGGTGCGCAACAACGCAGATCTTGTTGACCTGCTCTATCTCCTGATGTCCAACGTGGGTAACCTGCTCTCCTATTCTGCGATTGGGAACTCCCTTCGGGTAGCCGTCACGACGGTACAGGAATACATTGGATACGCCGAGAATGCATTCCTCCTGCACCCCCTCATGAAGTTTGACTATTCGGCAAAGAAGCAGCTTGCAAACCCCAAGAAGATATACGCCATCGATACCGGCCTTGTGAATGCCGTTTCCTTCCGTTTTTCCGAAAACCGCGGCCGCCTTCTCGAAAACATTGTGTACCTCGCCCTGAAAAGGCACTATTCATCGATCTTCTATCACAAGGGCCGGTATGAATGCGATTTTCTCCTAAAGGAACATGAGAAGATAACCGGGGCAATACAGGTTGCCCATTCCCTAGCTGGAGAGTCCGTCCGTAAGCGGGAGATCCGGGGGATCATGGAAGCAATGGAGACCCATAAGCTTTTTGAAGGGTTGATTCTGACCGAGGAAGAGGCTGGAGAAGAAGAGATTGATGGCAGGAAAATCCGAATCGTGCCGATCCCGGTGTGGCTGGAATCACTGGGGTGAGCCTGGTTGATGTAGTGAAAATTGAGGTTGGATATTTTTAGGGGTTTCATTTTAAACGAACAATCAGCAGTGATCTTCCAAGCGCAGAGCTTTTACTACCTCCAATGGACAATTAAGAAAAAATGATTAAATTTTGCTATTATTTTCTTTTTGGCAATGATATGTTTGATGCCATAGGAGTCAAGGAAGTCTTTGAAGGTATGGGATGCAATGTCCCTGTCTCGTGCAGATACAAATTGGGTACCATGGTCAGTCAGGATCTCCCGGGGAATGCCATACTGTGCAAAACCCATCTGAAGGACGAGGATTGTATTCTCTGTTGTCGGAGAATCGAAGATACCATTGACACGTAATCAATCTCGATGAATCGTAATGTCACTGGCGGGATAATTTTCCCCACTTTCGGCGGGATAAAAATCCCCACCTGATCACATAATACACGCGGAAATCATCCCGGCAGCGAGTGCGTGAACACACCTTGTTTCCTGCGTTCCTTGAGCCGGTAACTGTCACCTTTTATATTCAAAGTGGTGCAGTGGTGGAGGATCCTGTCCAGGACCGCCGCTGCGATCACATGATCTCCGAAGATTTCTCCCCACTCGCCGTATGATTTGTTCGAGGTAAAGATCGTCGAAGACTTCTCGTATCTCCGAGAGATCAAATTGAAGAAACAGTGGGCGCCTTCACTATTGAAGGGGAGATATCCCATCTCGTCCACAATCAAGAGATGGAACTTCGTGAGTCCCTTAATTCTCTCCTCGAGTTTATTCTCGTACTTGGCTTTAATCAGGCGTTCCATCAGATGTGAGGCATTTGCGAAGTACACCCTGAACCCCTGCCGCACTGCCTCGTAACCAAGAGCAAGGGCGAGATGCGTCTTCCCCACCCCGGGAGGTCCAAGGAAGACCACATTCTCGGCATTGTGGATGAACCGCAAGGAGGCGAGATCACGGATTACTGCAGGGTCGAGGGATGGCTGAAAGCTCATGTCAAAGTCCTCTAACCTCTTCTCCATGGGAAACCCGGCCATCCTCATTCTCAACCCGAGGGCACGTTCCTCCTTACTCTTCAACTCCTGGTCAAAGAGGTAATCGAGGACCTCCAGGGTGGACTGTTCTTCTTTTACGGCGATCTCCAGGTAATTATCGAGAAGTGTATCAATCGTGGTCAGTTTCAGCTTTTTCAGGTTGTGGTGGACCCGCTCATAGGCCAGAGAACTCATTCATCTCACCTCACTTGAAAACCTGTCATAGACAGAGAGGGGACGGCGTTCTACCTCCGGTCCGATCATCCTGAAGAGAGGTTTTGTAGTCTTCCTGTGTTGTGAATTGCATTTCATGGCAAGAGAGAGGAGGCCTGCAAAGTGTTCTTTCTCCCGCACGACCCGGGACCTGCCTGGGATTACTACGTGGGAGCAGAGACATTCAGAGCCCTGTCGAACGGTCATCCTCTCTCCTGCAATCTCTAGAACCACGGACCTTCCCGCATAGTGGAAAGGTACCGAGTATCGGTTTCCCTGGTACGAGACATACCCGTCCCGCGTTACTTTCCTGACTTCTTCCCGTCTCACCACATATGGCGGGATAGATGTGAGTGTCTTCAGATTCTCAGATTTGAGGCGTTCCACGGGTATCGCGCGCGTGGTGCCATGAACGGATCCGTTGACGCGGGTAAGCCACTGGCGAAGCTGGTGGTTCATATCGTCCAGAGAACTGAAGGTTCCGCCAAGAAGGAAGTCCCGCTTCATGTACCCAATGGCATTCTCGATCTTTCCTTTTGTCTGGGGACAGTAGGGTTTGCAGAGCCGGGGGATGAACCCGTAATGCGTGGAGAAATCTTCGAATTTCGGGTTCCATGTGTGCTCTTTTGGCTTTATTGCCCGCTTGAGGATGACCTGTTTGATGTTGTCATAGAGGATTTCTGACGTATATCCGCCAAAATACTCAAACGCATGCAGGTGGCACTGGATGAGGGTATAGACATCCGTGGCGAGGGTGAATTCCATGTACCTCATGCGGGAATATCCAAGGATCATGCTGAAACAGTAGAGCCGTCGTAGCTGGCCGTCTACCACGATCCGATTACATTCGCCCCAGTCCACCTGCGCCTGTACTCCAGGTTTGGTCTCATACCGGAATACTGCCGGTGTTCCTCCCGCAGGACGGATCTTTCGGACATATTCCTTGACAAGGGTGTAACCCCCGGCATATCCTTGTTCCTGGATCTCGCGGTAGATTCTCGCTGCACTCAAGGGGTATTCTGAAAGGCGATTCTGGATATACTCTTTATACGGATCGAGTTTGCTTGGTTTAGGTGCACGAGGTTTTGGTTTCGGCACTGTTTTGGCTGATGTGTATTTCCTTACTGTTTTCCGGTCGTATCCTGTCCTTCGGGCAATCTCACTTTTGTTCAGTCCTTGGTTGATTAGGTCTCGAATCACGAGAAATCCCTCCATCTTCAGCATTGCCACTACCCTCATGCAGTTGCATGAAGGTTATCGGGTGGGGATTTTTATCCCGCCAAAAGTGGGGAATTTTACACCGCCAGTGACAATAAATGCAATGAGCCATTTCACCTGGCCGTCTATCGTGACCTGTTTTTTAATCTTCCTGCCAGAGTGACATGGAGTGCTCTTGTTCGAACCGGACCCATTTCCTTTGCTTTCTCTTCCTGACGTTCACCTCAATGCACCCATACTCAAGCAGGACCTGGTATATGGTGTTATGCGGGATATGTATCCCGTGTACTTCTTCTATCTTCCTCTCGAGTAGTACTGGCCCCACCAAATGCGCATGAAAATTTTCGAGAATGAAAATACGGGTCTCTTCTGCGATTTCTTTTCTTTTCCTGCCTGGTTTACGCAGAATGGGATATTCTCCAGAATTCTAGTAGTCTTTAATGAGTTTATAGACCCATTGCCGGGTTATCACAAAATAATTCGCTATTCCTGGAATCGGTTTTCCTTTCTTCCATTGTTTGATGATTCTTTCGATATCCCGGTTAGATAACTTCTGCACAAACTCGTCTGTGTTGGTTGTAAAGTTATTTCGGGATCTTACACTTCATCCCTTCCTCCAAAAAGTAGAACATACCATTCAACCTATCTCCTGCTTGATGACCCGGTTCAATTGTTTCATCCTTATCGTAATGGTGTTCTCTCTTATCCTTAGTGCAGGTTGTCTCCAGCAACAGAATGCGCCTGGAGAAGTGAGCGACACCACCACTATCCGTCATGCGATCATGCAGAAGCTCCTTCACGAAATGACAGAGTCAATCCAAAGAGATCTCGGCATGTTTAACTTTTCCATAAGTGAAGCATCATATTATCTTGGTGAGCATGGACTGTCCGGCCCGAAGGCCGACTCCATGTTGGCGGATCTCGCATCCTATCATCCGGCCATAATCAGCCTGATAACCGTTGATACCAACGGCACCGTCCTCTCTGCAGCACCAGACAATGCCAGGATCCTCATCGGCCAGAACATCGCGGACCAGGAAGCCATTTCCCACGTGCTCTCGACAAGACAGCCCACACTGGGTAAGTACTTCACCCTCCGGCAGGGAGGAGAGGGGGTCGCAATGGTGTACCCTGTCTTCTCACCAGGCGGGGAGTTCCTCGGTGCGGTGAGCATGGCGTTCTCTCCATCGATTCTGACCGCACACTATGCCAAAGAGTTGGAGAGGTGGGCACCCTTCACGTACGCCGTCGCNCAGACCGATGGCGTCCTTCTCTACCATACCAATCCTGCACTCGTGGGAAAGCAGGCCTTCGATGAACCATTATTCAAACAATTCCCCGATATCCTCGATTTTGTCCGCCGGTCTGAAACTGAGCGTACTGGGTATGCGACGTTCTCGTTCTACAAAGAGGGTTCGACGGAGATTGTGCCAAAAGAAACATTCTGGGACACGGTTTACCTTTACAACAATGAGTGGCGTGTGTTTGTGAATGCGGATAGGGAGTAAGGATATTTTCTTGGCCTTGGCACATGCAGATCGACCGCTTGACCTGGCAGGCAGCATGAGCGACCGCAGGGAGCGGCTGACCGCCGGAGTCAAGTTGTCGGTCGTCAGATAGGAGGGTTAACAGCGACGAGCACGCTGCGGAGCATGGTGCGAAGAGCGTGATCGAACAGGCGATGCAAGGTGAGCGAAGCGGGCGAGCATGGCCGTCGTCGTGGCCCCGGGATACCGCGAGAAGCAGCCGCACGATGTGAGCGGAGGTGCCCGGGAGCACCGGACGATGAGGAGGAGCGGACTGGTGACCGGAGCGAACATGGTGGGGGCGTTGGGAATCCCCAAGATCTATTTATTTTATCGGTTGTTCGAGGGGTGGCACTAGTTTATCTCTCTATGTCACGCAAGGGCGAAGAATGAGGTGTCATTTTTCTCACATCTCATCTCTAAACTCTTGAATGTGATGTCATTTTATTAGAAATGCGAAAAGAATTTATTTCTTAATAATTTCCCGATTTTCGTCTGAGTTTTACTTTTTGACAGCTAAAAACTTCCATTCAAAACAAAACACTTTTTTTATTCGTGAAAAATATCTTCACTGATTGCACTATGCAAATTGATCAATTGTTAAATGGTGTGAAAAATCTCCAAATTGTGTTACCTGAATTTCAGCGAGAGTACGTATGGAATTTGGAGAGTGCAAAACAGTTGATGATATCTTTATTTAAAGAATATCCCACAGGAAGCTTGCTTTTTTGGCAAGCAAAGGGGGAAGATCTGCCTGAAATAAAAAATAATGCCGTTCCTGTTGAGAAGTTTGGCTTGACAAATGTTCTCCTCGATGGTCAACAGAGACTTACAACGTTGTATTTGTTGATTTATGGGGAAATCCCCCCCTATTATACGACCAATGACCTCATGAATGATCCCCGGCATCTTTACTTCAATCTTCAATCCGGAGAGTTCCAATACTATATAAAAATGAAGATGGAAGATAATCCACTGTGGCAAAGAGTAACTGATTGTTTTGAAAAAAATAAGGTTGATGCTATTGATGTTACTGAAAAATATTGGTTGTGTCACAAGATCGGCTAAGATCTCACCGGCAACAATAGGAATGAGTTATCCCATCTCNCAAGCATTTCGGTAATCAGAGAAGAGGACCAGTGGGGCCGCCGCGGGGGCGCCCCGTCGGGGGCGGCGGCGTCTATCCTAATCGGAGTTTGGGGGGAAGTCCCCCTTCTGCACTATCCAATTTGTTCAAG